>ERZ1034375.1-NODE-1-length-335325-cov-7.897726_pt1 | contig 335325 bp, 301 predicted proteins | sample MGYA00520585_ERZ1034375 | MGnify/ENA primary metagenome ERZ1034375 (study PRJEB33736, sample SAMEA104288463) | Azolla filiculoides | biome: Urban; feature: water surface; material: ditch water | place: Netherlands | collected 2014 ... | reverse complement strand
GACTATCCTCAACGCAATGATCCGTGAGAACCAGCCATGGCAACCAAAAATCACTTGACCGAGTGCACAGTCGCTCACTGGCAAAATCTACGACTTGGTCTTCGCCCAAGACCGTGATTTTGCTTTCTCCCCCGCCAAGGGGGAGAGGGGAGCACGCGGGACCCTCAACCTCCGCCATCCTCGGGCTTGACCCGAGGATCCAGAATCGAGCCGTTGTTCAATCCCTTCAACCGCCCACGAGGGGCCTTGCGTTTGGATCCTCTGATCAAGCCCGAGGATGACGGAGGAGAGGTGTGCGGACGACGGAAGAGCGGGCGTCGAGCGCCGGGCGCTCACTGCACGACGCTGTTGCAGTTGACCTTCGGGTCGTCCCACACCTTCTGGAGATTTTCCGGCAAGGTCCCCCAGGACTTGCCTGCCTCGACGTCGTATTTCTGCTCCATGTAGAGACAGATATTGTGGTTGCAGTTGCTCGAGTCCCAGGCCTGCTTGTCATCGCTGCTGGCCGTGCCCCACGACTGGAACGGCACGATGGAATGATCCTCCATCATCGCGCCGCACATTTCCGCCTCATCCGCATGCGCATAGGTCGACGCTGAAACGACGAGAGCGATCGATGCGATGAGAATGCGGGCATGGTTCTGCCTGGTCTTGAGCATGCTGAAGTTCCCCCAATGACAATCACCAATGATTGTTTCGATAGAGTCTTATGGGGTCAATCTGTGATCCGCAAGACCGGTTCCGGCAGTGGAGAGGTGAGCGCGGACAGGATGGCTTGCTTGTGTCTGGATCCTCGGGTCAAGCCCGAGGATGACGGAAGAGGGATGGTAGCCGAACCCCTTGACTTGCAAAATCTACGACCTTGTCTTCGCCCAAGACCGTGATTTTACTTTCTCCCCCACCAAAGAGCCAGGCTGGAGCCTGCGACGCTTGCTTCTCCCTGCCTTTCTCTTGTGGGAGATGAAGCGTTGATCTCAAAATAGTGTAACGCCTTCAACGCAACTTGTAATTTTATTAAAATATATTAACTTTGCTTGCGGGATTTTCTATGGAGCCTAACATGACAAACCGTAATGGTGGCAGCAATCAGATAGACAGAAGTTCGACGCCAAGGGTTACTACCGAATCTGGCCAGTCGATTAGCCAAGGAGCTGGGCAGGGTCAAACCTCGGCTCAGCCTCTGACGACGAATTCCGGCGACCAACCTCCTCCACCCCGTCGTTGACTAGCGCCGCCATCCGATATCTATCTGCTTAATCTGCGAGATAGGGACATAGGTAACTACTGCGTCTCCCGACGCTGTAGTTACATCAATGCTTTCGCGCTTTTCTCCGTCTTCTGAATGTATTGCCGTAACATATAGAGCCAGGCCGTCATCGTTAATTATGATTGGGTTCGTTGGCACATTTGATGTCTTTGCAATATAGAATGAGGCTTCTAATATTTTGCCGCTTGAAAGGTGGACTTGAATGAAGCTCCATTTGGCGTTAGCGGACGTTATTGATCGCAGCACGGAGGTTGCGTGATCATCTTGATATATATTTAGGTAAGACATAACTAGTATTATCGCCTTATCCAAAAATTTGCGCCAAACTATCGCGACGCTAAGAGATCCAATGATCGTTGAAGTGCAGACCGCGAGGATGGTGCGATAGTCATTTTCTGTAGCGGTTTGCGATAGTAAGCGGTCGTCGCCAAATATGGTTGCCATTATTAAGAACGAGAAAATGCGACCAGATGATCCAAAAACCAGGACCTGCAACAGAAAATCTTCGGTTTTATTATCGAACCGTCGTGCTACGTTTGTCAGCTTGTATCCAAGGTACCCCGATACGAGCAGGAGCTGGATTTCAAATGGAAGCCTTAGAAGTTCGTTCATTTGGTTTACCAGACAACATTCGGTAGCATGTTGATGGGACTTATGTATCTAAATGTTATATTTCTTAAGTTAAGTATTTTAATTTTTGATTTAAATAAAGATTTTGATATTTACCACAGCTATCGCGGGATAATCTTTATGCGGAGAATAAAGAGGCTCACCCCTTTCAATAGGGTGAACCTCTACGACTTATCCACGAAGGCTCAGGAGCACCCGCTGGTCGCGCCGCATGTGTCGCACTTCTCGCAGGTGCCGTTGCGCACCATGGTGAAGTTCTGGCATTCCGAGCACATGTTGCCCGTATAGCCCTGCATGATCGACTTCATGCGGCGGTCGGCCTCCACCTTCTTGGCGTCCGACTTGGCGGCGGCGGCATCCGCTGCTGCCTTGTCGGAGAAGAGGGCGGTCACTTCAGGGGCTTCAGCCTCTTCAGCAATCTCCTCGGCAAACTCGCTGGCGCGCTCCTCGTAGTCACGGCGGAAGGCGGTTGCCTCTTCCGTGGCAGCGACCGCTTCCAGCTTGCGGGCCGTGGCACCACCAAAGGCGGTGACGTTGGAGGCGCGCGCCGTTGCAGGCGCTGCGGTTGCCGCACCCTTCGGCTCGGTCAGCGGCATGTGGCCGCCGGAGACGAGCACCGGCTTGTGGCCGCGCGTCCAGCCGGTGGAGAAGGCATTGGTCTTGCCTTCCTGGATGCCCTTGCCGAGCGCTGTGTTGCCGAAGTCGGACGTGTCGACATGGGCAAGATCGTTGCGGCCGAGGTAGGAGACGGCCAGTTCGCGGAACACGTAGTCGAGGATCGAGGTCGCCGACTTGATCGCGTCATTGCCCTGAACCATGCCGGCCGGCTCGAACTTGGTGAAGGTGAAGGCCTCCACATATTCCTCGAGCGGAACGCCATACTGCAGGCCGAGCGAGATCGCGATGGCGAAGTTGTTCATCATGGCGCGGAAGGCAGCGCCTTCCTTGTGCATGTCGATGAAGATTTCGCCGATGCGGCCGTCGCCGAATTCGCCGGTGCGCAGATAGACCTTGTGACCACCGACAACGGCCTTCTGGGTGTAGCCCTGACGGCGGTTCGGCAGCTTTTCACGCTCGCGCACCACGCGCTCGATGACGCGCTCGACGATCTTTTCGGTCACGGTCACAGCCTGGGCGGCGGCCGGGGCCTGGATCAGATCGTCCAGCGCATCCTCATCGTCCTCGTCTTCGATCAGCGAGGCGTTGAGCGGCTGGCTGAGCTTGGAGCCATCGCGATAGAGCGCGTTGGCCTTGAGGCCGAGCTGCCAGGACAGCATGTAGGCCGCGCCGCATTCCTCGACGGTTGCCTCGTTCGGCATGTTGATGGTCTTGGAGATCGCGCCTGAGATGAACGGCTGGGCAGCCGCCATCATGCGGATGTGGCTTTCGACCGAGAGATAACGCTTGCCGATCTTGCCGCACGGGTTGGCGCAATCGAAGACGGGCAGGTGCTCGGCTTTCAGGAACGGTGCGCCCTCGAGCGTCATCGCGCCGCAGACGTGAACGTTGGCAGCCTCGATCTCCTTCTTCGAGAAGCCGATATGCTCCAGAAGGTTGAAGCTCATGTCGGAGAGCTGCTCGTCGGTGACCTTCAGCGTGCCCTTCAGGAAGTCGGCGCCAAGCGTCCACTGGTTGAAGACGAACTTGATGTCGAACGCCTGCTTGAGCGCGCCGTTGACGGCCTCGATCTTGTCATCCGTGAAGCCCTTGGCGCGCAGCGTCGAAGGGTTGACGCCGGGCGCCTGGTTGAGGTTGCCGTGGCCGACGGCATAGGCGTCGATTTCGGCGATCTGGCTTTCGGAATAGCCGAGCGAGCGCAGCGCTTCCGGAACGGCAGCGTTGATGATCTTGAAGTAGCCGCCACCGGCGAGCTTCTTGAACTTGACGAGCGCGAAGTCGGGCTCGATGCCGGTCGTGTCGCAGTCCATGACGAGACCGATCGTGCCGGTCGGTGCGATGACCGAGACCTGCGCGTTGCGGTAGCCGTGCTTTTCGCCAAGCTCCAGCGCCTTGTCCCAGGCAGCGGTGGCATGGGCGACGAGGTCCGCATCCGGGCAATCGCCGTGGATGAGGGCGACCGGGTTGACCGAGAGGCCTTCATAGCCGGCGCTCTGGCCGTGGGCGGCGCGGCGGTGGTTGCGGATGACGCGCAGCATGTTGTCGCGGTTCGGTGCATAGCCCGGGAAGGGGCCGAGTTCCGAGGCGATTTCGGCCGAGGTCGCATAGGAGACGCCGGTCATGATGGCGGTGAGGGCTCCTGCGATGGCGCGGCCTTCGGCGCTGTCATAGGGAATGCCAGACGACATCAGGAGGCCGCCGATGTTGGCGTAGCCGAGGCCGAGCGTGCGGTATTCGTAGGACAGTTCGGCAATGCGGCGCGACGGGAACTGCGCCATCATGACCGAGATTTCGAGGACGACGGTCCACAGGCGAACGGCGTGCTCATAGTCGGCAACGTTGATGTTCTTGGTGGCGGCATCCTTGAACTGCATCAGGTTCAGCGATGCAAGGTTGCAGGCCGTGTCGTCGAGGAACATGTATTCCGAGCACGGGTTGGAGGCGCGGATGGAGCCGGCCGCCGGCGAGGTGTGCCAGTCGTTCATCGTCGTGTTGAAGTGGATGCCCGGATCGGCAGACGCCCATGCGGCGTAGGAGATCTGTTCCCACAGGTCCTTGGCCTTCAGCGTCTTGACGACCTTGCCATCCTTGCGGGCGGTCAGGTTCCAGTCGCTGTTGGCTTCGACGGCGCGCAGGAAGTCGTCCTTGACCGAGATCGAGTTGTTGGAGTTCTGGCCCGAAACGGTGAGGTAGGCTTCCGAATCCCAGTCCGTGTCATAGGTCTTGAACTCGAGATCCTTGTAGCCCTGCTGGGCGAACTGGATGACGCGCTTGATGTAGTTTTCCGGAACGGAGGCCTTCTTGGCAGCGCGGATTTCGCGCTTGAGCGCCGGGTTTTCCGCCGGGTCGAAGCAAGCGCCGTTATCGGCCTCGCAATTGACGCAGGCCTTCATGATCGCCTTCAGGTGCTTGGCGACAATCTTGGAACCGGTGACGAGGGCGGCAACCTTCTGCTCTTCCTTGACCTTCCAGTTGATGTATTCCTCGATATCGGGATGGTCGACATCGACGACGACCATCTTGGCCGCACGGCGGGTGGTGCCGCCCGACTTGATGGCGCCGGCTGCCCGGTCGCCGATCTTGAGGAAGGACATGAGGCCGGAGGAACGGCCGCCGCCTGAAAGCTTTTCGCCCGAGCCGCGCAGGTTCGAGAAGTTGGAGCCGGTGCCGGAGCCGTACTTGAAGAGACGGGCTTCACGCACCCACAGGTCCATGATGCCGCCTTCGTTGACGAGATCGTCTTCGACGGACTGGATGAAGCAGGCATGCGGCTGCGGGTGTTCGTAGGCCGACTTGGACTGGGTCAGCTTGCCGGTGAAGGGGTCGACGTAGAAATGGCCCTGGCCGGGACCGTCGATGCCATAGGCCCAGTGCAGGCCGGTGTTGAACCACTGCGGCGAGTTCGGCGCAACGCGCTGCGTGGCGAGCATGTAGGCGAGTTCATCGCGGAAGGCGCGGGCGTCTTCTTCGGTGGAGAAATACTTGCCCTTCCAGCCCCAGTAGGTCCAGGTGCCGGCAAGGCGATCGAAGACCTGACGCGCATCGGTCTCGGCGCCATAGCGCTCGCCCTCGGGAAGCTTCTTCAGTTCCTTCTCGTCGGCAACGGAACGCCACAGCCACGACGGAACGTCGTTTTCCTCGACCTTCTTAAGACGTGCAGGCACACCGGCCTTGCGGAAATACTTCTGGGCCAGAACGTCGGTCGCAACCTGGGAGAACTGAGCCGGAACGTCGATATCGGCAGCGCGGAAGACGATGGAGCCGTCCGGGTTGCGGATTTCGCTCGTCGCCTGGCGGAATTCGATCTCCGCGTAGGCAGACTGCCCCTCTTTGGTGAAACGACGTTCTATGCGCATCTTTCCAGTCCTTTTTCTGCCGCTGCCCGCGGCTCGCCGCGCAGGCCATAATGATGTGTTCCGGCACCGCGCTGTTCGCGCGCAGCCAGTGGTCCAGTCCCTGTTTTCATGGGAGAGACTCGTTTGTCCTCACCCTCTATCTTGTGGTGAGGTTGGCTGCAAACACTAAATATAGTGTTAACAGCTTTTTACCGCTAGCCCCCATTTCATACATTGCGCCTTTTTGGCAGGCACGAAAAAGGGCTCGATCCGACTGCGGTTCATCCGCAGGGGAATCCTTGGGAAAGCGCCATTTTTTGTGATTGGACCAGCCTCGTGAACACTCCGGTCCCGCCGCCGCCGCAACGTGGTCACAATAGACTTTGTTTCGCCCGATTCGGTCAAGGACTTGTTTACCCCGATGAGTCGCACGCTAGATGTTGTGGGTATCGTTGTGGAAACTGTGGATGAAAAAACTATGCTGAAAAAACAGCCGGTTGGCGGATGCACTTGGCGCAGTTCGCAGCTCGGGTACAAAATCTACCCGGTGGAATCTTGGGTTCAGCGCGACAAAATGTGGACAGAATCGCCTTCCGTTACGGAAAACTGCGAACAACGCGATTCAGGGCTTGCCAGCTTTTCCTGAACTTTCTGCACAACATATGAAGTGGGTAAAAAGCAGAGTGCCTACAAGATCTTGTGCGGCATCTTTTGTGCGATCCTTCGGCTGACCGGCGCTTTCAGGCAAACCCTAGTGGAATGAATTTGACATTTGATCCCCGCATGCAGCGAGCGATAAAATCAAATGTCAAATTCGAAAATTCCACTAGAATCATAAATTTGCTAGTGTTTTAACAGATTCCAACATTTGCCCGGGAGTTTGCAGAACCGGAATGCAAATGTTGGAATAAAACCACTGCTTCGACACGGTCAGGATCGGAGATACGGAGACCACCGCTCGATGACGTCTGCAACAAGAACTGGTAAAGTCGGCACGCTGCTTCTCAGAGCCGCCTTTCTCGCGGTCTTTGCAGGCGTCGTGGTGGCGGCCACACTGTATGGCGGGAGCGCGCTTGATCAGACCAGAGGACGCGTGGAGCATCTTTTGCTCGATCGAAGCTTCGATCGCCTGATCGCGGGCAACGGCGACGGTAAACCGTGGCCCTGGGCGGGCTTTACCGTCAAGGCCCGTGTCACCTCCCTTAGACTGAACGAGAGCCAGGTGGTCATTTCCGGCGTGACCGGCAAGACGCTCGCGGTAGGCCCCGCCTGGCTCGCCTCATCTGCCGAACCGGGTGATGAGGGAACTGCGATCATCGCAGCACCCCGGGATCCGAACTTCACATGGATCCGCAACATCCTTCCCGGGGATCTGATCAAGGTTGAACGTGCAGACGGCAAGGTCTTCAACTTCCGGGCAATTCGCAGCCGTGTGGTGCGCTGGGACAATAACGAAATTGACACTGCCGGACCCGGCCAACATCTGGCGCTGGTTTCACGCTGGCCCTTCGGCGGGCCACCGGACGGGCCAATGCGCTACATCGTCGATGCAGATATCGCAACCGAGCACGACTCCGTGGTCGCAAACCTCAGTCGGCCACGCTCTTGAGGTCGGTCGCGGCCGCTGATAGAAGCCCGCGATCAGATAGTTGCCAGCAGACGTCGTGATCTGCTGAATTCAAGGTTTCAACCAGAATGACCCGCATACAGGCAAACCTCTGCCTTCTGTTCGCCGGCGCGATTTGGGGCGGCGGCTTCATCATGCAAACATTTGCCATGGCGACCCTGCAGCCGCTTTGGTACATCGGCCTGCGCTTCGTGCTTGCAACCCTGATCATCCTGCCGTTTGCCATTGCCGAAACCCGCAAGATCGGACGGCCGGTCAGCAAGAGGGAAGCAATCGCCTTCTCGGCTATCGGCCTCTCCCTGTTTGCAGGCGCGATGACACAGCAGATTGGCCTTCTTTCGACCACCGTCACCAATTCCGGCTTCCTGACGGGGCTCTATGTCATCTTCGTTCCAGTGCTCTCGGTCATTTTGTTGCGCAAGGCCCCGCACTGGATCATCTGGCCGGCCGCTCTGATGGCGCTGGGCGGCATCTTCCTTCTCAGCGGGGGCTCGCTGGCAACGCTCTCGCACGGCGACATCATGACGATCGTCTGTGCGTTCTTCTTCGCAATTCAGGTTCTTCTGATCGGTGTATTCGCAGCCTCGAGCGGACGCCCGCTACTGCTGTCTGCATGGCAATTCGCTATCACAGCCGTCGCAGCGCTCATTGCGGCCGCGTTCATCGAGCCGGTCTCGATTGCAGGGATCCGCGGCGCCATGATGCCGATCATCTACAGTGGTATCTTTTCTTCGGGCGTCGCATTCAGCCTTCAGGTTATCGGGCAGCGGTATACGAGTCCTTCGCAGGCAGCCATCTTTCTATCGAGCGAAGCGCTGTTTGCCGCCTCCTTCGGGGCTATCTTTCTCGGAGAGACGATAGCGCCCGTGGGCTATATCGGATGCGCGATTATCTTTCTCGCGATGATCATGGTTGAACTCGTTCCGGAAATTCTTTCAAAACGTGTCCCCGCCCAAGTTCAGTGACCTTTTCTGGACCATAATCCGACTGGAGTGAAACGAGGATCGCCAAGATTATGCTTCAAACAAAAAGACTTAGAGCGCCGCTCTGATTCAATCAGAGCGAGCTGCGCCCTAAGTGGTCAAAAATTTGTGTTTATTTTTCAAACATTTGAAATGTCAGACTAAAAAATAGGCAGAAATCGCCTTTTCTTCCGGCGTGCAGTCGATACGAAGAATTCAATCAGACCTAAACTTTCTCTTGCCAATTGAATTGAACTACAGCACTCTGACCTTCGTTCGCAATTCGGCGAATACGGGAAGACCTTATAATTTCTGCGCTCCGGAGACGCGACAAAGTTCCGGGCGGCTGGCAGTTTTCTTCGGCAAGGCAGGCTGATGAAGGCGCAGACCGCGGTAACAACAGGCCCTTTCCTCGGAAATGCATCTGCCTGCCGCAGTCCGTTTTAGGACACATTGCATAGGCCCGTTGTGGCGCGGGCGCGAGAAAAGGACCTAGAGAACATGGCCGAGACAGGCACTGTAAAGTTTTTCAACACGGATAAAGGCTTCGGCTTTATCAAGCCCGACAAGGGCGGCGCAGATATCTTCGTTCACATTTCCGCAGTTCAGGCATCGGGCCTGAATGGCCTGACCGAGAACCAGAAGGTCAGCTTCGAGACCGAGCCGGATCGTCGCGGCAAGGGCCCGAAGGCCGTGAACCTCACCGTCACTGGCTGATCTTACAGCCGCAAGACGTTTATGAGCCGTACGCGATTGATTGCGCGTGCGGCTTTTTGTTTTTTGGAAATACCAGAACGTCTGGCAGAGCCATGGGGTAATTTGAATTTTCGCCGAATGGCGGAAGGCAGCGAACTGCGCTCTAAGTCTTTTTGTTTGAAGTATAATTTTGTCGATCCTCGTTTCACTCCGGTCGAATTATGCTAAAGCGTGTCATGCTCATTCGGCAAAACGTTAACAAATGTTCTTCGTTCAGGTTTCATTCAGACTGACGGGCCTAATTTCGCCTCAACGACGTTGTATACCGCGTCAACCGAAAGGAAAGGCCATGCAAAAGGTAACGAAATTTCTCGCTGTCTCCACGGCCATCGTCCTTGGCGCTTTTGCCGTCACTGGCACTGCAAGCGCCGACGAATGGCGTCATCATCGTCATGACGGCGGCGACGCTGTGGCTGCCGGCATTGCTGGTCTCGCCGCAGGCGTGATTGCCGGTGCAATCATTGCCAGCCCGCCGAGCCATCACCGAGAATATGTGGAAGACGACGATTACTACGATCCGCCGCCACCGCCGCCGCGTGTTTACTACCGCACGACTTATGTGGAGCGCCCCTCCTATGGTGGACTGCGACCCTGGACCCGTGATTGGTACAATTACTGCCAGGACCGCTATCAGTCGTTCGACCCGCGCTCAGGCACTTTCATCGGTTATGATGGTCGCGCCCATTTCTGCACGACTAACTGAGCTGCTCAGTCCATCAATGCAAAATGCCGGGTCTTGACCCGGCATTTTTGTTTTTGACATCAGGGTTCTGGGCTTTGCCCGGATGGCCGGTCAGAGACCGGCAAGAAACGGGTTTGTGCGACGCTCGTTTCCAATTCGACCGCCCGGCCCGTGACCACAAATGAAACCGGTTTCATCACCCAGCGGAAAGACCTTGGTCTTGATGGAGTCCAGAAGCTGCTGGTGATTTCCGCCCGGAAGATCCGTTCGACCGATCGAACCGCTGAACAGAACATCGCCCAGATGGGCAAATCCCTGCGCGCGATTGAAATAGATGACGTGGCCGGGCGCGTGACCGGGCGTGTGGTAGACTTCGAAGACGTGGTCGCCAAACTGCACGGTTTCTCCGTCTTCGAGCCATCGATCGGGCGTGCAGTTCCGCATGCCGGAGCCGAGACCATATTTTTGAGCCGACATTTCGATCGCAGACAGCAGAACCTCATCGTCACGATGTGGCCCGATGATCTCGAGACCCAGTGCTTCCTTGAGCTCCATGGCTCCACCGGCATGGTCGAGATGACCGTGCGTCAACCAGATGGCCTGCAATTTCAGCCCGTTGGATTTAACAACATCGAGGATCGTTTCGACGTCCCCGCCGGGATCGACGATGACCCCTTCCTTGCTGTCCCCGTCATAAAGAACGGTGCAGTTTTGCTGGAAAGGGGTAACGGGAATGATCCCGGCCTGTAGAGCGGCCATCCTGTATCTCCAATTTCACGTACCCGGAGAGATAGGACATCACATCGCCGAAAGAAATAGGACACCCGGTCATTCCGACGCAATCCTGTCGCGAAGGCTCATTCTGCCAGACAAAGACTGGCGCTATGCACCCAGCGGCGATGTCGTCAGCGCAGCCATGGCAACCATCAGGGACATGGCGGCAATCGTCGCCGCCGCGAAGATGATCATAACCGGCCGCATTCTTTGATCCGACGATATCTGAATATTGCTGTCTTGCATTGTATTCCCCCGTCAAACGCTGCTCGCGATGCGATGCATGGGCGCTTCGTTGTGATAGTCGATGACATGAATTTGCCCTCACCGGCGCAGTCGCGCAGTAACATGAGGAACAAGGTCCGCCTCACATCATCGAAAATCACCAAGATTAACGAGTTTGGGAGCGGATTTATTCGATGCAATCGATAACCCGTTGACACAAAGGCGAATTAGCAGAACACTTTGTTCAAGATCATGAGCTGACGGGAGGCAATTCATGGACTACGCAAGCATTGCAGTGCAGGTCGCAGCGGGCATTCTGGCTGGAAACGCCGTATGCGCGGCGATGAAACAACAGGCTTTCAGCTTCGTCACCCGCTCGCTGGTGGCAGCCATCGGCGGCTTGCTGGGCGGCCTCGTTTTCAAGCTGGCAGGTGCCGAAAGCTCGATCTCAGGTCCACTGGTTGATATCTACACCGGCGGCTTTGGCGGATTGATACTGACGCCGATCGTCGGCGCAATTGCAAACGGCGTGCTGAAAGCCAGGCACTGACCAAAGGCGTTGGTCGACGCCAGAATGTTGCGTGGTGTCCGGTCAATTGGCTTGCCGTTGATTTGACGGAGCTTTACGGTTTATCCAGCGGCTAGAGCACCCTGCGCCAAATGAGGCGCATAAGGGATGCCGTAGGAGTTTAGATCTGCTGCATGATTTTGTCCTCAAATCGATTCCGGTTTAAGGAATTATGCAGTAACCCGATGTTTCGGGAAACGCCCTGGATCAAACACGAGGAATGCATGCCGAACGCGCACCGCAAAGCAGCCGGAAAAACGGGCCGCGCAGAGCCCATGGCCGACCCGATGACGGAAAACGATGGCATCGACTTCGAGATCATCGAGCTGCTGTTCTTCGCCTATCGCGACTTCACGTCAGATCCGGATGCTATCCTCGAAAAGAGCGCCATGGGCCGCGCGCATCACCGCGTCGTGCATTTCGTCAATCGTGAGCCCGGCATGACGGTGGCAGCCTTGCTCGACACATTGAACATCACGAAGCAGAGCCTTGCGCGCGTCCTGAAGGAATTGATCGACAAGGGTTATATCTGCCAGGTCGCCGGTCCTGAAGACCGCAGACAGCGCAAGCTCTACCCCACCCAGAGCGGGCGCGAACTCGCATTGGCGCTGGCCGCACCTCAGCAGCGAAGAATTGCCAAAGCACTCGAAGACGCAGCACCAGACATGCGCCGCCATGTGGTGGAATTCCTGTCAGGCATGCGGGGCAAGGCATCGGGAGGCGCGGTATGAGCGCTCCAGCGACACCAGCCGACCTGCCCGACGACGCACCGCACCTTCTGGTCGTCGATGATGACCAGCGCATTCGCGAACTGTTGCAGCGCTATCTGCAGGACAAGGGGTTTCGGGTGACGGCCGCATCGGACAGCCAGGAGGCGCGGCGCAAACTCGAAAGTCTGGACTTCGATATGCTGATTGCCGACGTCATGATGCCCGGCGAAAACGGAGTGTCGCTCACCAAATCGCTGCGCAGCGAACGCAAGTTCCCCATCATCATGCTTACAGCCCTCACGGAAGCTGATGCCCGCATCGCTGGCCTCGAGGCTGGCGCAGACGACTATCTTGGCAAACCATTCGACCCGCGCGAGCTCGTCCTGAGGATCAACAATATCCTTCGACGCAGCAGCGCCGATCGCCCCCCGGCCATCGAGCAGATCATGTTCGGGCCCTTCACCTTCTCCATCACGCGCCTCGAACTCCGGCGGGGCGCCGACGTTGTTCATCTGACGGACCGCGAACAGGAGATCATGCGGATTTTCGCCACACGCAGGGGCGAGACCATACCGCGCCACGAACTTGCGGGTAATGATGCGGAGACGGGCGAGAGAACGATCGACGTGCAGATCAACCGCCTCAGGCGCAAGATCGAGGACGATCCGGCCAATCCGGTCTGGCTGCAGACCGTGCGTGGCATAGGATACAGACTGAACACGGAATAGCGCGTGATGGCATGCGCCAGGCGGAGCCGACTTTGACCTCCTTCGATTCGATACGGCCCGAAAAAAGCCCCGCCACCGGATGGCGCCGCTATCTGCGATGGCTGCGCCGTCAGTTGCCGACGGGGCTTTACGCCCGCTCGCTGATGATCATCATCATTCCGATGATCATTCTTCAGGCCGTGGTCACCTATCTCTTCATGGAGCGCCACTGGCACATGGTGACCGAGCGGCTCTCCAACGCCGTAACCCGCGACATCTCCGCCATCATCGACGTGATGGAAACCTATCCGCAGACGGATGACTATGCGCAGCTGAAGCGTATTTCCAGCGAGCGCCTCGGCCTCGACATCGCCGTCGAGCGCAATGCAACGCTGCCGCCGCCGCGGCCCAAGCCCTTCTTTTCGATCCTCGACGACCTGTTGAGCGAAGAGATTGCGCAGCAGATCGGCAAGCCATTCTGGATTGACACAGTCGGCAACTCCCGCATCGTCGAGATCCGGATTCTCGTCGGCAACGACGTCTTGCGCATCTATGCGCCCCGCGGTGCTGCATATGCCTCGAATACGCATATTTTCATTGTCTGGATGGTGGTCACCTCGCTCATCCTGATCGGGATATCGATCCTGTTTCTGCGCGGCCAGATCCGGCCGATCACCGCTCTTGCGCAGGCTGCGGAAAGCTTCGGCAAGGGACAGAAGCCACCGGACAACTTCGTGCCGCGCGGGGCCGACGAAGTGCGCCGAGCCAGCCTTGCCTTCATCCTGATGCGCGAGCGTATCGAGCGCCATGTCGAACAACGCACCGCGATGCTGAATGGCGTGAGCCATGATCTTCGGACGATCCTGACACGCTTCAAGCTGCAACTGGCGCTGCTTGGCGACAACAAGGACCTCGAGCCGTTGCACAAGGATGTTGCAGACATGCAGTCCATGCTGGAAGGCTATCTGGACTTTGCCCGCACCGATGCTGAGGAAGACGTTGGACCCGTGTGTTTGAGCGAGGTCATCAGTCACCTGGAATTCCAGGCAGAGCTTCACGAGAAAGGCTTTGTCGCGACTTTCGATGGCCAGGATGAAATCCGCGTCCGCCCCAACGCCTTCTACCGCCTGATCAACAACCTGGCGTCCAATGCGTGGCGTCACGCGAACAATGTGCGGCTCGTTGCCAACCACAGCGCCAAATGGCTGACAGTCGCGATCGACGATGATGGCCCGGGGATCCCGGCCAACATGCGCGATGAAGTCTTCAAGCCATTTTTCCGGCTGGACGAAGCCCGAAACCTGAATGCCTCAGGCACAGGGCTCGGCTTGTCGATCGCCCGCGATATCGCCCGAGCCCATGGCGGCAACGTAACGCTCGAAGACAGTCCGATGGGCGGTCTGCGCGCCATCATCAGAATCCCGGCATAGCGCGCCTTGTGAGGTTGTTTACCGGCCGTAGTTTCCCATGAGATCCTGATAGGGACGTCTCAGATTGTAGCGGTGCCAGGCATCGATGCGGCGCGGATTGGCGGCGCGAAGCCGGTCGATCGGCTCCAGCATCGCGCCACGCCGACCGAGATGGGCATCCAGAATCTCGACAATCCGGCGATTGGGCCAAGGCTTGTTGACGATCAGCGAAAACGCCTCAAAAGCATCCTCTTCCCTGCCCTCGCCCGCACGATAGGCCATGAGACTGTAGGCGAAGGCTGTTGAGCGGCTCACGCCTGCATGGCAATGCACGAGAATGCGGCTTCCATGGCTGTCGACGGCCGGCCGCAGGGTCTCGAAAAGGTTCGTCACGATATCGGGAAAATGGCCCGTGAAGGCTGAAGCCTCCTGATCACGCAGGCGCGCGACGATGTGCTCGCCGCGTGTGATAACCGGTATCTTCTCATCAGGAAGCTCGGGATCGACCAGCGAAACGACATGGGTTGCTCCCCAATCCTGAGCCACTTCCGCGGCGCGCGGCAAACAACTCACGCGAAAAACCTGATCGAGTCTCATGACGATCCCCCTGTCCAAAATCCCGCATTCGATTTGCGCGTCGATTAGGGCAAAATCGAGTCGCAACCAGGCCTCGTCAAACGTTCAACCGGTCAGAGCAGACGTGCACCATTTGGAGCATCAAGATCGACGCCGGCGAGAACGATTGCGCCTGCAGCATCGGCAAAGCCGAGCGTCAGCACTTCCGACATGAAGGGGCCGATTTGTCGCGGCGGAAAGTTGACAACGCCCATGACCCGACGGCCAACGAGCGTTTCAGGCGCATAGTGAACGGTGATTTGCGCGGACGATTTTTTCAGCCCGATCTCCGGGCCGAAATCGATGACCAGCTTGATCGCAGGCTTGCGCGCCTGCGGAAATGGCTCGGCTTCTACAACTGTCCCGAGTCGAATGTCCACCTTCTCGAAATCGGTGTAGGAGATCGCGTCGGTCATTGCCAATATCTCAGTTTGCCAGCTCTTCTGCACGCTTGCGTGCCGCCTCGACGGCAGCGTCGAAAAGCGGCTGCATGCCGTTGTCGGCCATGAGCACGGACAAGGCTGCCGCTGTCGTGCCTCCGGGAGAGGTCACGTTCTTGCGCAGTTGAGAGGCGTCGTCGGGGGACTGGTGCAGGAGTTCACCAGCCCCCGAGACAGTTTCCCGAGCAAGACGCATGGCCAGGTCCGCCTTGAGACCAGCCTTGCGGCCAGCCTCTGCCATGCACTCCACGAGATAAAAGACATAAGCAGGCCCGCTGCCGGAAAGGGCCGTCACGGCGTCGATGTCACTCTCGGTCTCGACCCACTCGACAGGGCCACTCACCTTGAGCAGGCCGTGAACATCAGCCTTCATCTTCTCGGTCACAGAGGCGTTGGCAAACGCACCCGTTACGCCACGCCCGACCATCGCCGGCGTATTGGGCATAGCGCGCACGAATGCGCCCTCACCGAGATGTTGCTCCAGAAATGCAAGCGTCTTTCCGGCTGCGATGGATACCACGACAGTGTTCGGACCAATCAGCGACTTCAGCGGCGGCAGGACAACATCCATCACCTGCGGCTTGACTGCAATAAAGATCACATCTGCGGTGACGCCAGCGGGAGGCGTCGTTGCACTGCGCGCGCCGGCCTCTGCAATCTTGGCCGCCATCGGACCAGAGACATTCGGATCAAGAACGAGGATCGACGATCCTGGAATACCGCTTTTCAGCCACCCGGACAGCATGGCGCCGCCCATATTACCAGCTCCAACGAGCACGATGGTGCCCGGCAGGTTCAATGTCATGATCAAGCTTCTCCAGCCGTTTCAAACATGACAGCGTCTACTGCGTCCTGTGCATCCATGCCAGACCAGACAACAAACTGGAATGCCTGGAAATAGGCCTCGCATGCATCGAGCGCGCTGGAGAGAAGCACTTCGACCTGACGATCTGTGGGCTCAACGCCACCTGCAAGCAGCAGCGACTGGCGAAAGATCACGACATCTTCAGCCCGCCACAGATCGAAGTGGCCCATCAGCACCTGCCCATTGACAATGGACAGGAGCCGGATGACCTCGTTCACGCGGATCTGCGGAACCTTGATGTCGAAGGCGCATGCGAGATGCAGCGCCTCGAAATCCGCCATCCACGAAAAGGAGACATGATAGTCGGCCCAACGTCCGCCGACGGTCATGGAGATTTCGTCTTCGCCAGACCGTTCAAAGGTCCAGTCATTGTTGGCGGCGACGAACTCGATCATGTCGACGGGATTCGACTGACGTTCGACCTGCAATGCAATCATGCTCATTCGGCAATTCCCCATCGGGCTTGTTGCGGATCAACACTGGCTTTCACGCCACCAGACACAGACAACACGCCAGATAAACCATTCACACGATCCCCGGCACCTGCTCAGGCTAGACCGTCGGTCATGCCCGAAACTTGTGACCGCTTCGAATCGTCGTTGAAAATCAGTCTATAACGGGAGGGTGGCCAGACCAGCCCTCGACCGACGGTTTTGCGTGGACAGCGTTGACGTCAACTTGGCTGATCACTTGATCCGCAACGCATAAATGACTCTTGGAAAACGCTTTTTCGGACACGTCCACAGGCCGGGAAAGATTCCCAAAAAATTTCATTGAACGAAATGCGCTGCAGTGCAGCGGTGCATAAGCAGTGATTCATGCACAGGCCAGTCTCGCACGTGCCATTCCGCGAAGGCAGGAAACGGCCACAAAAAAGGCGGCACAACGGCCGCCTTTGGAATCAGAAACCCGGGATTCGCACTATGGATCAGCTTGCTCAGCCCTTGGCAGCGAGCTTCGCTTCGAGTTCGGCGATCCGTGCCGCCAGCGCGTCGTTTTCCTCACGTGCCTTGATGGCCATGTCGCGCACGGCTTCGAACTCCTCCCGCTTGACGAGATCCATTGAGTTCATGAAGCGCTCGGCCTGGACGCGGAAGGCATTCTCGACTTCCGTGCGTACGCCCTGCGCAGCACCTGCTGCATCCGTCATCAGCTTGGCGAAATCATCAAAAATGCGGTTCGGTCCTGTGGACATGATCGTCTCCCTCTTTGGCCCAAGGCCATCAATAGCATGAAAATCAGGTAGGTCCTCGCTCCGGCGCTTGCAAGCAGAAATGTCAAACGGATGTATTTGAATGAAGTGCAGATCGCGAAAAGGGAATTTCGCCTTGACCCCGCCGATTTCAAACTGCATTTTCCGGCGCAAATTGGGATATTAAGACATTGCACGCCGAACTCGTTACGCTCTCCGCGCTGGCCTTTCCCGATATCAACCCCATTGCGTTTGAGATCGGTCCGATCCGCGTGCATTGGTATGGTATCGGTTATGTGGTCTCGATCATGCTCGGCTGGTACTACGCCCGCCGAATGGTCACCAACCCGAACCTCTGGCGCGATGGCAAAGCGCCGGTGACGGTGCTTCAGCTTGACGACTTCGTTCTCTATGCCGCGCTCGGCATCGTCATTGGCGGGCGCACGGGTTACGAACTCTTCTACGATCTGCCGAATTTCCTGGCCGATCCCTTGCGATTTTTCCGCGTTTACGACGGCGGCATGTCCTTCCACGGCGGTTTTCTCGGCACCACAATCGCCATGATCCTGTTCGCGCGCGCGCACAAGATCCCGGTATGGAGCCTGTTCGACATCGTCTCGATCGTTGCGCCCATCGGGCTCGGTATCGTTCGCGTCGCGAACTTCATCAATGGCGAACTCTGGGGCGCTGTTACAGATGTTCCCTGGGCTTTCGTTTTCCCGACGGGAGGCCCGTTGCCCCGACATCCGAGCCAGCTCTACGAAGCAGCGCTCGAAGGCATCATGCTGGTCAGTGTCCTGAGCTACCTCGCCTATCGTCGCGGGTTCCTTAAGGCGCCGGGCATGATCACCGGTGTCTTTGTATGCGGCTACGCGCTTAGCCGAATTGCAGTCGAATTCGTGCGCCAGCCAGATCCGCAACTGGGCTACCTCGCTTTCGGTTGGGTGACGATGGGCATGTTGCTCTCGACCCCCATGCTGCTGGCTGGCCTGTGGGCCATCTGGCGTGCAAGAAGCGCCGCCGGCAAGGTTTGAGGGCAGCCTTCCATGGGGACACCTCTCGCAAAGAAGATAAAGGCCTTCATCCTCGCAAACGGCCCGATCAGCGTGACCGACTACTTCGCGCTTTGCCTCGCTGATCCTGAATACGGCTATTACAAGACACGCGAGCCCTTTGGCCACGCCGGCGACTTCACGACCGCGCCGGAGATCAGCCAGCTTTTCGGCGAGATGCTGGGTGTGTTCATGGTGCAGGCCTGGCAAGTCCATGGCGCGCCCTCGGAATTTCATTTCGCCGAAATCGGTCCCGGTCGCGGAACGATGATGGCCGACATGCTGCGCGTCATCAAGCGTCTGGCGCCAGCGATGTTTGATGCCGCCCACATCCACCTTGTAGAAACCAGCGAGCGGCTGCGCAAGGTGCAGGCCCAGACGCTGGTTGCCGACAAATGGAAAATCAGCTGGCACGACGGGTTTGACGACATTCCTGCAGGCTTCCTGCTTGTTGCGGCAAACGAGCTCTTTGATGCCATCCCGATCCGGCAGTTCGTGAAGACGGCTACGGGCTTTCGCGAGCGCATGGTCGGACTGGATGTCGAGGGCAACCTGACATTTGCCGCTGGTGTTGCAACCATCGATCCCTCACTACTGCCCGCCAATCCATCTACTCAGGCCAACGGCACGATTGCAGAATTTGCGCCCGCGCGCCTTGCCGTGATGCAGGCCTTGAGCGAGCGGCTGAAGCGTGATGGCGGAACCGGTGTCATCATCGACTACGGTTATATGGTCTCCGGCTTCGGCGACACGCTGCAGGCCGTGCGCGCACATGCGTTTGATCCACCCCTTGCCCATCCGGGCGAAGCCGATCTGACCAGCCACGTTGATTTCCAGGCTCTGGCAGTGACGGCCCACATGAGCGGCCTCCACATCAACGGCCTCATGCATCAGGGCGATTTCCTCTCAGGGCTCGGCATTTATGAGCGTGCCGCAGCGCTTTCCCAGGGCAAGGACGCGGTGACAGCCGAGGATATCCGCCTTGCAGTCGAACGGCTGGCAGAAAGCGGCGCCGGCAAGATGGGGGAACTTTTCAAGGTGCTCGCCGTTTCCAGTCAGCCGGTCGAGCTGGCACCCTTCGTGCCGCCGCAGGTGCGCGACACCGATTGACAGCCACCTTGGCTGTTTGCAACATGCGGCCCGATCAAGACGCAGACCAACGCTCGCGTCGGGCCTCTCAAACGAGACGGAAGAACGGACATGGACCTTTCCGAAAAGCCCGCGCCGATCATCAGCAACACCCTCGAAAATGCCTCGGCAACGCGGATCCGGCACGGGTTCTTCACGCGTGAAGGCGGGGTTTCACAAGGCATCTATCGCGGCCTGAACGTTGGGCTCGGATCGAATGATGACCAGGCGTTGGTCGCCGAAAACCGGGCGCGTGTTGCTGGATGGTTCGGGCAATCCGTCGACCACCTCGCAACGGTTCACCAGTGCCACTCACCGGATGTCGTGACGGTAACGGCCGATTATGCAGGTGAGCGACCTCAGGCTGACGCTCTGGTGACATCCGCCAGGGGCATCGTGCTGGGGGTACTGGCCGCAGACTGCGGTCCCGTGCTTTTTGCTGATGCGCGCAACGGCGTCGTCGGAGCCGCACATGCTGGGTGGAAGGGCGCACTTTATGGTGTGCTGGAAAATACGATTGATGCGATGGTCAGGCTGGGCGCCGAACGCGATTCCATCGTCGCAGTCCTTGGCCCGTCGATCAGCTCCAAAAGCTACGAAGTCGGTCCGGAATTCGTTGCCCGGTTTTCTGATTACAACGCGGATTACGCCCGCTATTTCACACCATCGGTCAATCCTGATCATGCGATGTTCGACCTCCCGGCCCTGACAGTTCGGCGTTTGCGCGATGCAGGTGTCACGGCCGAAGCGACAGGACACTGCACCTATCAGGACGAGGAGCGCTTCTTTTCCTATCGACGGACGACCCATCGCACGGAGCCCGACTACGGGCGGCAGATTTCGGCAATCATGTTGACCTGAACGCATCCGGGGCTTGCCGCCATTTTGGACTATCCGGCAGGTCCCGACCAATTGTTGAGTGTAGTTCCGTCCACAAAGCCCCTTGAGGGTTTTGGCTTGAAGCGTGCCATAGGGAGCAGATCATGACGCTGCATTTTACCGATCGGGAATTCACAGCTCGCATGGATCGGCTGACAGCGCAGATGCGCGACGACAAGCTCGACGCCCTGCTGCTGTTTGCGCAGGAAAGCATGTACTGGCTGACTGGCTACGACACCTTCGGCTTCTGCTTCTTCCAAACGCTCGTGGTCAAATCCGACGGTACGAAGGTCTTGCTGACGCGCTCGGCCGATCTTCGACAGGCGCGCCACACTTCCAACATCTCGGATATCCGCATCTGGGTCGACCGGGCAAATGCCGACCCATCCATCGAGCTTAAGGAACTGCTGAACGAACTCGACCTCCTCGGCTGCCGCATCGGCATTGAATACGATACGCATGGCATGAACGGCAGAACGGCGCATCTGGTCGATCGGCAACTGATGAACTTCTGCGAGATCGAGGACGCATCCTACCTCGTCAGTCGTCTGCGCCTGATCAAGAGCGAGTCGGAAGTCGCCTTCGTCGAAACAGCCGCCGAACTGGCCGACCGCGCCTATGACGAAGCGCTGAAACTGACGAAGGCCGGCGAAAGCGAAGCAACCATTCTCGCCGCCATGCAATCGGCGATCCTCGCCGGCGGCGGCGACTACCCCGCCAACGAATTCATCATCGGCTCGGGGCCGGACGCCCTGCTCTGCCGCTACAAGGCAGGCCGCCGCACCATTTCGCCGCATGACCAGCTGACGCTGGAATGGGCGGGCGTTGCTGCCCACTATCATGCTGCGATGATGCGCACGATCGTCATCGGCGAACCTGAGCCTCTGCACCATGAGTTCCACGAGGCATGCCGTCAGGCTATCGATGCGGTCGAACTGGTGCTTCGCCCCGGCAACACCTTTGGCACGGTATTCGATGTTCACGCCCGTATCATGGACGAGCGCGGCCTCGCCCGGCATCGGCTGAACGCCTGCGGCTATTCGCTGGGCGCGCGCTTTGCGCCGTCGTGGATGGAGCACCAGATGTTCCATGCCGGCAATGCGCAGGAGATCGAACCGAACATGACGCTCTTCGTCCACATGATCATCATGGACTCCGACTCAGGCGTCGCCATGACGCTCGGCCAGACCTATCTGACCACGACAGAAGCGCCCAAGACGCTCTCAAGGCATCCGCTGGACCTTGCGCTTGCATGAAAGCGGTGGGCAACCGGCCGCACGACCATCGCCTGACACCCGGCGCACAGACACCCATACTTTTGAATTCATTGTAAATTGCCCGGATTTTCTCCGTGGCTGACGCCTCACGCGTGCAGTCGGCCCATTTGACAATCGATGCCCAGGATCGATTAAATACGCGTCGTTTCAATACAGCGTTTCGCCGTCGGGTACGCTGGCTGAAAATGGGGAGGCACAGGCATCATGCGGCAGCAGGTCAGGCTCATGGCGATACTCGCCACGATCGGCTTCCTTGCGGGCTGCAATACCGCCGAAGTGCTCTCACCGCCCCAATCGATTGGCAAGGATGACAGCCAGGCACAGACACAGCCGCAGGGACAGGCTCCGCAAGCAGCGGGAAGTTCCCCGGCAGGGCCGGTTGATCCCACGCAGCAGGGCGCAAACGCGCCCGAAACTCAGTTCCCGCAATCTGCCGTGACCGACGGCCAGCAGCCCCAACAACAGCAACCCGGCCAGCCTCAGGCGCCTGGTCGCAGCCCCATGCTTGGCGCGCCGGGCGGTGTTCTCGCAACACAGAAGTCGATCTACCAGTCGTCCTCTCAGACAGCGGCCGGGTCTGTCCGCTTCCTGCCGATCATCGGTGCACCGCTGGCGGCCGTCACACCACTTTCGCAGGAACTCTCCACCGAGGCCAGCGCACGAGGTCTTGCCATCAAGCCATCGAGTGATGCGACCGCTGATCATATGCTCAAGGGCTATTTCTCGGCTTACGACAACGGCAGCGGCACGACCATCGTCTATGTGTGGGATGTTCTTGATTCCTCCGGTGGCCGGCTGAACCGTTTGCAGGGGCAGGAAAACATCCCCGGCAAGTCGACTGATCCCTGGTCGAATGTGCCGCCGGATACGATGAAAAAGATCGCAGCGGACACGATCAGCAAGTATCTCGCGTGGAAGACATCGATCGTTCGCTGACAATCATGGCGGCATGTGTCGCGGTATTGATCGTTTTGCCGGGAAAATTCTCAGAAAAGGAGTTTGCCGCTTGCATTCACGTTCAGGCGCGCTAAAAGGCCCGCATCCAGCGTAAATAACGGGCGGGCCATCATGAAGGTTTTCGCAGGCAACTCGAACCGGCTTCTGGCCGAAGCGATCTGCAACTATCTCAATGTTCCCTTGGGAAAGGCCAGCGTCAGACGTTTTGCTGACCAGGAAATCTTCGTAGAGCTTCAGGAAAATGTGCGCGGTGAAGATATCTTCATCGTCCAGTCGACATCCTTCCCGACCAACGACCACCTGATGGAACTGCTGATCATGATCGACGCGTTCCGTCGGTCTTCTGCCAAGCGCATCACCGCCGTGATCCCCTATTTCGGCTATGCCCGCCAGGATCGTCGCGCATCTGGCCGCACACCGATCTCGGCCAAGCTCGTTGCAAACCTGATCACGGAAGCCGGTGCCGACCGTGTGCTGACACTCGACCTGCATGCAGGCCAGATCCAGGGCTTCTTCGATATCCCGACGGACAATCTCTTCGCCGCACCGATTCTCGCCCGCGACGTCAAGGACCACTACGACCTTAAGAACGTCATGGTCGTCTCGCCGGACGTGGGCGGCGTGGTGCGCGCCCGTGCACTTGCCAAGCGTCTCGACTGTCTGCTTGCGATCGTCGACAAACGCCGTGATCGCCCGGGTGAATCCGAAGTCATGAACATCATCGGCGATGTGACCGGCAAGGACTGCATCCTGATCGACGACATCGTCGATTCCGGCGGCACACTCTGCAATGCCGCCGAAGCGCTGCTGAAGAACGGCGCAACCAGCGTCACGGCCTATATCACGCACGGCGTGCTTTCCGGCGGTGCGGTCGCACGCGTAGGCTCGTCCAAGCTCAAGGAACTGGTGATCAGCGACTCGATCCAGCCGACCACGGCTGTCCAGTCGGCTCACAATATCCGCGTGATTTCGTCGGCACCGCTTCTCGGCGAAGCAATCAGCCGCACGAGCCTCGAAGACTCGGTCTCCAGCCTCTTCGACTAAGGGCGAGCTAGGTCCTCGCTGGATTTACGATGAAAGCGCCGGCGTTACCGGCGCTTCAAAGTGAAGCTTTGTTTAAGCAGCGCCTGAATGGCCCGAACCGCACCACGGGCTGAGTCCGATTGTACTTCTGCTTCATAGATCATTGTGTTGAGACCACCTGCCCGCATACGCGTGGTTCTCCGGAATAACCGGGCATCGCTCTCCCGAAGAGAAACAACCGAATCCAGCAATCTGCGCTACCATGCGCTGAAATACCGCTTAGTATGCAACTTGGGACAAAATCGGGAATCGGCTGATGATCTCGCGCGCTGCTGTTTGCACAATGCTTTTCATGTTTGCGGCAAACTCGGCTACGGCAGAAGATGTGATGATGCACGGCACGACGCGTTTGCGCGGTTCAATCTTCTATTACGAAATCTACGCAACCGGGAAAAACGCCCGCAGAATAGAAGCCATTCATGACAGGCCGAGATATGAGGGCGATTTGGCACGCATGTCATTTCGCAGCCGCCATCTCCAAATCTTCAAGATGGTCGCACTTTTGATGAAGAGAACTTGCCCTAGTCAAGTGACCTCCTTGGGCAACATAAAGATCAGCAAGGATCCTGAGATGCAGACTGATCCGGCCGCAGAGCATCCCAAATATTTCATGTGGGAGTATACCTGCGGATAAGAATGGGTCTGCGAGCCGGGATCAACAATGCACTGCTGGAGCAGAGATCAATTGTTTACGGTAGCGGGCAGGCCTCACCACCAATAACGCGTGAGCGTGTGAGAAACCGTTTCTCCCGGCCATTATCAAGCGAAAACATTCCGCCGCGACCGTCAATGACGTCGATGATCAGTTGCGTGTGCTTCCAGGCCTCATATTGCTTGCCGCCAATGTAGAACGGCACGCCACCGATCTCGCCCAGAAGAACATCGTGGTCTGCAATCAGGAAATCATCCTTCGGGTAGCACATCGGCGCCGATCCGTCACAACAGCCGCCGGACTGGTGAAACAGGATTTCGGGGTGATCTGCCTGGATCTCGCGAATGAGTGCAAGGGCTGCGTCCGTCGCCAGAACGCGTGGTTCTTCGCCTGACATGATATCCTCCCGCAAAAAAGAAAACTCCCGGCCGGCCTGCGCAGAACGGGAGGGGGATAATCAGAGGGGAAAAGCCCCATTATTCAGCCGAAAATGATGAGCTTCGAGAACCGGAGCGGAGCGTACTTATTGGTACGTGAGCACCGGAAGCGCAGAAGGTCGCATTTGCAGGCGAATATGGAGCTTTTCCACCTGATTATCAGAAGAAGCCAAGAGCCTTGGGCGAATACGAAACCAGCATGTTCTTGGTCTGCTGGTAGTGGTCGAGCATCATCTTGTGGGTTTCGCGACCGATGCCGGACTGCTTGTAGCCGCCGAAGGCAGCGTGGGCCGGATAGGCATGGTAGTTGTTTATCCAAACGCGACCAGCTTCAATGCTGCGGCCAAAGTTGTAGCAGCGATTTGCATCGCGGCTCCACACGCCTGCGCCAAGACCGTAGAGGCTGTCATTGGCGATGGAGAGTGCTTCTTCGTCCGTCTTGAAGGTCGTGACCGACAGAACCGGCCCGAAGATTTCCTCCTGGAAGATGCGCATCTTGTTGTGGCCACGGAAGACGGTCGGCTTGACGTAGAAGCCTTCAGCCAGATCGCCGCCAAGAACGTTGCGTTCGCCACCCGTCAGCAGCTCGGCACCCTCGCCCTTGCCGATTTCGATGTAGGAGAGGATCTTGTGCAGCTGTTCGGAAGACGCCTGCGCACCGATCATCGTTGCAACGTCGAGCGGGTTGCCCTGGGTGATCTTGTTGACGCGGGCAATCGCCTTTTCCATGAAGCGGTCATAGATCGATTCATGCACCAGCGCGCGGCTGGGGCATGTGCAGACTTCACCCTGGTTCAGGGCGAACATGGCAAAGCCTTCCAGCGCCTTGTCGAGATAGTCGTCATCGTCCTGCATGACATCGGCAAAGAAGATGTTTGGCGACTTGCCACCCAGCTCGAGCGTGACCGGGATCAGGTTCTGCGAGGCGTACTGCATGATCAGGCGGCCGGTCGAGGTTTCACCGGTGAAGGCGATCTTGGCGATGCGCGGGCTGGAAGCCAGCGGCTTGCCGGCTTCGAGGCCGAAACCGTTAACGATGTTCAAAACGCCCGGCGGCAGCAGATCACCAATGAGTTCCGCCACAACGAGAATGGAAGCTGGGGTCTGTTCGGCAGGCTTCAGCACGATGCAGTTGCCGGCAGCAAGTGCAGGCGCAACCTTCCACGCAGCCATCAGGATCGGGAAGTTCCACGGAATGATCTGGCCGACGACGCCGAGCGGCTCATGGAAGTGATAGGCGATCGTGTTGTGATCGACTTCGCCAATCGTGCCTTCCTGTGCGCGAATGCAAGCCGCGAAATAGCGGAAGTGGTCGATGGCAAGCGGAATGTCGGCCGCCATGGTTTCACGCAGCGGCTTGCCGTTATCCCAGGTTTCAGCGCGCGCGATCAGCTCCAGATTGGCTTCCATGCGGTCGGCAATCTTGTTGAGGATGTTGGCGCGTTCGGTTGTCGAGGTCTTGCCCCACTTTTCCTTGGCGGCATGCGCAGCGTCGAGCGCCAGGTTGATGTCCTGCTCGTCGGAACGGGCAACTTCACACAGAAGGCCGCCGGTGACAGGGGTGGTGTTTTCGAAATAGCGGCCAGCGACCGGCTCACGCCATTCGCCGCCGATGAAGTTGCCGTAGCGCAGCTTGAACGGCGTTTCAGTGATCTTCTGATGCAGCATGTCAGTCTCCTCCTAAAAGACGTCCCGATGACCGGGCGCTTGAAAAGGAAAATGACTTAAATCATGCACATGCGGAATATGGTCAAATCAGCACAATTTGCGTTCTGTATCACAATTGAAACACACAAAACCGCGATTTATACGTGACGTAACGGCAAAAAATAAAAAAATAGAGGATGATTTATTGAAAATAATCCTCTATTTTATTTAACGATCGAATTTAATATTTATATAAGGTCAAGACCCTAGTTCAGACCAAGTCTCTTGACCTTGCGATGGAGTGTCGCCCGACTGATGCCAAGGCTCTCGGCGGTACGGGACATATTGCCATTATGCCGGGAAATCGCCCGTCGGAGCGCCGAACGCTCGGCCTCGATCAGATCAGCGGATTCCGCAAAGAAACCTTCATTCAGCAGATCAGCAGCCGGAATTCCGGACGCAATGCGGCTGTCATCAATGCCAAGGGCGCTGCGAGCGCCGCGGGTGGCACCGAGAACAATATCATCCCGGTCGACCGCAAGCAGTGCGCCATATCCGGAACCCACCATGACGATGCGCGCCTTGGGGAAAGCGCGACGGAAAATATTGCCTTCGATGCGCAGAGCGGCGTCACGCACAGCATGAGACAGGATCGACATCGTCATTTCTGTCGCGTCATCGCGGCAGGTCGACATATCGATGGCGCCTGAAAGCCGCCCGACATGGTCACGAATTGGGGCCGCAGTGCAGCTAAGCCCGATATTGCTTTCGAGGAAGTGCTGGTCGCGCTGGATGAGTGCGGCGCGCTGGTCGGCGAGCGCCGTACCTATTCCGTTGGTTCCCACACTTGCTTCGCTCCAGACCGTGCCGGACCAGAGGCCAAGACCACGAAAATCCTTGTCGTCGCCGGCAGAGCCGCGGCGATCGAGCGCCACGCCCTTTTCATCCGTCAACAGCAGGCAATGGCCGGAACGCCCGGTCAAGGCAAACAGGCGGTCAAGTTCATCGCGGGATTCTTCAACGAGAATAGTGGACCGATCGGTGGCGTGCCGGAACTCCTGCTCGCTCAGGCGCTCAGGCGTTTGCTTGGCGTCAGGCGCCAGCTTGTGAATGTTCATGCAGCGAAGCCAGGAGGCCGCAACCGGCGAATTGGCGGCCTGCGACGTCTGGCGCGTCAGCGAATAAACCTTATCAGAATGGTTCGACATGGCGTGCAAGCTCCTCCCAAAGCCGTTCGATCAGCGGGATGGCAGTGACAAAGCCTCCTCCAAGGCTGGGTCCTACCAAGCGCAATCATAGCGCATGCTCAACTCACAAAACTTGACTTCGATCATAAGAGCATATTTCGGCCGGAATGAAATATCGCACACTTCGTATGTGCCGTCATGTGTCTCATTCGTGCGACAGTCGCAGTTCCGCTCTGGGTCGAGAGCAGCTACACACTTGCAGACATGGCGGGCAAAGCCCCGCCCCAACTTGCATTTCGACATCACACAGAGTATAGAGCCGCGTCCGCCTAGACACCCTTGGAGGCAAGGCGGATGAAGCCCCCGCACAATGTGCCAAAGCTTCAAGTCCGAGCAGCGGTTTTCAATCGCCGTCCGGGCTCTCCGAAAACCTTTGAAAGGAAATACCATGAGCCACGCTACGTACGAGCTCAAGGCCGAAAAGCGCGAACGGGTTGGTAAGGGGTCCTCCCGCGAACTGCGCCGCAATGGCCTTATCCCTGCAGTTATCTATGGCGACAAGCAGGCCCCTCTGTCTATCGCCCTGTCGACCAACGAAGTCACCAAGAAGATCCATGCCGGCGGTTTCATGACCACCGTTGCAACGATCGACGTTGGCGGCGAAAAGATCTCGGTTCTGCCCAAGGATTACCAGCTGGATCCGGTGCGCGACTTCACGATGCACGTCGACTTCCTGCGCGTTTCCGGCGACACGAAGGTCGTCGTTGCTGTTCCGGTTCACTTCGTCAACCACGAAAAGTCCCCGGGCCTCAAGATTGGCGGCGTTCTGAACGTCGTTCGTCACGAAGTTGAATTCCATTGCCCTGCAAACGACATTCCGGAATTCATCACCGCTGACCTCGAAGGTTTCAAGATAGGCGAAGGCGTCCACATTTCGCACATCAAGCTTCCGAATGGCGTCACCCCGGTTATTTCCGACCGTGACTTCACGATCGCGACGATCGCAACCCCGGCTGGTGGTGTGAGCGAGAGCGCAGAAGCCTGATCGCTTCAAAAATGCTTTTGAAGAGGCCCGCGGCAAGACTTGCCGCGGGCCTTTTAATTTGATTCATTATGTTGCGAATATTGCACGCAGCCGCTGCAGGCATTCAAGTTCGATTAACGGCCAACGTGCAAGGATCGCTCAACCAAATGGAGAGCAACCCTCTTAGGTGCCGGAACTCGAATGCACTTTCTGACACACTCTGTGGAAAAGCGATTTATCGTGATCGTCTGTACGGCGCTGGTGGTTCTCATCGCGCCGTTGTTCGGTCTGTTATTCTATCTTTCTGCCGAGCGTGCCCTGCAGGATCGCACCGACCGCATCAACGTGATGACGACCGCCAATGCGCAGGCGCTTGGCAAGCCGATCTGGGATTTTGACAAGGAAAGCGTTCGCAAGATTGCCGCGACGATCCTGTCATCGGACATCATCGAGTCGGTGCATGTCGGCGACAGCTCGGGCAGCATCAGCATCAGCATTCCAGAAACCGGCCGAAAGCATGACATTCCAACCCGGACACTGACAGTGCCGGTCGAGTATGAATCTCCCGACGGGATCAAGAACGTGGGCACGCTCACAGTCGAGGTCGACAATCGCGGCGTCCTTTCCACGATCGCCTTGAGAGATGTCGCCTTTATCAGCATCTTCGCGCTGAGTGTCCTGATCGTCTTTGCAGCAGCTCTGATTGCAAACCGCATCACGGTCATTCGCCCCCTGCTCAAACTCACCGACGCAATCGTCGCCACCCGCAGCGGCGGCTATCGCTACAAGGTCGACTGGCAGAGCCAGGACGAAATGGGCCTCCTGGCCGACAACTTCAACGAGATGCAGAACGAACTGGCGCGGGAGGAGTTCGAACTGAAGGCCGCCCACCAGCTGGTTCAGACCGTGTACAACCAGACGCCGGCCATGCTTTACGTCCTTGATCAGAATGGACGTATCTCCGCAGTCTCAGATTATTGGCTGCTCGCGACGGGCTATGAACGCGAAAGCATCGTCGGGCGTCCATTCCTGGAACTGCTGGCTGACGAAAGCCGCAGTGTCTATCGCACGCGCCGGAAGCCTGGCCTGCAAAGCAATACCAGTTCGGCTTTGACCGTTCGCTTCATCTGCGCCGATGGGCGCGAAATTTACGTTCTCATTCGCGAAAGCGTTACCTGGCAGGAAGGCGGGCCGATCAGCACGCTTTCGGTCATGACCGATGTCACCGAGTTGAAACAGGCGGAAACGCGCAACCACCTGCAGGCGATCACCGACCACCTGACCGGTCTTTTGAACCGACAGGGTTTCGAGGCCGTTCTCGACCGCAAGATTGCAGAGGCGGACGCCGTTGGCGACGAACTCGCCTGCCTGTTTGTGGATCTCGACCGGTTCAAGTGGATCAACGACAATCTGGGCCACGCCGCAGGCGACAAGGTCCTTCAGGGTGTTGTCGAACGCATCCGCAAGCAGGTGCGCCCATCCGATGCAGTGGCCCGTCTGGGCGGCGACGAATTTGCGATCCTCATTTCGGCGCGCGACGTGGAAAAGACGGCGCGTGAAGTTGGCGAACGGATCACCAGAACACTGCTCAAGTCGTTCACGATCGATGGGACGAATGTCTCGTTGAGTGCCAGCGTTGGCATCGCGCTCTACCCCGAGCATGCGAAATCGGCAGCAGAACTGATCCAGAAATCCGATCTGGCGATGTATGAACGCAAGCGCTCCGGCAAGAACGGCACCGCGGTCTTCAGCGACAGCATCAGCGATTTCATGAAGCAGCGCGCCGATATCGAACGCGACATCGCCGATGCCCTCGAAAATGACTGGTTCGAAGCCTGGCTGCAGCCCATACACCTCCTTGAAACGGGCAAGGCCACGGCATTTGAAGCCCTGATGCGACTGCGGCATCCGGTAAAAGGCATCCTGCCCCCAGCCGAAATCATCGCCACAGCCGAGGAGACCGGTTCGATCACGCGCATCGGCGACGTGATCTTTGAAAAGGCTCTCGCCAACGTGGCGGCATTGAGCCAGATACCGGGCTTCGAAGACGTCAAGGTCGGCATCAATCTGTCGCCGCTGCAGATCAACGCCGACCTGCCCGCTCAGATTTCCGACGCCATTGTGAAGTCGGGCGTCTCACCGTCGCGCATCACCATCGAAATCACCGAAGCAGTGCTGATCCACAACAATCCCGAGATCAACTTCGTGCTTCAGACCCTGCGGGATTGCGGCGTGCAGATTGCGCTCGATGACTTCGGAACCGGCTTTTCCTCACTCAGCTACCTGCATCGTTTCCCGGTCGATTCCATCAAGATCGACAAGTCCTTTGTTTCCGCCCTCACCGAAAACAGTGCGACAACACGCGACAAGACCTTCCTTCTCATCGAAGGTATTTGCACGATCGCGCATCACATTGGTTGCCGCGTGGTTGCAGAGGGCATCGAAACTGAAGTCCAGAAACGCATTCTCACGGACATGGGCGTGGATCTCGGTCAAGGCTTCTACTTCGCCCGCCCCATGCCAATCGAAGATATCATCGGCGTCCACATGCCGCAGAACCGCCGCGCAAGTGGCCACTAATCATCCAGGAAGAGCCATGACACACAGTCGGGCAAAATCATTCATCGCCGCAGCCCTCATGTTGCTGTCAACGCCCTTGGTGGCCTTGTCGGCGGATGGAGAGCTGAAGCTTGTGACGGAGTCCTATCCGCCGTTCAATTTCAGAAACGGAGAAACCTATGAAGGCGCTTCGATCGACCAGATCCGCCTGATCATGGACGGCGCGCACATCAGATATTCGATCGAAATGATGCCCTGGGCACGCGCCTACGCTCTGGCTTTGGCCGAAACCGGCACCTGCATCTTCACCACCGTTCACAATCCGGAGCGTGACAAGAAATTCAAATGGGTCGAGCCTCTGCTCAAGAGCCGCACCGTTTTGATCCGCAAGGCGGGCTCGAATGTTGCCCCGAAAACGCTTGAAGAAGCGAAAGCCTTCGTGATTGGAACGCAAAGGGACGATTTCACCCAGGCGATTTTTGAAAACAACCACTTTCCGAAAATCGACCTAGCGACCGATCTCAATCTGACGATGGCGAAACTCATGAACGGCCGGATCGATCTCATGCCGATCTCGGAAAAATACTACGAAACCCTGCATCGGGAAGGCGTCGGTGTCGAGCCGGTTCTGACACTCGCCGAGAACGTATATTCGCTGGCCTGCAACCCCGCCGTATCAGATGAGACGATTGCAAACCTGCAATCAAAACTGAACGATGTGATTTCAAGCGGCAAGCAGGAAGCGCTGTTCGACAAGTACGGCCTGTCAAAGAACTGACGAGCAATTCGACTGACATGATCCTCAAACCCCAGATTATGTGACGGATTCGATCATGACCCAAAAGCCCCGACGTAACCGATACAGGCTCGCCGCTTCGGCGATGACATTGGCGCTGTCATGCATGGCGCAACTGCCACCGAAAACTGCGGCAGCGGACGAGCCCATCCACCTTGTGACTGAAAACTACGCACTGATGAACTACGCCGAGAACGGTGAGATCAAGGGCGTGTCCGCCGATTTCCTGAAGACTGTTTTCAAGGATGCGGGCGTTGATTACACCATGGAGATCATGCCCTGGGCCCGCGCCTATGGACTTGCCGAAACCAAGAAAGACTATTGCGTCTTCACGACGGTCCACAGCAAGCAGCGCGATGGCCTGTTCCAGTGGGTCGAGCCCCTTCTGGTCGGACATGCCTACCTTGTTCGCAAAAAGGGAAGTCCGGTTGAGGCGGCCACCATTGAAGAGGCACGCAAGTACCTGATCGGCACCCAGCGCGACGATTACACGGTGGACATCCTGAAGGACAAAGGCTTCACGCGCGTCGATCTTGCCCCGGAGATCAAGCTGACGCTCAACAAGCTGCTCAACGGACGCATCGACCTGATGCCCATGGCAAGCGGCATGGTCATCGAATTGCAGCAGCAGGGCGTCGATATCGAACCGACCATGGTGCTGACCTCCGACATAAATGGGCTTGCCTGCAACAAGGAAACGGATCCGACGGTCGTAGCGAAATTGCGCGATAGCCTGAAACACGGGATCGACAGCGGCACGCAAAAGCAGATCTTCGAAAAGTACGGCTTTTCTGAAACCCTGCCCTGAACCGAGGAACACTTTAGGTCATGGACTCATAAATGAGCTTGTTTTGGCGGCTGGTCTGGCAAAAAGATACGAGGAAGCGCTCGAAAAGCGGGCTTTATGGCCCGGTTGAGAGTGCTGACAAAGTAGATTGCAGCCAGCCTGCCGTCCAAAGGATATGGTGAATTTGCCCACCTACTGCGTTGCAAAGGCTCGAAAATGAGGACCATTTCCTTCGCCTTTGCGCCTTGTATCTGAACAAATTCATCCATACCAAAATCAAGCTTATTTATGAGTTCATGACCCAACCTGCCCCACCGCTTGACAGCGGCAGCAATTTGCCTTTTTCAGGCAGGATCACTCACTGGAAGACGTCGATGCTTATCATCGCTGGCCTGGGCAATCCGGGCGCGCAATATGCCGGAAACCGGCACAACATCGGCTTCATGGCGGTGGATGCGATCCATCGCAAGCATCCGTTCGGCCCATGGCACAAGAAGTTCAAGGCAGAGATTTCCGAAGGCGAGATCGACGGCGAGAAGGTGCTTCTGATCAAGCCACTGACTTTTATGAATCTTTCCGGCGAGTCCGTGGGTGAGGCCATGCGCTTCTACAAGCTGACAGCCGCTGATCTAATCGCAATCCATGACGAGCTCGACCTTCCGGCCGGAAAATTGCGCCTCAAGACCGGCGGAGGTCATGGCGGGCATAATGGATTGAAGTCGCTGGACGCGCATTGCGGCAGGGACTATCGGCGGCTGAGACTGGGCATCGGCCATCCAGGAACGAAGGAGCTTGTGCATGGCCACGTGCTCGGTGATTTCTCCAAGAGCGATCGCACGTGGCTCGAGCCCCTGCTCGACGACATCGCGATCCATGCCGGGCTGCTGACCGAAGGCGACGGCTCGAAGTTCATGAACAAATTCGCCCCTGCCCCCTCGGACAAACCGAAAAGCGCCGAAAAGACCGCGCCCACACCCAAGGCAAAATCACACATCCATCAGGCGCGCGGCCACCAGCCAAACCTCCCCGCATCAGGACCCATGGCGGATATGCTGAAACGGATGTTCGGCAAGAAGGACTGACTAGCCCTTTACTCCTCGGGCTCCGCCTTGAACATCAGGGGGAAACCAGCCTCCTTGGCGAGATCCATCGCCTCCTTGACCTTTGTCTCCGCGATGTCGCGGGTGTAGACCGCAACAACGCATGACCCTTTCATATGGGCCGTGATCATTATTTTTTGCGCGGCCTCCGGTCCGGTCCGAAACACCAGACTGAGCACAAGGACCACAAAATCCCGCGGCGTATAATCATCGTTGAAAAGGATGACCTTATAGAGCTTGGGTCGCTCTACGACCGTTTTGGTCTTGGTGCGCGGCTTTTGTACGATCTGGTTTTCGCCCATGACGACGGCGCTCCCTGCGCGTTGACAAGAATGTCGGGAAAATGGATCGACCGCCGTTGGCCGTTCCCCAAAATATTGGACCGGTATGCGTCGAATTTCAAGTTCCATGCCAATAGCGGCGCGTGCGACGGCTCGATCGGCCTCACTTTTGATGTCGAAATATCAAACAGCGGCCAGGCAGATGCTGCGCCCTCTTGACCTCACGCCCCCCCATGCCCCATAGGCTGCGCTAAAATTTCTCTACAGCGAGCACTCACCACCATGGGCTTTAAATGCGGTATCGTCGGGCTTCCCAATGTCGGCAAGTCCACTCTCTTCAATGCGCTGACCCGCACTGCCGCGGCGCAGGCCGCGAACTATCCGTTCTGCACGATCGAGCCGAACACGGGCGAAGTGGCCGTTCCTGATCAGCGCATGCAGAAGCTTGCGAGCACCGCCAAGTCGAAGGAAATCATCCCGACCCGCATTTCCTTCGTCGATATCGCCGGCCTGGTTCGCGGCGCATCGAAGGGCGAAGGTTTGGGCAACAAGTTCCTCGCCAACATCCGCGAAGTCGATGCCGTCGTGCACGTTCTGCGCTGCTTCGAAGATCCTGACATCACCCATGTCGAAGGCCGCATCGATCCTGTGGGCGATGCCGAGACCATCGAAACGGAACTGATGCTCGCTGACCTAGAGAGCCTCGAGCGTCGCGTGGACCAGACCCGCAAGCGTGCGGCGAGCAAGGACAAGGAATCGATGACGTTGCTTCCTGTCATGGAAGCTGTCGTCAAGCTGCTGCAGGAGGGCAAGCCGGCCCGTATTCTCCTGAAGACCATGGCGCCGGAAGACATCGCCATCCTCAAGGGCCTCAACCTTCTGACCTCACATCCGGTTCTCTATGTTTGCAACGTCGCAGAAGGCGATGCAGCAACCGGCAACGCGCACACCGAAGCCGTCGCCAGGATGGCCAAGGAACAGGGCGCGGAATGCGTCATCATCTCGGCCGCGATTGAAGCCGAGGTTGCGCAACTTCCCGACGAGGAAGCCGTCGAATTCCTGTCGGCGCTCGGCCTCGAAGAAGCTGGCCTCGATCGCCTGATCCGCGCAGGCTACCACCTGCTTGACCTGATCACGTATTTCACCGTCGGCCCGAAGGAAACGCGCGCCTGGACGATCGTCCGCGGCACCAAGGCGCCTCAGGCCGCCGGCGTCATCCACTCCGACTTCGAACGCGGCTTTATCCGCGCGCAGACGATTGCCTATGACGACTACATCGCACTTGGCGGCGAAGTGGGCGCGAAGGAAGCAGGCAAGGCGCGCGACGAAGGCAAGGAATATGTGGTGCAGGACGGAGACGTCCTTCTGTTCCGCTTCAACACCTGAGTTTCACACCGCACGCGTTCAGGCCCGGGCGGTTGCTTCCGCTCCTTCAGAACGCGGCGGAAAGTCTCGCATAAGCGATGCTGGTTAGCTTTCCGGCAGCTAGTGGTTTGATTCCAACATTTGCATCCCGGTTCTGCAAACTCTCGGGCAAATGTTGGAATCAGTAAAACCACTAGCAAGTTTATGATTCGAGTGGAGTTTTCGAATTTGACATTTGATTTGAGCGCTCGCCGCACATAGGTATCAAATGTCAAATTAACTCCACTAGGAATTCGATCTCAAGGAGACGCTGATGGCGGCGCAGCCCGTACTGTCGATCTGCGTACCCTCACGGAATCGGCAGGAATATTTCGAGGCGACGATCATCGACCTGCTGCGCTCACCACGCACCGACGTGGAATTCGTGTTCGCCGACAATTCAGACGATCCGGATCCGATGAACCGCTTCATGGCGCAACATCGAGACGATCCGCGCGTCACATACCTCCCTTCGGAAGACACAGTCCTGTCCATGACGGACAATTGGGAACGAACCATTGCGCGGGCGACCGGCCGCTGGGTCACCTTCGTCGGCGACGACGACTATGCCGACCCGGAACTCGCAGGCCTTTTGCCCGAGCTTGAACGGCGTGCAGGCCGGGTGGATTCTCTCTCTTGGAACCCGGTCAACTACTTCTGGCCGGAGGTGGGCCGCCCCCCGCGCACGGTCTCGCTTGGCCTTGGCAACCGGTTGACTCGTATGCACCAGCAGGACCTTATGGCCAGATCCTTTGGCTGGCAGGGCGCAACGCACCTGCCCCGTTCGGGCGGTTCGGTTTATCACGGAGCAGTCTCCCGCGCGCTGCTCGAGACGATCCGGGACCGCAGCGGCGGCCGCTATTTCGAGACGCCCATCGTGGACTTCGAGATGGCCTGCAAGGTCATCATCACGGGTGAGACCTTCTTTCTGGCCGAACGTCCCTTTTCGATCGGTGGCGTCTGTCCCAAGTCGAACTCAGCCTCATACAAGACCGTTCGCGACAAGGACAAGGCGCTGGATGAGTTCATGGCCGAGCAACGGCAGAACTGGTTTCGCAATCCGCTGATTGGCGACACAGCCTTTTCGGAGCGCCCCGGGGTTCCCGCCTCGATCCTCCTCGTCCAGCAATGGATCGCAGCCAAATATGGGGTCGATCAACGAGGCTATGAAGCAAACTTCGTTGCAGCGCTGGCCTTCGAATGCAACCTGAACCGGGACCGGCAAAGCTTCGAGATCGTCGCGGAGCGCACCCGCAGCCAGCTGGCCAGGTGGCAGGACGGACGCTATTTCGATCTTTTCAGACCCGTCTATTCGGACAGCCCCCTCGACCCGCAGACAAACGGCGTCCTTTGGTATGGCTGGCGACCGAAGGCTGGCGTCCTCTCCTTTGCCGGAAATGCGGCAGGCGTTGCAACGGCAGGTGAAGTCTATGGCCTTATCCAGTCGCTGATCCCGCTTCCGAGCGAACTCGACCTGCATGTCTGATCCAGCCCCGCATAAGCGGATCGACCTAAATGTGGCGCGTGTGCTAACACCGTGACCCATTCACAACGAGGGAGCCGCCGCCTTGGGGACTGAACCGGTTCTGTCGATCTGCGTACCATCGCGCAACCGGCAGCTCTATTTTCAGGAAACGATCAAGGCGCTTCTCGAAAACCCGCGCGACGACGTCGAATTCGTGTTTGCCGACAATTCCGACGATCCGTCCATCATGGACGGCTTCATGGCTGCGCGGCAGGATGACAGGCGCATTGTCTATCTCTCCTCGGGCGAACGCACCTATTCAATGATGGAGAACTGGGAACGGTCCGTGGCGGCGGCGACCGGCCAATGGGTCGCGGCCATCGGCGACGACGATTATCTGGATCCAGACGCTGCGGGATTTCTCCTGAGGCTGCAGGCGGCAACCGGCAATGTCGATGCACTGACGTGGGCGGGCTTCAACTACATATGGCCCGATGGCGACGCGCCGCCGCGTCCGCTGACGACCGACCTTTCCGCCCGCGTCACACGCTTCGACAAGCGCGATCTCATGCGCCGCGCATTCCAGTGGGAGGGGTCGATGCATGTGCCGCTTTGCGGTAATTCGATCTACCACGGGGCCATTTCCCGCACACTTCTGCATCGCATCCGCGCGGCGTTCGGCGGCCGCTTCTTCGAATTCCCGATCATCGATTATGAGATGGCCTTCAAGGTGATCCTTGCGGGCAAGGACTTCTACAACGTCACGCGTCCCTTCTCGATCCTCGGGGTCTGCCCCTTGAGCAATTCGGCCGCAATGGGCGACACCGAAGCCGAGGATCGCGCCTACCAGCGCTTTATCCGCGAACTCGGCTATGACATCGATGCCGACCCGCTCATTACCGATACCCCGTTTCGGGTCTGCCATGGCGTGACACCCAGCATCTTTGTCATCCAGCACTGGCTATCGCGAAAGTACAATTTCGAAATGGGTGGCTACGAGGAAAACTTCACCCGTGCCCTTGCGAAAAGCTGCGAGACATATCCGACGCGGCAGGGCTTCGAGCTGATGACAAAGCGCTTTCAGGCCATTGTCGATACCTGGCAGGACGGCCGATATGCCGCGCTCTTCGCGCCGGTCTTCAAGGGTCGCGAAACCGCACTCCAGTCTGCCCCGCGCTCACCGGCCCGTCCACCATGGACAGGCATAGGCACCGATGGAAAGCTGCATTTCCGGGAGGACGCGGGGGAAGCCCGTACGCCGGGCGAGCTCTTCGCAGTGTTGCGAGGCATGCTGACCCCCGCCGATGAGATCCCGATCACCGACCTGCCGTAAGTCCTCGTTCGCACCGGTAGAGGCACGCTGCGCGAATTTTTTGATGTCGGAATGCGAAATGGGACGCCACGAACCCAGATCGGCCTTGAACTCACCCAAAGCCGTCGTCATTGTTCAACTTAGAACGAATACCAAGAGGGCAATCAGCCACATGAATGAGGAAACACTCTATTTCGAGGATTTCGAGGACGGACGTGTGTTTGTCTCCGATCCGAGAACCGTCTCCGCCGAGGAGATCATCGAATTTGCAAAAGAGTTCGATCCACAGCCGATGCATTTGAGCGAGGAAGCAGGAAAGGCCAGCATTCTGGGTGGCCTGTCGGCTTCCGGCTGGCACACGAGTTCGATCACGATGCGCTTGTTCTACGATTCGGTCGTCCACCGCTCCGCCGGTCAGGGCGCGCCCGGAATTGACCTCATGGAGTGGCGCAAGCCCCTTCTGGCTGGCGACACGCTGCGTCTGAAGGTGACTGTCGTGTCGAAACGACCGCTATCCACCAGGCCTGAGATTGGCATGGTCGTGATGGCCCACGAACTCAGCAATCAGCGCGACGAGACGATTCTGCGCATGCAGGGGCCTGTCATGGTCAAGCTGCGCAATCCCGCAACGGAGGTCCGTGCATGAGGTTCTCCGACGCATTCCCTGCAAATGTCAGTCAGACGATGGGCAGCTACACGTTCGACGAAGCCGGCATCATCGCCTTCGCGAAAAAGTTCGACCCGCAGTATTTTCACGTCGACCCTGTCCGCGCCGCCGACTCGGTCCTGGGCGGCCTCTGTGCCTCCGGCTGGCATATCTGCTCGGCCTGGATGCAGTTGAACGTAGCCTTCCTGGGCAATCATTTTCGCAAGTTGGCAGAGGCAGGCATCAAGCCGCCGGTCATGGGCCCTGCACTCGGCTTCCGTGAATTGAAGTGGAAAGCGCCGGTCTATGCCGGTGACACGGTCACCTACAGCGTCACGCTTCTGCGCTCGATAAAGGCGCCGAACCGCGACGACCGCTACCTCAATGAGGTTCTCTGTGAAGGCGTGAACCAGCACGGCAAGCCGGTCGTATCGTTTACTGTTACCGTGATCGATTTTGGATAGGAGAACTGGATGAGCATTTACGAATTCGAGGCCAATGACATCAACGGCCGCAAGCGGTCGCTGTCCGAATTCAAAGGCAAGGTCGTCCTGGTGGTGAACACGGCAAGTGCTTGCGGCCTGACGCCCCAATACGCCGGTCTCCAGTCGCTCTACGAGAAATACAAGGATGATCTCGAAATTCTGGCCTTCCCCTGCAACCAGTTCGGCGAGCAGGAGCAAGGCGACAGCGAGGAGATCAAGTCCTTCTGCGATCTCCGTTTCAACGTGAAGTTCCCGCTATTTGAAAAGATCGATGTCAACGGCGACAGCGCCCACCCGCTTTACAAGTACCTCAAGGACGCCCTCCCCGGTGTACTCGGAACCGAGGCGATCAAGTGGAATTTCACCAAGTTCCTGATCGATCGCAACGGCAACCCTGTCGAACGCTATGCGCCCACGACGGAACCCGCAGCGATGGAAGACGATATCGTCAAGCTCATCAAGGCATAAGGGATTGGCGGAGTTCTGCGGGCATGCGACTGGCATTGAGGGCCTTCAGGCCGTTTCCGGCTGCAGCGCGCGCAGCTTTCCCCGCCACACGCACGATGATTTCGGCTTCGGCGTCATGGTGTCGGGTGGACAGATTTCGGCCTCCGGCCGAGGACAGGTGGAAGCCGGACCCGGCCAGATCATCACGGTCAATCCGGGCGAGGTTCACGACGGCATGCCGCTGGGTGGCCGGGCGCGCACGTGGCACATGTTCTATCTCAGCCCTGGGCTGATGGACGATCTCGGCGAAGGGCTCGGTGCTGGCTCCTCGCAAAACCTGGAATTCCAGTATCCTGTTTTGGGTGACGCCACCGCTGCACGAAAGTTCATGACCGCATGGTCCTTTCTGACAAGCAGTCCGGCATCAACCGGAAGGCTGGCGCAGGAGGAACACCTGCTCAACAGTCTGGGCGGCCTCATCGGCGAGCGCAGCATCCCGCCTTCAGCTGAACGGACGCCTCACCAGATCACACGTCTCCGCGCCATGATCGACGACGACGTTTGCGCTGAACACTCGCTGGCTGATCTTGCCCATGAGGCCGGGCTGAGCCGATTCCAGACGTTGCGCGCCTTCGCGCGCGCCACGGGTCTTACACCACACGCCTATATGGTCGAGAAGCGGCTGCAGGCCGCGCGGCGCATGATCCTCGCCGGACACCCGATTGCAGATGCCGCGCTCGCAAGCGGCTTTGCCGACCAGAGCCACATGACCCGTGCGTTTAGCAGCCGCTATGGCCTGACGCCTGCAGCGGCACAGCGCGCCGCCCGGGCAGTTTGAAACGCTGCAATTCCGTTCAAGACCCGAAACGAAGAAGGCTGCAGAAAGAACTCCTCACAACAGGAGCGCAAGCCATGTCAGTGGAATTCTATATTACCGCCCTTATTGTCGTCGCCACGCCGGGCACCGGGGCGCTGTACACCATCGCGACCGGCCTGTCGGAGGGCCCGCGCAGGAGCATCATCGCCGCCTTCGGCTGCACGCTGGGCATTGTGCCCCACATGGTGGCAGCGCTGACGGGACTCGCGGCAGTTCTGCATGGCAGTCCGCTCGCCTTCAACATCGTAAAGGCGTGTGGAGTCGCCTATCTCGCCTATATGGCCTATGGCCTGATCACCTCAAACGAGGGTGTCAGGGTGGGCAGCGCCACAGCCGAAGCCGACGCAGGCAGGAAGATTGTCATCAAGGCCATCCTGATCAACCTGCTCAATCCCAAGTTGTCACTATTCTTTCTGGCCTTCCTGCCGCAGTTCATCAATCCGGAAGCAGCAAACGCCTTCCTGGCCATGGTTACGGCAAGCCTGATCTTCATGATCATGACCTTCGTGGTCTTCGCACTTTATGGGGTGTTTGCAGCGAGCATCCGCCTTCGTGTGCTCGTACGCCCGGCGATATCCCTTTGGCTAAACCGGGTCTTCGGCCTGGCTTTTCTGGTCATGGCCACAAAGCTCGCGCTCGCGCGGCGCTGACAAGATCGCGTATCCGAGCGCGCTATCGCACCACCGGAAGACGGGCCCGCCAGGGGCCCGGCAAAATGCCAACAAGGAGAGACCGAAGAAACCGCCAGCCAAAGCCGACCGCAAGCACGATGAGACCAACGGTCAGAAGGATGCCCATGAAGGATTGATCACCTTCCTGCACACCTAGAATGTCGGCATTCTGGCGGATCAGGGTAGCGAAGGCGATCCCCAGATAGACAAGACCTGCAGTCACGAAGGCGCGTCGGTCGAGCAGGAGACCAAGGAGCATCATGACGATGACGATGCCGACAATCAGCGCCGCGCCACGGCTGGTATCCGGCTGGATGCTGTCGAATATGCCCTTGAGAACCGCTGGCACGGAGATGAGATAGAGCCAGAAAGCAACGTCGGAGCGGATCGAGACGCGCCTGGGGTCGATGAAATCAAACCGCATCGCGATCCCGATCAGCACGGCACCCGAGACCACCAACAAAACCTCAATATGATCCCCGAGGCTTTGGGCCAAAAAAACACCGAGCACGAGCGCCGACAATGTCACCACTGCGGCCGCAAGCATGGACGCCAACGCCACAGGCACTCGGTAGCGCCAATAAAAAACTCCAAGCGCCATGCACAAAATCGCAGCCAGCGCAGCCATATGGTATCCACTGAAATCGACGATCCCGGTATCAGCCGGAAAGACAGCGTTGTCGGAAGTGACAATGATCCAGCCTGCACAGATGACAAAGGCAATGGTCAGCGTAAATGAAGGCAGCGCCAGCCTCTGCCGACGGACGAAAACTTCCGCAAGGACGATGACGGCAACAGCAGCTGCGAAAATACTCGCCAGGCCGCCCAGACCGATCAACGCGACAACAATGCCGATGGTGATCAGGATGTCGTGGTAGCCACGAAGGAAGCGCGGGATTTCGCTGTCTTCCTCGATGTTCTCTTCCGAGGCGGGAACGATCAGGGCGCGGGCATCGATGAAATCAGCCAGAGGGCCGACCTGCGCGTCGGTAATGAGACCCGCCTTTGCCGCCGCATCAAGGCTTTCTCGCAACGTCTCGGGCATCAGGCCTCCCCGGCGGGTGTCAATATTATCAGGTCAATGACCGTCGAATTCCACCAATGTGCGCACTTCAACGTCGAGCGCTTCCAGCTTCTTGCGACCGCCGAGCGCTGGCAGGTCAATGATGAAGCAGGCGGCAACGATATCCGCGCCCATCTGTCTCAGAAGCTTGACAGCACCTTCAGCCGTGCCGCCTGTTGCGATCAGATCGTCAACGAGAATGACCTTCTCGCCCGGCTGCACGGCATCGCGATGCATTTCCATCTCGTCCACGCCGTATTCGAGGCTATAGGCCACACGAACCGTATCATGCGGCAGCTTGCCCTTCTTGCGGATCGGCACGAAGCCGGCCGAAAGCTGATGCGCGACAGCGCCGCCTAGAATGAAGCCACGCGCTTCCATGCCGGCGACCTTGTCGATCTTGGTCCCGGCAAAGGGATGCACCAGTTCGTCAACGGAGCGGCGAAACGCACGCGGATTTCCCAGCAGCGTCGTGATGTCACGGAACATGATACCGGGCTTTGGATAGTCCGGAATGTTTCGGATGGCTGCAACGAGTTCTTCAGTCAGCGTCATGGAAGGATTCCTTTCGCCCTTTGATACAGCATGGTGCATGCCGCGCAACGCAGTTTGTCTTGTCAGACACAAAAAAAGGCGGCCACGAGGGCCGCCTTTATGTTGACCGAGCCTCGTTAGGCTCAGTGTTCCTTGTTCGCGTAGACCGACTTCTTGGTCACATAGACCAGACCGGCAAAGATTACGAGGAAGACCAGAACCATGAAGCCAGTGCGCTTGCGTTCTTCAAGATGCGGCTCGGAAGCCCACATCATGAATGCAGCAACGTCACGGGCATACTGGTCAACCGTCTTCGGGCTACCGTCATCGTATTCAACCTGGCCATCAGACAACGGCGGCGGCATCTTGAGCGCCGAAGCTGCATTGAAGTACGGGTTGAAGTGCGTGCCTTCAGCCACCTGCACACCAGCAGGTGCGTCCTGGAAGCCGGTCAGCAGCGAGTATATGTAGTCCGGGCCACCTTCCTGGTACTGCGTGAAGATGTCGAACACGAAACGCGGGAAGCCACGTTCGACGCCACGGGCCTTGGCCAGCAGCGAGAAGTCCGGCGGAGCCGCACCACCATTGGCAGCAGCTGCTGCTTCCTCATTCGCGAAAGGCGACGGGAAGTGGTCGGAGGGAACACCCTTGCGGCTGTACATGTCACCAGCATCATTCGGGCCGTCCTGAACGTCATATCCGGCGGCGAAAGCCTTGACCTGCGCATCCGAGTAGCCGAGTTCTTCCAGGTTGCGGAAGGCGACAAGCTTCATGGAGTGACAGGCCGAGCAGACTTCCTTGTAGACCTTCAGGCCGCGCTGCAGCTGCCCCTTGTCGTACTTGCCGAACGGACCTGAAAAGCTCCAGCTCTGGGTCCGTGGCTCAAGGATCGGATATTCGTTGTTGGTGATCTTTTCCTTCACCATTTCCTCGAAGCCCGGGCCCTTTTCCTGTGCCGAGGCTGCGAGGCCAACGCCCGTGAGGGCGGCGGCCATTACGATAGCTGTAACAAGCTTTTTCATGGATCTATCTTCCTTTCGCCACCCAATCACGCCTTGGCACCCTTCTCCAGCACCGATTCCGTAATTGAATTCGGAACACGTCGCGGAGTTTCGAGAATACCGAGAAGCGGCATGATCACGAGGAAGAAGCCGAAGTAGTAGATCGTCCCGCCGAGCGCCATGTTGGTGTAGAGATCGGACGGATGGCGCGAACCCAGCCAGCCGAGCATGATCGTATCGATCACGAAGAGCCAGAAGAACAGCTTGAACCACGGACGATAGACGGCCGAGCGCACCTTGGACGTATCCAGCCAGGGCAGGAAGAACAGGATGATGATCGAACCGAACATCACCAGAACGCCGCCGAGCTTGGAGTCGATCGGACCGATATTGAACGTGATGGCGCGCAGCATCGCGTAGAATGGCAGGAAGTACCATTCAGGAACGATGTGAGACGGCGTCTTCAGCGCGTTTGCCATTGTGTAGTTGTCCGGATGACCCAGATAGTTCGGCAGGTAGAACACGAACCATGCATAGGCGATCAGGAAGATCACGACGCCAAGCGCATCCTTGATCGTGGCGTAAGGCGTAAACGGAACGGTGTCCGTCTTCGACTTCACTTCCACGCCCGTAGGATTGGTCTGGCCGGTCACGTGCAGTGCCCAGATGTGCAGGATGACAACACCCGCGATCACGAAGGGCAGCAGATAGTGCAGCGAGAAGAAGCGGTTGAGCGTCGGCTGACCAACGGCAAAACCACCCAGCAGGAACTGCTGGATCCAGTCACCCACATAGGGGAAGGCCGAGAAGAAGCCGGTGATAACCGTCGCACCCCAGAAGGACATCTGACCCCAGGGCAGAACGTAGCCCATGAATGCTGTTGCCATCATCAACAGGTAGATGATGACGCCGAGGATCCAGAGGACTTCGCGCGGCGCCTTGTATGACCCGTAGTAAAGGCCACGGGCAATGTGCAGGTAAACCGCAATGAAGAAGAAGGATGCACCGTTGGAGTGCAGGTAGCGCAGGAGCCAGCCGTGGTTGACGTCGCGCATGATGTCTTCGACGGAGCCGAAGGCAAGGCCGATGTTGGCCACATAGTGCATCGCGAGCACGACGCCCGTCAGGATTTGCACCATCAGCATCACGGCCAGCATGGCGCCAAACGTGTAGGCATAGTTCAGGTTACGTGGAACCGGATAGGCAATAAAGCTATCGTAGACCATGCGCGGCAATGGCAGACGTGCGTCTACCCATTTGCCAAGACCGGTCGTCGGTTCGTATGTTGAATGTCCACCACTCATAATCAGTTATCCCCCTCAACCGATCTTGATGACCGTGTCTTTGACGAACGAGAAAATCGGCATCGCCAGGTTTTGCGGAGCGGGCCCGTGGCGGATACGGCCTGCAGTGTCGTATACGGAACCATGGCAGGGACAGAACCAGCCACCATATTCACCAGCCTGACCGAGCGGTACGCAACCAAGATGCGTGCACGAGCCGATCATGACGATCCAGTTTTCCTTGCCCTTGCCGGCCGAACGATCGTCGCCGGTTGCCGGAGCTTCTGGCGGCAGGTTGGCGTTGCGCGCAACCGGATCCTTCAGCTCTTCGAGCTTGACCGCGGCGGCATCCTTGACTTCCTTGTCCGTACGGTTGCGGATGAAGACCGGCTTGCCGCGCCACTTGACCGTCAGCGACATGCCCGGCTGGAGTGCAGCAACGTCGACTTCGATCGAGGCCATGGCGAGCGTCGATGCATCCGGCCGCATCTGGTCAATAAACGGCCACGCGACCGAAACGGCCCCGACGGCTCCGGCCATGCCGGTTGTCAGATACAGGAAGTCACGGCGAGTTGGCTCGCCCATGGATTCACTAGTCATGTCGTGCTCACTCACGGCTAAATCATCCCTCACGCAGAATTGCGAATTTCATCCCAATGATTCGGCGATATGCGGTGATCATATCGCAGATTCCCCTCAGTCCCGCCGCGTTCTAAGCTTCATCGCAAATTATGTCCAGACTTGACAAGGGGATGTGGGCACAATGTCGCGGGAAAAACCCCAAGTATGACAATTGTTAAGGCCCCTCACATCTCGCAACCGCACAGTAAAGGCATTGCTGCGCCACATTTTGTACCGCAGCGCAGCATAAAGTTGACATTATTCAAGAAATGCGAGTCAGTTTGCTCTTGCTCTATTCAGCTATGATTCAAGACGGAATTTCAATGAATTACGGTCGACACGAGCAGGAGACCGAGATCACTCGGCAGCCTTGCGGCCGTCATCGTCTCCATGTGCGTCATCATGGCCAATAAACCCGCCGGACTGGCGCGCCCAAAGCTCCGAATAAAGCCCGCCACGTCCAATCAGCTCGGCATGCGTACCGTCTTCGATGATGCGGCCGTGGTCCATGACGACGAGTCGATCAAGTGCCGCGATGGTGGAAAGACGGTGCGCAATCGCCAGCACGGTCTTGCCCTGCATCAGACGCGAGAGATTGTCCTGGATCGCAGCTTCCACCTCCGAATCGAGCGCCGATGTCGCTTCGTCAAGAACGAGAATGGGAGCGTTCTTAAGCATGACGCGGGCAATGGCGATACGCTGCCGCTGTCCACCCGAGAGCTTGACCCCGCGCTCGCCGACATGAGCGTCAAAACCCCCGCGCCCGCGCTGGTCACGCAGCGTTGCGATGAACGCCAGCGCTTCCGCTTCGGCCGCTGCAGCCTCCATTTCGGAAATCGTCGCATCCGGCTTGCCGATGAAGATGTTGTCGCGGATGGAGCGATGCAGCAGCGCGGTGTCCTGCGTCACCATGCCGATCCGCGCGCGCAGCGATTCCTGTGTGACGGCAGCGATATCCTGTCCACCGATCAGGATGCGCCCGCCCTCCAGATCATAGAAACGGAGAAGCAGATTGACGAGCGTCGATTTGCCGGCACCCGACCGGCCAACAATACCCACCTTTTCACCTGGACGGATGGTGAGCGACAGATCATCGATCACACCCGATCCCTTGCCATAGTGGAACCGGATGTTTTCAAAGCGAATTTCGGGCTCTTCAGCCTTAAGGACCTCAGCGTTCGGCTTGTCGAGCAGTGTTATGGGCCTGGAAATCAGCTCGGCGGAATTCTGGATTGAGCCGAAGTTGCGCATGATCGCGTTGAGCTGCGTCATCAGGCGTCCGAGCAGGAAATTCAGCCTGAGCACCAGGCCGAGTGAGAAAGCGACACCGCCCGAAGAGATGTGACCAGACAGCCATAGATCGATGCAGAGGGCCGCGAAAGAGGAAATCATTATGCCCGAAAGCAGGGCCAGCGATGATCGCACGCCTGTGATGAACCGAGCGAACTTGATGATCGAACGCTGAAACAGCGTGAAGCCTTCACGGATGAAGCTGTCATGATCCTCCGAACGACCGAACAGCTTCAGCGTCTGTATATTGGAATAGGCATCCACGATCCTGCCATTCAGCATGGATCCAGCCTCGGCCGTGTCGCGCGAATGGCGCCGGATCTGCGGGACGAAGTAACGCGCGAGCGCAACAAACGCGACAATCCATAGCCCCACAAGCGCCGCAAGCCGCCAGTCAAGCCGTGCGACCAGCGCCATTGTCGAGACGGTATAGATAACGACAAACCAGGCGACCTGCAGGATGGAGGTGATGAAATCGCCCATCGACTGCCCGGCCTGCCAGACCTTTGTGACGATGCGCCCTGAGAGATCATTCTGGAAAAAGGCCAGAGGCTGGCGCGATACATGCAGATAGGACTGCCAGCGAACAAGATTGAAGAAGCCGACGACAATGGTCTGCTCTTCCACCAGCGCACCAAGCGCTGTCACGATCAGTCGAACGGCGAGAACGATAAAGAGCATGGCTGCCAGTTCGCCGCCATGTGTTGCCAGGAGTTCCGACCATCCTGCCCCTTTCGGCACGGTCGCAAAAATATCAACCAGTCGACCGACAAACCAGAACAGCGCAGCCTCAAGCACACCGACAAGGCCGCCGGTTATCATCATCAGCCCAAAAGGCCATCCGGCCTGGCGCACATAGAACCAGATGAACTGCCAGACGTTTTCCGGAGGGGTAAGGTCACCGGTGCGCCCGTAGGAATCGATCCAGCCTTCAAAACGTTCAAGTATGCGCCGCAATGCCATGCCACCGTGATCCTTCATGCGCCAGATAGAACACCGTACGCATGTCAAGTTCTTACAGCGTCAAGCATTCATTCTGACCCTCATAGCACGTCGACGAAATAACCAGCGGTTACAAGTCCGTCATGCAGTGAAAAAGAGGCGGCGGATTACTCCGCCGCCTGTTCTACTTCGCCCTGCTCCGCGTCTTCATCCGCCAGGAACCCGCCGGATTGGCGCGCCCAAAGGCTGGCGTAAAGGCCGCCCTGCTCCAGCAGCGCTCCATGGGTGCCGGTCTCGGCAATCGCGCCCTTTTCGAGCACGACCAGCCGATCCATCTCCGTCAGGGTCGACAGGCGATGCGCGATCGCGATGACGGTCTTGCCTTCCATAAGGGCGAAGAGGTTTTCCTGGATCGCCGCCTCGACTTCGGAATCGAGCGCTGATGTCGCCTCATCGAGGATAAGCACAGGCGCATCCTTCAGGAATACGCGTGCGATGGCGATACGCTGACGCTGGCCGCCCGAAAGCTTGACCCCGCGCTCGCCAACCTGGGCATCCAGGCCCTTGCGACCCTTCTGGTCCTCGAGCGTTGAAATGAAATCCCAGGCATTCGCCCGCTTGGCAGCCGCGATGATTTCCTCATCCGTCGCATCCGGCTTGCCGTAGGCGATGTTATCGCGCACGGAGCGGTGCAGCAGAGATGTGTCCTGCGTCACGACGCCGATCTGCGACCGCAGACTGTCCTGCGTCATGGTCGCGATATCGACACCATCGAGCGTGATGCGTCCGGCCTCGACATCATAGAACCGCAGGAGAAGGTTCATCAGTGTCGTCTTGCCCGCACCTGAACGGCCGACCAGACCGAGCTTTTCACCCGGCTGGATGGCGAGGTCGAGATGCTCGATGACGCCCTTCGCCTTGCCATAATGGAACCGTGCACCATCGAAGCTGATGGCGCCCATCACGCGGGATGCGGAAACCGCATCAGACTTGTCGACGACGTCCACGCTCTTGGCGAGCATCGCCATGCCGTCATAGACGGTGCCCACGTTTTCGAAGAGCGCCGACACTTCCCACATGATCCATTGCGACATGCCGTTGATACGCATGGTGAGCGACATCGCGACAGCAACCGAACCAACCGCAACAGTGCCTGCCTGCCAGAACCACAGACCCAGCCCGCCGACGAGGAAAAGGGCCACCGCATTGTTGAAGTAGACGAGCGAGTGATACATCGTCACATAACGCATCTGGCCGTGCACGGTTTTCAGGAACGTATCCATGCCTTCACGGGCATAGGTTTCCTCGCGACCGGCATGCGAAAACAGCTTGACCGTCGTGATGTTGGTATAACTGTCAACGATACGTCCGGTCATGACTGAACGCGCATCTGCCTGCTCTTCCGACACCTTGCGAAGACGCGGAATGAAAAACACCAGCAGGCCGATGTAAACGCAAAGCCAAAAGACCAGCGGAAGCGCAAGACGCCAGTCGGCGGCGGCCACCACCGCCAGCATGGTGATGAAGTAGACGCAGACGTAAACCAGCACGTCGAGGACCTTCATCATCACTTCGCGCACCGCAAGCGACGTCTGCATGACCTTCGTCGCCACGCGACCGGCAAACTCGTTGGCAAAGAAGCCAACGCTCTGGCGCAGGAGATAGCGATGCATCTGCCAGCGCGCGATCATCGGATAGTTGCCGAGCAGGACCTGATGCACGATCAGAGACTGCGCGAGCACGATGGCCGGCAGACCAATCAGCACAAAGAAGCCCATCAGACCGAGCCGGAAGCCCTCGTTCTGCAGAAAATGCGACTTGTCGGCGGCGGTCAGCCAGTCGACGATGTTGCCCAGAAAGCTGAACAGCATCACCTCGCCGACGGAAATCGACGCCGTCAGAACAACCAGCAATGCAAGCCATCCTCCCACACCCTTCGAATAGTGCAGGCAAAACGCCAGGAAGGTTGACGGTGGCGTCACCGGCACTTCCTGCGGATAGGGATTGATACGTTTTTCAAACCAGCCGAACATAACGGCCTTCTCCTCTTGTCGTCCGGCGCAGAAACACAGCGCGAACGATGATGCCAAACAGAAAATGCGGACAATAGATCGCCGAAGGGCCTTGTGGTCCGCGACGGTTCCAGAAACCTGAAAAGAGCTGCTAACCCGCTAGGACAGCCTGAGGCCTGGAAGGGGGCGAATTCGCCAGAAAACTGAATTTTCCATCTACGCCTCCATCATACGGGTTGAAAGATGAGCGAACGTAAACCGGTTTACGGCGATTGACCAGACCGAAAAGATCAAGATTAAGTAAGCGCTGATAAACCTTCCACCATGTGGCATCATCGCAACAGAACGCCAACAGACACTTCTAAAACCTTTTGAATTCAGACATATGGACGGAGACACGGAATCAGGATGCCAAGCGCCTGAATCAGATTGTGAACGACAGGATCGCACTATGTCCGCCCTGAGAATTGCTCTCTACCAGCCGGATATCCCGGGCAACGCCGGCACGCTGCTTCGCTTCGCAGCCTGCATGGGGATGGACGTCGACATCATCGAGCCAGCTGGCTTCGTCATGTCGGACAAGAACCTGAAGCGCGCCGGAATGGACTATCTGGCCTCCGTCGCCTTGAACCGTCATGTGAATTTCGAGGCTTTTGAAATCTGGCGACGCACGGAGGGCCGACGCATCGTGCTTGCAAGCACAAAGGCTGCGCTGCCCTATACGGCATTCGAATTTCGCCCGAACGACATTCTGCTTTTCGGACGAGAAAGTGCAGGCGTGCCTGACGATGTTCATGAGAGGGCAGACGCACGCATCCTGATCCCGATGGTCGAAGGCCAGAGATCGATCAACGTGGCGCTGTCGGCCGCCATGATCTCGGGCGAGGCACTGCGCCAGACCGGCGGATTTGCCTGAACGAGCGCGCCGGTCAGGCAAACAGTTGAAGAGCGTTCGTCGATTGTTTGTTGAACAACGACAGGCCGATTGTCTGGAGTTGGGACTGAACCTTGACAGCCGCCATGTTGGCCGCAACCTGCTCCATGTTGGCGTCCACCAGCTTCCCGGTCGAAATGGCGAGAGAATCCTGCAGCTTCTGCATGACATCGGATGTGCCCTGCAGGCGGCTCGACGCCGACCCGATAGCGGCAGCACCACTCCACATGTTGTTGAGCATGTCGCCAACGGCAGAAATCATTCCGTCCAGATCATCGTTTGTCGTGGCGCTGGAAATTGCAATTTCCTTTCCACTTGCGGGCGACGCCGACCCGACATCGACCAGATGATAGTCGTAGCTTGATCCTGATTTGGTCGCCCCGGTGTAGGATTTCGTCAGAATGCCATCCTGTGCATTGCCTGTAGAAACAAGGGTGGTTTTGCTGGTGTCGAAATCCAGAGTGTTAACCGCAGTTTCGCCCTTGCTGCCTGTCGAAACGGAGGCGACAAGCGACGTCTTGGCGGGTGGCGTGGAACCGCTGGAAAGCCAGTTTTGTCCTGCAAAACCCGACGCCTTGAGTACCGTCCCGAGCTGATCCTTCAGCGAACTGATTTCCGAATTCAGCGCAGATTTATCTGCCCCCGAGGCCTTCGCCATGATGAGCTTGCTCTGGATATCCTGAACGATTTCAGTCGCCTTGCCCATGCCGAGGCTTGCTGCATCTGCTGTTGCGGCGCCAAGTTCGGATGCGTCTGCCGCCGTCGACATCGTCATCCCGGTCGACTTCATCGCCTGGGCAATCGACCAGTAGGCGGGATTGTCGGACGCAGTCGCAACCTTCTGTCCGGTGCTCATGGCTTTCTGCTGCTGTTCGAGCGCCTGCGTCGAGCCGGTCAGCACCGCAAGCGCGCCTGCGGCTCCGGCATTCCAAGACACTGCAGTCATGCGTTACGGCTCCTGATACCCCAATGAGAAGTCAAAATCTCGGGAAACCATAACATTGCCGCGTTTCGGCAGAATTTAAGCGAGAACTCGGATTTATTTCAATTTTTGCGCAATAAAGCCCCTGTTCTCTCGTGAGCAGGAAACATAAATAGACGAACGTCAAATCACGGCAGGACCTCCCCTGCCACCCCATCCGCAACATCGAAGATGACGCGCGCCACCTACGCACGGCCTGAGAATTGAGATGACAGCAGCGACAGCGATCGAGAGTTCAGGACCGTCAGCCTTCACGGTCTGGCTAGCAGCGTTCGGCACAGGCATTCTGGTTGCCACGATCTACTATGCCCAGCCGCTCATCGATCCAATCAGCCGTGATATCGGCCTTTCCCGGCAGGCGGCCGGGTTGATCGTCACGGTCATGCAGGTGGGCTATGGGTTTGGCCTCGCGTTGATCGTTCCGCTGGCCGACAGGTTCGAGAACCGCTTTCTGGTGACGCTCAGCCTTATGGTGACGGCCGCCTCCCTCGCCGTAATTGCCTTTGCGAGATCCGAACCGGGCTTTCTGGTGCCGGCGACGGTCGCAGGCGTTGCCTGCGTCGGCGCGCAAGTACTGGTTCCGATGGTGGCAGGCATGGCCTCGCCCGAGCGACGCGGTCGCGTGATCGGAACCGTCATGGCGGGGCTTCTAACAGGCATCATGCTGGCGCGGCCCGCCTCGAGCTTCCTCGCAAGCTTTGTCGGCTGGCGCGGCGTCTTCATCGTTGCAAGCGTGGTGACCTTCCTGTTCGGGATTCTCCTGCGCATGTTCCTGCCGGAGCATCGCCCCAAGACACGACCCGCCTATCTTGCAACCCTGAGATCGATTGTCGCCGTAGTCGGCCGCTATCCGATCCTGAGACGTCGCATGGTCTACCAGATGATCATGTTCGGCTTGTTCACCGCATTCTGGACCACAGCCCCCTTGATGCTGGTGGACCATTTTGGCCTCGACCAGCAACAGATCGCGCTCTTTGCCCTGGCAGGCGCTGGCGGTGCGCTCGCCGCGCCGATTGCCGGCAGACTGGCGGACAGAGGCCTTTCGCGGATCGCAACGATCTGCTGCGGCATAGGCGCCATGATCATTCTGCCGCTGACCGATGGGTTGATCGCCTGGGGGTCCGTTGTCGGCCTCGCGCTTTCTGCCGTCTTCTTCGACGCCTTCGTTCAGGGCAATCAGGTTCTTGGTCAACGCATGATCTTCGCACTTTCAGATTCTGAGCGCGCGCGGATCAATTCGGCATATATGACCAGCATCTTCCTCTCAGGCTCCATCGCCTCGGCGCTTGGCCCCGTGCTTTACGCGCACTTCGGTTGGACAGCGATGGCCGTGGCCGGCGTGGTTCTGGGTGCGGTCATTGCCTTCGGCGAACTGCTCCGCAAACAGTCGTAGGGTAACTCAGGAAGCATACTTGCTCATCCGTCGATCCGGAGGCTAACATCAAGCCACGGGAGAATAATTTCGTGGCACGTATAGTCGTCTATGGCGCTGGTTCTATCGGCTGTTATGTCGGGCTCGGCTGGCTTGCCGCAGGTCTTGATGTGACATTCATCGGCAGAAGGCATGTCGGTGACGCTCTCGCTGAGGACGGCGGCCGGATCATCGATGGAAAGCGAAAGGCCATAGTCGGGCCGAACCAGATTCGCTTCTATGAAGACCCCGCAGTTCTGGCCGAAGCCGATGTCATCGTGCTTTCCGTCAAACTGACCGATGACAAACAGGCGGCACGTGACATCCGGCAATTCGCGCGCGCCCAGGCATTGGTCATATCGCTGCAGAACGGCGTGGACAATGCCGCGCGCCTTGCATCAAGACTGCCCGGCATGACGATCGTCGAGGGCATGGTCCCATTCAATGTGGTGCGCCCCGATCATGCAACATTTCGGAAAACAAGTGCTGGCCAGGTCGTCATCGGAGCTCATCACCTTGTGCAGTCATTGCTCGAGAAGGTGCAGCACAGCCTCGTTGCGCCGGCCTTTCACGCGGACATGCGGGCAGTCAAATGGAGCAAGTTGCTCCTCAACCTGAACAATCCTCTGAACGCGCTCTCAGGCCTCACATTGCATGAGGAACTGTCACAACGGTCTTGGCGGCACCTGCTGGCCGATGCCCAGCGGGAATGTCTCGAAGTCATGGGTGCTGAGGGGATCGAACCCGCAAAGCTCGGCCCGTTGCCGCCGCGCGCGCTTCCGCGCCTGCTTGACACACCGGACTGGTTCTTCAACCAAACCGGCTTGCGGCTGCAGCGGATTGATCGCGACGCCCGCTCATCAATGGCGGATGATTTTCAAAACGGTCGAAAGACCGAGATCGATTTCATCAACGGCATGGTGGCGGATTTCGGTCGCAGGCATGGGGTCCCATGTCCCGTCAATGACGTGGTCTCTCGACTTGTCAGGCAGGCTGAAGCGGGCGGACAAAGAATCTATTTAGCGGTTGCCATCCGCGAGCAGATCAATCAGCGCTTGGAAGGCGCCGCATCGTAAACTCGATCGCGCCATCGGGCATCTGTCTCCAGCTCTCGACTTCGGTCCAGTAGGCAGCCTTAGGAAAACTGTTGAACCATTCCCGTGCCTTCGCACGCGCATCGTCTCGCGGCAGGCAGAAGGTCTCGCGCACGAAACGCCCCTCCCCGGACGCCTTGGCGCGCGCCCGGTGATTGGAAATCTGCCGCTTCAATCCCTCCATGGATGGAGGCTTGGGTACGCGTGTCATGATGCACCGTCGGAAAAACCGCGACATATGGAGGCAAAATGGGCATTTGACGCTGGAGAGTCAATGCGGCTCTCTGGAAGTCGCTCAACAGTACTGTTAGAGCATGACGGTAAAATATTGATCGGAATCGGAATTTCTCGGAATGCAGAGACCGGACCTGCCCAAGGGCCTGCCTGAAGACATCGAAGCCAGAAAGGCTGCGGCCAAGGCATGGTTTGAAAGCCTGCGCGACCACATCTGCTCGGCCTTCGAAGGCCTGGAAGATGCATTGGCGGGGCCTCTGTCGGATCGGACCCCAGGGCGCTTCGTCGGCAAGGACTGGCAGCGCGATGAAGGTGCCGGCGGTGGCGGACGCATGTCCATGATGGAGGGACGCGTCTTCGAAAAGGTTGGCGTACATACCTCAACCGTATTCGGTGAATTCTCGCCCGAATTTCGCGGTCAGATCCCCGGCGCTGACGAGGACCCCCGCTTCTGGGCGTCAGGTATTTCGCTCATTGCACACCCTGTGAATCCCAATGTGCCGACGGTACACATGAACACCCGCATGGTGGTCACCACCTCGCACTGGTTCGGCGGCGGCGCGGATCTGACGCCGGTTCTTGACCGGCGGCGCACACAGGAAGACCCGGATACCCGCCTCTTCCACCGTGCCATGGAGATTGCCTGCCGCCACCATCAGGGCGTCGCGGACTATGAAAAGTACAAGGCCTGGTGCGACGAATACTTCTTCCTGAAACATCGGAATGAACCACGCGGCATCGGCGGCATCTTTTACGACTGGCTCCATTCGCCAACGGACAAGGGTGGCTGGGATGCCGATTTCGCCTTCACGCGGGACGTCGGCAAGACGTTTGCGATGGTGTATCCGAAAATCGTCGAAGCCAACTTCAACAAGACCTGGACCGAAGCCGACCGCGAGGAGCAATTGGTAAGACGTGGTCGCTACGTGGAATTCAACCTGCTCTATGACCGCGGCACGATCTTCGGCCTGAAGACGGGCGGCAATGTGGAGTCGATCCTGTCTTCCCTCCCGCCCATGGTGCGCTGGCCCTAGGCTCAGCACGCCTTCGGACCACATCAGTCATTCTGCTGAGTGAAAATTTTCCAAGTCCATGATATCCTTTGCTTCTCTCTTGGAAGGAGGACTTGGTAATGATCAAGTACGGAACCGAAAAACCGAGTGAGTTCAGTCAAGCGCGTATTGATGAAGGCAAAGCCGGGATCGAACGGCACGTCATCCGATTCGGGCCCGATTGGGCCGACATCATCGTCATCGAGGGTCGCTCGACCGATCTCGATGTGACCCGCGACTGGAAGGACAAGCGCGGCGTCCAATCGTCCGAAGTTTTCAATGCGTGGGCGCGACAGGAATAGCGCAGGACCAGAAGCAAAGCGGGTCGATCTGCAATTGCCCCGCTTCATCATCGTCCAAAATTATCCGGACCCCACGAAGCCGACCCTGAGGAACCGGCATCGTGCCCGCGAGGGTTTGTGTGTGCGTAAGTCGCCGCAAGCGGTGGCGCATAGCGCGACGCATCCGACGAAAACCGTCTCTTCCGAACAAATATGCCGTTATCATAAAATTAGGTTTGGGGCCTTACGTTACGTGACCAAAGGAGACCCAATCCATGGAAGTCGTGAGTGCGCCAACCATCGCCCTGTGCATCTTTATATCGATGCTCGCGATCGGTCTGGCTATGTTGCTGGTCTGGTTCACCAACCGCAACGAACAGGCAGCGCTCCACTGGTGCGTCGCATTCTTCTCGGGCGCCACATCCGGCCTGTTGATCGCGATCTTCGGCCCCATGGTGACGCCTGCCCTGTTGGCATCGACCACACTTTTCACCGTCGCCTATGTGAATTTCTGGGCGGGATACAAATCATTCAATGATACGCGCGTCGATCCGGTGATCCTTTATGGTGCACCGGCGGTGAACATCATTGCCTATTCGCTGATTGAACCCCTGCGCGCGAATCCCAACTATGCCGCATCGTTCCAATCCGCTGTCGTCATCGTATTTTCGCTCGCAAGCGCGCACGCGATCTATTACGGCAATGGCAACAAGCGGCTGAACATGACCCTGCCCCTGACGATCTTCATGTTCATCCATTCGGGTTTCCACGCCGCGCACATCTACGCCGCACTCTTCCACCCATCCGATGTTGTCGATGGCCGCATGACCGCGACGTGGAACAAGGCGTTCATGCTGGAATCATTCCTCAACGTGATCGTGCTGTCGACCGGTTGCCTCATGCTCATCAAGGAGCGCTCGGAAGAAAAGCACCGTATCGCCTCGGAAACCGACTCCCTGACCGGGATTGCGAACCGGCGCGCATTCGTGCGCCAGACAGAAACGCTGCTGCGCTCGACCGGCAGCAATGCTGTCCTCGCCATCATCGACCTTGATCACTTCAAACCCATCAACGACCAGTTCGGCCATCAGGCCGGTGACCGCGTCCTGATCGAATTCAGCCGCCATATTTCCAGCAGGCTGCCTGCAGAAGCGCTTTTCGGCCGGATTGGTGGCGAGGAGTTTGCAGTCTTCCTTCCGGAAGGCCCTTACGAAGCGGCCAATCTGCTCAACGAGTTGCGCAGTCAGGTCGCAAACCTTTCGATCTTCTCGAGCGGTGTTCGCATTCCGCTGACTGTCAGCATCGGCTTTGCCGCCGTGGAAAAGGCCGGAACGAACTTCGACCACATGGTCGCCGCCGCGGACTGCGCGCTTTACATTGCCAAGGAACAGGGCCGCAACAGGGTGATGAGTTTCTCACCCGGTCAACGACTTCACAAGGTCATGGAAAACGACAGCGCCAAGCGGATCGGGCTCGCCGATCAGCGCATCAGCCGCCGGTCTACGCGAAGCCACAAACAGGCACGGCTCTCCTGAAAGAGGCGTGATCCAGCAAAAAGTAGAAGTTAGGTCAGTTGCCCGAGGCGTTCGAGCAACGCATCCCTGTCCGTGCTGAACCCGCTCTCGACCCATTCGTCTTCCAGGACCCGCAGAATGCGCCCAACTTCGGGACCAGCCGGAATGCTGCGCGCAATGACGTCGGCACCGCCGATTGGCAAGACGGGTTTGCGCCAGGACGTTGCCTCATCCAGCAGGCCACGCAGCCGGGCGACCTCTGCCAGCATCGCGGGATCATTCTGAGCCTTGGCGTGAGCGATGGCCAGGGCAAGCTTCAATCGCGTTATCAGCCCGGCAGAACCCGACCGATAGAGCATTCTTCGAAATGCAAGCGATGAAATCTGCTTCGGAACCTCGGGGGCGTTTGCCCAATCCGTGAAGAACGAAGCCTCCTCCTTTGACATCTTCAGCCGCTGCACCATCGCCAACAGACGTGCGGCATCGGGCGGCACCATTGCTGCAAGACGCAGCAGAGGATCAGGCGACCATCCAAAGGCCTCCCCGGCCCTGATCAGACCGGGTATTTCGTCGATGCCCCATTTTTCGGTCTCCGGCAGAACGAGCGTCAGGACCCCGGAAGTTCGCATCCATAGAAGCGCGCGCCCCGGATCATCCGCCGAAAGGAGCTTGCGAATTTCGGACCAAACGCGTTCGGCCGAGAGCTGGAGCAGGCCGTAGCGCCCGCGCGCCATGGCGCGAAGCGCATCTGCATCCGGCCGCCCCGCACCATACCGGGCGAAGAACCTGAAATAGCGAAGGATACGAAGATAGTCCTCTGCGATCCGGTCGGCGGCATTGCCGATGAAGCGAACAGTGCGCGTCTCTATGTCGGCAATCCCGCCGACAAAATCGACGACATCGCCATCAATCGTCGCATAGAGCGCGTTCATGGTGAGATCGCGCCGCTCCGCGTCGACCTTCCAGTCCTTGCCGAAGGCGACTTCGGCATGGCGTCCATCCGTGCTGACATCGCGGCGCAGGGTGGTCACTTCAAACGCGCGACCGTTGACGACAAGCGTGACGGTTCCGTGGTCGATGCCGGTCGGAACGGCCTTGATGCCACCTGCCCTGGCGCGCGCCATCACATCATCCGGCAGGAAATCCGTTGCAAGATCCACATCTGCGATCGGCATGCCCATCAGACTGTTGCGGACGGCACCACCGACGATGCGTGTTTCGCCGCCATCGGCGTTCAGCAGGGCCAGAACCTGCTGAAGATCCGGCGCGTTGAACCAGTCCTGATGCTTGACGCTTACCATGCATATAACCTTTCGAAGGCCGTGCGCAGGATGCCTGCTGTCACGCCCCAGATATTCCATTCCCCATAGGGCATGCTGTAAAAATATCGCTCGATGCCGTTCCAGTTCCGGCTTTCGCGCCGATGGTTGGCCTCATCCATCAAAAATGAGAGAGGCACCTCGAACACGGCATCCACCTCGTCCGGATTGATCCTGAGTTCAAAGCCGGGCTTGACGATCCCGAGAACCGGCGTGATGCGAAAGCCGGTCATGGTCCTGTATTCCGGCAAGCGCGCCACGGTTTCCACAAAGTGACGGGAGAGACCAATCTCCTCCTCGGCCTCACGCAATGCCGCTGCCTCGGGCGAAACATCGTCCGCATCAATCGCCCCGCCGGGAAAAGCCACCTGCCCGGAATGCTTGCGCATGCGCGATGTGCGCTGCGTCAGGATCACGCGTGCGTCCGCCCCGTCATCGACAACCGGCATCAGCACGGCCGCGTCCCTCAAGTCAAGCCGGGCCAAAGCATCGGTAAAGCCAGGGTTCATCAGGATATCGGCATGATCTATCCAGTTGAGTTCGGGCGGATCATCCATCTGGCGCATGGCACGACGCCTGAACTCCGACGCCGAAAAAAGGCCTGCATTCATAGCGACAGTCTTTCGAGATCGCTGGCCGGCATCACCGGAAACCAGACGCCACCCGAGGCAATCGAGAACATCGCGACGCCATCTATCTCCACGATCTCTCCAAGTTCGACCAGATCGTACATCAGAGCGCGGGAGACGAGTGCCTCCAACCGCCCTCGAACATGTAGATAGGGCTTCAACTCTGCATTCTCGCCCGCAATCTCGAACCGCAAAGCATGTTCGGGTCCAGCCGCAACGATATCCCCGACATTCGTCCTGAAGGTGAGTGTCGGAACACCGTCGCTCTCGGACCTGTTCATCTCGACCGCGAGAAACGGCGCATCAACGACCCGGATGCCGACTTTTTCCACAGGCGTGACAAGGTAGGTCCGTCCGTCATCGTCCTTGCGCAGGACGGTGGAGAAGAGCCGGACCAGCGGCTCGCGTCCGATCGGCGTCCCCATGTAGAACCAGGTGCCGTCAGCACGGATTTCCATGTCGATATTGCCGCAAAACGGCGGGTTCCAGCGCTCGACAGGTGGCAGACCGCGCGCCGAAACTGCAGCACGCGAGATCATGGCCGCGAGCCCCGCGGCATCCGTTGCGTTGTCCAAGCCCTGATCGGCCATTCTTTGGTCCCGGTTTACCTTCATGAAATCAAATAGTCACTCGTGCGTCGCTTGTCAGCCCGCAATGGGGCTATAAGTTAGAAGCATCCAGGACCGCCAGCCGGAGCGGACGATTCGAACGAAGTTTTCCGGGCAAAGGAGACGACGCCATGACAGCCGTGACGATCAGCGAACCTGTGAGCGAGACGGCCATGGTCGAGGCGGCTGAAAAGGCGCTGGCCGATATCGCGGCGATCCGGCAGGAGGTTTCGAAAGTCATCTTCGGTCAGGAGGCCGTGGTAGAACAGACATTGCTCGCGGTCCTTTCCGGCGGTCACGCATTGCTGGTTGGCGTGCCGGGACTTGCCAAGACCAAACTGGTCACGACGCTTGGAACCGTGCTTGGTCTCGATGCCAACCGCATCCAGTTCACGCCGGATCTCATGCCTGCCGATATTCTAGGCTCTGAAGTCATGGACCAGGATGATCACGGCAAGCGCTCGTTCCGGTTCATCCAGGGGCCTGTCTTCACCCAGCTCCTGATGGCCGATGAAATCAACCGCGCATCGCCGCGCACGCAGTCCGCGCTTCTGCAGTCCATGCAGGAATATCATGTGTCGATAGCCGGAAAGCGGCTTGATCTGCCACGCCCCTTCCACGTTTTGGCGACCCAGAACCCGCTGGAACAGGAAGGCACCTACCCACTGCCTGAGGCGCAGCTCGACCGCTTTCTGCTTCAGGTGGACGTGCCCTATCCCGAGCTTGATGCGGAACGCCAAATTCTGCTCGAAACGACTGGCGTCGCCGAGCGTAGTGCAGGCCGCGTGATCGATGGCGCGCGGCTCGTTGAGATCCAATCCCTGATCCGCCGCATGCCGGTTGGCGAGCAGGTGGTCGAAGCCATCCTCAAGCTCGTGCGTGCGGCCCGCCCCGGCCACGGCAACGAAACCACCGACCGCACGGTCGCATGGGGCCCCGGCCCGCGCGCCGGGCAGGCGCTGATGTTGGCGACGCGCGCCCGCGCACTCTACGATGGGCGACTTGCGCCTTCGATCGACGACGTGAACGCCATTGCCGAAGCGGTGCTGCAGCACCGCATGGCTCTGACATTTGCCGCGCGCGCCGAGGGCATGACGGTCAAGTCAGTCATCGCTTCGATCGTCTCAGCGACTTGAAAGGGCATTCATGGCGGTGATCGGACAGACAGTTGAACGCACCGGCAGCGCTGACGCGCTCGCCCGCGCCAAGGCGCGCGCCATTCTGGTGCCCGACTGCCTGATCGAGGCGCGCCGCATCGCCAATACGGTCAGCGCTGGCTGGCATGGACGCAAACGGCGCGGCATCGGAGAAAACTTCTGGCAATTCCGGCCCTATGCGGAGGGCGAAGACATGGCGCGGATCGATTGGCGCCGCTCCGCACGTGACGATCACACCTATGTTCGCGACAAGGAATGGGAGGCGGCCCACACCGTATGGCTCTGGGCGGATCTATCGCCGTCGATGACGTATAAATCCCGATTGGGAACCGTATCGAAGGAAAGCAGGGCACTGGTGCTGATGCTGGCGCTGGCGGAAATTCTGGCGCGCTCCGGTGAGCGCATAGGTTCTCCCGGACTGCTGGAACCGGTCGCCACGCGCAACGCCGCGGAACGGCTTGCAGGCGCATTGCTCTACTCGGAAAGCACTTCCGGCCTTCCCGAGACGGGGATGATACGCTCCATGAGCGACATCGTTCTGATCGGTGATTTTCTCGACCCGCCGGATGCCGTGATGGCCCGGATCGAGCCGCTGGCGCGTCGCGGCCTGCGCGGCCATGTGATTGCCATCGCCGACCCGGCAGAGGAAGATTTCCCCTATGTCGGCCGCACCGAATTTCACGATCCGGAAACGGGCGCACGCATGACCGCCGGACGCGCCGAGGCTCTGGCATCAGATTATCGGGCAGCTTACACGGCGCATCGAGAAGCCCTCGGCCAGGCCATGCGACATCTCGGCTGGAGCTATATCCGGCACACGACTGCGCGTCCGGCCTCGGAGGCGCTGGTTGCAGCCCATATCCATTTGTCTGGTCTGGCAGGGTCTCGATGATGGGTGGCTTGACCTTTGCCAGTCCCGTCATTCTTGTCGCGCTGGTCGCATTGCCCGCGATCTGGTGGCTGCTGAGAACAACGCCGCCCAGACCCGACAGGGAAATCTTCCCCCCTCTGCGCATCCTGATCAACCTGACGAAGCGTGAGGAAACGCCTGCGACAAGCCCGTGGTGGCTGACGGCGCTGCGCATGCTTCTGGCCGCTTGCGTCATCCTTGCGATTGCAGGACCGGTTGTTGAGCCGCCGGGAAGCAAGTTCGACACGTCTGGCCCTCTGGCGCTCGTCCTGGACAATGATTGGGCGGCGGCGCCCGACTGGCAGGAACGGCTTTCCACGGCAAGAACGCTGATTGCGGAGGCGAAGAAAAACAGCCTCCCTGTTTCTCTGACACTGACCGCCGACCAGACACCAGACCCAACACCCGTCTCTCCCGACGAGGCGGAGCGGCGCATTGCCGCCGCTGTCGTCCGGCCCCTTCCGGCCAATCGCCATGCTGCATTCGCCGCCTTGCGAGAAGCGCTCGCTGGACGAACGGCCGGAACGCTCGCCTACATTTCAAGCGGCATGGCGGCTGCAGATGACAATGATCTGACAACTTTGGTCACCTCGATCAAGGCTGGCGTCATTCGGCTTGTCGAGGGCGATCCGCGCACCGATGCAGCCATCACATCGGTCACCAACGTGGCCGGCACGACAGAGGTTGAGGTGTCCAGGCTTAATGCGGGTGCGGCCGAAACGCTGAACCTGGAGGCCCGCGACACCAAGGGGCGCATCCTTATGCGCGGCGATGTCAATTTCACCGCCAGCGAAACCACGGCAGTCGGCAAGATCACTGCACCTGTCGAGCTGCGCAACGATTTTACCCATGTCACGCTCGAGAACACGGCGCATGCCGGGGGCACCTACCTCCTGGATGACGGCTTCAAGCGGCGGCGGATCGCGCTGGTCAGCGGCGATTCCCGAACGCAGTCTCAGCCACTGCTGTCGCCTCTCTACTACATTCGCGTCGCGCTGCAGCCCTATGCAGACATCGAAGAACCTGGCGAAGCCGACCTTGCCAAGTCGATTCCCGAAATCCTTGCCAGCAAGCCCTCGATCATCATCCTTGCCGACATTGGCCGCCTGCCCGATGCCCTTTACCCGCAGATGGAAGAGTGGATCAAGAACGGCGGCACGCTGGTGCGCTTTGCCGGCCCCCGGCTCGCCGCTTCATCAACCAACGATCCGCTGGTGCCGGTCCAGTTGCGCGAGGGCGAACGCTCATTGGGGGGCGCGCTTTCGTGGAGCGAACCGCAACCGCTCGCACCCTATCCCCAGACCGGGCGGTTCGCCGGACTGCCGAAGCCGGACGGCATCGTTGTCCAGCGGCAGGTCCTGGCCGAACCATCTCCCACCCTTTCCGACCACACCTGGGCAAGCCTTGCCGACGGCACACCTCTGGTCACGGCGAAGAAAATGGATGCCGGCGAAATCGTGCTGTTCCATACGAGCGCCAACACATCGTGGTCGAACCTGCCCCTTTCAGGCCATTTCGTCGAAATGTTGAGACGCATCGCCCAGCCCTCCTATGCAGGCGGGACGTCGGATGCTCCGGGCGAAACGATGGGCCCCTACAGGCTGCTGACGGCCTCCGGCACACTGACCGCCGACACTGCCTTCGCCAAGCCATTGCGCTTCGTCAATGGCAAACTTCCCAATCCGGGTTTCGACAATCCGCCGGGCTTTTACGGCACCGAGCAGGGACTGGTCGCCCTCAATCTGTTTCGCCAGGGCGACACGTTGAAACCGCTTCGCCTCGATGTGTCGGGCGCGAATGTGGTGCGCGGCGACCTGTCGAGTGCGACAACGCTTGAGCTGCAGCCGATCCTCCTGCTTGTCGCATTCCTGCTTCTTGTCGCCGACAGCATTGCCGCATTCTTTCTTGGTGGCGCACTTTCGGGACTGCGCCGACCAGCCATTGTCTCGGCGGTCGTGCTGATGGCAGCAATCCCCGGGCTGATGACGCTTCCCGGGCATGTCCTTGCCGATGACAGCAAGCCCGGTGATGCAGCCATCATTTCGGCACTCGATAACACCCATCTCGCCTATGTACTGACCGGTGATGATGCGTTGGACAAAGTTTCGAAGGCGGGGCTTGCCGGGCTCTCTGACTTCCTGCGCTATCGTACCTCGCTTGAACCGGGAGATCCGCGCGGCGTCGACATCGAACACGACGAACTGTCCTTCTATCCGCTGATCTACTGGCCGGTTTCGGCGAACGCGCCCATGCCGTCACAGGACGCCATCAGCCGCATCGACGCTTACATGCGCTCCGGCGGAACGGTGCTTTTCGATACGCGCGACCAGATCGACGATGTCGACGGCAAGACCGTGACGCCGAACACGGAGCGCCTGCGTGCCATTCTGGACGGGCTCAATGTGCCCGCGCTGGAGCCAGTGCCGCACAATCATGTGCTGACGAAAGCCTTCTATCTGATGCAGAACTTTCCCGGCCGCTACAACGGAAGCCCTCTATGGGTGGAGGCGAGTGGCGATCCGGATCGGGAGAGTGGCAGCACGGCGCAGCGCGGCGACGGCGTCTCGCCCATCCTGATCACCGGCAATGACTTTGCCGGTGCGTGGGCAACCGACCAGGCTGGAAGTCCGCTGTTTCCGACCGTTCCGCCGGATGACCGCCAACGCGAACTGGCCTTCCGTGCCGGGGTCAACATCGTGATGTACATGCTGACCGGCAACTACAAGCTGGATCAGGTACATGTGCCGGCCCTGCTGGAAAGGCTGGGCCAGTAGTATGGACATTACATTTTCCCCGCTGTTTCCGCTCTCCGTCCTGCTCGGCTTCGCCGCGCTCGCGGCCATCATTGCCGTGTTTGGCATTTACCGGGGGCTGAGAGGAGCCTGGCTCAGGGCCTTGTCGCTTGCTCTCCTTCTTTTGGCGCTTGGCAACCCGTCCTTCGTTTCGGAAAACCGTGAACCCTTGCCGACGGTCGTGGCGATCGTCGTCGATCGCAGCCAGAGCCAGCTCATGCCGGAGCGTATTCGGCAAACCGATGCGACACTGCGCGACCTGCAGGCACGCCTAGCCAAGTTTCCTTCGATTGAGCAGCGCGTGGTCGATTTACACGACGACGGCAAGACCGAAGCACCCTCAACCCGTGCCTTTGCGGCGCTGTCTGAAGCGCTGTCCGATGTTCCGCCGTCACGCATCGGCGGCGCAGTGCTGATTACCGATGGACAGGTCCATGACATACCCGAGGCTGCGAAGTCGCTCGGCTTCAGCGCTCCCGTTCACGCACTGATCACCGGCAGGCCGAATGAATTCGACCGCCGCATCGAGGTCGTGCGCGCGCCGCGCTTCAGTCTGGTCAATACAAACCAGCAACTGACCTTCAGGGTTATCGACGACGGCGGTCCGATCAACGTACCGGCGACCGTGACGATCCGAATCAACGGTGAAAATGTCGGTGAACTCCAAGCCATTCCCGGCAAGGACACCCAGTTCGATTTCAAGCTGAACCGTGCCGGCAGCAACGTGGTCGATTTCGAGGTTGCGCAGGTCCCGGGTGAACTAACGACATCCAATAACCAGGCTGTGCAGCTGATCGACGGCATCAGGCAAAACCTGCGCGTTCTGCTCGTCTCCGGCGAACCCCATGCTGGCGAGCGGGCGTGGAGAAACCTTCTGAAGTCGGATGCTCTGGTGGATCTCGTGCATTTCACGATCCTTCGGCCACCGGAAAAGCAGGATGGAACGCCCATCAACGAACTGTCGCTGATCGCATTCCCGACCCGCGAACTGTTTGTCGAGAAGATCAAGGAGTTCGATCTCATAGTTCTCGATCGCTACCAGAACCGTGGCGTTCTGCCGATCCTCTACTACGACAACATTGCCGAATATGTGAAGAATGGCGGCGCACTTCTCATTGCGGCAGGTCCGGAATATGCGGGCGACAATTCGATTGCCGACACGCCGCTGGCAGATATCCTGCCCGCCCTGCCGAGTGGCGGCATAGACGAAAAAGGCTTCTTTCCGCGCCTTTCCGACATCGGCAAGAAACACCCTGTAACGCGGGGCCTTGAAGGCTCGCAAAGTGAGCCTCCACAATGGGGCCGCTGGTTCAGGACCGTCAATGTTTCACCACCCGCTGGCAACACGGTCATGACGGGCGCAGACAAAAACCCTCTGCTCGTGCTGAACAGGGCTGGCGACGGCCGTGTCGCGATGCTGCTTTCCGATCAGGGCTGGCTTTGGTCGCGCGGATTTGAAGGCGGTGGCCCCCACGCCTCGCTTTATCGTCGCATCGCGTACTGGCTGATGAAGGAGCCTGCGCTCGAAGAAGAAGCACTGACCGCGCGTGCCGTCGGACGCAGTCTCGAGATCACCCGGCAAACCATCGGCGATCCGCCGGAAAAGGTCACCGTGACCTTTCCGTCCGGAACCACACAGAGCGTCGGTATCACGCAACAGGAACCCGGGCTCTTCACGGCGTCCGTCCCGACAACCGAAACCGGGCTTTTCAAGGTGACCGACAGTAAATTCACCGCGCTGGCGCATGTCGGCGCAGTGGACGCGCCCGAATTCAAGGCCGAAATCTCCTCGCAGACGCCGCTTGCAGCACTGACCAGCGAAACCCATGGCGTCGACACGCGTGTCGCCAATGCAGACGGCAGCACGCTCGCTCTGCCGCAGATACTGCCTGTTCATGGCACGGTTCAGATCGAAGGCAATGACCGCATGGCCTTCCGGTTGACAAACGACACCACACTCAAGGGCATTGATACCTATCCGCTGTTCAACGGCATCATGGGACTGGCTGCCCTGCTCTTTGCTGTTTCCTCGATGTGGTGGCGCGAAGGCAGGTAGACGTCAGATATCCTGACTGATGCGGGCCTTCACCTCGGTCCACAGCGCCTCGACGATCTTGGCATCGGCACCGCGTGACGGCACCAGCACGAACTCGACGTCTTCCAATGCCGGCAATTGGGGAGAGGTAATTTCGGTGAGACCCGGCGGCCGCATGCTGCGTGGCTGCACAAGAACCCCCATGCCTGCCGCCGCCGCCGCAGTCAATCCGCTCAGGCTGTTGCAGGTGCAGACGATCCGCCAGGCGATGTTCTTGCGCTCAAGCGCCTCCACGGCAATGCGCCGCGTGATACTGGGTTGCGGGTAGGCGATCAGAGGCAGGGCCTCGCCCGCCTCACCCGTCCATACGGAATCGCGACCGAGCCACACCAGAGGCTCGCGCTGGAGGAAGCGACCTCTGGCGTCGTTTTTCAACCGCTTGGCGAGAACCAGATCGAGCTCGCCGCGCTCCTGCTTCTCGTAGAGCACGCCGCTGAGATCTGCCGTCAGCTCCAGATCAACGAGTGGATGGAGGCGGATGAAGCTTTCCAACACCGCCGTCAGACGCGATGTCACGAAATCCTCGGACACGCCAAGCCGCAACCGGCCCCTGAGCCGCGTCTGGTTGAAGAGCGCAGCCACCTTGCCGTCCAGCGCCAGCATCTCGCGCGCGTGGCCAAGCAACGCCTCGCCATCAGGCGTCAGCCGCACGGCATGCGTGGTTCTCCAGATCAGCCGGCGTCCCAGATGCTCCTCAAGCCTCTGAATATGCTGGCTGACCGTCGACTGACTGAGCCCAAGTCGTTCGGCCGCAGCCGTAAACCCGCCGGTCTGCTGGAGTGCCACAAAGCTCGACAAATGCTGGAGATTGAGCATGTTTATCACAATCCATGATAACTGTTAGTTCTTTCATTATGAATTCTACTGGCTTAGGGTCAAGCCATTCAAGATTGACGAGATTTTCCGATGAAGCGGTTCCTGCCTGATACATTCACGATCCTCCTTGTGCTGACAGTCCTGACGGCATCAGTACTGCCGATCAGCGGTGCGCCGGCGCAATGGTTCAGCCTGGCCACCAAGATCGCGATCGCGGCACTCTTCTTCCTGCACGGCGCGCGCCTTTCACGGGACGTGGTCATTGCAGGTCTGCTGCATTGGCGGCTGCACCTCGTCATCGTCTCTGTCACCTTCGTCCTTTTCCCGCTCGCAGGACTGCTGCTGGGCGAGGTGTTTCGCGGCATCCTGACGCCGCAGCTTTTCATTGGCGTCCTTTACCTCTGCACCCTGCCCTCGACTGTCCAGTCCTCGATTGCATTCACATCCATGGCAGGCGGCAACGTTCCGGCAGCGATTTGCGCCGCATCGGCCTCGAACATATTCGGCATGTTCCTGACACCGCTGCTCTGCGGTGTGCTTCTCTCGGCTGGAGGCCATGGCGGTGTTTCACTGGACGCAATGATGCAAATCTTCGTGCAGCTGCTCTTGCCGTTCATCGCCGGTCAAGCCCTGCAGCCGCTCATCGGCAACTGGGTCCGCGCCCACAAGAAGATCCTCACGCCGATCGATCGCGGCTCGATCCTCATGGTGGTCTATGGTGCATTCTCGGAAGCCATGATCGAAGGCATCTGGCACAATTTCAGCATTGCAGACCTGCTGATCATCCTGGCAATCGATCTTGGACTGCTCGCCGCGATGCTGACGATCACCATGTTCGGAAGCCGCAAGCTAGGCTTCAATCGCGAAGACGAGATCGCGATCACCTTCTGCGGCTCCAAAAAGAGCCTCGCCTCGGGCGTACCAATGGCAAATGCCATCTTTGCGGGCCAGCCTATCGGCGCCATCGTGCTTCCGCTGATGATCTTCCATCAGGTCCAGTTGATGGCATGTGCGGTCATTGCCCAGCGTTACGCAGCAAAACGGCCGGAGCTTGCAACCGCTAAAGCATGATCCGACCGGAGTGAAACGAGGATCGACAAGATTATGCTCCAAACAAAAAGACTTAGAGCGCCGCTCTGATTAAATCAAAGCGGACTGTGCTCTAACGCCTGAAGACGGTCGAAAAACCTACCCGGCGCGCCAGTGAATCGTGCCCGGAACCAGTCCGTGCGCACCTTCGCGAAGCGGAAACAGAAGCACCCGGCCAGGATCCAGCGGCCCCGGAAACACGATTGCGTTGGTAGCGACTTTCTCAAAGCCGAGCGGCATGTAATAGGGCGGATCGCCGACTAGAATGACGCCATCAGATCCCTTGCGCCGGGCGCCATCAATGGCGATCCGGACCAGTTCGCGCCCGATCCCGAGATTCTTGTATGCAGGCCGTACCGCAAGAGGCCCTAGAAGATGGCCTGCAAAATTGCCGCTCGCGACGGCTGTCATCCTCACGGAGGCAATCACGTCACCATGATCGATGGCGACATAGGATAGCTGCCGATCATGCGGTCCCTGCTCGCGGATCCGCTGTGCAGCCTTGGCAAAACGCCCCGGACCGAAGGCCTCGTCATTGATCAATTCGATGATGGAGTCGTGGGAAGGGTCTTCCGTAAGATACAGGAAATCATGCTTTTTCATGTCGAGAAATCTACCGCGAACTGGAACGCAAAAAGTCGGCCGCACGATTCATCGTGCGTTGCATCGATCTTCAGCGTCGTCGCGGGTTTCTTCCGAGCAAGTTCCGTATCCAGTCCAAGATGCTGTGCAAATCGCCAGCGGACAGCCCGATAGCAGGAAATTGAGATAACACAAACTGAAAAACACACCGTTCATCAAATACAAGGTACTCGCGGACACAAGGACAGACTATCTTCGGGGAAATTCACCCCCGGCAAAGGACTTGAGCCATGGGAATGCTGATTGATGGCGTCTGGCATGACGTCTGGTACGACACCAAGGAAACACGCGGCCATTTCAAGCGGTCCGAGGCACAGTTCCGCAACTACGTGACGGTGGACGGCGAACCCGGCCCGACAGGCGTGGGCGGGTTCAAGGCGGAGGCCGGCCGCTACCACCTCTATGTTTCACTGGCATGCCCTTGGGCGCACAGAACACTGATCTTCCGCAAGCTGAAGGGCCTTGAAGATCTTGTGTCGGTATCGATTGTCGACCCGTACATGCTTGAGAACGGCTGGGAATTCAAAAACCGCCGTGGCGGCACCGTCGATCACCTGTTCGGCAATGATTATCTCTGGCAGGTCTACACGCGCGCCGATCCCACCTATTCGGGCCGCGTGACAGTGCCTGTGCTGTGGGACAAGAAGCTGGAGACGATCGTCTCAAACGAGAGCTCGGAAATCATCCGGATGTTCAACTCGGCCTTCGATCACCTGACTGGATCGAACGACGATTTCTACCCCGCCGATCTGCGCGCCGAAATCGACATGCTGAACGCGCAGATTTACGACAGTGTGAACAACGGCGTCTACAAGTGCGGCTTCGCAACGACGCAGGAAGCCTATGAAAGCCATATCGGACCGCTCTTCAACACGCTGGACCAGTTGGAGAAGCGCCTTTCGAAGAACCGTTATCTTCTTGGCGCAAACGTGACGGAGGCCGACTGGCGTCTTTTCACGACCCTGATCCGTTTCGATCCGGTCTATGTCGGCCACTTCAAGTGCAATATCCGCCAGATCGCGGAATACCGGAACCTTAGCGCCTACCTGCGCGATCTTTACCAGATCCCGGGCGTCTCAGACACGGTCGATTTCTATCATATCAAGCATCACTATTATGGCAGCCACCACATGATCAATCCGACGCGCATCGTACCCGTCGGACCCGACCAGGATCTGTGGGTGCCGCATGGACGCGAGCACATCAGCTGATCGCGCTCACCAGAGCTGCTGGACTTCCTCCTCGCCGGCGATCTCCTTGAGACGCTGGCGGGTAGCGGCAGTGGTTCCCTCCGGCAGGGCATCGAGCGCAAAGAAGCCGCTTTCGGCAATTTCCTTGTCGGGCTGCTTAGGCACCTGTTGGCGCACATCGCGGCAGACGTAGAACAACACATGGTCGCGATTGGTGACGCGGGTGTTGAAATAGACCTGGAAGAGTTGCGGTGCGGCACCCAAAGTCACGTTGCCCTCCTCCATCAACTCCTTTTCAAGTGCCTCGAAGGCCGTCTCGTCGATCTCGACACCGCCGCCCGGAAAGTGCCAGCCCGGCAGATAGGTATGGCGAACGAGAAAGACGCGCCCCTTGTCGTCAAAGGCAGCGGCGCGAACGCCGAGCGTCAGGCCACGCTTGAAGCGATACCACAGATGGACAACGGAAAAGATCGCCTTGCGGATCGGGTTCATGCGCTCGGGATCACGTCGCTGGTTCATTTCACTTGCTCCCGCTGCAATCCTGCTGATAACCAGTCGTCATGTTCAGGCTCGCCCACATTTCCGATGTCCATCTCGGCCCGCTGCCGCATGTGCCGATTCGGCAGCTGTTTTCCAAACGCATTACCGGCTTTGTGAACTGGCACCGCAACAGGCGCAAGCATCTCTTCGGAAATACACTGGATTTGCTGATCGAGCGCATCGCTGCGGAAGCGCCGGACCATCTTGCCGTCACCGGCGATCTCGTCAATCTGGCGACGGAAACGGAAATCGACATCGCCGGGCGCTGGCTCGATGCGCTGGGTGAACCTGCCAATATCTCGGTCGTACCTGGCAATCACGACGCTTATGTGCCGGGCGCCGCGGGGCGCGCCGCGCGTGCTTGGGGGCCTTATATGTCGGCGGATGGCGAGCCCAATGCCACAGCGCTGCGATTTCCCTATATGCGTCGTCGCGGCGACGTCGCGCTGATCGGGTGCTCGACCGCGCTTGCCACACCGCCCTTTTCGGCCAATGGCTATTTCGGCCGGCGGCAGGCCCGCGAAACGCTGAACCTGCTTGCTGCCGCCGGTGAACAAGGCCTTTGCCGCGTGGTGATGATCCATCACCCGCCGATCCGTGGCGCAACGGCCGATTACAAGCGCATGGTCGGTATACGTCGTTTTGCCGCCGTGCTGCGCGAGGCGGGCGCCGAACTGGTTCTGCACGGCCACACACACCTCAATACGCTTTACCGGCTCGATGGACGTCATGGCGATGTGCCCGTCGTCGGCATTGCCTCGGCCTCCCAGGGCCCGGGCGGCCGCAAGCCGGCCTCGAGCTTCAATCTGTTCTCGATCGATGGTGAACCGGGACGGTGGGAGATCCGCCGCCAGCGCTTCTCCATGGATGACAATGCCCTGACCTTTTCGCTGACGGCGGATGACCGCCTCAATCGAGTGTTCGCTTGAAGCGCATCAGCGCCACACCCGCATAGATGACGATAAAGAGGCCGAGGATGGAGACTTCGGTCGCCACCGAATGCCATTCGGCTCCCTTCAGCATGATGGCGCGCACGATCCGCAGGAAATGCGTCAGCGGGAAAACCTCGCCAACCCATTGCGCCCAGACCGGCATCCCCCCGAACGGAAACATGAAGCCCGAAAGCAGGATCGAGGGCAGGAAGAAGAAGAAGGTCAGCTGCATTGCCTGCATCTGCGTCCGCGCCACGGTGGAAATCGTGTACCCGAGGATGACCAGCGCAAAGACGAAGGCGAGGATAGCGCCAAGCAGGAGCGACAGCGATCCGACAAACGGCACACCGAAGAGCAGCTTTGCCGCCGTCAGCACCACAGTCACCTGCACCAGCCCGACCCCGAAATAGGGCAGAACCTTGCCCAGCATGATCTCGACCGGGCTTGCGGGCATGGCCAGCAGGTTTTCCATTGTGCCGCGCTCGACCTCGCGCGTCAGGGCCATCGCAGTCATCATCATCATGGTCATCTGCAGTATGACGCCAAGAAGACCCGGAACGATGTTGTATTGGGTGACGCCATCCGGATTATAACGCCGGTGGACGATGACCTGCAGGGCGCTGTCCGCACTTTGCTGCGCCTGCTGCTGCATCCCCTGCTCCCGCAGAAGCGCCTGGCTGGCAACCGTAGAGAGCGTCGAGATGGCGCCTGATGCGACCGAAGGATCCGTCGCGTCAGCCTCGATCAGCATTTGTGGCCGGTCATTGCGATCGACGCGCGTGGCAAAATCGGACGGAATGGTCACCACGAAGGACACGCGTCCGTCCGCGATCATGTTCTCCGCCTCCTCGGCCGTCGCACCGACCTTGATGAAGCGGTAGTAGCCGGTCAGCTCCAGCGATGACACCATGGCGCGGACGTAGTGATCCGTCCCTGACGAGACCAGAACGGCAGGCAGATGCTTCGGATCGCTGTTGATGGCATAGCCGAAGAGAACCAATTGCATCAGCGGCACGCCGAGCATCATGGCAAAGGTCACCCGGTCGCGCCGCATCTGGATGAATTCCTTGATGAGCAGTGCGGCCAGACGCTGGAAAGAGAAGAAGGAGCCCATCATGCCATGTTGTCCTTCGACCCTGCCATGAACTGGATGAACACGTCCTCAAGGCTCGTGCGTCCCTCGCTGATCGTGACGCCGGGACGAGCCCGTAACGGTTCGAGCGCGGCGAGCAGGCCTTCACGGTCGCTTCCGACAACATGCAGCGCCTTGCCGAATGGCGCCACCTGATCGACATGCGGGCTTTGACGCAGCTCGTCGGCAATGTCGCCCGGGTTCGGAGCATCAACGACGAAGGTCGTGAGGCCCGCATTTGCGACAACTTCGTCGACAGTCCCACTCGCCAGAAGCGTTCCGTAGGAAATGTAGTGAATGCGGTGGCAGCGCTCGGCCTCATCCATGTAATGGGTTGAGACGAGTACTGTGAGACCACGTCCCGCCAGACGATGGATCTCATCCCAGAATTCGCGCCGCGCCTTGGGATCAACGCCCGCCGTCGGCTCGTCCAGAAGCAGAAGCCTGGGATTGTGCATGATGCAGGCGGCAAGCGCGAGACGCTGCTTCCAGCCGCCCGACAGCGTGCCGGCCAGCTGCTTGCGCCGCGCCGTCAGTCCCAGATCTTCAAGCGTGCGTGCGACATGCCCGGCCGCCGGTCTCAATTGGTAGAGCCGGGCCACGAACATCAGGTTCTCCTCGATGGACATGTCCTCGTAGAAGGAGAACTTCTGGGTCATGTAGCCCACTTCGTTCTTGATCTTCAGGCTCTCGGTGTTGAGGTCATATCCGAGCACACGGCCAGACCCGGAATCCGGGGTGAGCAGCCCGCACATGATGCGGATGGTGGTCGTCTTGCCCGAGCCGTTCGGGCCGAGAAAGCCGACAATCTCACCCTGTGCAACGCTCATCGACACGTTGTTGACGACAGCCTTGCCGCCATAGCGCTTGTAAAGCCCGTGGACTTCGATCGCGTTTGTCATGATTGCGATCCTGCGAGCCGTACGTCGACAATCTGGCCGGGCTTCAGCGCGGTCGCTGAACCCACGGGCTGCGCTTCGATCATGTAGACGAGCTTCTGCCGGTTATCGAGCGAGTAGATCACGGGCGGCGTAAACTCCGGACCGTCGGCGATATAGCTGACCCGCGCCCGGAGATCGACAGAACAGCCATCGCAATGGACCGCCAGCTCGCTTCCCACATGGATCTGGGCGACATCCTGTTCGGGAATGTAGATCTTCAGCTTCACGGCGCCGTCCGGAAGCAGCGAAAGTACCGGCTGGGACGGCCCGGCCATTTCGCCTACGCGGCGAACGATATCCTGCACGACGCCATCGGACGGCGCGACAAGCTTGCGGCGCTGAAGCCGCCAGTTTGCTTGATCAAGTGCTGCCTCTGCCGCCTTGACGGCATCCTTTGCAGCATCGATCTCCTGCGCGCGCGCCGGCAGTTCGGCGACAGCAAGGTTGGCATTGGCCTGACGGACGGCCGCATTGGCAAGGTCGAGGGCGGTCTTGGCCTTGTCAAAATCCGCCTGTGCGGCAATGCCCCGCTTCAACAGATCGGACTGCCGGTCAAAGGTGCGCTGCGCATCCTCGGACTGAGCGTTGGCCGAAATCAGATTGGCCTCTATGACCGCCACTTCCTCAGGCCGCCTGCCCTCCTGAAGATTGGCAAGTTGGGCGCGCGCCTGCCCCAGTGCAGCCGTCGCCTGGGCAACCGCGATCACGGCATCATCGCTTTCGAGCGTGGCAATCGGCTCACCGGACTTCACCCTGTCGCCGCGCTTGACCGCAATCGTCTCGATGCGCGCAACGTCGAGCGGCGCAGAAAGAACATAGTCGCCTTCAACATAGCCGGTCGCGAGCGGGCCAGTCCCGCCGCAGGAGCCGAGCAATGCGCCAACAAGCGGCAGCGCGCAAAGAAATCCAGCCATCACACATCATCCTTCCGATAGGCGGCAATCAGGCCTTTGAGATTGGTCTTGAAAATGGAAACGAGAAAATCCGCCTGCGCTGGACCAACCTCCGGCCAATCCATGCGGCGAAGAACGATGGGCTGCGCGATGCGGAAATAGAGCATCTGGCCAAGCAGCGAGAACACGGCTGCGCGGACCTCCTGCGTTTCAGCCCCTCTGCCCGTCGCAGTGCCAAACAGATGACACAGCCGCTGATGAACGGTCCCGATCAGCCGCTCGTAGAGATGATCGACGATTTCGCCCGGCTGCATTACCTCACGGATGATGAAAGCAGCGTAGATGCTCGCCTCACGAGACGACACGACAAACCGGCCGAACCGCTCCATACCGGCCTCCATCAGAGCTACTGCGGCGGCAGGACTGATTGGAACGCTGGCGAAATCGATCGCGGGTGCGGCCTGCGCCTGCAGCCTTGTCGCCACGTGTTCGGCGCAGGCGAGGCGCAATCCGGGCTTGCCCCCGAAATGGTAGGCGATGGAGCCGATATTGGCCGATGCCCTCTCCGCAAGTTCGCGCGTCGAAACGGCGTCGTAGCCGCGTTCACCAAAGAGCTGCAACGCCGCATCGATCAGCGCCTGACGCGTCGCATCTGCACCTGTGACTGGCTTGATCATGATCATCCCCTTGCAAGACATTTTAATCAATCGATTGATTAAATCAAGCTCTCAAAATGTTGAACTGCGCGTGATCGTGTTTCAGTCTGCAAGATGGAAGACTGTGATAGCATCGGACTCAGAACAAAGACCATCTGGAGGATGAACCATGAACCTGCGCCCTGCCCTGATTGCACTGATCGTCTCCGCCGCTCTGCCGGTCTCAGCTTTCGCTGTCGGCTCGCAGACGGATAACACCAACCCGCCTGCCAAGACCGAAAACACGACGAAGTGCAAGGATGGCAAGGTCTGGGACAAGAACAAGAAGAAGTGCGTCAATCCGAAGAGTGCAAGCCTTGATGACGATACGCTCTATCAGGCTGCGCGCGAAATGGCCTACGCCAAGCAATACGAAAATGCCCTGAAGGTTCTGGCCGCCATGAAGCATCAGGACGAAGCTCGCGTTCTGAACTACAAGGGCTACGCAAACCGCAAGGCCGGTCGCTTTGAAGTCGGCATGAACTACTATCATCAGGCACTGGCAAAAGACCCCAACTTCATTCTCGCCCGCTCATACATGGGCATGGCCTATGCCGAGCAGGGCAACCTGAAGGAAGCCTCGCAGCAGCTCGTGGAAATCCGTAATCGCGGCGGCGCAAACACCTGGGCCTACGAGGCGCTGAAAGAATCAATCGACCACAAGGTTAGCTACTGAGCGGTTCATTTGCTTTTGGGGCCGTTAAAAGTCCCCAGTGACCTCTGATAACGGGATGAGACGTCAGCGGCGGCAGTAATGCCGCCGCTCTTTTTTTGGCATTCATCGAAGTTTCTTTTGCCGATTACCCAATATGGAGGATGCGCGGCAGGTGGCATTCGGGGTCCTGTATCCCCGGGAACAGCCATAACGAAAAAGACAACGAATAATCCGGCTATCCGAAACGTCAGCCCGATGGATCAACGATGTCTGAGATCGCCGCCGCAAGAGAAGAAATTGAACTTGTCAGGGCGTTGCCGCGCCTTCGCCGCTTCGCCGTCACTTTGACGCGCAACGCGGCAGACGCAGACGACCTGGTTCAGGAGACCTGTGAGAAGGTCATGACAAAAGCGCATCTGCGGCCTCCGCAGGCACGCTTCGACAGCTGGGTTTACACGATGATGCGCAATATCTGGATCGACGAAATCAGAAAGCGAAAGGTTCGCACCGGCAAGGGTCTGGTTGATGCGGGCGAACTGGACGAATTGTCCATGCCTGCAGCGGGAGAAGATGCTGTCTACACGACGCAGCTGAAGGCCATGATCCAGTCGATGCCCGAGGGACTGGCATCGGTCTTTGTCCTGGTCAATGTCGAAGGCCACAGCTACCGCGAGGCCGCCGATATTCTTCAGATCCCGATCGGTACGGTCATGAGCCGCCTGTCGACGGCCAGACTACGACTGGCGGACATGGCAGGCCTCAACCGCAAGGTCGCTTGAAAAACCTTTGATAATCGAAATTTTAGCAAGCCATTTTCAATCACGTTGCGCATCTGGTGACCACTGCATAATTCCTCAGATCGGAAGCGATCTAAGGAGAAAATTGTGCAGCAGATTTGAAGCGCTACGGCATCCTATCTGCGCAATAATTGGCGCATGGTGCTGTAGTCGGTCACCAGATGATTGCGCCAAAAGAAAGAAACGAATTATCAACGGCTTGTCGGGGTGGAGTGAATCGGAATGGGAAGTCGAACACGCAAGGGGGACGCTATAATGGATACCATGTCCATCAGCGATCGCCTCTCTGCCTTCCTTGACGACGAATTGCCGGAAACGGAGCGGCGGGCAGTGAAAGAGCTTCTCGCAAGTGACCCGAAGGCACGCGCCATCCTCGAACGCTTGAAACTCGGCTCAGAGACCGGAAACCGCATGTTCGAGGCGCTCTTGGACGACCCGATTCCCCTCGTCCTCATGCGAACGATCAGAAAACGCTGACCCTAGGATGGGGTATGCCGAGTGTTTCCCTCAGCAGATCGGCAACGGCAACGGGACATTCATCCAGCAACATATGACCCATATCCTTCAGGTGGATTTTCCGGAATGTCGGCGGCAACCTGTCCATCTGATGGTAGGGCAGAACGGCATCATCCTCGCCCCATAGAACGGATACGGGCATGCCAAGCGTTTCCAGCAATTCCAGAGGAAGAACGCCCTGCGCCTTCACTGGCGACGAGTGCTCGGTAAACATCGCGTTGTAGGTTTCCATGATCGCCTGCAGCGCACCCGGCCGCAAACGATCTGCGGCGAGCGCGTTGAGAATGCCGCGCGGCATTTCGAAATCTCCACTCACCATCACGCGAAGCGAGGCTTCGATCTCCTCCGCATTCACCGCGCGCGCAAACCGCTCGAGCGCGCCAGCATTGATCTCTGGACCCATTCCGCCCGGCGCAATCAGAGTGAGCGAGCGCACCTTGTCAGGCGCGCGCATGGCAATGAGTGCGGCCACGGCTCCACCCATGGAGTGACCAGCGACATGGAACCCGCCGGGGAAACGGTTCTCCAGATCAGCCAGCAGAGCTTTCGCCATGCGCCCTGCCCCGCCTCGGCCCTCGGCGTCGATCGAGAAGCGATGCCCCGGCAAATCGTAGGCAATCACGGGATAATCGGAAGACAGAAGCGACCGGACTGGCGTCCAGACCGATGCGTTGCAGCCGAACCCGTGGATAAAAACCAGAGGCAGTTCACCGTTCGAACGGTATTCGCCATAGAGTTCGGCATACAGTGTCATGATCACGCCCTCCCGGCTGCAATGCGGTCAGAATCCATGCGCTATCTCAGCGTTCACTGCGGCATCGGTCAAGCTGACACTTGTTCGCAACGCTCCAAACGCCTATTGCAGACCACATCCCAAAAGGGTGATCACCGTGCCCTTCATATCCCGGCAATCCGGCCTTTGAGCAATGCGCGTCTTCGACAACATCATTTCTGATCGCGGCTCCAAATATGCGGTCTCGGGCGGGCCATGCGCCTCCACCGATGATGCGCGCGCCTTCATCACGGAACTCAAGCAGACAAAGAAGTTCGCCAAGGCGACGCACAACACGTGGGCGCTTCTCACCAGCGAGGGGCCATTGAAGAACGATGACGGCGAAGCTGGTGCAGGCGCCATCATTCTCAAGATGCTGGAGCGCGAGGGGCTAAGGGACCATATCGTCGTCGTTACGCGCTGGTATGGCGGCAAGCATCTTGGCGGAGACAGGTTTCGCCATGTGACCGATGCCGTGCGGTATTATCTGGAAGCGATGAAGACTGCATCGTAACTGGAAGCGGTCAGGGTCGCGCCGTTCCCGAAGACGCGCCTTGTTTTTGCCGACGGCAACGTTCCGAGCAATAGCGAACCTCTTCCCAATCCCGTGCCCACTTCCGGCGCCATTCGAAGGGCCTGCCGCAGACCAAACAGGTCTTTTCGGGCAGCGAGCCCTTTTTCATACGCTTCGTCTGTTTCATGAACAGCAATTACGCAGGAAAACAGCGCCCGGATTGGAAACACACGATCCAGATGAGGTTTTCGTGCGTTAACAGGTGAACGCAATGAGGGATTCAGCGATGTTCTTGGATACAGGTGGATTTGGACCCGGCGGAACGCCAGAAAATCAACCGAGCCGTCAGCGCCGCCTCACGGTCAAGGAGGAAAAGGCGCTGTTCTGGATCCTCGGCGTCAACATCATCCTGTTGCTGGTCGCACCCATCGGCGGTGCGACACTGATCGAAGCCGTGATCAGCCTCTTCAGGTGGATGTGAACGCCGCGCCCTTGAACAGGACGCGGCATGGCAAGATCATTCAGAAATCAGACGGTTAGCGGCCGAGACGATCGCCTCGAGCGAAGACGTCACAATGTTTGTGTTGATCCCTGCGCCGTGCAGACGCCGACCTTTGCCTGACACCTCGACATAGGAAATCGCCGACGCATTGGAACCGTGCTGGAGCGAATGCTCCGCGTAGTTCTCGACGGTCATCTCGAAGCCGAGATAGGCCGAGAGCGCATTGACGAACCCGTCGATCGGACCCGTGCCCTTGCCTTCGATGCGCTTCTTCTCGCCGTTGTCGGTGATTTCAGCCGCAACAATCCGGATCCCCGGATGCGCCGGATCGACATAGGAGTGATGATCGACAAACTTCAGCCGGGCGCCGGGCTGCGTGACGTAACGCTCGATGAAACGCTCGTAGATCCGCTTCGGCGGCACTTCCACGCCTTCCTCGTCGGTGATCCGCTGGATCTCGTCGCGGAATTCGACCTGCAGGTTGCGCGGCAGGTTGATGCCGTAGTCTTCCTGCATGATGTAGGCGATGCCGCCCTTGCCGGACTGCGAATTGATGCGGATGATTGCCTCATACGTGCGGCCCACATCCTGTGGATCGATCGGCAGGTAGGGCACTTCCCATTGCGGCTTGTTGGCAACCTTGATCGCCTTCATGCCCTTGTTGATCGCATCCTGGTGCGAACCCGAAAATGCCGTGTAGACCAACTCGCCAACGTAAGGATGGCGTTCCGGAATCTTCAACTCATTCGAATATTCGTAGACGGACTTGATCCGCTCGATATCCGAGCAGTCGAGCTTGGGATCGACCCCTTGCGTGAACATGTTCAGCGCCAGCGTGACGATATCCACATTGCCGGTGCGCTCGCCATTGCCGAAGAGCGTGCCTTCAACACGGTCAGCCCCGGCCATCAGGCCGAGTTCGGTCGCCGCAATGCCGGTGCCACGGTCGTTATGCGGATGCAGCGACACGATGACGTTTTCGCGGTTGACGATGTTGCGGCACATCCATTCGATCTGGTCGGCATAGATGTTCGGCGTCGCCATTTCGACGGTTGCAGGCAGGTTCAGGATCAGCTTGTTGTCAGCCGTCGGCTGCATGACTTCGATGACGGCGTTGGAAATTTCCAGAGCCACTTCGAGTTCGGTGCCCGTGAAGCTTTCCGGCGAATATTCGAAGCGGAAACCACCACCGGCCTTTTCGGCCATGTCGCGGATCATCTTGGCCGCGTCGACTGCGATCTGCTTGATGCCGGCGACATCCTTGCCGAACACGACGCGGCGCTGCAGTTCGGACGTGGAGTTATAGAAGTGGACGATCGGACGCGTAGCGCCTTCCAGGGCCTCGAACGTGCGCGTAATCAGCTCGGGGCGGCACTGCACCAGAACCTGCAGGGACACGTCGGCCGGGACACCGCCCTCTTCAACGCACCAGCGCGCGAAGTCGAAATCGGTCTGCGAGGCAGAGGGGAAGCCGATCTCGATTTCCTTGAAGCCCATGTCGAGCAGCAGCTTGAACATGCGGGCCTTGCGGTCATGGCCCATAGGGTTGATCAGCGCCTGGTTACCGTCGCGCAGGTCGACGGAACACCAGATCGGCGGCGTCGTGATCGTCTTTGATGGCCATGTGCGGTCCGGCAGTGCGATCTGCGGATAGGGCTGATACTTGGCAGCCGCGTTCGGCATGCCGTCCTTCGGATGATAGGTCTGCTTGATCATCGTCTTCTTCTCATCTCGTCCTAATTGCGATCGCTCATAACGCAGAGGTGCCGGTTTGGCGATACGCAAATGCGGGCAAACGCCCGAAATTCAATTCGATTGTGGAGTGCGAAGAAGCGCTTGAAAAGCCCGAGGCGGTTTACCGGCCGCCGGGCGCTTCTTCAGTGGACCCGGCAACCGCGTGTAAGGCCGAGAAGAAGAAGCGATTTGACGACAGCCGAACGGTCCCGCAAGGCCACGTGGCCGCGAGCGATACCGTCAGAGATTTTTTTCAGCTGTTCAGTCATGACCCGCGATATAGCCGCTGCCCGCCAAACTGGCAAGGCCCTGATCAAATTTTCCGCTTGATGCCTTTGCCGAGTGCAAAAACAGCAATCCCAGCCAGCAATCCCCAGAAGGCGCCTGACACACCCGCAAAGCTTTGGCCTGACGCGGTGACCATGAAGGTAACCGCAGCGGCCTCTCGCGTCTCCGGATCCTTGAACGCTGCACTTGCAGAAGCAGAGAACGCGCCAAAAAGGGCAAGTCCGGCAACCGCTTCGATCAGGATCGGCTGCGCCTGGGCAACAAACCACGTGATGAACCCGGTAAAAAGACCGAAGGCGATGTAGAAAATGCCCGCCATGATCGCCGACCAGTAGCGCCTGCGCGGTTCAGGATGCGCATCCGGCCCTGCGCACATGGACGCCGTGATTGCCGCAAGGCATACGCCGTGTCCGCCGAATGGCGCCGAAAGGATCGAGAGCACGCCGGTACCGGCAAGCAGCGGCCCCGGCGGTGGCTCGAACCCATTGACCTTCAACACAGTGATCCCGGGAATGTTCTGCGACGCCATCGTCACGAAAAAAAGCGGCACGGCAATCGAGATCATCGACTGCCATGTGAATGCGGGCATGACCCATTCGAAGGGGAGACTGCTCGCCGGCAGGCTTTGAAAAGCCCCGACCGGAAACTGGTAGACCGTGATCGCTGCGAATGCGAGCAAAGCGGCCGGGACCGCCATCAGCCGGTTCCAGGCACCGGCAACGGTCCATGCCGCAAAAATCAGCAGACCTGCGACCGGAAAGGCCGCAACGGCCTTCACAGGCGCAAAGCACAGCTCCATGAGAACCCCGGCGAGCATGGCGCTCGCGACTGCCTGCGGGATTTTGGTCACTGCATTGCCGATCGGTTTGACGAGCCCCGCAAGAACCACCAGCACACTGGCCGCAAGAAATGCGCCGACGGCTACCGGAAAACCACCGACGACGGCGCCCGTACCGGCCAGAAGCGCCGCACCCGGCGTCGACCAGGCAACGGAGACCGGCATGCGTGTCCATGTCGAGAGCGCAATCCCGAGGATACCCATGGCCACGGAGAGCGCAGCAAGACCCGAAGCCGCCTGCCCCGGCGTTGCGCCGACGACAGCAAGACCATGCAGAATGACCGCAAAAGAGCTCGCAAAACCCACGAAGGCGGCGAGCAGCCCCATGGTAAAGGCCTGCGGCGAAAAATCCTTGATCATCTGCATCGCTCACGTCCGGAAAATGTCGATGCAGGAAAGATCAAAAAGCGTTGCCGTTTGCAAGGTCAATACAGGTCGCAGAAGACAGCCGCGTCGGAATTCAGATTTGCCGCTCAACAAACGCGCTGACACGATCGAGCATGGCGCGCCAGTTGCGGAAGAGGATCAGCTCGCCCGCCTCATGATCCTCGAGGAACACGATTTCGGGAAATTCCGTCTTCAACTCCTCGATGGTTTCGACGGGCAGCGACGGATCCTCATGGCCAACGAATGCGAAGATCGGCAGCTTGCAGGCATGGACGAGTTCGCGCCAGTCGCGATTGGTGATGATCGCCTCATTCGTGAAGGCTTCGTGCGCGCTGTGACTTTCCGAAACCGCCACCTCGGAGCCGGTCGCCAGCGCCTCGAAGATCTCCGGATCTTCAAATGTCGCGACGTCGCCCGCCGAATTGCCGTAAACCGCCTGCAGAAAACCGCGCTTGCCTATTCGCCGCGACAGCGAAAAACCTGCCTTCACGAGGAAGGGAATAAGCCGCGGCGCATACCGTGCATTGGCCCGGATGAACCGGTGCCATTTGCCCATGCGGTCGAACTGCGCCTTTGAGAGAACCGGAAACGCCGGTCCGCCGGTAACGATGGCCGTCAGCCGTCCCGGATAAAGCCGGTCGAACGTGTAGCCGAAATAGACGTCGAGCCCCTGCGCAACCAGGGGCGCGCGACGAACATTCAGGTGTTCCATCAAGGCCAGAATATCCTCGGCTACGAGCTTGGGAAGATTCGCCTTTCTCGGAACCCGCGTGCTGTTTCCGTAGCCGGGCTTGATCGGCACGATCACACGAAGCCCCCTCGCCTCCAGCAGGCTTTCGGCGGTCGCCGGCCAGCGGATCAAACCATAGTTGCCGGGCAGAAAGAGAATTGGTCGGCCGGCGGGATCACCGAGCACCACATAGTCCATGCCCCGGCCGTCCGGCCGCCACAGAGTGTGAAAGGGTAACGGCTTGAGCGAGTTGCGGCCATTGCCTGCCACCTTGAGGCCAGTCGGCTTCGGGCTGACACCGATCACGTCCATGAGGTTCAGCGTGATCCTGATTAGCTCGGCCTGCGTCTTGGTCTGCGTCTTGGCCAGAATGGACCGAAGCTGGGAGCGCACGGTCTCCACCGAACGCCCCCGCGCCTCGGCAATCTCGTTGACGCTCAGCCCCTCGACCAGTGCGCGCACGATATCGATCTCAGCCGACGTCAGCTGGAACGCTTCGCGGATCGTATCGGAAAGACCGTCAGGCCACGCAAGCTCGGTGGAGACCGCAAGCACCAGCCCCGCGCCATACTCACCCGGATCCATGGGCGTCAGGCGAAACACCACCAGCCGCTCTCCATCACGCATCAGGCATCGCACATATTTCTGCGTCGTCCGCCCTGCGACAATTTCGAGCGCGGCAGTCGACAGCGCGTCGCATTGCAGATCATCGAACGGCAGATCGCCCACCTTGCGCCCGGCATCAATCGTGAAGACAGCCTTGGCCGCCGTGTTCACATGCACCAGCATGGCATGGCGGTTGAGAACAAAAGCTGCCGTGGGCAGAAGCGAGGTCATCAGGTGCGCCAGCGGATCGCGCATTCCACCTTGGGGTTCGCGATCCAGAACCTGATCGGCTCTCAGCACGTGACCCTCAAGAATGGCGTCACCAAATTCGTCGCCAGCCGGGCCTTCACGGCCGCGCAAGGGCGCAATGCGCTCTTCCCATAGATCCAGCAAGGCTTCATAGCGAGACGGATCAAGCGCGACGTCGTAAAGGGACGTCACGATCATGGTCTTGTGATCGTCCCTCAGAAGGTCCTTGGGTTCTCGGTCTTCCGTCACAGCCGCCCCTGCCGCTGCAGCCGCCCCAACAGCGCCGCCAGCATCTGGTCAGAGCAAATCAACTGCCGAGGGTGCTGTCAACACGAAAGCCCGCCCGGTTGTCCACCGGGCGGGCTTTTGGAAAATCTCGAAGGCTTTATCAGCCGATTTCGCTTTGCGACGAAATGATCTTCGAAACGAGACCGTATTCCTTGGCATCTTCAGCAGAAAGCCAGTAGTCGCGGTCCGTATCCTTGGCAATCTTTTCGACCGGCTGGCCGGTTGCGGCTGCGAAAATCTTGTTGAGGCGCTCATTCATCTTGATGATTTCGCGCGCCTGGATTTCGATGTCCGATGCCATGCCGCGTGTGCCGCCCGACGGTTGGTGAAGCAGGAAGCGCGTATTCGGCAGGCAAAGGCGACGTTCCTTGGGAACCGAAACGTAGATGAGTGCGCCAGCAGAAGCGACCCAACCCGTACCAATGATCCAGACCTTCGGCTTGATGAACTTGATCATGTCGTGGATCGAGTCACCAGACTCCACGTGACCGCCGGGCGAATTCACGAAGATCTTGATGTCTTCATCGCTGGCTGCAGCCAATGCCACGAGCTGGGCGCAAACCTTGTGTGCCAGTTCCTGCGTGATGCCGCCATAAATGAAGATCGAACGCGACTTGAAGAGATTCGCCTCCGCATCCTTGCCCAACGGGCTTTCCTTCTTCTTGTCGTCTTCGTCTTCGTCTTCCAGGCGCATGCGCGGCACTCCAGTTGGTCTTTCGATGTTTGCCTCATGAGATAAGGCGTTCGTCACGAGAAAACAATGCAACAATTAAAGCCCCCTTAAAACTGGGGCATCATCCACGCGGTTTCGGCACATACGGTCGTCGTTGCGCAAAACAAACCTTACGGAAATTTAATTCCGGCGACCTCGAAAGGCCGCTTTTGTCTTCCTAGCTCAGGATTGACCCCAATCTGAACTCTCCAGACCCGAGAAGAGCTGAACCATGTCACCCGAAGAAAGCCAACTGCTGAAGGCCCTTTTTGACCGCGTCCGGCAGGCGTCCACGACGACGCGTGATCGCGATGCAGAAGCGCTGATCAACGACGAGCTACGCGCTCAGCCCTATGCAGCCTATTATCTCGCACAGGCCGTTATCATGCAGGAAAAGGGATTGGAAGCGGCCGCAGCCCGCATCCAGGCACTGGAAGGCCGTATCAAGGATCTGGAGGATCGCGCCCAGCCTCAGCCGCAATCACAGCAGCAAGGCGGCTTCCTCAACAGTCTCGGATCGATCTTTGGTGGCAACGGCGCCAACAGTGTTCCGCAGACGGGCCAAAGCTATCTGGGTGCCGGTCGGAGCGAGCCGCCACCGCTCTCCGGTCCATGGGGCCAACAGGCATACACAACCCAGCAACCCTCGCGAGGCGGCGGCTTCCTGGCCGGTGCGATGACGACAGCGGCGGGCGTGGCCGGTGGCATGCTGATGGCGGACGCGGTACGATCGCTCTTTGCGCCACACTTCGGCGTGGGCGGACTGTTTGGCGGCGGCGGCCTGACCGGCGCGCCTGTTGTCGATGAAACCGTCGTGAACAACTATTTCCTCGATGGCAACAACGGGGCCAATAGCAATGCGTCCGACGGATCGGTAACGCAGGACGACACCCTGCAACAGGCAGCACTTTCCGACCTCAGCGACGCCACACAGAACGCGGGCGACGTCGACAACGCGTCCTATGATGACTCGAGCTTCGACGACGGCGGTTACGACGACAGCAACTACGCCTGAGTTCGGTATTCTGCGATCACGCGGCGGCCAAGCCGTCGCGTATCAGCCGCGACCACGATAGGTCGGAACACCTTGATCCGGCAGCCAGACGCCCTTTGGCGGCTCACCCGTCTGCCAGAAAACATCGATCGGAATGCCGCCGCGCGGATACCAGTAGGCACCGATGCGAAGCCACTCGGGATCAAGCAGGTCGATGATGCGCTTGGCGATATAGACCGAACAATCCTCGTGAAATGCGCCGTGGTTGCGGAACGCAAACAGGAAGAGCTTCAGCGACTTCGATTCGACCAGCCATTTGCCCGGCACATAGTCGATCACGATATGGGCAAAATCCGGCTGCCCCGTCATCGGGCACAGTGACGTGAATTCCGGTGCCGTAAAGCGCACCACATATTTCGCGCCTTCATTGCCGTTCGGCACGCGTTCAAGCACGGCCTCTTCTGGCGTGCTGGGGGCGTCGACGCTGGCGCCAAGCTGCGTCAGGCCTGAAACATCGGTCTTGCTCATCTCTCTGTCCCTTTCGGTCCCGGTTCGTCATGCGCCCATGGGCGCGCACGGGATGATGTATCTGAAATGGTCGCGGTCTATACCCGCTTCTTCATGCTCTTGTGTGCCGAGATATTCACCCTGACGCCATGGGGCTTTTCGCCCTCCGGCTCGACATGGATGGCGATGCTGGCACCCGAAATCACCGCATGCAAGGCATTCTCGATCCGGTCGCAGATATCGTGTGCTTCGCCGACGGGCATGCTTTCCGGGACAACCAGGTGGAAATCGATAAAGACGGCAGGCCCGGCGCGACGGTTGCGCAGATCATGCACGCCCAGAGACCCGGCGGCATTTTCGGCGATTGCCTTCTTGATTGCCTCGTCTTCCTCGGGCGTGACCGCCTTGTCCATCAGGCCACTGACGGATTGGGAAACGACCTTCCAGCCCTGGAAGAGAATGTTGAACGCCACGCCGATGGCCATCAGCGGATCGAGGATGGCGTAGCCAGTCACATAGGCAAGACCGAGGCCAACCAGCACCCCCGCCGACGTCACGACATCGGAAAACACGTGCTGGCCATCGGCCTTCAGCGCCGCCGAATGATGCTTCGTACCAATGCTGATGAGCAGCCAGGCCCAGACCGCGTTGATGATGGCCGCACCCGTGTTGATCGCAAGACCAAGGCCCGGAGCCTCGAGCGGGGTTGGATTGGCGATATGACCGGCGGCCTCCCAGACGATCATGATCGCAGCCAGAATGATCAGCACGCCTTCGGCCACGGCCGACAGGTACTCGGCCTTGTGATGACCGAACTGGTGATCATCGTCTGCAGGCTTCTGGGCATAGTTGATGACAAAAAACGCGATGGCAGCGGCGATCACGTTGACGGTCGATTCCATCGCGTCGGACAGCAGCGCGACCGAGCCCGTTAGGTACCAGGCAAGCGCCTTGAGCCCCATCACGAAGAACGAAAGCGGGATGCCCCAGAATGCGATCCGGCGGATGGTTCTTGCAATATCAGGATCCACGATCCGCCACCTTTCTGGTCAATGGGTCAGCCCGGGCGGGACAACGTCGTCGCATTCAACGGAACGGGGGCGCTGTAGACAAATTCCGCCCGGCTGACAAGTCAGTCAAATTTGCTGTCAGATCAACTCGGGTTTTCCATGCTGAAGTGCCTCGTATTGCCATCATAGCTGAAAAGTTCGGCATAACGGCCCCAGGAAATCACGGCATTCATGGTCTCGTTGGCCATGTCTTCCGACAGATAATCCTCAAGCTCCTCGCTGAAACGCGCATAGGGCGCGATATGCGAGGGCCGCTCGTCAAGCACACGCTTGATGAGCGCCGCCAGAGGCACGTAGGTGACGAGATGTTCGGCGAAGATACGCTTGCGCGTGTCGACATCGCTGTGAACAAAACGGCTGCCGACGTCGGTCAAACGAACGTCGCCCTCTTCCAGTTCGGCAAAGCGCAGCAATTGCAGCGTCTCGGCGATTGGAAAGAGTTCGTCCACCTCCATTTGAAGCGTACCGGCAATATCCGGCAGGTCCGCCTTGCCCTCGTAGGGTTCAGCGGCCAATGCCTCCATCAGACCAGATAGCAGGTTCGTCGACAGCCGCGGCAAGGCCATGCCCACGCCAACGCCGGGGAACCCTTCCTGCGCGCGCTTTTCCACCTTGTCCACCGGCGTCCTCTGGGTCATGCGGGCATAGATGTCGTCGACGAGCGCACGAAACTCAGGATCGAGGCGATTGCGCGGATGCAGCAGATCAACCTTGATCTCCGCAGCCACCCTTCCCGGGTTGGACGAGAAAATCAGGATACGGTCGCACATGAGCACCGCTTCCTCGATATTGTGCGTCACCATCAGGATCGACCTGGCAGGCAAACGGCCTTCGATCCAGAGATCGATGATGTCGGTACGAAGCGTCTCTGCCGTCAGCACGTCGAGCGCCGAGAAGGGCTCGTCCATGAGCATTAGGCGCGGATGAACGACCAGCGCCCGGGCAAAGCCAACACGCTGGCGCATACCGCCGGACAGCTCCTTCGGATAAGCGTTCTCAAATCCATCGAGACCGATGAGGTCGATGGCCTGAAGCGCGCGCTGGCGGCGCTCGGCAGCAGCAACGCCCTGAGCCTCAAGACCGATTTCAACGTTCTCAAGCACGGTCAGCCAGGGAAACAGGGCAAAGCTCTGAAACACCATCGACAGCCCGTCGCAAGGGCCAGAGACCTGCTTGCCACACCAGTCGACCTGCCCGCTGGAAGCGGGGATCAGGCCCGAGATGATGCGAAGAAGTGTCGACTTGCCGGAGCCTGAACGGCCAAGAAGCCCCACGATCTCCCCTTCCCGGATGGTGAGCGACACATCGTCCAGCACGACGAGATCGGGATTGTCGCCTTTGTGATAGACCTGCCGCATACCGGCAACGTTGACGAGGACCGGATGTTCGTTCGAGACGGAAGCACGATTGATTTCAACGATGGACATGGAAGCCTCCTTGTCAGTTCATGCGAAGACGGCGGCCCGCAAATGCATAAAGCGGGCGCCAAAGCAGGCGGTTGAAGAGAATGACGTAGACCGACATCACGGCGATGCCGAGCACGATGCGCGGATAGTCGGCGGCTGTCGTGGCGTTCGCGATATATGAACCCAGACCGACGGCCGTCAGTTTCGTGTCACCCCAGTTGGCGACCTCGGCAACGATCGAGGCGTTCCAGGAACCGCCGCTGGCGGTGATCGCACCCGTCACATAATAGGGAAATATTCCCGGCAGGATGACCTTGCGCCACCAGTTCCATCCCTTGATGTGGAACATCGCGCTGGCCTCGCGCATGTCATTGGGAAACGCGCTCGCACCGGCAATGACGTTGAAGAGGATGTACCACTGCGTGCCGAAGACCATCAGCGGTGACAACCAGATATCCGGGTTGAGATGCAGGTAAACGATCACCACCACCGCAAACGGAAAGATGATATTGGCCGGGAACGCCGCCAGGAACTGCGCCAGCGGCTGAACCTTCTGCGCCACATTGGGCCTCAGACCAATCCACACCCCGACAGGCACCCAGATGAGCGACGCGAGCACCATCAAGACAACGACGCGCAGCATGGTCAGGAAGCCGAGACCGGCAACCTTTAGGATTTCGGCCCCGCTCAATTCTGTCGCAACAAAGCCAGCGATAAGCTTCAGCGCGTAGAGCGTTGCTGCTGCCACAACAATGAACCATAAGCGATCCAGCCAGACGCTGCGCCAGACCGATGTCGCGATCGCAGGCGCACGCACGGGCATGCGCATCCGCTGACGGGGAACCGCCGCAAGCAGACGGACAACGGGTGAAAAGACCATCTGGAAAACGCGCGTCCGGCGAATGGCGTCCAGCAGCCACGACCGTGGCGCATCACCGCTCGCCGAGAGCTCCACGCGGAACTTGTCGCTCCAAGCTACGAGCGGGCGGAAGAGCAGCTGATCGTAAATCAGGATGATCGCCAGCATCGCGGCAACCGCCCAGCCGATGGCAGGAAGGTTTTTCTGATCGATCGCGAGCGCCACGTAAGAGCCGATACCCGGCAGGGTAATCGTCGTGTTGCCGACAGAGATCGCCTCCGATGCAACGACGAAGAACCAACCGCCAGACATGGACATCATCGTGTTCCAGACAAGCCCTGGCATCGAGAATGGAACCTCGAGCCGCCAGAACCGCTGCCAGGCCGTCAGACGAAAAGAGCGCGAAGCCTCATCGAGATCACGCGGAACGGTCTGCAGCGACTGGTAGAAGCTGAACGTCATGTTCCAGGCCTGGCTGGTGAAAATCGCGAAGATGGAAGCGAACTCCACCCCGATGACGCGGCCGGGAAACAGCGCCATGAAGCCGGTGACCGTGAAGGACAGAAAGCCCAGCACCGGTACCGACTGCAGGATGTCGAGAATGGGGATCAGCACCAGTCCTGCGCGCCGGCTTTTGGCCGCCAACGTTCCATAGGCAAAGGTGAAGACCAGCGAGGCGATGATGGCCGCCAGCATGCGCAGCACAGTCCGCAACGCATATTCCGGCAGATTGGCCGGATCGAGCGAGATGGGTGTTGCCGACAGCGTGTCTATTGGCGCAAGCGTTTCATGCCCGCCACGGATGAAAAGAACAAAGGTCGCAAACAGCAGGCCGAAGGCAGCGGCATCCCAGATGTTGGGCGCGCGCATGCCCTTGCGGCCGGCCTCAAGTGCCGGATGGTGCAAAGTCATGTTGGTAATTCCGAATATGCTGTGAACTCAGCCGGGCGAACGCCCGGCGGCCAAAAACCGCCTGCGCGGGTCAGCGACTTATTCGGTCAACGCAATCGTCATGGTATCTGGCGGGCTGAAGAATGTGAAAAAGACGCGTCATGGCGCTCACCCTGCCGTTTTTGCATCCCGTCTATTGCAGGATGCGTCATGATTTCATGGACCAGCCATCATTATGGAAATTGCGTTTGGAGCCTGCGAGAGATTTCGTTTCTATCTCTTCAGGCTGTCGTCATATTGCTCTGCACAAAGGCATAGTCAAGCCTGCCTCGACGCCCTTCATCAAAAATTCAAAATAGAAATAAGATATTGTAATAAATTGCGATTTTCTAAGATTTCATCGCGAGAGACGTAGAACTCTGTTTGATAGGGATTATATCCGCCGCAATGTCGCCATGATCTGCGACCGTCTTGGCAATCGGTCTACTGGCAAAACAAAAATGCCCGGAAAACATATCCGGGCATTAGGGTCAGGACATTAGATAGCAAGCGCGCAACAATTCGCTCAAGCTGCCTTTACCTTGGCACGCTTGGCCAGGTGCGCCACAACATTTTCGATCATGCGCATCCCTGCATCCTGACCCAGGGTCATGATGCTTTCCGGATGGAACTGGACGGCAGCCACGGGCTCCTTGCTGTGCTCGATACCCATGATCGTGCCGTCTTCGCTTTCGGCAGTGATGATGAAATTGCGATCGAGCGCCGCCGGATCGGCAAAGATTGAGTGATAGCGGCCGACCGTGACCTCCTTGGCCAGGCCCGAAAATACAGTTCCCGGCTCAAGCACGCGAACGCGGGAAGGCTTGCCATGCATGGGAACGGCCAGCTGGCGCAGCTCGCCGCCATAGGCCTCGGCAAGGGCCTGCAGGCCAAGGCAAACCCCGAAGATCGGAAGCTCGCGCTTGCGCGCCTTTCTGATCGTTGCCGTGCAATCGAAATCCTTCGGGCTGCCCGGTCCGGGCGACAGGACGACGAGGTCCGGGTTGACCCTGTCGAAAACCTCATCAGCGACCGGCGAACGGACGGTCGTGACTGTCGCGCCTGTCTGGCGGAAATAGTTGGCCAGCGTGTGCACGAAGGAGTCCTCGTGGTCGACAAGAAGGATCTTCACGCCCATGCCGACCTTCGCCACATCGCGTCCCGCCTTGCTGGTATTGCCCGCCTTCGCGTCTCTGATCGCAGAAATCATGGCTGATGCCTTCAGTTCGGTTTCGGCTTCTTCATCCTCAGGGACAGAATCGTAGAGCAGCGTCGCCCCTGCCCTGACTTCCGCAATCCCGTCCTTGATCCGTACGGTGCGCAGCGTCAGGCCTGTGTTCATGTCGCCATTGAAGCCAACCATGCCAATGGCGCCACCATACCATGCGCGCGGGCTCTTCTCATGATTTTCGATGAAACGCATGGCCCAGAGCTTCGGGGCGCCGGTCACCGTCACCGCCCAGGCGTGGGACAGGAAACCGTCAAAGGCGTCCATGTCTTCGCGCAGACGTCCCTCGATATGGTCTACCGTATGGATAAGGCGGGAATACATCTCGATCTGGCGACGACCGATGACCTTGACCGAACCGGGTTCGCAGACGCGGCTCTTGTCGTTGCGATCCACGTCCGAACACATGGTGAGTTCGGATTCGTCCTTCTTGGAGTTCAGGAGCTTGAGGATCTGCTCGCTGTCGGCAATTGCGTCCTCGCCGCGCCTGATCGTGCCCGAAATCGGGCAAGTCTCGATGCGGCGGCCAGTGACACGCACGAACATTTCCGGCGATGCACCGACCAGATATTCCTGATTGCCGAGGTTGATGAAGAACGAATATGGCGACGGGTTGATTTCCTTGAGCCGTCGCGAAATCTGCGACGGCTTGCTGTCGCAACGTTCCATGAACTTCTGGCCCGGCACAACCTCGAAAAGGTCGCCCTTGCGGAAGCTTTCCTTGGCCTTCACGACAAGCTTTGAATACTCGCCCGGGTGATGATCACCGCGCGGTGGGATCGTATCGGTCGGCTTGAACGGATCGGCCGGAATATCCCACGGCTGCCCTTTCGTCGTGGCACCGTTCTTCTCGAAATCGTAGCGATCGACCCAGGCCTTGGCCGAATAGTTGTCGACCACCAGGATTTCGTCCGGAAGGAAGAGAACCATATCGCGCTGGTCCGAAGGGCGCTCGAGCTTCAGGTTGATCGCGTCAAACTGGAAGGCAAGGTCGTAACCGAAGGCACCATAGAGGCCGAGGCTGGAATCTTCGGCAGAATGGAAGAGGTCGGTGATCGCACGAAGCACGGTAAAGACCGTCGGCATCTTCGAGCGCTCTTCTTCGGTGAACACACGGCTGGGCTCGGAAACTGTCAGATCAAGTCGGCGGACGCTGCGCTCACCAAGCTTGAGATCCGCAACCGTCGCCAGTCGCTCGGCGATCATCTCGAGAACAACCTCGCCACGGCCATTATAGGCTTCGATCCAGACATGGCGGCCGTTGCAGGAAATACCAACCGGCGGGTCGGCGACAGCCGTGTCCCAGCGCGTATAGCGACCCGGATATTCATAATTAGAGGAGAGAACCGCACCACGACGTTCATCCAGGCGGTCGATATAGCTCGACAGAGCGTCTTCATACGCAACTTCGCGCCGTTTGCGCGTGATCGTTACGCCACCCCTGGTCACATACTGTTCCGAACCATCTTCGAGAACGCGCGTATTCATGTTTCCCTCTTCATTCGTTCGGCCCCGTTTTCCAGACGCCGCATACGAAAAAAGCCGCCTGGAGTTTTCCGGGGCGGCTTCAGCATTGCTTTGAACACACACTGACGATAGCCGCCTTTCAGCTAGCCCACCACCAGTTACCAATGTTCTTAGCGTTCAACATGGCTGAAAGTGTTAGCGTGGGCCATTGGCGAGCGCAAGAAAAACTTTGTGCGGACTTTATCGCCGACAAAAACGACCCAGCAGGGTCACGCGACATTTTTGGCGCATGGAGCTGCAGGCACCCCTAGAATTAGGGATGGAAGCGCGCTTCGTGGGCTCGGACCACAGGTCATGATTAATGGATAGCTAATACTTGATCCTTCATGATGAAAAAGATTGTACAACCGATTTTTGAATCGGCGCGCATTGCTGTGAGACAGGCTCAAACCGCCTGATTTTAGGGATTGGAACCGTCAATGAACCTCTCGATATCCAACAGCCTCAAGTTGTTTGCATTCATTTTGGGTTCGTCGATTGCCGCCGCAATTGCAATCATGAGTTATACGCTTGAAACGGTGAAGATCGACGGCAGCGCATACCATCGCATCACCGACGCGAAGGATCTCGTTGCCGATGTTCTCCCCCCACCGCTCCTCGTTGTCGAGGCCTATCTCAATGCCACGGAGTCGGTCGTCCATCCGGACCTCGCCGTCCAGAACGCAGCCAACATCAAGGCGCTGCATGAGGATTTCGACACGCGGTACAATTACTGGCTGGCATCGGGTTTGCCTCAAAACCTGACGCGTGAAATGGCGGGCGACTTCCAGCAGAACAGCGCGCATTTCTGGAGCGTCATGGATGGTGAAGTTCTGCCTGCACTTCAGCAGAAGAATGACGCTGCAACCTCTGTGGCCTTCGACCACCTGCGCGATGCCTACGCGGCGCAGAAAGCAAGCGTGGAAAAGCTGGTTGCCAACTCGACGGATTATCTGACGAAGACAGAAAACGATGCCAGCGCCGACAGCGAATTTTATTCACGCGTCGCAGTCGCCTCGACTGTATTCTCGCTTCTGATCCTTGGCGTTGGCCTCTATTTCTTCAATCGCCGGGCCATCCGACCCATTCTTCAGATGGCGACCTACATGACCAGCCTTGCTCGCGGAGATTATCAGAGCACCGTGCCGCACGCGGAGAGAGCTGATGAGGTCGGCGAAATGGGCCGCGCGGTGGCCATCTTCCGGCAGTCGGCTCTCGACAAGATCCAATTCGAGGAAACGGCTGGCCGCGAGCGGGAAGCGGCAGAAGCAGAGCGGGCCGAAAGAGCCGCCGAAAAGGAACTTTATGCCGCCGACATGCAGCGGGTGATCGAGGACCTGGGAGCCGGGCTGAAGCGTCTCTCCGAATTCAACATCCGCTACAAACTCGACAAGCCATTCAAGGCCGAATTCGAGATCCTTCGCAATGACTTCAACAGGTCGCTCGCCGTATTCCAGGAAACGATGGAGCGCGTCCTCCAGAAGTCTCGAGAAATCAACGACAGCGCTGATACCCTCGGCTCGTCCGCCGACCAGCTTGCCAAGCGCACCGAACAGCAGGCCGCTGCCCTCGAGCAGACTGCCGCAGCCCTTGAGGAAATCACGACAAATATCCGCAACGCCACCGAGCGGACAACTGCGACACGTCGCAAGACGCAGAGCGCCAAGGAAAATGTGGTCAACTCGACCGCAATCGTGAAGAATGCGGTCTCCGCAATGGCACGCATCGAAGAGGCATCCGGCCAGATCTCGCAGATTACCAACGTCATTGACGAGATTGCATTCCAGACAAACCTGCTGGCGCTCAATGCGGGCGTGGAGGCCGCTCGTGCAGGCGATGCCGGCAAGGGCTTCGCTGTCGTTGCGCAGGAGGTGCGTGAACTGGCGCAGCGCTCTGCCCGCGCAGCCAAGGAAATTTCGGCACTGATCGACAGATCGAACACAGAAGTCAGCGGTGGTGTCGAACTGGTGCGCAAGACGGGTGTCGCTCTGGAGGAAATCGAGTCCGACATTTCCGGTATTGCGGGCGATATCGATGCCATCGCCGTATCGTCCCAAGAGCAGGCTGCCGGATTGGGCGAAATCAATCATGCCGTGAACCAGATGGACCACATCACGCAACAGAACGCCGCAATGGTCGAGGAAACGACCGCCGCGACGCATGGCCTCGCCGGAGAGGTCGCCGAACTCGTCCGCCTGGTCGGTCAATTTGTCTTCGATCGCCGCGCCCGCGTGCGCGATACCGAGAACGATGCCGCGGTCACCCAAGCCAGACGCGGCAGAAGTTACACCGATGCAGCGGCCTGACCTGGGCGTACCTTTCCGGATGAATTGATGAGGCCGCAGGACCTGTCCGGCGGCCTCATTTGTTTTGACCAAGCGGACGTCACTCTTGGCCGAAGCCTGAGCCGTTGAGAGCCTCGGGGGTGTTGACCGATACCAGACGGATGTCACGCCGTAACAAAACTTGAAGGCACTTTTGGCCTCGTCTGCGCGTTCACGCAGCGGACAATCCACGTTGTCGCGCGCTCGATCCGGCATGAACTCATGCCTCGGATCTCGTGCCGAACAGTTTGGCGGGAGGCTGATGCATGATCTCAAGATGGACCATGAGTGCGCTTTTTGCGCTGACGGGTGCGTTCGTATCGCCTGCTGCTGCAGATCAGTTGCCGACGCCAGATGATATTCCAGTGCCGGTGCTGCGCCCTGCCGACGTCAACGACACTCCGTCGAAGGCACCCGAACCGTCTCCGAGACCGCCCGTGGAAACGGAAGCGCCAAAGCACGACCAGACCGAGGCGCCGAAGTCAGGTGACAATGCAACGACCGTACCCGAGGGATCCACTGCAGGCGGATCGCCGAAGACCGAAAACAATCCGCCGCCGATCACCGAGGACAAGGCAGACTACGACGCAGGTCTCAAGAGCCTGAAGGATTTGGGCGCGGATTTCGAGGAACGTCCTCCGATCGATGACGGGAACGGCTGCGGCATCAACAAACCGCTTGCAGTTCGATCGATCCTTCCCGGCATCGAATTGAAACCTGAAGCCATTATGCGCTGCAAGACGGCACTGCAGCTCACACGCTGGATGAAGGAGACCGTCATTCCGGCAGGGCAGACGGCCTACGGAGCAGACAAGCAAATCAAGGTCGTCAACCAGGCAAACAGCTACATGTGCCGAAACCGAAACAATGCCGAGAGCGGCAAGATTTCCGAACACGCACATGGCAACGCGATTGATGTTTCGGGCTTCACCTTTTCAGATGGGTCGACGATGTCCATTGGACCTCGCGAGCGTGATGCGACCATGGTCGGTGCCTTTCAGCGCGCGATCGAAGCGACCGGGTGCCTCTATTTCACCACTGTCCTTGGCCCGGGCAGCGACGATGCGCACGAAACCCACCTCCATCTTGATGTCATCGAGCGGAAGGCGGGCTATCGATATTGCTGGTAGCGCAAGATCGATCCGCAGGACCGAACCACTCGAAAACAAGCGGCAGGCCATAAGGCCCGCCGCTAAAATGTTCACTGCATCCAGATGACCGCTAAATCCGTCAGAATTCCTGCCAATCCGAGGCTGCAGCGGTAGCGGCGCCACCCGTATTGAACGCGCGGGCCACTTGACCGGCAAGTTTGCGGGCGGGCGAAGGCGTTCTGGCCGCGGTCGATCCGGTCGCGGAATGCGCCAGAACCGGCTTGCGGACCTGCCCCTGACCACTGGTTCTGAACTGTGCCAGCAGCGCGTTCAACGATTCTGCCTCGGAAGCCAGCGTGTGGCTTTGCGCGTTGGATTCTTCAACCATCGCAGCGTTCTGCTGCGTTCCCTGATCCATCGTGTTGACCGCCGCATTGACCTCCTTGAGGCCCGTTGCCTGCTCGCGAGAAGACTCGACAATGGCGACAACGTTGCGGTTGATGTCCTGCACCTGGGTCACGATTTCCGACAGGGCCTCGCCGGTGCGGCCCACGAAGGTAACGCCCTGCTTGACCTGCTCGGAGGATTTGGTGATCAGCGCCTTGATTTCCTTTGCCGCGTTTGCCGAGCGCTGGGCAAGTTCGCGAACTTCCGTCGCAACGACAGCAAATCCCTTGCCCGCATCACCTGCGCGGGCGGCTTCGACCCCTGCGTTCAATGCCAGCAGATTGGTCTGGAAGGCAATATCGTCAATGACGCCGATGATTGAGCTGATCTGGTTTGACGACGCCTCTATGGCGCTCATTGCCTGAATGGCCTCCTTGACTACCTCGCCGGAGCGCTCGGCGTTGTCACGGGTGCGCGCAACCAGAGAGCCGGCCTCAGCAGCGCGACGCGACGAGTCAGCAACAGTGGTCGTGATCTCTTCAAGAGCAGCAGCAGTCTCCTCGATCGAAGCCGCCTGCTGCTCGGTGCGCCTTGAAAGCGCATCAGCAGCAGAGCGGACTTCCTCCGCACCGGCGGAAATATTCGCCGCGTTAGAGCCAATCGCACGGACAGTGGATTCCAGCTGCATCACCGAGTTGTTGTAGTCATGGCGCAGGCTTTCGAGGTTTTCCGGATATTTCGTCTCGATCCGATGGACCAGATTGCCGTCTGCGAGTTCCTTGAGTGCCTCCCCCAGCGAGGCAACTGCATTGACCCGCTCCGTCACGTCCATCGCGAACTTGACGATCTTGACGACGTTGTTCTTGTCATCACGGATCGGATTGTAGGATGCGTTGAGATAAATCGTCTTGCCACTCTTGGCATAACGAACAAATTCGCCTTCGCGAAACTCACCCCGGCGCAGGCTTGCCCAGAAGTCGGTATAGTCATGACCTTCGACATGATCTTTACCCATGAAAATGCGGTGGTGTTTGCCATGGATTTCCGCAAGGCTGTAGCCCGTGGCCTTCAGGAAATTCTCATTGGCGTCCATGATGTTACCATCAGGGGTGAAGGTGATCATCGCCTGACCGCGCGAAATTGCCTCCATCTGATTGCGGTAATCAGTATTGAGAAGCCGCTCCTTGGCATTGGCCCATTCGACAACGAAGCCAAGCCGCTTCCCGCCATCGATCAGCGGCGTCACCAAGAGATCGAATGCATGCCCACCGACGCGGATCGTGGCAGAGTGAGGTCTCGTCAGCTTCTCAAGCATACCGCGCTGATGCGCCGGGTTCTTGTGAAAGATATCGATGTTGCTGCCAATCAGCGTGTTCATCGAAAAACGCGGCAATTCTGCCTTCAGCTCGGCCTCTACATCGCCCAGCAGCGATCGCACGGCATCGTTCATGTACATGATGTTCAGCTTGGCATCGGCAATCATGACATTGGCGCGCAACGTGTCGGTTGCCAAACCCTTCAATCGCTCGCCATGAGACTTAAATCCCAGCATTCGTCACCCCCAGATGCCGATTTAATCAATTCCGTTTACGAATTAACACTATCAGGCGGCAGTAAATTAGGGATTAATGAACAATCTCAAAACGTATTGACTCCTATCGATAATAGAATTGATAATGTTGGGACATTTTGAGTTTTGCCAATTTTCAAGTCTTAAATATAATAGAACGCCCTAACTAAAACTGATATTTTTGCGGCAACGAAAAATTAACCACTTGAAACATGACTTCATATGAAGCGCCTGACTCTCCCGTGGATTGTTGTTGTTGATAACAACTGATCGCTATCTCGTTTGAGAAGATTGCGTGCACAAGCCTTGCCCTCACCAGACTTGACATTTGCCAGGTTGCGCACGCCGGGGCGGCGGTGCCAAGAGCAATGGCAACGTCATCTCGATAGTCTGAAGGGATCAAAACAACGGTGGCCGATTGTGAAATCGAAACGATAGCCATATGTGATAGCAAGGAGCGACGCTCAAGAATGCTGAGGCGCGGCGGAAAGGAACCATACCGATGCTGGACCCGATCATCACCTTCTTCGAGACGATATTCCTCGCTATCGGCAGGGTTCTGGGTCGAGGTGCGGCCACGATCGCCTGGCCATTCATGGTCGCAGGCAACTGGTTGCGGCGCAGTCACTGGATGATCCAGGCGCCGGTGATCGCGCTCCTGCTGCTTCTCGTTGGCCTTTATGGCTATTTCATCTGGAACACGCAGGTCTGGACAAACTTCAACCCGAGTTTCATCGAGGCGCGCAATTATGCAGCACGCCAGCAACCGGCCGGTGCGGCCCTGACCAGCAAGGCGGATGGCACGCCGCTGACCTGTGAACGCTCCGCCATTGCGGATACGGCGGCCGACCTTATCGATTTCAACGCGAACCAGAACGCCTGGATTTCGTCCATGGTGCTCTACAAGCTGGGCTTCTTTGGTGTCGACTGGGATCATACCCCGTTTCTGGACAACAAGGCCAATTTCCAGCGCGGTGTGAACGAGGCCGTACGGCGGGCAACAGTAGAGCTGGTTGATACGCTTGGCCGCATGCGCGGAACCTCGGCAATCAACAATAATCTGCAAAGCGCTCGTACGAAGATGCAGTACGACGAAGAGAACTGGTATTGGGGCTTCAATCCTTTTGGCCCCCTGACACCGACCCCCAAGATGTATCGTGTTGCGATCACGGACCTGGAAAACTTCAACACCGAGCTCGGCAACTGCTCTGCCACGTTCGATCCCCGCTCGGACAATCTGCTCGAATTCCTCGATCGTGTAGCAAGCTCGCTCGGCTCCACGTCAGATATCCTGCGTGAGCGCTCGGAAAATCATGGTGGCGGCTGGTTCGATACGCGGGCCGACGACCGCTTCTGGTTCGCCTATGGCCAGCTTTACGGGTATTACGCAATTCTAACCGCAACGCGGGCAGACTTTGCCTCCGTTATCAAGGAACGCAATCTGGGCACGCTTTGGGATCGTCTCCAGAGCCAGTTCCGTTCGGCACTCAAGATCCAGCCGGTCATCATTTCAAACGGCGCAGAGGACGGGTGGATCATGCCGACCCATCTGGCAACCATGGGCTTCTATGTTCTGCGCGTGCGGTCGAACATCACGGAAATCAGGGACGTCCTCAGCCGCTGACGGGAAAACCCGAAAGCAGACTGTGTCGCACCGGAGTGCGACACAGCCTCATTCGGGAATTTCGTGGAAGATGCCGCTCAGTTCGCCTGCGCCATCGGCACGCTCGATGTAGCGACCGACGGAACGAACATACTTGTACCCGCCCTTTCCGTCCTCAAGCCGCAACACATATTGAAAGCCGCATTTCTGCCGCGCCGCAGTTTCAATCAGCGACATCGCCATATCATGGTCGTCTGGGTGGATGGCACGGTTCAGTGCAACGATGTTAGCCGGTCCGTCCTGCGGCTCCAGACCATAAATCCGATAGGTCTCGGCTGACAGATAGAGATGGCCGGTCTCGAAATCCGCGCGCCAGAGACCGATAGGCATCTGATCGTGGATAAGTTTCAGCGCCGTCAGCTCATCAAAGCGGATTTCAGGCGAGAGTTCGAAACCTCCGCTCTCGGGGGTGACGTCGTATACCAGAGCAAGCGATGTGAGCGGAGAATCTGTCGTCATTTCGAAGGCGCAATCTCTTTTTCCAGCAGCGAAACCATTCGTGCCGGAAGGAACCGTTCGTAGAAAATGCCGAAGAGATCAGCACTCCCATCCTCATGAACCCGGTATTCGGCAGCAGATGTGAACATGCGCTGCAAACCGTCGGTTCGCGTGACCGGATAGGTTACCGAAAAGCCGCGCTTCTCCGCAAAAGCGGTCCGCATCGCGTCGTGCATGCGAACGCGAATGTCGGGGTCAATGCGCGGACGAAATTGTTCTACCCTCGAATTCTCATCGGAAGCGTTTGCATGATCACCAAATCCGGCAAGAGCACCGGAGACATAAACCTTGTCCCCATCGAAGAGCCAATAGCCGAAATGTCGACGATCTGAAAACAATGATAGGATTTGGCAGGGCGAGAAGCCAAAGGACGGTGCATCCTCGAGCAATTCAGGCAGCGTGCCCCCCTGCGGCATGTCATCATTCATTCCGTCACCAGTCAGCATGCAAACAGCGAGTTGCAAGATTTCGCCCCGCCTGCCTCGCGTCCGAAGTTAATACCAATGTGGGTAGATATTAAATCACTACCATTGAGGAATTATTCGGACAACATAGACTTACGGAGTAGACTGCGCCACGCCGAAAAACGCGCGTTGCACCTAGACCTGCAACTGCCCGGACGCCTTGATCTGCTCCATCACCGCATAAGTGTGTGTTTCGCGGACACCAGGTAACGGAAGGATAACTTCACTCAGAAACGCGCGATAGGCATCCATTCCAGATACGCGCGCCTTGACGAGATAGTCAAAGCCACCCGCAACCATGTGGCATTCCATCACGTCATCGCTCTTTCTGACCGCCTCGGCAAAATAGTCGAACACATCCGGCGTCGTACGATCGAGCTTTACCTCGACGAACACCAGCAATGCGCGTCCGAGCTTGTCCGGATTGAGGATGGCTGAATATCCGAGGATATAGCCCTCCCGTGTCAACCGCTTCACGCGCTCTGATGTTGCAGTCGGAGACAGATTGATCTTCTGCGCGAGTTCAAGATTGGTCAGGCGCCCTTCCTGCTGCAGCAGGCGCAGGATCTTGCGATCAAGCCTGTCGATGTCTTTATCGTCTGTCAGAGTGTCGACCCCTTGGAGAGTTTCACATCATTCATGGCATCTATTAGTGATTTACACTACAAAGACCGCGAAAGCCAGAAAATATCACCGCTCGCTTCAGACGTAGCCATTTAGGGACAATCCGGCCGGAAGTCCACTGTCAAACGCACCAAAAACACCGATTTGCACAAGTATTGAGCCTAAAACGAGATGAATGGCTGGATTCGACGGGTTTTTTGCTCGAAATCAACAAAAAAAGGGGGCCGAACAGCCCCCTTTCCCGGAAAAATTCTGATCTCTTACTTGGGATCCTTGAGATAGGCGATCAGGTCGGCGATATCCTTCGGAGTCTTCAAGCCGAGAAATGCCATCTTGGTGCCAGGAACGAGGCCCTTCGGGTTCGGCAGGTATTGGGTCAACTCATCTTCGGTCCAGGTCTTGCCTGCGCCGAATGCCTTCATGGCATCCGAATACTTGTAGTCCGCGACCGATGCGACCGGGCGGCCAACAACGCCCTGCAGCGACGGACCAACCTTAGCCTTAGGGTCGGTCGCGTTGTGACAGACCATGCAGTTCTTCTTGAAGACGGCCGCGCCAGCGGTTGCATCGCCGCCATCGGCCAGCGCAACGCCTGCGCTTCCAGCGACAGCAAGGGCCGCGATCATGATGCGAAGAGACATATTCAATCCTTTCGGGTCCGGAAAAGCCAGATATTGAAGGCTCATCCTCGAGTTCAGAGCGACGCCTCCATAGTGCATATTAGACAACGCCGCCTTGATTGCTATCAATTCCTTCCCATTTTCTCACGCCAGTGCAGGCGGCAAAACGACACATATTTTTCGTTGCCGCCAACTTCGATCTGCGCGCCCTCGCGGATCACCTCACCGCGCTCATCGAGACGCACGACCATGGTCGCCTTTCGGCCGCAGTCGCAAATGGTGCGCACTTCACGCAGTTCGTCGGCAATGGCCAGCAGCTCCATCGAGCCCGGGAAGAGCTTGCCCTGAAAGTCGGTTCTCAAGCCATAGGCCATGACAGGGATATTGAGCGTATCGACTACCCGGGCGATCTGCCAGACCTGTTCGGGGGTCAGGAATTGCGCCTCGTCGATGAAGATGCAGGCGATCTCGCCTTCGGTGCGCAAGGTCTTGATCAGGCTTTCAAGATTGTCCGACGGATGAAATGGCGTCGCGTCAGCAGACAGGCCAATCCGCGAGGATACCCTCCCCGTTCCGGCCCGGTCGTCAAAGGCCGCAATCAGGATGACGGTCCGCATGCCGCGTTCCTGATAGTTGTAGGACGCCTGAAGCAGCAGCGTCGACTTGCCCGCGTTCATGGTCGAATAACTGAAATATAGCTTGGCCATGCAGACCTCAAACGATGATGGACGGACGACGGACAGCCGAATTCACGTGACCGTCTCCACGAACTCAAGACATCCCTGATGCATCAGAACATCTGCGCGAATGGCAGATCCCCGAGCAGCGCAAGGACAGATTCGGGGTTATCCAATGCCCTGAGTGCACAGCGAAGACCAGTTCCGCTGGCGCAAAAACAGCCAATTTCCCACGAAATAATTCCAATGCGACATTAATCTTGGGATTTGCGAAATGCCTTTCCACTGGTCTGAAATGTCCCAGATAAACACCTTGAAATCATAAGAAATTGGTGCTTCGCTAGGACATCCATTCAGAGGGAGAACTTAAAATGAAGAATGCACTTCTCAAGTCTGTTGCCGCAATGGCGCTGCTCGTCGGCGCTTCTGCGGGTGTGGCGCAGGCCGCTGAGCCCGACAGCTGCTCCACCGTTCACTTCGCGCAGGTCAGCTGGACAGACATCCAGGCAACGACCGGCGTGACGACCGATGTTCTCGAAGCGCTCGGCTACAAGACCGACATCAAGGATCTCGATCTTCCGATCGTGTACCAGTCGCTCGCCAACAAGCAGCTCGACGTATTCATGGGCAACTGGATGCCTTCGGCCACCAGCCTCGTAAAGCCATTCACCGATGCAAAGACGGTTGATACCGTTCGCGCAAACCTCGAAGGCGCCAAGTACACGCTCTCGACGAACGAATTCGGCGCAAAGCTCGGCATCAAGGATTTCTCCGACATTGCCAAGCACAAGAAGGAACTCGCCGGAAAGATCTACGGCATTGAGCCGGGCAACGACGGCAACAAGCTCATCCTCGAGTTGATCAAGGACAACAAGTTCGACCTGAAGGATTTCAAGCTGGTTGAATCGTCCGAACAGGGCATGCTCGCGCAGGTCGGCAAGCTCGACAAGTCCAAGAAGCCGGTCATCTTCCTCGGCTGGGCACCGCATCCGATGAACGTGAAGTACAAGATGACCTACCTCACCGGCGGCGACGACTCGTTCGGCCCGAACTTCGGTGGCGCAACGGTCTACACGATGTCGCGCGCTGGCTACACCAGCGAGTGCTCCAACGTCGGCACCTTCCTGAAGAACCTGTCGTTCACGCTCGACATGGAAAACCTGATCATGGAAGACATCATGGACAAGGGCATGCAGGGCAAGGACGCCGCCAAGGCATACCTGAAGGCGCACCCGGAAGTCATCAAGCCATGGCTGGCTGGTGTGACGGCGCGTGATGGCAGCGACGCAGAAGCTGCTGTGAAGAAAGCCCTCGGCCTCTAAGGCAGGACTTGGAAGGGCGGCTTAGCCGCCCTTCTCATTCATGGGCAAGCCGGCAACGTCCGGAGATGAGCGCAAAGTGGCGCCACCTTGCCCGATCCCACTAGATTCATGCGAGGGGAACGCGATGGATTGGCTTCATTCTTGGCTCGTTGATGAAAACGGCAAGATCATGATCGGCAAAGGCGCCCAGGTGGTCGTCGACTGGCTGACGGAGAACATGAGTGGTTTCTTCGACGCCGTGTCGGCAATACTCGGCGACTCGATCAACGCACTGCTTTACGTCCTCCTCGGGACGTTTACCGAAGGCACGGCCTTCCAGCCCTACTATCCGTTTTTCATGATCGCGGTTTTCTGTGCGATCGCCTGGCTGCTCCGCCGCAATGTCGGGGTTGTGGTGTTTACCGCACTTGGCCTTTTGCTGATCTATAACCAGCAATATTGGACCGAGGCCATGGAAACCCTCTCGCTGGTCCTTTCAGCCACGGTGGTTTCGATGGTCATCGGGATCCCGATCGGGATCCTGGCTGCTCGGCGCTCATGGATTTACACGATCCTGCGGCCGATTCTCGACCTGATGCAGACCATCCCGACCTTCGTTTACCTGATCCCTGCCCTCATCCTGTTCGGTCTTGGCGCAGTTTCGGGCCTCGTGGCGACGGTGATCTTTGCCATCCCTGCACCCATCCGCTTGACGCGCCTCGGCATTATCTCGACACCGCCGGCTCTTATTGAAGCGGCACAGGCATTCGGTGCCGCACCTTTGCAGGTTCTGACCAAGGTTGAACTTCCCTTCGCCCTGCCGCAGATCATGGCAGGTGTGACGCAGACAATCATGCTTTCTCTGTCGATGGTCGTTATCGCATCGATGGTTGGTGCCGACGGTCTCGGCGCGCTGGTTCAGCGCGCACTTGGCCAGATGAATGTGCCGATGGGTTTCGACTCCGGCATGAGCATCGTGATCCTCGCCATCATCCTCGATCGCATCTTCAAGTTCTTCGATGAAGGAGAAACCGCATGACGGCCGCGGTCAAGTTTGACAATGTCAGCATCATCTTCGGTGACCGTCCCGAGCGCGCTCTGGCCATGGCGGACCAGGGTCGTACACGCGACGAAATCGGCCGCGAGACCGGCCTCGTTCTCGGCGTCGCCAACGCCTCGCTGACCATCAACGAAGGCGAAATCCTCGTTCTGATGGGTCTGTCGGGTTCCGGCAAATCCACGCTGCTGCGCGCAGTCAACGGGCTTGCCCCGGTGGTGCGCGGCAATGTCGAGGTGAATACGCCAACAGGTCCATTGAACCCATACAAGACGACAGCCAAGGCGCTTCGCGAATTTCGCATGCGCGTCGTGTCGATGGTGTTCCAGCAGTTCGGACTGCTCCCCTGGCGCACTGTCGCCGACAACGTCGGATTTGGTCTCGAGCTTGCCGGCGTCAAGGACGATGAGCGGAAGAAGCGCGTTGACGAGCAGCTTCAACTCGTGAACCTCACGCAATGGGCGGCCCGCAAGGTCAATGAACTTTCGGGCGGCATGCAGCAGCGTGTCGGCCTTGCCCGCGCATTTGCAACCGGCGCCCCGATCCTCTTGATGGACGAACCGTTTTCAGCACTCGATCCGCTGATCCGTACGCGTCTTCAGGATGAACTTCTCGATTTCCAGCGGAAGCTGAAGAAGACCATCATCTTCGTCAGCCATGATCTCGACGAGGCATTCCGCATCGGAAACCGCATCGCCATCATGGAAGGCGGGCGGATCGTTCAATGCGGCACCCCGCAGGAAATCGTCCAGAATCCGGCGGATCAGTATGTTGCCGACTTCGTGCAGCATATGAACCCGTTGATGATGCTGACCGCAGCCGACGTGATGAAGCCGGGTGCAGCGGCAAACGGCAGCGTCAGCGGCACGGCCAAGGCCGATTCATCTCTCAACGATGTCCTCGATGTGCTGGCGCGCACGCCCGGCGTCATCGGCGTCGTAGACAACGGGGCGGTTATCGGAACGATTTCCGCTCAGGATGTCATCGAAGGCCTCACGCGCCATCGCCGACGCGGTAGCCACTAAACGATCGGATCGCATGCGTCATGACGCAAAAGCGTGAAAGTGTCGTCCGCGAGACAGACGATGAGGCGCGTGTTCTGGCACGGCGCCTCATCGATACAGCGCGCTATGCGGCGCTTGCCTTTACAGATCCGCAGACCGGGTATCCGGTCGCAAGTCAGGTACTGATCGCAACGGATATCGACGGATGCCCCACAATCCTTGTGTCCTGGTTGGCGGCTCATACACGGGCGCTATTGGAGGACGGGAAATGCGGGTTGCTGGTTGGTGAACCTGGCAAGGGCGACCCGATGGCCTGGCCGCGCATGAGCATTCAATGCAATGCAGCCCGCATACCCGAAGAGGCGCCTGGCAGGGTTGCGATCCGGCAAAGGTTCCTCGAGCGAAATCCAAAAGCACAGCTCTACGCCGACTTTGCAGACTTCCTGTTCTTTCGTCTCGAGCCGATCGCAGCCAGCCTGAATGGCGGCTTCGGAAAGGCATATAGTCTTGCATCGGGCGACATTCTCGGTGAGCAACCTGAGACGTGAAGTCATCAAAGCGAGGCAGTTCAGCGCATCCCTGAATAGTATTTCTGCGGAACGTACCTCCGTGTGTCGCACGGCGGCCCTTACGTCTGACCGAACACCGCCAAACATGCAACAAATCAACGCGCTAGATTGCCCGGCAGGGTCTGATCTGCAAGCGCTCAACTGATTTGGATTCAAGGCTCTTCGAAGCACTTTTCGCGCCCAAATGCCGCCCACGGATGCACACTCCTCAGTTGTGCATTTTCTGCCTCCACTAACGCTCACAAAGGCATTGATGCGTAAGCGCGAATCTAAGCTTATGAACTTCAAAGAATTTTTCTACGTCAATCGCGAGATTCAGGAAATCAACACTGCTACCCTAGAAATATGTCAAATATGTCGAATCTCGTGTATTAATAAGACGTATTTGAAAACTGAATTCGCAATCGATTGCGAAGCTCACAAGCGAGTGAAGATCGAATGAGAAACGGCCTCTACAGCAATGCAGCGAATGCCGCAGCTATCCTGTCCGCGATGGGAAACACCAAGCGCCTTCTGATTCTCTGCACGTTGACCGAAAAGGAGATGCCGGTGGGCGCTCTGGCCGAAAAGCTCGGCCTCAGCCAATCGGCGCTTTCACAGCATCTGTCCAAGCTGCGAGCACTCAATCTGGTGAACACGCGTCGGGACGCACAGACGATCTACTATTCGTCGTCGTCAACACACGTAAAGTCCCTGCTCTCCACCCTGGAATCGCTCTATCCGTCAGGCAGTCTGCTCAAACATATCGCCTGATTCACGAGATCGGATCGAACGCTGAAACGGACGGGGCAAGCACGTCGATTTTCAGCAAACCACGCGCGCTGACATCATCTTGGTGTCGCCGCCTAAAGCAAGGCGGCCCCAGCGCAACCACTGCACAACAGTCCAATGTCACGCACATCCACATTCAAGCGGGTGCATTTGACGCGCAATTCTTTTTTGGAAGATTCGGGATATCGGCGAAAATCCGCCTGAGATATCCCATGTGTTTTTCATGGACAACTCAGGCGGTTTTCATTGCCGCCGGTCACGCCTTCTAAGAAAAATGATCGATTTGCCCTTTGATCACTTATCCCTGCGGTCATGATTGAAATTGAGCCGCGGGCGCGCTGAAATGGCTTGCCTTGGCAGACAGTCCCCAAATCAGTGATCCGCAACCTCGCAGCTTAATCTTGTGCGGACCTGTACAAGAATTCTCTGAATTGCCAGGGCTTCTACAGGGATCCCGACAGCAATACGATCAACTGTGTGCAGCCACTTGCGGTTTGCGCGTCGACACGGTCCTCAAGCTTGACGCAGGCCTTACCGCTGATAATTTGACCAACCGATAAACTACAGCACCATGGGCCAGATAGGGCGCATATGCGATGCTGTAGCGCTTCAAATCCGCTGCATAATTCCTTAAACCGATTCCGATTTAAGGAATTATGCAGCAGGCCCGCAACAAGGCCTGACAAACCTCAATTCTGGAGATCGACATGTCCGACCGGACGACTGCCAAACCGAATGACCTCAGCGCTTTCTGGATGCCCTTTACGGCCAACAGGCAGTTCAAGAAGGAACCGCGCCTCTTCGTTGGCGCCAAGGACATGTATTACAAGACCCATGACGGCCGCACCGTTCTTGACGGCACCGCCGGCCTCTGGTGCGTGAATGCCGGCCACTGCCGCCCGAAGATCACCGAGGCCATCGGTCAGCAGGCTGGCGAGCTGGACTACGCACCGGCGTTCCAGCTTGGCCATCCGAAGGCATTCGAACTGGCGACACGTCTCATCGATCTCGCGCCCGACGGAATGGAGCACGTTCTCTACACCAACTCAGGGTCTGAATCCGTTGAAACTGCGCTCAAGGTTGCTCTGGGCTACCACCGCGCCAAGGGCAATGGCTCGCGCACACGCCTGATCGGCCGCGAACGCGGATACCATGGCGTCAACTTTGGCGGCATTTCGGTCGGCGGCATCGTTACCAACCGCAAGATGTTTGGGACGCTGCTGACGGGCGTCGACCATATGCCGCACACGCATTTGCCTGCCAAGAACGCGTTCTCGAAAGGGCAGCCCGAACACGACGGCGTCGATATCGCGACCGAACTTGAGCGGATCGTCACGCTCCACGATGCCTCCACCATTGCTGCCGTCATTGTGGAGCCGGTTGCCGGTTCGACGGGCGTGCTGATCCCGCCAAAGGGCTATCTCGCCAAGCTGCGCGAGATCTGCACCAAGCATGGCATTTTGCTGATTTTCGATGAAGTGATCACCGGCTTCGGACGGCTCGGCGCACCGTTCGCCGCACAGTATTTCGACGTCAAGCCGGACATCATCACAACAGCAAAGGGTTTGACCAACGGTGTGATCCCGATGGGCGCCGTCTTTGTCACGAAGGAAATCCATGATGCCTTCATGACCGGTCCCGAGCATCTCATCGAATTCTTCCATGGATACACCTATTCAGGCAATCCTATCGCGTCCGCTGCCGCCCTTGCCACGCTGGACACTTACAAGGAAGAAGGCCTGCTGACGCGCGCCTCCGAACTTGCACCCTACTGGGAAGCCGCGTTGCATTCGTTGAGGGATTGCCCGAACGTCATCGACATCCGCAACATCGGCCTGATCGGGGCCATCGAACTGGCGCCTATCGCTGGAGAACCGACAAAGCGCGCCTTCACAGCGTTCCTCAAGGCCTATGAAAAGGGTCTCCTGATCCGCACCACCGGCGACATCATTGCCCTGTCCCCGCCGCTGATCATCACCAAGGCGCAGATCGAAGATCTCTTCGGCATGTTGCGCGACGTGCTGATGAACAACATCTGATCAAGGGCGCGCCCAACACTGGTCTTGAAGATGGGGAAGGGATTGACCGCCTTCCCCATCTTGTTTCTGTATGAAATCCCGCAGATGGCGCGCGTGAAAGTGGCAGTCATCGAAAGTGGTGACCGAAGCCGCCTCCGGCCCTCCTTCCTGTCAAAAGCCGAATATCGTCAGCCGGACCAGAAGTGCCGCGAGCGCCAGACAAACAACAAAAATTCCAAGGCCCACAGCCGAACCCCAGCCATGCCATGCCATCGCCTTTTCGGCGTATTGCCACTCTTCGGCGGCTGACATCCTGTTTCCCTGTTCCTGCATCAAGATCTCCTCTTATAGAAATACCACAAACGCTTGCTGATATTCTCACTGTCCAATCGTCGAAGCTCGCACAAAACTTTGACTTGCCCACGGCCAGACCCAGCCATACAATACGACCGGTCGATTATTCGACGGAGATATATTTAGATGGTAAAACTAAAATCGTCAAGTGTTGGTCGCACGGATCTCCTGCAGTCGATCGCGCGCGTCATCATGCAATGGCAGGATGCGACGCAGGAGTTTGACGAGTCGGTCGGCAACAAGCTTGGGCTGATCGCTGCTGAAAGGCGCTGCCTCGGTGCGCTGACCGATGGTGAGAAACCTGCAGGTGTTCTTGCGCAGGCATCGGGGCTGACACCGGCTGCAGCAACCGCCATGATCGACAGGCTGGAAAAGCGCGGTTTCGTGGAGCGGCGCAGGGACAGTGACGACCGCCGAAAGGTCTTTGTGTCCATGACCAGCCCGGCGCGCGATATGCTCTGGCGCTTCTATGGCCCAATAGCGGAGGACGGGGAAGTTTTCTTTCACGATTTTTCCGACGCTGAACTGGCGGTGATTGACCGCTTCGTCGGCGGGGCGCTTTCGATCCAGCAGAAGCATATCGACCGCATCCGGGATGATACCGGTCAAAGCTGACCACCTGCATTTTTTTGAAAGATATGAACCTTTTGCCCTCTTTGTGCGTAATGAGGCAAAAGGAGATCAAACTGTGGCTCAAACACATCCCGGACAACGCCCTGCACTCATCTATGCGGCGTCGATCATCGTCGTGCTTATCGTCGGCGGACTCATCGGCACATCCATTGGGCCTGCCACATGGTACACGGAAATCCGCAAGCCACCATTCAATCCGCCGAACTGGGTGTTTGGGCCAGTCTGGACTCTTCTCTACATCATGATTGGTACCGCTTTTGCGCGCGTCTACCTGCGTGATCCGGGGGGCAAGGCAGTCAAGATCTGGGTGGTCCAGATGCTGCTCAACTGGGCATGGACACCGCTTTGGTTCGGCTTGCACCAGATGTGGCTGGCCTTTGCCGTGATTTCCGCACTCTGGATCGCGATCGTGTCGTTCATCGTGGTCGCCAGACGCACCGATCGCCTCGCAGCCGTCCTCTTTGTCCCCTACCTTGCCTGGGTGTCGTTCGCGGCACTGTTGAACGGTAGCATTGCCTACCTCAACACCTGATGGCGTCGTATGATTCTTGATCAGGCAGCGGACCTTTCAACTTCTGTCGAAGTCTGTTTTATGTGAGCGTGATTTCCGGCACGCCTTCGGCTTTGTCAGGCCTGTGCTGGACACGCAGGCATGAAAGGGACAGTCATGAGCAACCTCGAAAACCGGATCGATCAGGGCGTTGGCCGCGAACCTGCGGATATCGTACTGAAAAACGGCCGTTTCTTCGATCTGGTGACGGGTGAACTGGTTGCTTCGGACATTGCCATTTGCGGGGAGACGATTGTCGGAACCTGCGGCGACTATGTCGGGAAAGTCGAGTACGACATGGCGGGTTCCATTGTCGTACCCGGGTTCATCGACACGCACCTTCATATCGAATCGTCTCTGGTGACGCCGCATGAGTTTGATCGATGCGTGCTGCCGCTCGGCATCACGACGGTCATTTGCGATCCCCATGAAATCGCCAATGTGCTGGGCACCGAGGGGATCGAGTTTTTCCTGGCCTCAGCCAGCGAAACCATCATGGACATTCGGGTGCAGTTGTCCTCCTGCGTTCCCGCCACCCACCTCGAAACCGCTGGTGCCGATCTGCCGATCGAAAAGCTCCTGCCCTATCGGGATCACCCCAAGGTTATTGGTCTTGCAGAGTTCATGAACTTCCCCGGCGTCGTCTACAAGGACCCGGTCTGCATGGCCAAGCTCGAGGCCTTCCAGGGCGCTCATATCGACGGACACGCGCCGCTTCTCCTCGGCAAAGACCTGAACGGCTATCTTTCAGCGGGCATTCGCACCGAACACGAGGCGACATCCGCCTCTGAAGCCCTCGAAAAAATCCGCAAGGGCATGCATATCCTCATCCGCGAGGGATCCGTTTCCAAGGATCTTCACGCGCTGATGCCGATCATTACCGAACGTCTTTCGCCATTCATCGCGCTCTGCACGGACGACCGCAATCCGCTGGACATCGCCGAACAGGGACATCTCGATCACATGATCCGAACGGCCATTGCCCACGGTGTCGAACCGCTGGCCATCTATCGCGCGGCATCCATTTCAGCCGCGCGCGCCTTCGGCCTGCGCGATCGCGGATTGATCGCTCCGGGCTGGAGGGCAGACCTCGTGGTGATCGACAGCCTTGATAACTGCGGGGCGTCGAAGGTCTTCGCAGCGGGCCGACTTGTCACCGACGAACTGTTCGCAGCCCGCAAGCCGGTTGCGCCCGTAGGATTGACCAGTGTGAAGGCGCGCACCGTCAAGGCCGCCGATTTCGGCATACCTGCGGCAGAAGGCGAGACCTCCGTGATCGGCGTTCTGCCCGGAAAGATCATCACCGAGCATCGCCGCTATCGCCTGCCCATCGATGGCAATCAGACCACAATCGATTTTGATAGGGATATTCTCAAGGTCGCCGTCATCGAACGGCACGGCAAGAATGGCAATCACGCGAACGGCTTTGTGCAGGGCTTCGGGCTGAAGCGGGGAGCGATTGCCTCGACCGTTGGGCATGACAGCCACAACATCTGTGTCGTCGGCGCCAACGACGAGGACATGGCCACCGCCGCAAATCGCCTTGCGGAAATCAACGGCGGATTTGTCGTCGTGGAAAACGGCAAGGTAACGGGGGAGATTGCCCTGCCGGTTGCGGGACTCATGAGCCTGGAACCGCATGAAAAGGTGCGTGACATTCTGCACGATCTGCGCAAGGCAGCCTTTGATCTCGGGGCAACACTCGATGAACCGTTCTTGCAACTGGCTTTCCTGCCGCTGCCAGTCATCCCTCATCTGAAGATATCTGATCGAGGTCTCGTCGACGTCGACAAGTTCATGTTGATCGGTTGAGGGATACACGCGTCAGGCTGAAATTGCCTCGGCGATAGCGCGATGGCCAGTCGCGATCGCCGTCCAGCTGTCGATCTTCGTCGTAAGCCGGTCGGGGCTGATGGGCTTGGCCATGTAATCGTCCATGCCGGCATCAAGACACGCCATGCGATCTGCGTCGAGCGAGTGTGCCGTGACGCCGATGATCGGCGTCCGCGGAATGCCAAGCCTTGCCTCCTCGGCGCGAATGTCAGCCGTTGCGCTCAGTCCGTCCTGGACCGGCATTGAAATGTCCATGATCACGACGGTAGGCCGACGTTCGCGCCAGACCCGCACGGCCTCGGAACCATCGCGCACGATCTGGAAGCGGCAGCCAATCGATGAAAGCGCCTGTTCGTAGACCATGATGTTGACTTCGTTGTCTTCGGCAACCAGCACTTCGAGCGGGATTTCGCTGGCGTATTCCGGCTGAACCGGGCTCTGCGCGACATGTTGCTGTGCAGGAATTGGCGCAGAAACCTTCGGCATCCGGCTATTGATGAGTATCTCCGAAATGGTGTTGCGCAGGAGCGATGTACGGACCGGCAGGTGCAGGTGCGCAGTGACCTCCAGGTCGGCAAACTTGCGATTTTCCTCCGGCCGTGGTGACGTCAGGAGAATGAGGGGGATCGATGCGAAACCATAGTCCGCCTTCAATGCCTTGATCAGCGAACGCACTTGCGGCTCACCAAGCGTGCTGCTGAGAATGGTGGCGTCGATGGCGAGCCCCGCCATAGCCGCCGCCCGCATGATGGCCAAGGACTGCTCGGCACTTTCCGCACCGCTGACATCGAACTCGCGCGACAGGATACTGATGGTCGAGTTGCGCATCGTTGGATCGGCGTCGATGACGAGAATACGCCCTCCCGCGCCGATCTGCGTCTGGTCGACGCTCGCGGCGGCATTGCTGACCACCTCGACGGGAATCGAGATCGTGAACGTCGAGCCTCTGCCCGGCTCACTGGTGACGGATACGTCACCGCGCAACAGCCTTGCGATGCCGCGTGTCTTGGCAAGGCCCAGACCGAGCCCCTGATATCGATCGCTGGAAAGACCTTCGACACTCGAGAATTTATCGAAGATTGTCTTCAGCCGCCCCTTCGGAATACCGATGCCTGTATCGCGAACGGATACCGAGAGCATCGTGCGGCCCTCCGCACCCTCTTCCGCCGCCAGACTGATCTCGACATGCCCCTCCTCGGTAAATTTCAGTGCATTGGACACGATATTCGCAAGCATCTGCCGGAACTGGACAGCCGAGGCGCGGATCCGCGTCGGGACCGATGTGTTGTGATGGGCGAAAAGCCGAATATTCTTTTCTTCCGCCTTTGATGCAAACAGGGTGATCACATCATCAACGGCTTCAGCCGGATTGAACACCTGGGTTTTCAGCTCGAGATTGCCCGAGTCGATCTGACTGATCTCGATGATGTCGTTCATGATAGTCAGCAAGGCATTGCTCGACTTGCCGATTGCGTCCACGAAGGTCCGCTGGCGCGAGTCGAGATTTGAATGCGACAGAAGTTCCACCATGCTCATCACGCCGTTCATCGGCGTGCGGATTTCATGACCCACGCTCGCGAGGAACTCGGACTTGGCGCTATCTGCTTTTTCGGCGCGCACCAGAAGTTTTTCCAGCTCATCCTGGCGGTTGCGCAAATCCGTGACATCCGTCAGCAGAACCACGCGTCCCTGACCACCTGTTGGCTTGGCCTCAAGCCGGATCCAGCGTGCCCCGCCAACACAGAAGTTGATGTCGATCAGTTCCCCTGCATTCCAGCGTACAAGGATGTCGTTGAGGAATGCATCCGCACCGGAACCGAAATCGCATCGCGCAGTACAATGCTTCCAGAGCTCCGACCATGCAGCCCCGGACCTGGCAAGCCCCGGAGCCAGATCAAGCAGACGCGAAACCGCATCGTTACAGATTTCGATCCTGTCGCCGGACAAGATGAGCATGCCCTGCGACATCGATACGAGCGCGTCATGCATCAGCCGGTCGGTGTTCGCAAGTTTGGATCTTGCCTCACCAGCCTCGCGTCCGCGCAGGCGCAATTCCGTGATGTCGTTGTAGGTCAGGACGAAGAGGCCTTGCCCGATCGCATGCCCGCGAACGAGGTAAGTCCTGCCCGCCGACGAAATGATTTCACGCTCCGGCAGTTCGCCCCTGGTAATGCAATCGATCCAGTCTGCGGCTTCCTTTCGGCGCTTTTCGGAGTCGGCGGGGGCAGCATTTCGGATCAGGGAATATTCGATCAGCGCTCGCGCATCATGACCGACAACGCCGTCGAAAGGGCTGGTCTCCCAGAATTTGAGGATGACATCATTGGCCAGTTCAATGACAAGATCTTCCTGCCGGATAACAAGAACGCCTGTGCTCAAATTGTTGAGAATATCGAGAAGCGTCTGCCGGGCGGTGTCGATGTCCCGCTCGCGATCCTTGAGGATCGTGATGTCGGTATAGGTCCCGACGAGGTACTTGCCACCATCCGGCAGGTCTGCGCGGGAAACCATGGAGAGAAGCGGAATCTCACCATCGCAACCCGGAAAAACCGTTTCCTGGATCGACACTTCGCCAGTCTGCAAGACATGCTCGTTGTTGGCGACAATTTCATCGGCGGCATCACCGAACACGGCGCGCTCATCGAGACCGAGATAGTGCGACTCCTCGACCCCCTCGAGCGCCAGGCTTGATCTGTTGTTATAGATCAGCAGATGCTGCTCATCGCGTGCATAAACGGGAACCGGCAAGGCATCCAGGATCGCCTTGAACAGCCCGCCCTGCTCGCGCTGGTGCATCAGGAGCCCCTCGCGCTCCTTGTACTCCGTCACCTCGAACCGCAGGCCAACCATATAGCCGTTTGCAAGCCGTCGGTTGATGACATGGATCCAGCGCCCGCCGCTTGTCACCATGACTTCGTTGAACTGCGGTGCCCAATAATTCTGCATACGGGCGTCGACCCATGCGTCGCGCTGCTCCTGGCTCCAGCTTCCCAGTTCCGTGGTCAGCTCACGTGATGCAGCCCTGCGAAGAATATCAACGAGGCGCTCACCCTGCCGTACGAGCCCGATATGCGGCATGTACATGCGTTCGAGCTCACTGTTGGCATAGACGACCACATCATTCGGGTCGATGATGACGATACCTGCATCAAGGTCGTCGATAGCGGCCTTCAGAATGTCGGAAGCTGCGGCTTGTCGAACGTCATAGCCGGAAAAGACGGGCGAAGGCTTTTCGTCCTCAAATGCTTCAGGCTCAGCCGGCGCTTCAGGCAGGGACTCAGCGCCGAGACTGATATCGACAGCCTGCGAGAGTGTGCTCTGCCCGAGTTCTTCAAATGCCGCATTGATGGCGTCGATCCGCCATTGCGTCGCTTCCTCGGTGTCGGGCACCGGGTTGGACCAGTGGGAAAGCTTCAACTGCTCATAGACAAAGATGTCACCGTCATCGGAGACAAACTGTTCGATGCTGGCGAAATAGTATTGGCTGTCGCCGGGCGCCAGGATTTCCACCTCGCCATCCTGACCGAAGACGATCGCCCGTCTTTCCGCCTCGTCCCGACGGGCGGAGAAAACCTGTTCGGCAAGTTCAGCGTCGGTCTTTCCGATGATCGACGAAAGGTCGAGACCGAGCGCTGCGCAGTAAGGCAGGCTGGCAGCAACATAACGGAGTTCCGAATCCTTGATGCAAGCAGGCGCGCCGACCTCTTTCAGGCGGCGGCAGACGAGATCAAGCAAGGTCTCATCCTGTTGCAAGGCGCTTCTCCAATCATACTTATGGTTAACAGCTATCAACGAGCGTTAAAGAAAGCGTTAACCAAGAGGCCATGATCTCGCCGATCTTGAAGGCGCAGCCTCCTCATGCGATCATGCAATTGTGCGTAAGCTGAACGTAAGCTCATACGTTCTATGGTCATTTTATGGTCCGTTACCTGTCTGGAAATCATCGTGTGCTGACTGCCGCTCTTGTCGCGGCGGCGATGCTTTGCGCACTTGAGCCAGCACTTGCAGACGATGTACCCGCGAACGGGCAGCAGCAAACGGCAGGCACGCTAGCAACAAGCCCGGGCGACGACGACGATTATGACGCGGCACTTGAAGCCGTGCGTGACGGAAAGGCGCTTCCCCTTTCCGAACTTCAGGAAATCGTCACTTCGCGATACCCGGGAGACATCATCAACGTCGGCATCTCGCGCAAGCACGACAAGCTGCTCTATGAATTCAAGGTCTTGCGACCGAGCGGGCGCCTGACTGAAATAGAAATGAATGCCCGGACAGGCACTGTTGAAGAGGTCGAAAACGAGTAATGCGCATCTTGCTTGTTGAGGACGACCGCCTCATCGCCCGCGATGTGGAAGCGCACCTGACCCGCGAAGGCTACATTGTCAGCCGCGAGTCGAACGGAGAGCACGCGTGGTTCGCAGGCGACAGCGAGGATTTCGCTGCCGTCATTCTCGATCTCGGCCTGCCCGACCTCGATGGCCTCAGCATTCTAAAGCGCTGGCGCGCCGCCGGCCGCGAAATGCCGGTTCTTATTTTGACCGCACGCGGCAACTGGGAGGAGCGCGTCGAAGGGATCGATGCGGGCGCCGATGACTATCTGCCTAAGCCGTTCAGGATGCAGGAGTTGATGGCACGCCTTCGCGCCATCCTGCGCCGTTCTGCCGGACAGGGTTCGCCTTTGCTGAAATGCGGTGGCCTGACGCTGGATGCCAAGACGAAATCGGTGACAGCCGAAGGACTGCCAGTTGACCTGACGCCGCTCGAATACCGTTGTGTGTCCTATCTGATGATCAACCGCGACCGCCCCGTCTCGCAGCTTGAACTCACCGAACAGCTTTATGCCCAGGATTTTGAACGCGAAAGCAATTCGGTCGAGGTTCTGATTGCACGTCTGCGGCGCAAGCTCGGCAAGGACGCAATCCAGACCCGGCGCGGCTTCGGCTACCAGATTGCGGCCACAGCCGAATGAAATCGATCCGCCGCCGCTTCTTCATGATTTCGCTGTTTGGCGCGACCGCCGCGCTGGCGCTGGCCGCGTGGTTTTTCGTGACCCTCTTCAACGCCAACCTGTCTGCCGAAATCGACCGGGAACTGACGACAAACATCAACCGGCTAGCGGGCACGCTGAAGTTCTCGCCCGATGGCGCCCTGCAGCACCCCGATGGTCTTGCGGATGACCGCTTTTCAATGCCCTACAGCGGGTTCTACTGGCAGATCAAGGATCCGGCACGCAACGCGACGCTGCGATCCCCATCCCTCTTCGACTACGCCCTGCCCTTGCCGGATGACGAGCAGGAGGCGGGCACGACGCACCGATACAGGCTCAAGGGGCCAAAGGGCGGAGAAATCATCTGCCAGGAGCGCACGATCACCGTTTCGGCTCCGGGAGGAACGCGCGAACTTTACCTGGCCGCGGGAATAGACGCAGCAACGCTTGACCGCGCGACATCCGACTTCACCATGGCGATCCTGCCTTACATGGCAGCTCTTGCTCTGATCATGGCGCTGCTTGGGGCGTTTCAGATCACATGGGGCCTTCGCCCGCTTTCGGCGCTGGCGGAACGCGTCAAGGATGTTCAGGAACGCCGCGCCACGCGTCTCGACGGTGAATATCCGGCCGAGATCAATCCGCTGGTGGTTGCGATGAACCTGCTGCTCGAAAGCCAGGAAAAGGCGATGAACAAGGCGCGGGCGCGGGCAAGCGACCTCGCCCATGGACTGAAGACACCTCTGACGGTCATTTCCAACAATGCGTTGACCCTTCGCGAGAAAGGCGAGGAAACCATTGCCGACGAACTGGACGATCTCGCCGGCATCATGCTCTCGCATGTCGACCGTGAACTTGCCCGCAGCCGCATCGCGCAAAGCCCGATGCAAAGGCGTTCCGACGCGCGGCTCGATGAAACGCTGAACCAGATCGTAAGGACCCTGCAGCGCGTCCCGGACGGAGCCGCCGTGCAATGGTCGCTAAAGATCAGCGACGGCATCGTGCTGCCCATCGATCCGAACGATCTCAGGGAATTGCTGGGGAACATTTTCGAAAACGCGGTCAAGTGGGCACGAACAACCATAGAGGCTACGACCATCCGCTCGGGCAATACCTGCATCCTGATCGTCGAGGACGACGGTCAGGGTGTTCCAGAAGACATGATCCCGATGCTGACCAGCCGCGGCGTACGCCTGGACATGGAAAAACCGGGCACAGGGCTCGGGCTATCGATCGTCAAGGAAATCGCCGAGGTCTACGACATTGCGTTGACGTTCGAAAATCGCGTCGGCGGAGGCCTTCGCGTAACGCTCGGTTTTCCAACTGTCACGCGTCCCGCCTGATTGGACCCTCCCAAAGCGTCCCCGACAAGCACCTTGACAAGACCGGCATTTCGTAGGACAAGCCGCGTGCTTTCACCTTCAGGCCGCCGCGTGAGCTGGCCGCTGCATTTGGACATAGATCGGCAGCAGAGGGAAAAGCGCACGGTGGTAAAATCAGGCCTTCGCCTGACCGCGCTTGAAAGCATCAAATTCACCCACAAGTTCCCAAATCACGCGGGGTTCTTGACGCGAACTGAAACCGGAACTCTCCACTGGGTTTCCGGCCATCGGCTTTTGCGTCCCCGAAAGGTATTGTCTTTTGACTCAATTTTCTGAACTTGGCCTGTCTGCCGGTACGCTGCGCACGCTCGAAGAACTCAACTTCACCGCACCGACCCCGATCCAGGCCCAGGCGATCCCGATGGTGCTTGCGCGCCACGACCTGATCGGCCTTGCACAGACCGGCACGGGCAAGACAGCCGCATTTGGCCTGCCCATCATTGAACACCTCGCCAAGGATGCCCAGCGCCCGGAACCCAAGGCCGTGCGCGCACTGATCCTCGCTCCGACCCGCGAACTGGTCAGCCAGATCGCCGGCAACCTCCGCTCCTTCGTTAAGGACACACGCATTCGCATCGCTCTCGTCGTCGGTGGCGCCTCGATCGGCCGTCAGGCCCAGACACTGGCACGCGGCGTGGACATTCTCGTCGCAACACCCGGCCGCCTTCTCGATCTTGCAAAGCGTGGTGATGTCAACCTGACGGCAGTTCGCTATCTCGTTCTTGACGAAGCCGACCAGATGCTCGACCTCGGCTTCATCCACGATCTGCGCAAGATCTCGAAGCTCGTTCCGAAGCGCCGCCAGACCCTCCTCTTTTCGGCCACCATGCCCAAACTCATTGAGGAACTGGCACAGGAATACCTGACCGACCCGCGCCGCGTCGAAGTGACCCCTCCGGGCCGCACCGCAGACCGCGTCGAGCAGTTTGTCCACTTCGTCACCGGCAAGGACCAGAAGACCACGATCCTCAGGGATTCGCTCAATGCCAATCCCGATGGCCGCGCCATGGTCTTCCTGCGCACCAAGCACACCGCCGAGAAGCTGTCCAAGCATCTCGAGCATATTGGCTTTGCAGCCGTCTCCATCCACGGAAACAAGAGCCAGGGCCAGCGTGAGCGTGCGCTGAAGGCCTTCCGCGATGGCGAAGCCAAGGTTCTGGTCGCCACCGACGTTGCCGCCCGCGGCATCGACATCCCGGATGTGACGCACGTCTACAACTATGACCTTCCGAACGTCCCCGACGCCTACGTGCACCGCATCGGCCGCACCGCACGTGCCGGCCGTGAAGGTATCGCCATCGCGTTCTGCGCGCCGGATGAAGTCAAGATGCTGCGTGACATCGAGCGTCTGACGAAGGCCGAGATGGCTGTCGTCAGCGGCGAGCGTCCGGAATTCATGTCGGGCGGCAAGACCGGCGGCAACAACAACAGCCAGCCCGCGCGCAAGCAGCATCGCAAGGGTCCACGCCCGGGTTCGCGCCCTCCGCGCGAAGCACAGGCGTCCGAAGGCGGCCATCACCAGCCGGGTCGTCCGGATGGAGACAACCGCCAGCGCCCCCACAAGAACGGTGCAGGCCGCAACGGCAAGCGCCCGGGCGGCAACGGTCATCAGGGTGGCGGCCATCAGGGCGAACGCCAGCATGCACGCCCTGCGCGCGCGTCACACGGCTCCAAATAAGCTCTCTTTGGTCGGCAAGAATGACAAATCCCCGCCGGACGGACATCCGGCGGGGATTTATGTTTTCGGTCAAGCAGTTGAGGGTCAGCCCTTGTCGGCGACCACGAAGCACTTGTAGGACTTCGACTTGAGCGCCTCGCAGGCATTCTCGGCCGTGCTGCGATTGTTGAACCCGATGAAGCGCGCGCGAACCATGCCGCCGCTCGCCGGCGCGGTATAATTCATCGCACCGTTGAGTGCAGAACCGGCACTGCCGCGGGCTTTCTCAAGGATTGCACGCGCCTCGTCCTCAGAGCCTGCAGCAGCAATCTGGATCTGCCACATGCCACCATTGTCGTCGGCGCTGGTATTGTCCGCGCTTGTGTCCGCCTGCTTGACAGCGGGAGCAGCAGGCGCCGCCATGGCCGTCTCATCCCGCACCGGTGCAACCGGCGCGGCGGCGATCGGCTTGAGCTTCTGCTTCTTGGGCTTCTCGATGGTTTCAATCCGTTCGGCCGGAACCGGCGTCGACGTATCGTCCTCGAGAGAGGCAAGTTCAACACCCTTCTGATTTGTCTTGCCACCGGCATAGCGCCGCGATGAAGCCTCCGGGACGGCTTCATTGAGCAACTGCGCCATCTTCGCATCGCGGCTCGCAGCGGTGCGACCACCCATAACGACACCGATCACCCGGCGGCCATTTTCATTGACCGCGCTGACAATGTTGAAGCCGGACGCATTGGTATAGCCTGTCTTGATGCCGTCCATGCCGCGGTAGCGATACATGAGATTGTTGTGGCCATTGATGGTTCGGCCGCGGAAGGCGAACGAGCGCGTCGAGAAAAGCTTGTACTCGTTGGGATAGTTGCGCAGCAGAGCAAGGCCGAGCGTCGCCATATCGCGTGCCGTCGTCACCTGACGCGGGTCAGGCAGGCCCGATCCGTTGTGGAAGACTGTGCGGGTCATGCCGAGCTGTCGTGCCTTGCGGGTCAGCATCGAGCCGCAGTCGCCACGACCGGCCAGATGGTCGCAAAGTGCTTGCGCCGCATCATTGGCCGAAAGCACGATAGATCCGAGTACCGCATCCCGAACCTTGATCTTGCTACCTGCCCTGAGACCTAGCTTGAGAGGCGTAGTGCGCGCCGCGCGTGTCGAGACCGTGATCTCCTCGTCCCAACGCAGCCGCCCGGTATGCAGGGCCTCGAATGCGACGTAGAGGGTCATCATCTTTGTCAGCGATGCCGGGTGGTTCAGCGTGTCCGCGTGATCGGACTCGAGCACCTTTCCGGAGTTCGCATCCAGCACGTAGTGGGCATAGCCGGCATTGGCCGGAACCGACGACAGCAACAAGGCTGCCGACAGGAAATATTTCCCGAGACTGGCAAGGCCAGGGACATTTCGACGACCCATGACAAACTCCTGCGGTGTATCTAATCAAGACATTTTACTGGTGTCTGAGTGCAACGCAGAAGCTAAAATTTTATGAATTCATTTCATGTTTAATGAAGAATAAATTTCAGCATCCGGATGAGGTTCCTGAATCGGATCCTGAACCGGCGCGAACAAGCCTTTGAAGAGAATCGACAATCGGTCGAACACGGGCCATCAAGACCGCGGAACGAACATGCATAGATTCAAAGTGCTACAGCGTCGTCCGTGCGTTCAATTGAACGCACCGCGCTGTAAAACCTTTTTGTTGGTCAGGTAAACGCCGACAGCGGCGATCGCGGTTCCGGCAATCATGGCAAGCGACGGCCGTTCGCCAAACATAAGCCAGGCCTGAAGCGCCACAGTTGGCGGCACCATATAGTTCAATGAGGCCGCCTGCGACACCTGCCCGCGCCGCAGGAGATAGAGCAGAAGGCCGATCGCACCCGCCGACAGGCCGAAGACAGACCAGACCACCGCGCCCCAACCCTGGACGCTATTGTCAAAAAAGGGCGTCTCCACCAACCAAGCCAGAGGCGCGACAAAGAGGAACGCACCCACATACTGCAGGAACGCAATCATGCGGATATCACCGCTGTGAAGATGCTGTTTCTGGTAGATCGATCCATAGGTGACGGAGGCCATGGCCGCGATATTCACCAGCAAGGGCCAGAGCGCGATGCCGCCGGTTTCTACCGCGATCACACCCGGCGCAATGGCGATCATGACACCTGAGAAACCGATCAGCAGGCCGATCTTCTGCGTCAAGGCGAGCCGTTCTCTGACCAGAAAGGGCGCCGCCACCGCCGCCATCAGGGGCTGCAGTGCCGAAATCACACCGGACACCCCGGCGGGCACGCCTTGAGCGATCGCCCACCACACACCCGCAAGATAAATGCCGTGAAGGAACACACCCGAGAAGGCTGCATGCGCAACTGCCTTGCGGCTTTCGAGCGGCCTCGCCCGGACGACCAGACAGATCACCGCGAAGAGAACGCCGGCAAGCGCAAAACGGATTGTCAGGAACAGCAGCGGGCTGGCATGCGGCGCTGCATATTTTGCGACAATCCAGCCTGTCGACCAGAGGAGTACGAAAATCGCGGGAATGAAGCTCAAGGGCATGGTCTGTCGCCGGAAACTGGGAGCATGAAAAACGGCGCATTTCTTTGAATGCTAGTGGAATTTTCGAATTTGACATTTGATTTTATCGCTCGCTGCATGCGGGGATCAAATGTCAAATTCATTCCACGAGTGGCTCTATAGGCTCTCCCCGAGGCGCTGTAAAACCTTGAATTGACGGATGTTCATTTCCGAAGCCTGAATTGAGCGGTGGCACAGCGGGCAACCTGTCGACAACGAATTCAGGAATTCGGCATCGGCCAAGCGTCCTGAAGACGCCATGCGTTGCCTATTTTTTGAGCCGCAATTTATGGGCGCAAACATCAAAAAACAGTCGCTGCACACTTTTTAGACAATACGTCGAGTCGCCAGCCTCTCCCATGACTAAATAATTGAATATTTTCATATACTTAAAAGATTTTCGGTTTATTTCGCCAAAACTGAGCATGGTTCTTGCATTATCAAAAACATTGTATTCATATGGGTAAAAACAGGGGGAATATGGTTTTGGCATTCGATGAAATGTTGAATCCGGGTGAGGAACCCAGACCACCATACAAGAACTACTTCGATTGGTATTCGTCTCAGGATCCATCGCTGCTGATTGCGAAATCGCGAGACGCGGAAAACATATTCCGAAAGACTGGCATCACATTCAACGTCTACGGACACGAAGATCAGTCCGAAAAACTCATCCCCTTCGATATCATTCCGCGCATCATTGCAGCGCGTGAATGGCGCAAACTGGCCCAGGGGATCGAGCAGCGCGTGATCGCGCTCAACGCCTTCCTGGACGACATCTATCACAAGCAGGAGATCATCAAGGCAGGCCGCATCCCCCGCGCCCTGATTGAAAAGAACCCTGCCTTCCTGCCCGAGATGATCGGCATGCGGCCGCCGGGCGGCGTTTATACCCATATCGTCGGCACGGACATCGTGCGCACGGGCGAAGACCAGTTCTACGTGCTGGAAGACAATGCCCGCACCCCTTCGGGCGTCTCCTACATGCTCGAAAACCGCGAAACGATGATGCAGATGTTTCCGGAGCTATTCTTCGAGAACAAGGTGCAGCCGGTCGAGGACTATCCGGTCCAGCTGCGCCAGAGCCTCGAGGAACTGGCGCCTCCCGGCTGCAAGGGCAAGCCGCGGGTGGCGGTACTGACCCCCGGCATCTATAATTCGGCCTACTACGAACATTCTTTCCTTGCCGACCAGATGGGCGTCGAGCTTGTCGAAGGGTCGGACCTGCGCGTGATCGGCGGCAAGGTATGCATGCGCACCACGCAAGGGTATGAGGCGATTGACGTCCTCTACCGCCGCGTGGACGATGACTTTCTCGATCCCCTCACCTTCCGGCCGGACAGCTGTCTCGGCGTGCCGGGCATCATGGACGTCTATCGCGCCGGCAACATCACGATCGCCAACGCCCCCGGCACCGGCATTTCGGATGACAAGGCAATCTACTCCTACATGCCGGAAATCGTCGAATTCTACACCGGCCGCAAGGCGCTGCTCGAAAACGTTCCGACCTGGCGCTGCTCGGAAGAAGACAGTCTGAAATACGTCCTCGAGCACCTTGATGAGCTCGTGGTGAAGGAAGTGCACGGCTCCGGCGGCTACGGCATGCTCGTCGGTCCGACCGCCACGAAGAAAGAGCGTGCGGAATTTGCCGACAAGCTCAAGGCCAAGCCCAACAACTACATCGCCCAGCCGACACTGTCTCTTTCGACCGTGCCGATCCTTGTGAAGAACGGCGTCGCACCACGCCACGTCGACCTGCGTCCCTATGTCCTCGTATCCAAGAAGGTCAAGATCATACCGGGTGGCCTCACCCGCGTAGCCCTCAAGGAGGGCTCTCTGGTGGTGAACTCCAGCCAGGGTGGTGGAACCAAGGATACCTGGGTGCTGGAGGACTGATCAGATGCTGGGACGTACAGCAAACGGACTATATTGGATGTTCCGCTACATCGAGCGTGCCGAAAATATCGCACGCCTCATCGATGCGGGATTGCGAATGTCTCTGACGCGTTCGGGTGCAACCGATGGCGACTGGGACGGCGTGCTGCAGAGTGCAGGCATGCACCAGGCGTTTTCGGAAGAGTACGAGGCGGTGACAGGCGCGGACGTGATCGATTTCATGCTGCGCAGCCGCAACAATCCTTCCAGCGTGATGACCAGCGTGGAAGCCGCCCGAAGCAACGCGCGCATGGTGCGCACCGCGCTGACACGCGAAACCTGGGAAGCCACCAACGAGTGCTGGATCGAGCTGAAGCAGCTGCTCGCCCGCAAGGTGAGGCCGCAGGACCTCCCCTCGGTGATCGAAACGATCAAGCGCCGTGCAGGCCTCATTCGTGGCGCTTTCCATGGAACCATGCTGCGCAACGAGATCTACAATTTCTCGCGCATCGGCACCTTCATCGAGCGCGCGGACAACACCGCCCGCATTCTGGACGTGAAATACTACGTGTTGCTCCCGTCGGTCTCGCATGTCGGCTCGTCGCTGGACAACGTGCAGTGGGAATCGATCCTGCGATCAGTCTCGGCGCACCGTGCCTACGGATGGGTCTATGATGCCGCGCTCAATCCGGCCAACATCGCCGACTTCCTGATCCTCAACGGACAGATGCCGCGCTCCCTGCACTATTGCTACGAAAAGATCGTAAGCAACCTTGCCTATCTGGAGCGTGACTACAAACAGAGGCTGGACGCCCACGACACAGCCGCTGTGACGTTGAAATCGCTGCAGAAGGGCTCCATCAAGGACGTGATGGATCAGGGTCTGCACGAGTTTCTCGAAGAATTCATCGGCCACAACAACAAGCTCGGGATGCAGATTTCCGAAGGCTACCGATTCTACTGAGGCGGGACGAACCGGAACATGCGACTGAAGATCAGCCACACGACGGAATACGAATACAGCGATCCGGTGCAGTACTCGCTGCAGCGCCTGCGATTGACGCCAAAGACCGGTCCGGGACAGACGGTGCTCAACTGGAAAACCTCAGTCGAAGGCGCCGATATCGAAGTCAGCTTCGATGATCAGTACCAGAACCGCACCGAACTCGTTTCGACCAATGGCGGCCAGCACCTGATCCGCATCACGGCCGAAGGCGAGGTCGATACGGAAGACAAGGCGGGCGTGCTCGGGCCTCACACGGCCTTTACGCCACTGTGGCTCTTCCGGCGCGATACGCCTCTCACCAAGCAGGGCAAGCTGGTGCGGGAACTCGTAAAGTCGCTCGAACCTGGAGATGATCTGGGACGACTTCATCAGCTGATGAAAGAAATCCAGACGCGCGTGGTCTATACGCCGGGCGCCACCGATTCAGGCACGACCGCAGAACAGGCCCTGGAATTGAAGGCAGGTGTTTGCCAGGATCATGCGCACATCATGATTGCCGCCGCGCGCCAGCTCGGCTTTCCGGCGCGCTATGTCTCCGGCTATCTGCACATGCCCGAAACTGACGCCCAGACGGCAAGCCACGCATGGGCGGAAGTTCATGTCAACGGTCTTGGCTGGGTCGGTTTCGACGCGGCCAACAACATCTGTCCCAATGCAGGCTATGTGCGGGTTGCGACGGGTCTGGACTACAAGGACGCCTGCCCGATTTCAGGCATGGTGCACGGCATTTCGGGTGAGACGCTGAAGGTTGCCGTTGTGGTCGCGGCTGAGACGCAGAGCCAGAGCCAAAGTCAGAGCTGAGGCACGCCCTCCCCAGAAACGAAAAAGGCCAAGCGGACGCCTGACCTTCCGTTGTCGACAGGACCGCGCCAGTTCATCCGTGGCCGCGTTCCTTCGACGGTTTGAGAAATAGCGTAACATCATGACGGCAAGATGACGGTGGCGCAGACCGAAAAGCTCGCTATTCTCCCGTCCGGAAGGATGGTGGTCATGATATCACTGGAAAAGGCAACTGCGTCGGCGACCCCGGTTGAAGGCGTCCATTTCGATGGCGACAATCTCGAGGAGTTCGATTTCGGCGAAGTTGAATTTCGCAACTGCCGTTTTTCCAACTGCCGCTTCGACTATGCAACGCTGAACAGCGTCCGCTTCTTCGGCTGCATGTTCGACCACTGCTCGTTCAAGGAAACAATCTTTGCCAACTGTGTGTTCATCGAAGGTGAAACGGGCACGCAGTGGCGCTACTGCGAGATTTCAAAGGCGGAATTCCGCAAGTGCAATCTCGGGCTGAACCGTTTTGTCGGCTGTGAAGCCTATCTGACCGAGTTCAAGGAATGCGCCGGCCAGGGCATGAAACTGGACCTGAACTGCCAGCGAAAGGTCAGGACGCAGGTAATCCCCGGCGGTGTCCGCTTCCTACGCTGCAAGATGCAATACACCGAGTTCTCGCCCGCCGATTATCAGGAAAGCGTGTTCGAAAGCTGTGACCTGCGCGACTGCAGCTTTGCCGGAGCGAGGCTGAATTCTGCTTCGTTTCGAGGTGCAAGCCTCAACAACGCGGATTTCAGCGAGGCGATACTCGACCACGCCGACCTTTCACACGCTTCCTTCGATGAACTGGATTTCGCTGGCATGGCCTCCTTCCGCGCGCTCTCCGTCACCCGCGACCAGCATGAAGCCATTGCGACATCGTTCGGCCTGCTGACAGTTGATTAGGAGCGCGAGCTAGACCTTCAGTCGCGCCGCAATCCGTTCCGGCAGGGCCCGGTCGACAACAAGACGACGAATGTCGGCGACAGCCAGATAGCGCCCATCGCGGCCCGGCTTTCCCAGGACCTGAAGCAGAACCGGCCATTCGCCGTCCATCAACTTCCGGTCAATGGCCCGGCGGCGGCCTGCCGCGCGCTCCCAGTTGGCTTCCATGAAGCGTTTGATCTCGGCAGCGTCGAGACCCGGCTCGCTTACACCCGCGCTGTCTGTCTTCAGTGAAGCGAACCCCGCCAACCGCTCAAGTTCGGCCTCGTTCACCTCACCGTCGACGCAGATAACGCGCGAGCCCGCACCGCGCTTGTCGAGCGGACCGCCGCGAAGGCCGGAGAGATGAACACCATCACGGGCATTGCGATAGATCTGCGCCGGGCTCAAACCGTTGGCCGCCAGCGCGATCAGCGCCACCAGAATGAAAGGCAGCGGCTTTCCGCCATCACTGGCCCGAGAGATCGCACAGATCGTATCTGACAGGCGGCCGATGGGTTGAAATTCATCGTTGACGAGTCCCTGCGCCACGAGCGCGCGCAAAAACGGACAGGGATTTCCGGCTGAAACGGGCATTGCTACGTTCATGGGTCGGCTCCAGTTCCGAAAGGTTCCTATGGTCGCCGCGACGCAGCCCTTGTCAATCCAAGGCACGAAACATTTCTGGGACAACGTCACCAATTGGCCTACAGCCTTAAAAAGGCTCGGACAGGTTTGCTACCGCATGAATGTTGCCTGCTTCGCGTCAAGGGTCGCGCCTTGGGACGAACCCGGACAGAAAGGCCGCCATGATCCTCGGACAAAGCATATTTGATGCCGTGCTTGATCGCCTCAAGGAGGAGACCGACGAGACCGCATCTCCGGAAGGGTTTGGCGTCGAACCGCCAAGCGTTGCTGTTCGCGGGCTGAATACCGGCTTTATCAGTGCGCTAAACAGCGTGCCCTCGGCAGGCGGCAGCGAAAGATTGCAGGACGCCTATTTCGCCTTCTCCGATGACGAGCCGCCCGGCCCTTCGGACGCCGAAAATGAACTGGAAGCCCGCTTTGCGCGGCTGACACCGCAGGAAATCGCTGAGGATATGGATCTCCATTCCGGTGATGATGCCGCCAAGCTTCATACACTAAGGCGCGAATTCGCCCTCAAGAACCACCCGGACCGCGTACCGGATGCATGGCGCGAGGCGGCGACCATGCGCATGAAGATTGCGAACCTGCTCGTTGACGAAGCGCTGAAGCGGATCAACCGACCGGCTTGAAGGATCAGGAACCGGCCTTGTCGCGGTGTTTGTCGTAGCGCCAGAGCAGTTCGTAGGCGAGATAGACTGAAACGCCGCCGAAGATCACCCCCCAGAACGGCGCCTTGTTGTAGAATTCGACGGCAGCCCAGACAGCCGTTATGCCCACGAGAAGTATGCGCACCCAGAGCGGGCGATAAAAGGGGTGCTCGGGCTGCAGGTTCAGCACACTTGGCTCCATGTCCGTTTGATCCATTCGGACCATGGCCGCACTCGCGCAGGATTGCAATCGTTCGGGCCCGTTCGGAGCGAGATTTCAGTCAATTCAATACCATAAAGGTCCAGGTCGACGGCGTCAGGTGTCACTTGATGAATGGAAGGAATATTGTTATATACAATAACTAAATTCGGGAGGAAAACATGGCACTCATTTCTATGCCGGGCATCAGACCCGCCAATTTCGGCAATCTGAATGTAACCGTCACACCGGGGAGCAAGGGCGAGGTCTACATCCGCCCGGTCGATCCGATTGGTGACGTGCCTGTTTCCAACATTGCCGTTCTCGAATACTGGGCGGAAAACGCACCGGATCGGTTGTTTCTGGCAGACAGGCTGCCGAATGGCGAATGGCGGCGGGTGACATACCGCGAGGCGCTTACCTACAGCCGCTCGGTCGCCCAGCACATCCTCAATCACAATCTTTCGCCCGAGCGCCCGCTGGTTATCCTGTCGGGCAACTCCGTCAATCACGCGCTGGTCTCGATGGGTGCCATGATGGCAGGCGTGCCCTACGCCCCCATAGCGCCGGCATATTCGACCAAGTCGAAAGACTTCGACAAGCTTCATCATGTCTTCGACCTGATTACCCCGGGCATGGTCTTTGCGGAGCATATCGAACTTTACCGGGATGCCATCCGTGCCGTCGTACTCGAAAGCACGCCAGTCATCGGGACGGGCGATCTCTCGACGCTTCCCAATGCCACCAACCTGGACGAGGTATTTACGACAGTTGCGACCGAGGCGGTGGATATCGCAGCCTCTGAAATCGGACCGAATACGATTGCCAAATTCCTCTTCACATCCGGCTCGACCGGCAAGCCGAAGGCGGTGATCAATACCCAGCGCATGATTTGCGCCAATCAGGTCATGATCCGCGATACGCTGGCCTTCCTGAAGGACGAGCCGCCGGTTCTGGTCGACTGGCTGCCGTGGAACCATACCGCCGGTGGCAACCACAATTTCGGCATCGCCCTTTTCAATGGCGGTTCGCTCTTCATCGATGACGGCTCGCCGACACCCATCGGCATCCACAAGACCGTTCACAACCTTCTGGATATTGCCCCGACACTCTATTTCAACGTCCCCAAGGGCTATGAGATGCTGGTCGAGCATCTGCGCAACAACGAGGAGCTCCGCAAGCGTTTCTTCTCGCGCGTCAAGGCGCTGCAATACGCAGGCGCAAGCCTTGCCGATCATGTCTTCAAGGCACTGGAAGATCTGGCTGTCCAGACAGTTGGCGAAAAGATCATGATCATCACCGGTTATGGCTCGACCGAAACCGGGCCGTTCCTGTCGACGACGGTCTGGCCCGTCGGCCGTCCGGGAGAGATCGGCCTGCCTGCCGCCGGATCGGAAATGAAGCTGGTGCCGAATGGCGAGAAGCTGGAGGTCCGCGTCAAGGGGGCATCCATCACACCGGGCTACTGGCGGCAGGCCGACAAGACCGCGGAGGCCTTCGATGACGAAGGCTACTACCTGATGCAGGACGCACTGCGCTATCATGATCCCGAAGACATCACCAAGGGACTGATCTTCGATGGCCGTGTGACGGAGGACTTCAAGCTCGACACCGGCACCTGGGTCAACATGGCCGGTGTCCGCAGCGCGACCATTCGCGGGCTGGCCCCGCTGGTGCGCGACCTTGTCCTGACCGGCCTCGATTTGCCGCATATCGGCGCGCTGCTCTTCCTGGATTATGACGCTTGCCGCGCCACGTTCCCGGAGCTTGCCGCAGTGGAAGACACGGCCGCAATCGCGCGGCACCCGGCCCTGGTCGAGCGTGTACAGCACGGACTGAACCAGATCGCCCGGCAGGCCACGGGTTCATCAACGATGGTTGCGCGGGCAATTATTCTGGAGACCCCGCCTTCAACTGATGCCAGCGAAATCACCGACAAGGGCTCCATCAACCAGAAGGCAGTGATGGCGAACCGACCGCAGCTTTGCGCCGATCTATATGCAAACCCGGCTCCGGGTCATGTGATTGTCGCCAACAAGAAGGCCTGACGGCCAGATCGATCCGGGAGAACATTCATGAATATCAACGGCATTTCAGTCGCAATCACGGGCGGCGCATCCGGCCTTGGCGCAGGCGTTGCCCGGCTTCTGGCCTTGCAGGGCGCAAAGGTGGGGATTCTTGATCTGAACGCGAATGCTGGCCAGTCGCTCGCGCACGAAATCGGCGCCGCGTTCGCCCATTGCGATGTGTCGAGCGAAGAGAGCGCCACGGCTGCCCTTGATGCGCTTGAAGCCAGGAATGGGATCGCCCGTGTCCTCGTGAACTGCGCCGGCATCGGCACGCCCGGCCGCATCGTCGGCAAGGACGGGCCGCAGTCGCTTTCGGCTTTCGAAAAGGTGATCAAGGTCAACCTGATCGGCTCATTCAACATGATGCGGCTTGCGGCCCATCGCATGCAGTCGCTCGATCCGCTTGCAGATGGCGAGCGCGGCGTGATCATCTCGACAGCCTCGGTTGCAGCCTATGAAGGCCAGATCGGTCAGGCGGCTTACGCAGCCTCCAAGGGTGGCATTGTCTCGCTCACGCTCCCTGCCGCACGCGAATTTGCCCGTATCGGCATTCGTGTGCTGACGATTGCGCCGGGCCTCTTCAAGACCCCGCTGCTCAGCCAGCTGCCGGAGGAAGTCCAGACAAGTCTGGGCGCGGCCATCCCCTTCCCGTCGCGCCTCGGAACGCCGGAAGACTTTGCAAGGCTTGCCCTGTCGATGATCGAAAACAGCTACCTGAATGGCGAAGTGATACGCCTCGATGGCGCCCTTCGCATGCAGCCGAAATAGGCACTAAGGCAGGATTTTCTCGAGAAGAGAAATCAGCGTATCGCGGGCCTCCGGCCCGCCAAGTCGCTCGATCATCCGGGCTTCATGAGCTTCCCATGTGGCCATCATGTCTTCGGCAAACTGTTCGCCAAGCGGCGTCAGGTAAAGCGCCTGAACCCGCCGGTCCGAATCGGACTTGCGCCGCTCGGCAATACCACGCGCCTCGAGCCCATCAACGATCGCGACGAAATTGGCTCTCTGTATGCCAAGCGCCTCCGCCACCTCGCTCTGCTTCAGACCGGGATTGTGTCGAATGATCAGAATCACGGAGAAATCCGCCGGCCTGAGGCCCTGCGCGGCAAACGATTCAGAAAAGTCCTGAAATACGGAAAGCTGGGCACGCCGGAGCTTGTAGCCGACCGCCTCGCCGAGAACCGAATAGTCGATAATGACGCACCCTCCGACGCGATTGATACATAGGTGTTTTATGACATGATTTGCGCAGATTGTAAAAAACACAGATGTGGACTTGCCGCAATGTGATAAAGTTATATAATATAACAAATTTGCAAAAACAAAAATCGACACGCACGTCGCCTGGGAGTGGAATACCATGACGGACAGCAACAGGAATATTCGCATCGCTATCGAAGGCGATCTGGCGCTGCTGACATTTTGCCGTCCTGAAAAGCGCAACGCCATCAACGACCGGACGCTGGCAGAACTACGCGAATTCTTCTCTGCCCCGCCCAAGGGCATCCGCTGCGTTATCATGGATGGCGAAGGCGGACACTTCTCCGCAGGCCTCGATCTTTCGGAAGCGGTGCATCGCGAATCTGTCGATGTGTTCCGCCATTCGCGCAGCTGGCATGAAGTGATGGAAATGATGCAGTTCGGCGGCCTGCCGATCGTGGCCGCCATGCAGGGCGCCGTCATGGGCGGCGGGCTGGAGATTGCCGCTGCCACGCATGTGCGCATCGCGGAACCCTCGGTCAAGTTCCAGCTGCCGGAAGGCAAGCGTGGCATCTATGTCGGCGGCGGTGCAACCGCGCGCATTTCGCGCATCATCGGCCCCGACCGCATGACAGAGATGATGCTGACCGGACGCATCTATTCCGGCGAGGAAGGGCAGAAGATCGGCCTTGCACACTATCTGGTCGGCGAAGGCGAAGCCCTTGCCAAGGCTCGCGAACTGGCCGCCAACATCGCGTCGAACTCCACCCTGATCAACCAGATGGTCATCCAGGGCATCGCTCGCATCAACGATATGAGCCGCGCCGACGGCCTTTATGTTGAAAGCCTGACGGCGGCCATGACGCAGACCGGCCCCGACGCACGCGAAGGCCTCAACGCCTTCCTCGAGAAGCGCAAGCCGAAGTTTTCCTGAGGCTCCTTGCACCTGCGAGTATTAATTCATGTCGCGCTCGATCGGATTCGATTGAGCGGAACCAACATGCATTGATTCAAAGTGCTACAGCGTCGTTCATGCGTTCAATTAAACGCACCGCGCTGTAGTCCGAAGAAACCCGTGCGACCAACCGCATTTCCCGTTGAAGCGCGCGCGCGAACAGGCTAAGAAGCCGCATCGGATCGGCGAAAGCCGTAGGCAAGCACCCGTAGCTCAGCTGGATAGAGTGTTGGATTCCGATTCCAAAGGTCACAGGTTCGAATCCTGTCGGGTGCGCCACATTTCAATGTCAAATCGTTGAAAATGCAACCGTGCGACAAATGTAAGATGATTGCCAGTTACACATTCGGACCAAAGTTATTCAGTGCGCGCCTCTCGAAGACACGGGCAATAATTAATAGCAGTTCACCTTGGCTCGATATTCCCATTTTCGAATAGACCGACTTGAGGTAAGTGCGAACCGTTGAATACGTGACCGACAATTGGTCAGAAACCCGTCGCACATCCCCGTCCAGATCAAACAGGGCGACGCAGATCTTTGCTTCCGAATGCGTCAATTTGAACATTTCGACCAACAATTCGGGCTTGGCTCTCGGCCTGCGATCCGGATCGTTGATCATGACAAGTGCCCTGCTTTGCGCAAAATAATCCCAGGCCTTTCCAATCTGGAGACGCTGACCGCTGAAAATCAACGGACGACCAGATAACCTCCTTGCCAGAAATGCATTCGAGGCAAGTTCAGGGACCGGATCTTCAAACGAAACCAGTGCTGCGACGAATTTCTCAAGATCGGCATTGTCAGGACCAGAAATTTTCAAGCGTCTGTTTTTGATCGCCAGACCACGCGCAAGAAGGCTTTCAGCGGCTCTGTTGACTTGCGTCACGTCGCCAGCGCGATCTAGCAAAACTATAGGTTGCTCAAACGTCTCGTAAAACGATGCAATTCCCTTCAACGCCGCTCGCTTTATTTCCACTGCAAGCGATGCCCCGTGCGAAATGGTCTTCTGGATTCGCAAGACGGCAGCTTGCTCTTCTTTTGTGAACAAACCCTGTTGCGGGCTGCGTTGTATGTTAGCTGTCCAGATTTCGTGATCGATCTTCAGTCCAATTCCCATGAACCATTGCAGTTTGTGCGGACGAAGGAACTCTTGATAATAGGATAACCTCTTCATGCCTTCCGCATCAATAAAGTCCTGATCGGTCGCCAACCTATTTCGCAACAACGAAGGCAATGTTGCCATTCTGGCATCATTTTGATACCAGCCGTCGCGCACGTAAGACTTAAGTGCGTCATCGGAAGAACCTGTGTAGGGAAAAGGCCCCGGAGTTCGATTTGTAACTGGAATAATGGCAGCGCACGTGCCGTTCAATGCCTGGGTCAAAGCCTCAAGTGGCGCGACCATATCGCCGCCGTCAAACCCGGCGTCAACAAAGAGATTCGCTGCTTTTCCGAGAACTTGCGGATCAATCATAAGAGTAAGTCCTGTTGGTTGCTGAATATATAGAAAATACAATACAACGCAAATATAAGTTGTAAATAGAGTTGCAATTGCTCGGACACCATTGGCGCTATTTTTGAAATACACACTTTCATTCACGGGTTTGGAGCGAACGGATACCGCCGAGGCCGTAACGACAGGTTGTTGTGGTGGGTGTCTAAAATTAGGGATATTGCCCTAGTTCTACCCCTCCCCAATTGAGGGATGAGCGCCACTGCAACTGACTGTATTTTGTCTGTCACCAAACCGACAAGATAGCCAGACATATGACAGCGAACAGGCCAATCTCTGCCTTCCAGCCATCGTCTGCACAGCACGTGGCAGTCAAAAAGCGTCAGCCAGAAGATTCACCCATCTCCCGCGCCGTACCCTATCGCAATACGATTGCGGCCCATCTCGTCGATGAAGCAACCCTGCGGAAAAAGTCGCCGCATGTCGTGTCAATTGCAGCCCGGCATTTGGGCGAATTCAACCTGTCACTGGCCGCAGAACGTGGCACTATCGGAAGCTGGCTTGTTCTGGATCAGGACGAGCACAATATCGATTTTATCAATGCGAACTTTGGGCATCACAACGTCACCGCGGAAGTCGTATCATTTGGCGACCTCCTTTCGGAGCACGGGAAATTTGCAAATCGTGACCTCGTTTATGCTGCGGAACTTCTTGATCGTCTGCATGACGAGGCCGCTGTCCGGCTGATCCGTATCATGGCAGACATGCTCAACCCGGGCGGACGGATGATGGTCTCAAACTTCATTCCGGGAAGTCTTGATGCGAGCAACCTGGAAAACGTCCTGGACGCGCAACCGATCTGTCGCAACGAAATCCATATTCTAAAGCTGTTCGGCGAAGCCCTTTTCGCAGAAGAAGCAATTCACATCTTCAAAGATCCGGACAATGCTGTCGTTTTCGCAATCGGCACCAGAGAGCTGTGAAAACAATTGATATCAACGATCGGCGTTCTGCCATCGGCTGAAAAGCTGACGGATGAAACTGACTTCATTCGGCTCTGAATTCGACGACCAGATAGCCGGCCGAACACGGCACGAGTTCCCTGGGCGATGGCACACCATTTGAATTCCCGGGTCGCACATCACATATCAGCATCTCACGGTAGTTCTGCACGTCAGCGCAACTGAGAATTCTTTCCGGCAATTAATTTTCAGGCGGGTTCATGTTTCATCTGATTTTCGGCATTCCATGGCTGGTCGTTGCGTTACGCTTTCTCGAACCCCTGCCCTGGCCCCTGCCGGTGAAATTGGCGGTCGGCGCTGTTCTGCTCGTCGCGTCACAGTATCATCTTGTCTGCCGCCTCTCGTCGGGATCCGTGCTTTCGCCCGAGTTTCCGCGCCCTCTGGTCATTGCATTCAACGTGCTCTTCGGCGCTGTCGTTTTTCTGGCCGTGTTTCAGATCGCGCTCGACATCGGCGCCCTCGCTGTCGGACTTCTCCTGTGGCGGGAGCCTGTCATTGCGCCGGAACTGCTCTATGCAATCGGCATTCTGGCGCTCCTGTTGTCAGCCTATGGCGTCAGTCAGGCCGTTCGGCAGCCACCACTCAAGACCATCGATCTCGTCATCAAGGGTCTGCCGCAGGAGTTCGACGGATACAGGCTTCTGCAACTCACCGACCTGCACATCAGCCGCCTTTTTACGGGCGCTTGGGCTGAGGCTATGGTCAAACGCGCCAATGCGCTCGACGTCGATCTCACGGTCATCACAGGCGATTTCATCGACGGCACGCTGGACGCCCGGCGAAGTGACGTTGCTCCGCTGGCCAACTTGCGTGCCCGCGACGGCGTTTTCGCCATCCCCGGCAACCACGAATACTATTTCGGCTACGATGACTGGATGCAACACGATGCAGGGCTGGGCATCACCATGCTGTTGAACCGGCATGCGGTCCTCGAGAGGGATGGCAGGCAACTCGTCCTGGCCGGCGTGACGGATCTTGCAGCGGTCGGTCGCCCCCTGCCCTCGCCTGACCTTGGAGCCGCACTCGATGGCGCGCCAACGGATGCGCCGGTCATCCTTCTGGATCACCAGCCGCGACTGGCACAAAAAGCCGCCAGCGCCGGTGTCGCGCTCCAGCTGTCCGGCCACACGCATGGCGGCATGGTGAGAGGCATCGACATCATGGTGGCCCGCGGCAACAACGGCTTCGTCTCCGGCCTCTACGACGTTGATGGAATGCACCTTTACGTCAACAACGGGACTGCGCTGTGGCCTGGCTTTGCCCTGCGCATCGGTCGCCCCGCAGAACTAACGGTCTTCACGCTGCGCGCGCAAGGGGCTTGATTGCGCCGACGCCACAGCGCAAGGATGCCCGTGAGATAATATGCGGAGCATGATACTTGGCATTCACATTGCGGCAATTGCAGTATTTCGTGGCCGTAGCCGAACAGGGCACGGTGTCGGGCGCCGCGCATGTGCTGTCAATCTCGCAGTCATCCATCACGGAAGCGATCAAGGAGCTTGAGCGCGATCTCGGCGTGACGCTCTTCGAGCGCCACCCGCGCGGCCTCAACACCACCCAGCAGGGTCACCAGTTCCTCCGCCACGCGGGCAAGATCCTCTCAAGCGTCGCCGAAGCACGACAAGTCTTCGAGGGTGATCCCGAAGAAACCACCGGACGGCTGGCACTCGGCGTTACGTCGCTGGTGGCTGGATACGTCCTCTCCGATCTTCTGGCGCGCTACCGCCGCGCCTTCCCGGGCGTCGAGGTGACGACCGTCGAGGACGAGAGCAACTATCTCGAACATCTTCTGGTCGGCGGCGAGCTTGACGTAGCCGTCATCCTGCTCAACAACCTGCGCGACCGACAGGCGCTGCAGTTCGAAACGCTGGAAATGTCGCCCTTTAATCTCTGGCTTCCGGCCGGCCATGAACTCACCACGCGCACGTCGATTTCCGTCGAGGACATCGCCGGCCAACCGCTGATCATGCTGACAACGGATGAAATCGAGGAAGCGACCCGCAAGCTTCTCGCCGTCTTTGGCGCACGCCCGCGCGTCGCCTTCCGCACCCGCTCGGTGGAAGCGGTCCGCAGTCTTGTCGCGACAGGCGCTGGCGTCGCCATCCTGCCCGACATGATATACCGGCCTTGGTCTCTTGAAGGCGACCGCATCGAAACCCGCGATGTTTCCGCATCGTTGCCTGCCGTTCACGTTGGTCTCGTCTGGCGCAAAGGCCTCAGCCTTTCCAATTCCCTGCGCAACTTCATCAATCTCGCACAGGCCCAGCGCACGCCTCGGCTTCGCTAATTTGCTCGATATCGGAAAAACCGAAACCGGATTTCTAAATAAAGAAATTGCGAAAGCGAAAACCCTCGATATCATCCCCCTCAATTACATCGGCAAATCCGAAAACAGGGGAATGACATGAAGAAACTTCTCAGCATAAGCACCGCCCTGACCTTGACGCTCGGCACGACGCTTTCGACCTTCGCGGCCGACATGAAGACCTCCATCGGTCCCGGCGAAGGTGAAGTCGATATCGTCGCCTGGGCTGGCTACGTCGAACGCGGCGACAGCGACAAGAACTACGACTGGGTCACCGGCTTCGAAAAGGAAACCGGCTGCAAGGTCAACGTGAAGACCGCCGCCACGTCCGACGAAATGGTCACACTGATGAACCAGGGCGGCTTCGACCTCGTGACGGCATCGGGCGATGCATCGCTGCGTCTCGTCGCCGGCGGCAAGGTTCAGCCGATCAATGTCAGCCTCATCAAGAGCTGGGGCAATGTCGACAAGCGTCTGCAGGATGCGCCCTGGCATACGGTCGATGGCGTTCACTATGGTACGCCCTACCAGTGGGGTCCGAACGTGCTGATGTACAACACCAAGGCGTTCGGCGACAAGGCGCCTGAAAGCTGGGACGTTGTCTTCAAGGAAACCACCCTGCCCGATGGAAAGTCGAACAAGGGCCGCGTGCAGGCCTATGATGGCCCGATTTACATTGCCGACGCCGCCCTTTATCTGAAGACGGCAAAGCCGGAACTCGGCATCAAGGATCCCTACGAACTGACCGAGCCGCAATATGCCGCCGCAGTCGAGCTGCTGAAGGGCCAGCGCGCGCTCGTCGGTCGTTACTGGCATGATGCGACGGTCCAGACGGATGACTTCAAGAACGAAGGCGTCGTCGCCTCCGGTTCCTGGCCGTATCAGGTCAACCTGCTGCAGGCCGACAAGCAGCCCATCGCTTCGACCATCCCGAAGGAAGGCGCAACAGGCTGGGCAGACACGACCATGATGCATGTGAACGCCGCACACCCGAACTGCGCCTACATGTGGATCGAACACTCGCTGCAGCCCAAGGTGCAGGGCGACGTTGCGGCCTGGTTTGGCTCGGTGCCCGCCGTTCCGGCAGCCTGCAAGGGCAATGAACTCCTGGGCGAAGGTGGCTGCGCCACCAATGGTTTCGATAACTTCGACAAGATTTCCTTCTGGAAAACACCTGTCGCCAAGTGCGAAGCCGGCACCTGCGTTCCATACAGCAAGTGGGTCAGCGACTACATCGCCATCATGGGCGGACAATAAGCTTCCCGACCCGTCGGGCGGCAGTTGCCGCCCCTCTCAACCCTTCATAATTTCAATTGATGCGGCCGCCCGCGCGGCCGCATGATACCCCGTGGCCAGATGCGCCAGGGTAAACCGGAGATCAGGAATGACCTCAGCCGTCAGCTTCCGCGCCGTCGCGCGCCATTTTGGCTCCGTCCGTGCGGTCGATAATGTCGATCTGGACATCGCAGGCGGAGAATTCTTCGCCATGCTCGGCCCCTCGGGCTCGGGAAAGACGACATGCCTGCGTCTGGTTGCAGGCTTCGAGCAGCCGACCAGCGGCGAAATCTCGATTTTCGGTGTCAACGCCACCGGACTTCCGCCATGGCGCCGCAGCGTCAACACGGTCTTCCAGGACTATGCGTTGTTTCCGCACATGAGCATTCTAGACAATGTCGCCTATGGCCTCATGGTCAAGGGCGTCGACCGTACAACACGCCACAAGGCAGCGGAAGAAGCCCTTCAGCTCGTCAAGCTTGGCGGCTATGGCGAACGCAAGACAGGCCAGCTTTCCGGCGGCCAGCGCCAGCGCGTCGCCCTTGCCCGCGCGCTCGTCAACAAGCCGCAAGTTCTGCTGCTGGATGAACCTCTGGGCGCGCTCGACCTCAAGCTGCGCGAGGCAATGCAGGAAGAACTGAAAAGCTTGCAAAAGTCGCTCGGCATCACATTCATCTTCGTCACCCATGATCAGGGCGAAGCACTCTCGATGGCTGATCGCGTCGCCGTGTTCAACAATGGCCGCATCGTGCAGGCCGGAACGCCGGAAGACATCTATCACAACCCGCGCACGCGCTTCGTGGCCGATTTTGTCGGCTCGTCCAACGTGCTTTCGCCATCGCTGACAAGCCAGTTGACCGGGGTCATGGCATGGTCAAGCCTGCGTCCCGAATTGATCGACATGGACACAAGCAGCGAAAGACTGTCACTCAAGGCGACACTGACCGGCGCAAGCTTCCTTGGTGCAGTCAAGCGCATCGCCGTCACCGTTGCGGGTGAAACGCTTCATGCCAATCTTCCGGCCAATGCGGAACTCCCCGCCCCGGGCAGCGAGGTCACGCTCGCGTTCGACCGGGCGTCGCTCAACATGCTGGATGACACGCCATGAGCATGCCGGTCACCGCAGAATCCCTGCCCTCGCGCATTTCTGGCGCTCTCTGGCGGCGGCCATCGCTACTGGTGCTTCTCCTGCTTGCCCCGCCGCTGATCTGGCTTGGGCTGGTCTATGTCGGCTCGCTCTTCGCGCTGCTGGCGCAAAGCTTCTTCTCGATCGACGACTTCACCGGCCAGGTGAAATACGAGATCACGTTGTCGACCTATGCGCAGCTGTTCAGCCCGGCGAATTTCGACATCATCAAGCGCACTGCCGCCATGGCGGCGTTGGTGACGATCGCGTCGGCATTCCTCGCCTTTCCGATTGCCTATTATGCCGCGCGTTACGCCAAGGGTCGCTGGAAAGCCTTCTTCTATCTGGGCGTCATGCTGCCACTCTGGTCCAGCTATCTCGTCAAGATCTACGCCTGGAAGATGATCCTCTCCAAGGAAGGCATCATCAGCTGGATTGCGGACAAGCTCTACCTCTCACCAATCCTCGATGGCTGGCTCTCGCTGCCGGTCGTTGGCGGCAATTCGCTCTCGGTCAGCGCCACCGGAACATTCATCGTCTTCGTCTATATCTGGCTGCCCTACATGATCCTGCCGATCCAGGCATCGCTGGAGCGTGTTCCGGCCAATCTGATCGAGGCGTCCTACGATCTAGGGGCAGCACCCGGAAAAACATTCCGCCATGTGCTGCTGCCGCTTTCACTGCCGGGCATTGCCGCCGGTTCGATCTTCACCTTCTCGCTGACGCTGGGTGACTATATCGTGCCCGGGATCATCGGCACCTCGCGGCTCTTCATCGGCCAGGCCGTTTACACGCAGCAGGGCACGGCCGGAAACATTCCGCTTGCCGCCGCCTTTTCCGTGGTTCCGGTCATCATCATGGCCGGCTATCTCTGGCTTGCAAAGAAAATGGGAGCGTTCGATGCACTCTGAAGACAAATCGAACCGCGCACCCGTCCCGCTAAAGCTCGCTGCTGCCGGTGGACTGCTATTCCTGCACCTGCCGATCCTGCTGATCTTCGTCTATGCCTTCACGACGGAAGAAAAGAGCTTCCAATGGCCGCCGCCGGGTCTGACGACCAAATGGCTGGCCATCACATGGGCCCGGCCGGATGTGTGGCAGGCGCTCGCGCTCTCCGTGAAGGTGGCGTCGATCGCAACGCTTCTCGCGCTGATCCTTGGCACGTTGTGTGCTGCGGCGCTGTCTCGTGCCCGCTTCTTCGGCAAGGAAGGGATCACGCTGCTCGTCATCCTGCCGATCGCCCTTCCGGGCATCGTGACCGGGATTGCGCTCCGCTCCGCATTCGGCCTGCTCGATATACCCTTCTCGTTCTGGACGATCGTTCTCGGCCATGCGACTTTCTGTATCGTCGTGGTCTACAACAACGCAGTGGCCCGCTTTCGCCGGCTCTCGTCTTCACTGGTCGAAGCCTCCTACGACCTCGGGGCCGACGGATTCCAGACCTTCCGCCATGTGGTACTGCCCAACATCGGGACGGCACTGCTGGCAGGCGGAATGCTGGCCTTCGCGCTGTCTTTCGACGAGGTGATCGTCACCACCTTCACCGCAGGCCAGCAGCAGACGCTGCCGATCTGGATGCTGGAGGAACTTATCCGGCCGCACCAGCGGCCAGTAACCAACGTTGTCGCTATGGCAGTGGTTCTTGTGACCTTCCTGCCAATCCTGGCGGCCTACTACATGACCCGCGGCGGCGAAGAAACAGCCGGCGGCGGCAAATGAAAGACTGAAAGGAGTCTCCAATGGATACGGAAATGCTCATCGGCTCCTCTTTCGCGAAGGGGGAAGAACAGGAAGAAAAGATCCTCAACCCGAGGACTGCTGGCGTGATCATGGAACTGCCTGAAGCAGGCGCGGGCCAGATCGAGGCTGCCGTCAAGGCCGCCAGAACGGCTTTCGGCTCGTGGTCGCGCACGACGCCCGGCGAACGCTCGGCCTATCTTCTGAAGATCGCCGACGCGATCGAGGCTGACGCCGATGCCTTTGCAGCACTTGAAGCCCTCAACTGCGGCAAACCCATCAATGCCGTGCGCAACGATGAAATCCCCGCGATCGTAGACTGTTACCGGTTCTTTGCAGGTGCTATCCGCAACCAGCACAGCACGATTGCAGGCGAATATCTGCCGGGCTTCACCTCGATGATCCGTCGCGACGCCGTCGGCGTCATCGGCTCGATTGCGCCGTGGAACTACCCGCTCATGATGATGGCCTGGAAGCTGGCGCCTGCCATTGCAGGCGGCAACACGGTCGTCTTCAAGCCGTCCGAACAGACACCCCTGACAGCGCTCAAGATGGCGACGCTTCTGGCCGGCATCCTGCCGGAGGGCGTCGTCAACGTCATCCTCGGGCGTGGCGAAAGTGTCGGCAACGCACTGATCAACCATCCCGAAGTCGACATGATCTCCATCACCGGCGATATCGCGACCGGCAAGAAGGTCATGCAGGCCGCCGCGCGGTCGGTCAAGCGCACGCATCTTGAACTCGGCGGCAAGGCACCCGTCATCGTCTATGGCGATGCGGACCTTGAAGCGGCAATCGCCGGCATCCGCACCTTCGGCTTCTACAATGCCGGCCAGGACTGCACGGCTGCCTGCCGCATCTACGCGCACAAATCGGTCTACGACAACTTCGTTGCCGATCTGAGCTCGGCCGTTTCGACACTGCAATATAACGACCCGGACGACACGAAGAACGAGATCGGTCCGCTGATTTCGCTCCGCCAGCGCGACCGCGTTGCAAGCTTTGTCCAGCGCGCCGCAGAGGCCGCCCATGTTGAAGTCACGACCGGCGGCGCCCTGCCCGGCGGTTCCGGCTTCTACTATCAGCCAACTGTCGTTGCAGGCGCACTGCAAAGCGATGAAATCGTACGCCGCGAAGTGTTCGGCCCGGTCGTGTCGGTCACGCCGTTCGGCGATGACGACGATGTCGTTGCATGGGCAAACGACTCCGACTACGGCCTGGCGTCATCCGTCTGGACCAAGGATGTCAGCAAGGCGATGAAGGCTTCCGCAAGCCTTCGCTATGGCTGCACATGGGTCAACACCCATTTCATGCTGGTCAACGAAATGCCCCATGGCGGCCTGAAGCAGTCCGGCTATGGCAAGGACATGTCGCAATATGCACTGGAAGACTACACGGTCGTGCGGCACGTGATGATCAATCACGGCTAAGCAACAGTTCAGGTTACCCAATCTTGAAGGCGGCCACATCGGCCGCCTTTTCTTCATTTGGCGATGAGCGAAACGCTTGCCAGCGTCAGGATCAGCGCAGGCAGCATCACCACGGCACCGATGCGAATGAAACGCCAGAAGCCCACCTCGATCCCTTCGCGCTTCAGTGCATTGAGCCAAAGGATGGTTGCAAGCGATCCGGTAATCGAAAGGTTCGGCCCGAGATCGATGCCAATCAGCATCGAGGCGGACACCGCACCTTGCGCATGTGCAGCCTGCACGACGCTTCCCGCAACGAGACCCGCAGGCAGGTTGTTGACAATGTTGGCGACCAGTCCGGTCGCAAGCCCGGCGACACCCGCAGTCAGTGCGGGCGCCACATCAATATTCCGGGTGATTTGACCTGCCAGCGCTTCGATCATACCGGTACGACCCAGCGCCTCGACCACCACGAACAGCCCCGCGACGAGCGGAATGACGCTCCACGAAACTTCCTTGAGGGGCACAAGGGGCGATTCACGATTGAGAATGGCGACCAGCGCCAGCGTCGCAACGCCGGCGATGAACGTCGGCCAACCGAGATCGACATTGAGCGCAGAGGCTATGATCAGCCCGATGGCCGTGGCGATCAGGCCGAAGCCAGCGACTTTCGCGCCATGTCCGAGCGTCGGCGTTTCAACGTCCGTCGCGAGACTGTCCTCGGCGAGCGCGCGGCGCTGTGTCAGGTAAAGCGCAACGAAGGTCACCAGCACAGCAACGACAGAAGGCAACGCAAAGACGCGCAACCAGTCGCCGAGCGGCGGCATGTGTCCACCGCTGAAGATCACGAGATTTGCGGGGTTGGAGATCGGGAGCACGAAGCTTGCCGCGTTTGCGATGAAGGCGCAAATAAGCAGGTAGGGAAACGGATCCCGCACCTTTGCCGCCTTGCAGGCCGCATAGACGGCCGGCGTCAGCACAACCGCCGTAGCATCGTTCGACATGAAGACCGTAACCAGAATGCCGACGAGATACATCAGCACGAAAAGCCGCCTTGGCGAACCCTTGGCATGGCTCGTGGCAATGGCCGCCATCCAGTCGAAGAGGCCTTCCTTGCGGGCAATGTCGGAGATCATCATCATCCCGATCAGAAAGAGATAGACATCGAGGCCTTTTCCAACACCCGCCAAGGCATCGCTCAGTGGCAGCAATTGCGCTGCAACCAGAATGACCGCAGCCGCCATCGCCCAGACGGCCTCCGGCAACCGGAATGGACGTATCAGCAGGCAAAGTGCCGTCAGCGCCGCAATGAGGATGATGACAGCCGAGGAAATGTCCTGAATTTGCATGTGATATCTGTGTCCAGCCGTTACAGGTTTGGCGTATCCAAGACGCGCCTAACAGCGCGGCGCTTCCAATTGAACGCACGAACGACGCTGTAACATTTTGAATCTATGCATGTCGCGCTCAATTCAATCCGATGGAGCGCGACATGCATGAGGCAACGCAAGGCACGCGCCCTGACAATCCGCAGGGGCGCAAAAAGTTCCGAAACGGAATGACTGGGTTGGAGCACTTCCAGCCGAAGCGTAATCGCTTCGGCGTCGGACAATGCGGTAAAAACAAGGAGATAGAGCATTGAAGGTGATCCAGAGATCACCGGAAATACTCTAGCTGGACAACTGCTCGAGTGGCGCAGTCAATGTGCAGACGACGCCCTCGGACCGGTATTCTATCGTCACATCGCTGACACCGCCCACGCCCGCCGATATAAGGCGCGATCCCGCACCGCGCCGTGTCGGCTCCGTGACCGCCGGGCCACCTTTTTCCGACCAGGTGATTTCGAAGCGCGGTTCTGCACCGCGGGAAACCGCCCACTCAATGCGAACCTGGCCGGTATCGTTCGACAGCGCCCCATACTTGGCCGCGTTGGTTCCAAGTTCATGCATCATCAACGCGAGCGAAACGCCGGGGCGTTGATCAATGCGCACCATAGGCCCGGATAAAACGAAACGTTCCCGGTCGTAAAGCGCAATCGACTGCTTCACCACGGCATCGACCGTCGCCTCATCCTCGTCGCCGTGGATCAGCAAGTCGTGAGCCTGTGCCAGGACACCAATGCGCGCGCTCAGGGTCTGTGCCAAAGTCGATGGATCATCCGAGGTTCGCACTGTCTGGTTCACAATGGCCTGCACCAGAGCGAGCTGGTTCTTGAGCCGGTGGGCAAGCTCGATGCTCATTTCCTTTTGCAGCGCATCGTTTTCGAGGAGCTGAATATTCTCCCGCTCCTTTGAGGCCGCCAATGCCGCCAGCGCCTGCCGCTCCTTCAAAAGAGCGCGCGACGTCACGCTGATGGAATGAATGATCAGAATGTCGACGGAGACGATGAATGTATAAAAGCCGAGCGCCAGGAGCGACCCGGGCGCCACATCAAATGGCTTGGCGGGATTGATGAACAGGCCCCAGGAGGCAATCCCGCCCAGAACACCTGCGAGAACGCCGGGCCAAAGACCACCGACCAGCGTCGTGACAATGATAGCCGGGAAGAAGGTCAGATAGGGAAAGCCGGCAGGCAGGCGGTCGTTGAGGACGATCCGAAGCCCGAGTGCTATTGCGAACAGGCAGATCGACAAGGTCCAGCGGAACCAGGCAGAACGCTTGCCGGCAACCAGGCGCTGCAATCTGTCAAAAAACGCACTTCTTTGAAAAGATAAAGACATTATTAATCAACAATCTCAACGCAGCCCGATGCAGCAATGACATGGAAATCCTGAGCGTACAATCCGCCGGAACATGTATTTTGAGGGTGTTTGAGGGAACATTTTTCCAATTTGCGGGTTAGTCGTCGAGTTTCAATCTCGGGATATTTTCAATGCGCATGGGTTCGATCTTGGCCAGACCGTTTGATCGAACTCTTATCGCGCTCGCCGCACTCAATTTCTTCCTTGCCGATGCCCGGGATGGATTGGGACCCTTCCTCGATGGGTTCCTGGCAACCAATGGCTGGAGCCCGTTCACGCTGGGCATGATTGCCACCATCGGCGGTGTTCTGGGGATGATTGCAACGCCACTTTTCGGTGCGCTTGTCGACACCTCGCCCCACAAGCGTACCCTGATCATCCTGCCGGTGATTTTCGTGACCGTCGCAGCGCTCTGGACGCTGGCTAGCCCCGACAATTATTCGGTTTTTGGCGGACAGTCGGCGACGGCGATCGTCGGCGCTGTCGTTGGTCCGGCGCTGATGGGGCTCACGCTCGGTATCGTCGGGGAAAGGCGCTTTTCCATCCAGGTCTCACGCAACGAGTTCTGGAACCACGCGGGCAACGTCTTCTCGCTGGCAGCCATATTCGTCGGCACGATGTATTTTGGCATGGCAGGGATCGTCTACCTGATGATTGCGACCGCAGTTGCAACCATTGTCGCCGTGCTGGCAATAGACCGCACGCGGATCGACAATCAGGTCGCGCGCGGACTTGCCCACGACGACGGCGATCCGGGGCCATCGGGCTTCGGTGTTCTCTTGGAACGCAGGGGGCTTCTGGCTCTCGCCATCGTGCTGATGATCTTCCATTTCGGCAATGCGCCGATCAGCAGGCTTATTGCACAGAGCTTTTCCATCCAGCTCGGCACTCCATTCCGCACCACTGCGATCACGACCGGGGTTTCGCAGATTTCCATGATCTTCGTGGCGCTGGCGGCTCCGTTTCTCATTCGCCGCTGCGGCCTCGGCACAGTGTTCCTGATTGGCCTCTCGGCCCTACCGGTACGCGGCGCGATTGCTGGGGCATTCACCTCTTTCAACGCCATCTATCCGGTCCAGGTACTCGACGGTGTTGGTGCAGGTCTTATCGGCATCGCAACCGCCATCGCGGTCGAACGCATTCTTTCAGGCACTGGCCGTTTCAACGTGGGTCTGGCGGTTGTCGGCACGATCCAGGGAATTGGCGCGTCATCCAGCAACATCGTCGCCGGATGGCTGACTGATCTCGGCGGCTACAAACTCGCCTATTGGGTTCACGGCGGAATTGCCCTGATCGCGGTTGCGGTCTTTGTGATCTGGCGGGCGCAAATCGCGCCCCGCATCGACGACGAACGCGCCGCAGACACATCGGCGGGAAGCAAGAGGCCACCCTCCGCGCCCTCGACATCGATTTGATACGCTGCCGTCAGTCCGGCAGCAGACCAGAAATCGCAAGGCCGAGCGCGGTCAGCAACGCACCAATCCAGATTGTCAGGCTGACCCAGCCGTGGCCGAGGAACCCCTCGAGCACGATGATGAAGGATGGCGTGAGGTAGCCGTAGGACAGTGTTTTGGAGGCAGGCAGCCTCATGGAAGCATATTGCAACAGCATGAACGTGATCGCGGTCGTGGCGACGGCCATATAAATGATCGACAGCCAGACTTCAGCGGGGAATGCGGTGACGTCGGTGTGCATCAGCGCCGGAATCCCGGGCAGCATCAGCCAGGCGCCAGTCGCCGCAACAGCCCAGAAACCAACGAAAATCGGCGGTTCGCCTCGACCGAAGAGCCGCAGAAGCGGCGCATAAGCCGCATGGCAGATAACACCTATGAAATAGATGGCCTCTCCGCGACCGACATCAAATCCGAGGATCGCGTGGATATCCCCCCTGAAAATCACCCAGATGGCGCCGACAGCCGCAACGACGAGGCTCAGGAGTACCGCAGGCTTTGTTCTCTGGCGCATCAGCACCCAGGCAAAACCCGCGGAAATGAGCGGCATCAGCGTAAACACCGCCCCCGTGGCCACGGGCGATGTAAATTCCAGCGCCTTGAACATTGTGAACATGTAGATCGCCATGAGGAGACCGAGGATAACATAGCGCCATGGCTCTTTCGGCACGGTGATACGCACCTTCATCACCTGCGTCGCGACGACCCACATGACGACGACCGAGAGGATGTAGCGAAGCGCATTGATCGACGCGGAAGGCGCAAACTTCGCGGCAATTCCTCCGAGCGAGAAAGAGCCCGAAATGAGCAGCGCAAACGAGAGCATCGCCAGATGCGCCAGAAGCTTCTCGCGGCCTTTGGCGTGGGCATTGTGGGCGATCGACCGTTTATTCATGATGGTATCTCGATTTGGCATTCATGCCAGCACTGCCTGCCTCTGGGGCAAGAGCAATGCTGTCGCGCACTGATTTCATCCATGGGCGTCTTGCCCGGTCTCATCCGGACAAGCACACACATGAAAGGGCTTCTGCCACGTGCGCTGGCAAATAGCCACAGTCAAGAAAAAGGCCCCCGTCTCCGGGGGCCTTGACCGTTTTACTCCGCGGCAGCCTTGGCCATCGGGTTGTTCGGATGGGTCGTCCAGTTTGCGTAGTCGGCCGAAACGACCTTGCCGGTGCGCTTGTCGAGTTCACCCGGCTGCTTCTGCACCATGGTGATGCAGTTTTCGACCGGGCAAACATCGATGCAGAGGTTGCAGGCGACGCACTCCTCTTCGATAACCTCGAAGTGGCGGACACCATTGACCATGTTGGTGATCGCCTGATGAGACGTGTCTTCGCAGGCGATGTGGCAGCGGCCACACTTGATGCAGGCATCCTGATCGATATGCGCCTTGGCGATATAGTTCAGGTTGAGATACTGCCAGTCGGTGACATTCGGCACTGCCTTGCCCCGGAAATCGTCGAGCGTGGCATAGCCCTTCTCGTCCATCCAGGCCTCGAGACCGGTGATCATTTCCTGCACGATCTTGAAGCCATAGGTCATGGCAGCCGTGCAGACCTGCACATTGCCGGCACCCAGCATCATGAACTCGACGGCGTCACGCCAGGTCGTCACGCCACCAATGCCGGAAATCGGCAGGCCATAGGTCTCGGCATCGCGAGCGATTTCGGCGACCATGTTCAGCGCGATCGGCTTCACGGCCGGACCGCAATAGCCGCCATGCGTACCCTTGCCATCAATCGACGGCGTCGGCGAACAGGTGTCGAGATCGACGCCCGTAATCGAGTTGATCGTGTTGATCAGCGAGACAGCGTCCGTGCCGCCGTTCTTTGCCGCGCGCGCCGGACGGCGAACATCGGTGACGTTCGGCGTCAGCTTGGTGATGACGGGCATGCGCGTATACTGCTTGCACCAGCGCACGACCATTTCGACATATTCCGGCACCTGTCCGACGGCAGCACCCATGCCGCGCTCGGACATGCCGTGCGGACAGCCGAAATTGAGCTCGATGCCGTCAGCTTCCGTCTCTTCAACGAGTGGCAGGATCGCCTTCCAGGCATCCTCCTCGCAAGGCACCATGATCGATGCGATCAGTGCGCGGTCGCGCCACTTCTTCTTCACGGCCTTCATTTCCTGAAGATTGATCTGCAGCGGACGGTCCGTGATGAGCTCGATGTTGTTCAGGCCGAGGAGACGGCGATCAGCGCCCCAGATCGCGCCATAGCGCGGACCGTTGACGTTGACGACCGGCGGGCCTTCTTCGCCCAGCGTCTTCCAGACAACGCCACCCCACCCAGCGGCATAGGCGCGCTCGACGTTGTAGGCCTTATCGGTTGGTGGTGCCGAAGCAAGCCAGAACGGGTTGGGCGATTTGATGCCGACGAAATTGTTGCGGATATCAGCCATGTCTAATTCCCCTTTCCCGCGCTTAAGCCAGAGCCTTGATGATGGACATGGCCGCATCGCGGCCCATGGCAACGGCAGAGACCGTCAGGTCTTCGCCACCGGTCGCGCAGTCGCCACCGGCCCAGACGCCGGCAAGCGATGTCCGGCCCTCGTCATCGATCACGATCTTGCCCTTCTCGATCTTCAGCGCGTCAATGCCGGTGATGTCGAGCTTCTGGCCAATCGCGGTCAGGATCTGATCGCAGGCGATGTCCACCGTGTGGCCGCTTTCCTTCAGCAAGCCGTTTTCGAGATGAGTGTAGGCAAGCGTGATGCCGGTTACGTGACCATTGTGGCTGGACACGGACTTGGGCGCCAGCCAGTGACGGATCAGTACGCCCTTCGAGGCCGCAAGTTCCTGCTCGTAGAGCGAGGCATTCATGTGCTCCTGACCACGACGATAGCACATGGTCACCTCTTCGGCGCCCAGAAGCTTGGCCTGGACAGCCGCATCGACTGCCGTCATGCCGCCGCCAATGACCACGACACGCCGGCCGACCGGAACGTCAGACTTGTTCTCGGCCTGACGAAGGTTGGCGATGAAGTCGACTGCATCCACGACACCATATTTGTGTGTGCCTTCGACGGAGAGCGCGTTGACCCCACCCATGCCGATACCGAGGAAAACGGCATCGTGCTTGGCCTTCAGATCAGCAAGCGTGAAGTCACGACCGAGCATCTCGCCATCGAGAACGTCTATGCCGCCGACGGAGAGGATGTAGTCGGCCTCCCGCTGCGCGATATCGTCGGTCGCCTTGTAGGTCGCGATGCCATATTCATTGAGGCCACCAGCCTTTTCGCGATGATCGTAGACGGTCACGTTGAAGCCGTTGATCGCAAGACGATGCGCTGCGGCCAGTCCGGCAGGACCGGCACCCACAACGCCAACCGACTTCCCGTTGGAAGCAGGGCGCGTGTAGAACTGCTTGCCCGCGTTCATCGCCTTGTCGGTCGCGTAACGCTGCAGGCGGCCAATCTCGACCGGACGCTCTTCGGCGGTGTTGCGCACGCAGGCCTGCTCGCACAGCGTTTCGGTGGGACAGACGCGGGCGCACATGCCGCCCATGATGTTCTGATCGAAAATCGTCTTGGCAGCACCGATGGCATTCCCCGTCGAAATCTGACGGATGAACAAAGGCACATCGATGGAGGTGGGACAGGCCGTCATGCACGGCGCGTCATAACAGAAGTAGCACCGATCCGAGGCTACCAGCGCCTCATGATCATCAAACACCGGGTGCAGTTCGGCAAAATTCTTCTCATAGTCTGCAGGCTGCAGACGTCCAGCATGGATCCCAGGTTCCAGTCGTCCCATCGTTGTTCCCTCTATGTGTAACGGCCAGTGAGGAAACGCTAACTCAACTCAAAAATTTTATCAAACGGTAAAAATAATAACCGGAAGAAAATTATCGTCGGCGACGACGACCGCCCGAAAGTCAGGAAAGGCAGGCTCTCCAGATCAGTTCTCGCCCGAAAACCTGGCCTTCTCCTGATCCCTGTAACTCTTCGGGGTGAGCCCCGCCTCACGCGAAAAGAAGCGATTGAAATAGGCTGGATCAGCGAATCCGAGGTCGAAGGCGATCTGCTGAATGGTCATGGATGTAAACATGAGATCGCGTCTGGCCTCTTCCATCTGGCGTTCGGCGATCAACCGTCCGACCGGCTGACCTGTCACCTTCCGGCAAATCCGGTTGAGATGGGCAGGCGTGAGCGCAAGCTTTTCCGCGTAGAACTCGACAGGCTTATGCTCGCGAAAGAACAGGGCAATCAGCGTCTTGAGCTTTTCAATCCGAACAAAGTCCCGCTCGTCCTGTCCTTCGGGCACCTGCCCGACAGCTCCGAGCCTGGCAATCAGCGCCATGACCGCCAGCAGACACGATTGCACGACGCCCGCGTTGAAACCAAATCCGGCAGCGACTTCGGCGTTGATCTGCAACAAGAGCGCGCGGATCAGGCGCGCGTCAGCGTAGCGGTCGTCAAGTTGCGCCCGCAGGGCCTGACGGTAAAGCCCCTCGCCCACCTCTGGCATCGGCAGGCGCGAGAGGACGAAGGTCAGCACATTGCCATCGATGTCGGGCGAGAAGCGGAAACCATGCGCCACACCCGGCGGAACGGTGACGAGCGCGCCGGGACCAATCGCCAAAGTACCATCGGGCAAGACCAGTTCGCCATCGCCCGAGCGAATGTCGAGGATCTGGAAAAACGCGTCGTGGCGATGTTCGCGTATTTCCCAATGGTGCACACTGCTGCGGGCGGCAATAGATTCCGAGTGGATCCAGAACGCACCCAAGCCGTCCTTGTCCTCGCCGTAGAGCGCATATGTTGGGACTGCCGAGCGCATGTCATGACCTTCGCAATGTTCCAAAAGTGCAATAATTTGACTGCATTTTGCATTGTTCGCAACAGGCTTCCCCCTATCATTTTGTTCATTGATGGCGTTGCGGGAGGAAAGCATGCGCACACAGGTCACCATTATCGGTTCGGGTCCATCCGGCCTTCTGCTCGGCGAACTCCTGACCAAGGCGGGCATCGATAACATCATCATCGACCGAGTCGATCGTGACTATATCCTCGGCCGCATCCGCGCCGGCGTTCTCGAGGTCGGGATGGTCGGAATGCTCGATCGTGCCGATGCGGGCGAACGGATGCACAAGGAGGGACTGGTCCACGATGGCTTCAGCCTCTCGTTCAACGGCAAGCAGCATCGCATTGATCTGAAAGGCCTGACGGGAACTTCGGTCATGGTCTACGGCCAGACCGAACTGACGCGCGACCTCATGGACAAGCGCGCTGCGTCCGGCCGGATGACAATCTACAATGCTGCCAACGTTACGCCGCACGATTTCGATACGAACACCCCTTATGTCACGTTCGAGAAGGACGGCGTAACCCACCGGATTGACTCCGATTTCATCGCCGGCTGCGACGGATTTCACGGCGCTTGCCGCGCTGCCGTGCAGGACAAGGGCATCAAGAACTATGAGAAGGTCTACCCCTTCGGCTGGCTCGGTGTTCTGGCCGATGTGCCGCCGGTCGACCACGAACTGATCTACGCGCATCATGAACGCGGCTTTGCCCTCTGCTCACAACGCTCACTCGTTCGCAGCCGCTATTACGTGCAGGTTCCACTCACGGACAAGGTGGAGGCCTGGTCTGACGATGCCTTCTGGGACGAACTGCGTCGCCGTATCCCGGTTGACAAGGCAGAGGCGCTTAAAACCGGACCCTCGATCGAAAAGTCCATCGCTCCGCTGCGTTCATTCGTCAGCGAACCGCTGCGATTCGGTCGATTGTTCCTGGCGGGCGACGCCGGGCACATCGTGCCACCCACGGGCGCAAAGGGGCTCAATCTGGCTGCCTCGGACATCCACTACCTGTTCTCGGGCCTCGAGGAATTCTACGGCGAAAAGTCCACGGCTGGGCTCGATGTCTATTCGCAACGCGCCCTTGCCCGCATCTGGAAGGCCGCTCGTTTCTCCTGGTCCATGACCATGCTGATGCATACGTTTGACGCCGATGGCGAGTTTGGACTCAAGATGAAGCAGACCGAGTTCGACTATCTGATCGGTTCCACGGCCGCTCAGCTTTCGATGGCCGAAAACTACGTCGGCCTACCCTACTGAGCAGTCAACCGGGAAAGGCCTCCCAAGGCACGGCGGCTCTGAAAGGGGCCGCCTTTTTTGCACTCTGAAAAGATGACTAATTTAATCCACTTTAATCTTTACTAGAATACTCATGTTTTATATGGTGCACCAACTGGACATCAGTTGGAGTGTGCACGTGGCAAAAAAGATATCGAAGAAAACGGCAAGGCAGGATGGCGGCAACAACGGCAAGGACTGTAGTCCCGCGCAAGGCCCGCAGGATCTCAGGAGCTTTCTCTATGTCGGCGGACGCGATTGCCAGGTCGCGCATCTTCGCGAGATCGCCTCGGCACACGGTGCTGAACTTATCCATCATGATGGAGGTCTGCGAGAAGCCGTCAGCCGCATCGACACTGTCCTTCCTTCTGTCGATTGCGTCTTCTGCCCAATCGATTGCATCAGCCACGACGCGTGCCTGCGCGTGAAGACCGGCTGCAAGAAGCACGGTAAGCGGTTCATTCCGCTGCGGAACGGCTCGAAATCGAGCCTTGAGCGCGCCCTTCAGGACATCAAGGAAGGCCGGCTGAAACATGCGTGACCCGAACGAAAGCACTGCCTCCGGGTTCGTTCGCCTGCATGACCTCGCGGCCGCGTTTGGCGACGGGCTATTGCCGGAACTTCACGATCTGCTAGCGAGACAACTCGCTGACGAGCCGGATCCGACGAATGTCATCCCCTGGCGGCGGCAGACTGGCGGCGAGCCAGCACAGGCGTTGCGGCATCGCTCCGGGAAGACTGCGGTTTGAAACCCCACCTTGATGTCCGAAAACGAAAAAGGGCGGCCCTGAGAGCCGCCCTCTTTTTTTCCGAGCGACGACAGTTCTCAGAAGGGAACCTGAGTCGCCTGACCGGCCACCACCATCCAGGTCACGAAAATCGCACCGAAGAATGCGCCGGGCAGGTACGAGTTCGTCCTGCGCCAGGCGAAGGTGGAAAAGATCGCCGTAAACGTCAGAACCGGAATGAACGGAAGGCCGACGATGGCGAACAGCGCCAGATCGGGGAGCGGCAGGCCGCCGGTCGCAAACAACGCGGCATAGAGCAACCCGAGGACAAGGAAGAGGCCCAGAACCTGAGAAAGAGCGTTCCAGACATACTGGCTGAAGGCCCCTTGCCCCTCGACCGACAGGGTCGCATGCATCGAGCGCATCGCAAGCACGAAGAAGACCGTGAACGGAAGAATGTAGACCGCAAAGATCTTCATCTGCGTCGCCGACATCAGCTTGAGTGCGACAATCCAGAAGCGTGCATCAACGTCATAGGCCGCGCCCACCAGTGCCAATGCTCCGTAGCACACCAGCGCGGTGACGATGGCAATGCCGAGCGAGGCCAGAACACCGCCGCTGAACACGGCGCCACGCCCCTTGAAAACCAGCTGCAGGATCAGCGAAACGACCGCAACGCCGAGTGCCCAGACCATGAACCCGTTTGTCACCTGCTGGGGCAGCCACGGCAGAGCGCCGATCGCCTGATAACCACCACCTGCGAGCGGGAAATAGGCAATCGCAGGAATAAGCGTGGAAAGCAGGAACGCAATCCACCAGCCGCCGGCCCGCGTGATGCGGCCGGGGATCGGTCTTGCGTTGAGCGATGCGAAGGCTGGCAGGCCAAGCGCGACATCAAATGCGCCGAGGGCCAGAACCATGATGCCGATCAGGACTGCCAGGGTGGCAAGTTCCTTGTGCAACCAGATCTGATCGTCAACGGGCTTCAGTGTGCCGCCGACAAGCGTCTTGGAGAACCAGTCAAGCGCATGACCGATGGCAACCTTGGAAATGTGGTCGCCCGGGTGCGTGACGGCGGGCTGGTAGAGCACCCGCGCAGTCCCGGCGTTGATGTCACCGTAGACTGTTTCAGGCTTGATTTCGGTTGAACCGAAAAGATCCTGCAGCTTCTTGCTGCCAACAATCTCGACGGGCTTCGCAACACCCCACATCAATTGCGAAAACTCGTCATACTTGCTGTAGACGAGACCGAGATTGCGCGGCCAGTCCTTTGTTCCATCCTTGGCGAAGGGTGCGCCGGTGGACGAGCCTTCAAGCACGATCGCCTTGTAATCGTTCGGCATAGCGGCCGCCGCAGCCAGAACGGTCCAGCCGCCCATCGAATGACCTTCAAGGCCGATATTGTTCTTGTCGACGAAATCGAAAGTGCGGAGATAGGCAAGCCCTGCTGGACCGCCGAAACCATCGGCAAACGCAGGACCATCGCTATAGCCGTGGCCACGCTGATCCATTTCAAGCACGACGTAGCCGCGCCGTGCGAACTCGATGGCAAAGCCATCCTGCGTTTCGCGCGAGTTCACATAGCCATGCACCGCAAGAATCCCCGGTGCGGGCGCCTGTGCCGTCGCATTCGGCGGAATGTAGAGAAAGGCGCTCATGACGACGCCGGACGGCGTCGCGAATCGCACGTCCCTGACCTTGATCCCGCCATCGGTGCGGGTGATGTGCGCAACGATCGCACCGCCGAAAATCAGCACGACGCCGATGAGGACGAGTGTCCACTTCTTCATTCGGTATTCCTCCCTGGAGTGCCCGCGCAACGCGCGGATGCCACAGAGAAGACCTTATTACGCTGACGTTCAAGTCAAAAATTAGCAATTCGCAAATTTTGCGAAACAGATGTGAACCAGAAACGAACCCGCATAAGTGCTGAAGATCTGGGATCAGTCCTGTTTCTTCGCGGTCAGGGCTCCGAGACCGACGACGAGCCAACCAGCCATCATGGTCATTCCGCCAGAGGGCGCGGCCATCGCAAAGAGGCCGGCGCCCGTATAGTGACGCTTCACGAGATCGCCCGCGAAAAGCGCCACGCCAAGCACCATCAGCGTCCCCGAATAGGCCGAAAGCCTCAACCGTGCGCCTGCCAGACCAAGCGCCAGCAATGCAGGGGCGTGAACGAGACACATGAGCGCCGCTGATCCCAGAAACCGCTGGTCATCCATATGGGATGCGGCGGCAGCAAGACCGATGCCGATCATGCCGAAGAGACCGGCAGCGACCACGAAAAACCTGTTGATGGGCGTGGACTCGTTCAATGGATCAACCCTCTTCCCTGTTTTGCATGTGGTGTGCCAGTTGCTCGACGGGCTTCCAGATAATTTCCCTGAGCTTGGGATGCGAGACAGTTTCATCCATGGCGCGCTGAAAGCAGAGCAGCCATTCATCCCGCTCGACAGCACCGATGGATGCACCGAAATGGCGGGCGCGAAGCCTGGGATGCCCGTATTTCTCGATGTAGAGCTGCGGACCACCAAGATAGCCGGTCAGATATTCGTAGAGCTTCTCTTCGGATTTGGCGAGGCTTGGCGGATGCAGGGCGCGACAGTTGCGGGCTTCAGGCAACGTGTCCATCAATTCGTAGAAGCGGCTGACAAGTTTGCGAACGGTTTCATCACCGCCGATCGCCTCATAGAGGGTGATGGTTTCCTCTTCACTCATGCAGACCTCTCAAACACGGGTAGCCAACCCGAAAACGTACGCAGGAGTTGCCCTGCAATCCTGCCGGGCTATCACAATTTGGGACCGTTTACATCGCTGCCACCGAGGTGAAATGTCGCGGGCCAGAGTTTATTTTCCGCGTAGAGCGAATAGCGCGCGGCAAACGCGGGCAACCTTGCCATCAGCATCCGGGCAAGATGGGCGCCGAGGCCAGCCATGTCGGTCGCAAAACCGCTGAGCGGTGGCTCCAGCGTCGAGGTCTCCATGTTCTGCAGCATCGCGGTAATTGCAAGGTCGATACCTGGTTTGAGACCACGCGCGGCAAGAGCGTCGTAGATTGCCGGGGCAAACTGCGCATGGCTGATCATGACCGCCGTGGGGCGGGCAGGATGCTCAAGAAGCCAGTTGGCTATATCGCCCGCGCCTTCCTTGCTGACCGGGGCCCGGCGCAGGAGTTCGGAGTTCAGCATCAAACCATGGCTCTCCATGACGCGGGGTAGAGTCTTCAGCATGATCTTGAGATAGTTCGCGTCCTCCGAAGCCATGACGGCAGCGATATTTCGATGCCCTAGCCCAGCAAAGCGCGAAACGACAGTCCGCACGACATCCTCAAAATCGAAGTCGAGCCAGCTATAGTCACCCTTCGTCCGGCTTCGCCCGAAGGTAATGAAGGGGATTTTCGCCCGGTTCAGGTATTCGATCCGGGGATCATCGTCCCGCGTCTCAGCAAGGATCACGCCATCGACCACCTGGCGTCGCGAAAGGCGGGCGAGGTAATCGGTGCTATCCTCATCGGAAGAGCCGGGAAAGACGACGAGATCAAGGTTCTCTCGCGCGAATTCGCGTTGCATCCCGTTGATGATGGAAATGAAGAAACCGGCGCTATCGCCTTTGAGGATTTCGGCCGAATGCATGAAGAAGCCGATAATCTGGGTCGCTCCAAGGCGAAGGCTTCGGCCGGCCTGATTCTGAACATAGCCAATCTCGCGTGCCGCCTCCTGAACGCGCCGACGCGTTTCCGGATGAACCTCAGGCCGGTCATTCAGCGCGCGGGACACCGTCCCAACGGACAATCCCAGATGCTTTGCGAGTTCCTTTATATCCGTCATCGGCAATTTTCGTCCGGCTCCCCCCCCCGGACTCAGAAGCCGGTCTCTGCGACCAGATATATTCCCGAAGAACTAGATGTCCATAATACCGGTCAGGGTTTTACTTCCAGACCCTGCACGTAAAGCTGCTCAAGGAAGCGCGCCGCATCCTCGAATCGCCCCTCGCCGCTGCGCGTGGGGCCGAGCACAGCTCTGACCTGAACATCAAAGTCGGCGTAGTGCTGCGTCGTCGCCCAGATTGAAAAGATCAGGTGATAGGGATCGCAGCGCGCAATTTTCCCGGCCCTCACCCAGGCACGAATGACCTCGACTTTTTCATCCACCAGTTTGCGCAGGTCATCCAGCTCTTCCATGATGGAAGGCGCGCCGCGCAGAATTTCGTTGGCAAAGAGCCGGCTCTCGCGCGGAAAGTCACGCGCCATCTCCAGCTTGCGACGAATGTAACTCTTGATCTCGGCCTCCGGATTGCCTTCCGCGTCGAACTCGCGCAGCGGATCGAGCCATGTGTCGAGCACCCGATCGATCAGCGCGCGATGCATGGCCTCCTTGGTGCGGAAATAATAGAGAAGGTTGGGTTTGGACATCCCGGCGACTTCGGCGATCTGGTCAACCGTCGCGCCCTTGAAGCCATGAACCGAAAAAACATCGAGCGCGGCCTCGAGGATGATCTCCTCTTTCTCTTCCTGTATGCGCGTCCGGCGCTGGGTTTTTGCCGCCCTCGGTATCGCCATCATCACCCCTTTTTGCTTCCGTCGCCACGACAGAATGCCCGATTCGTGGGCTCTGCAAAAATGATATGCAGATCTCCACGATTTTCTCGCCGTCACCCGCTTTTTTGCGCTTGAGTGCTGCGAAGGAAATTGTAATGTTTACCAACCGGTCAAATTATCAGTCATGCGTGCGGGAAACGCAACGCAGAATTTGAAAAAATCAAGAAACTGATGCCGGCGGAACAAGCAAGCCCTCGCAGAGCCGCAAAGGCCGGTGGGCATATGAAAAACTGAGGAGAATGGCATATGGCCGCACCTGGCGAAAACATGCGTATCAACGCCGACCGTCTGTGGGACAGTCTCATGGACATGGCGAAGATTGGACCCGGCATTGCGGGAGGCAACAATCGCCAGACGCTGACCGATGCCGATAGCGAAGGCCGCAAGCTCTTCCAGTCCTGGGCGGAAGCCGCGGGAACGACCATGGGTGTCGACAGGATCGGCAACATGTTCTTCACACGCCCCGGCACCGATCCGGATGCCCTGCCCGTTTACGTTGGCTCGCATCTCGACACGCAGCCGACCGGCGGCAAATATGACGGCGTGCTCGGCGTCCTCGGGGGGCTTGAAGTCGTTCGCTCCATGAACGATCTCAACATCAAGACAAAGCACCCGATTGTCGTGGTCAACTGGACCAATGAGGAAGGTGCACGCTTTGCACCCGCCATGCTGGCTTCAGGCGTTTTTGCGGGAATTCATTCGCTCGACTACGCTTACGACCGAAAGGATCTTGAAGGCCTGCGCTTTGGCGACGAGCTCGCCCGCATCGGCTGGATCGGCGACGAGGAAGTGGGCGGCAGGCAGATGCACGCCTATTTCGAATATCACATCGAGCAGGGCCCTATCCTCGAGGCCGAGGAAAAGCAGATCGGTGTCGTCACCCACTGCCAGGGTCTCTGGTGGCTGGAATTCACACTGACCGGCCGCGAAGCGCATACCGGTTCGACGCCGATGAACATGCGCGTCAACGCCGGTCTTGCCATGTCCCGGATCATGGAAATGGTGCAGACGGTGGCCATGGAAAACCAGCCGGGCTGCGTCGGCGGCGTCGGTCAGGTCAAGTTCTCCCCCAACTCCCGCAACGTACTTCCCGGCAAGGTCATCTTCACCGTCGATATCCGTTCGCCGGATCAGGCGAAGCTCGACGGCATGCGCGCCCGCATCGAGAAGGAAGCCGCCGAAATTTGCGCGGCACTGGGCGTCGGCTGTTCGGTGGAGGCGGTCGGCCATTTTGACCCGGTAACCTTTGATCCGGCCCTCGTCACGGCCGTTCGCAAGGCCGCCGAAGACCTGGGCTACAGCCATATGAACCTCATCTCGGGTGCTGGTCACGACGCCTGCTGGGCAGCGAAGGTCGCCCCTGCCACCATGGTCATGTGCCCCTGCGTTGGCGGCCTCTCGCACAACGAAGCGGAAGAGATTTCCAAGGAATGGGCTGGCGCTGGTTGCGACGTGCTGCTGCGCGCTGTGGTCGAGACGGCGGGGATTGTGGAGTGAACATCTATCAAACTTCTGATCCGAGAAACCAAGCGTACAAAAGACCTTATCAAGATGGAAGACCTGCAAAGTTCCGGGCATTTCCGCCGAGAGAGAATAAGCAGGACTTTGAGAAAGGTTTCGATACGATCGAGGAACTAGCCTATTTTCTAATTCAGAACCCCACTTGGAAAACGGTCCTGCATGGTCCTGAAATGAGCGGTAGTCATATCAATGAGCTGACCATTGAAGGCAAAATAGACCTCTCGAATCTCAGATAACAACACCAAGGGAACAGCATCATGAGCAGCAAAGTCATCAAGGGCGGAACGATTGTCACCGCCGACCTGACCTACAAGGCGGATGTGAAGATCGAGCACGGCGTGATCACCGAGATCGGCCCGAATCTGTCGGGTGACGAGGTGCTGGACGCGACCGGCTGCTATGTCATGCCCGGCGGCATCGACCCCCATGTGCATCTCGAAATGCCGTTCATGGGCACCTACTCGTCGGACGATTTCGAAAGCGGTACGCGCGCAGGCCTTGCAGGCGGCACCACCATGGTCGTCGACTTCTGCCTGCCCGATCCCAACCAGTCGCTTCTCGATGCGCTCAAGCGCTGGGACAACAAGTCGACGCGCGCCAACGCCGACTATTCCTTCCACATGTCCATCACCTGGTGGGGTGAACAGGTCTTCAACGAGATGGAGACCATCGTGAAGGAAAAGGGCATCAACACGTTCAAGCACTTCATGGCCTACAAGGGCGCCCTGATGGTGGATGACGACGAGATGTTTTCCTCCTTCCAGCGCTGTGCAGCACTCGGCGCACTCCCGCTGGTGCATGCCGAAAACGGCGATATCGTCGCCCAGATGCAGCAGAAGCTGCTCGCAGAGGGCAACAATGGTCCTGAAGCGCACGCCTATTCGCGCCCCGCTTCCGTCGAAGGCGAAGCGACCAACCGCGCGATCATCATCGCTGACATGGCGGGCGTTCCACTCTATGTGGTCCACACCTCCTGCGAACAGGCCCATGAAGCCATCCGCCGCGCCCGCCAGAACGGTATGCGCGTCTATGGCGAGCCGCTGATCCAGCACCTGACGCTGGACGAGAGCGAATATGCCAACCCCGATTGGGACCACGCCGCGCGGCGCGTGATGTCGCCCCCGTTCCGTGACAAGCGCCATCAGGACAGCCTCTGGGCCGGCCTCGCCTCCGGCTCGCTGCAGGTGGTGGCAACCGACCACTGCGCATTCACGACCGAACAGAAGCGCTATGGTGTCGGAGACTTCACCAGGATCCCGAACGGCACCGGCGGCCTTGAAGACCGAATGCCGATGCTCTGGACCTATGGCGTTGCGACCGGCCGCATCACCATGAACGAGTTCGTGGCCGTGACCTCGACAAATATCGCCAAGATCCTCAATGTCTATCCGAAGAAGGGCGCGATCCTCGTCGGCGCCGATGCCGACATCGTGGTCTGGGATCCGAAGCGTGAAAAGACGATCTCGGCCAAGAGCCAGCAATCCGCGATCGACTACAACGTCTTCGAGGGCAAGACGGTCAAGGGCCTGCCGCGCTACACGCTGACCCGAGGCTATGTCGCAATCGAGGAATCAACCATCAAGACCCGCGAGGGTCACGGCCAGTTCGTCGCCCGCGAGCCCTTCCCGGCTGTATCGTCGGCACTCTCGACCTGGAAGGAAGTCACCGCGCCGCGCAAGGTTCAGCGCACCGGCATTCCGGCAAGCGGGGTGTGACGCAGGCAATGCTTGGCGGGCTAGGCAAAGGCATGGTGAACAAGGTGGTTGGCACGCGGTGGCAAGTCGCAGCGCCTGCCAATGCCGATCTGATGTCACCTCGGCACCACCCCATCCAGCTCCGGAAGCAGCACCACGCTTTCCTGCTCGCGCGGATCCGTCCGCGCGATAATCGCCGAGCATGGCACTGTCCCGGTGTTGATCGGCAGGTGCGGCATGCCGGCTGGAATGTAGAACATGTCGCCGGCGCGCTGTACGCTGACATGCTGCAGCTTGTCGCCGTAATAGGTCGTCGCCTCGCCCGACAGAATGTAGATCGCCGTCTCGTGCGCCTCGTGCAGATGCGCCTTGGCGCGGCCGCCGGGTGGAATGGTCAGCAGCATCATCGCGATGCCCGTGGAACCGGTGCTCTCGGCCGAAATGCCCTCGATATAGGAGAAACCCTGCTTGCCATCATAAGTCTGCGAAGGACGAATGGTCTTGCAATCGGGATGAATGCCGGATGACATAGGGGTACCTCCAAAGAATAACCACAAGGACAAAAGTCCGGGGAACAAAAAGACCTGACGTGACGTGCCGAAAGGCGGATCGCACTCAGGAATAGAACAAAAAGCAGCACTGGGTAAACATGGCAGAAAATCAGTCGTCAGTCGTTTCGGCAAAAAATCTGGGCCTGACATTCCAGACTAATGACGGCCCGGTCAACGCGTTGACCGGCGTCAATCTCGATGTGAAGAAGGGCGACTTCGTCTCCTTCATCGGTCCCTCGGGCTGCGGGAAGACGACGTTTCTGCGCGTCATTGCCGATCTTGAAAAGGCAACCGAAGGCCAGATCCTGGTCAACGGCACGACGCCGGAGGACGCGCGCAAGAACCGCTCCTACGGCTATGTCTTCCAGGCGGCAGCCCTCTACCCCTGGCGCACGATCGAAAAGAACATCGCCCTTCCGCTGGAAATCATGGGCTATTCGGCCGATGAACAGAAGAAGCGGATCGAGCATACCCTCTCGCTGGTCAATCTTTCCGGCTTCGGCAAGAAATATCCGTGGCAGCTTTCGGGCGGCATGCAGCAGCGCGCCTCCATTGCCCGCGCGCTTGCCTTCGACGCCGACCTTCTTTTGATGGACGAACCCTTTGGCGCACTTGATGAAATCGTGCGAGATCACCTGAATCAGCAGCTTCTGGAACTCTGGGCCCGCACCAACAAGACAATCTGTTTCGTCACCCACTCAATCCCCGAAGCGGTCTATCTGTCGACAAAAATTGTCGTCATGAGCCCGCGTCCCGGCCGCGTGACGGACGTGATCGAATCGACCCTTCCACGGGAAAGGCCGCTCGAAATCCGGGAAACGCCGGAATTCCTGGCCATTGCCCACCGCGTCCGCGAGGGCCTGAAGGCGGGACACAGCTACGATGACTGAGTGGTTTCAAACGAAGGCATATCCAGTCCTCGCTGTCCTGATCGTGATCATCGTGGCGTGGTACGCTGCAGCGCTCGTGATGAACCATACCATTGCAGTCCAGCAGGCGGGCCTCAAGAACGAAGCGCTGACAAGCGGTCAGTTGTGGATGAAGTCCTACACGCTGGACAAACCGCTCCTGCCCGCCCCGCATCAGATTGTTGTGGAGATCTGGAATTCGACGGCGATGATGAGCATCACGTCGAAGCGCAGCCTTGTCTATCACGCGTGGGTCACGCTTTCGGCGACCCTGCTGGGGTTTGCGCTCGGAACGGTTCTCGGGATCCTTCTTGCGGTCGGCATCGTGCACAACCGGGCCATGGACAAGTCGCTCATGCCCTGGATCATCGCCAGCCAGACGATCCCGATCCTCGCCATCGCGCCGATGCTGATCGTGGTGTTGAACGCCGTGGGCATTTCCGGACTGTTGCCCAAGGCGCTGATCTCAACCTATCTTTCGTTCTTCCCGGTCGTTGTCGGCATGGTCAAAGGCCTCCGCTCGCCTGAAAGCATCCAGCTGGACCTCATGCATACCTATAATGCCAGCCGCACACAGCTCTTCTGGAAGCTACGGTTTCCGGCAGCCATCCCCTTCCTCTTCGCGTCGCTGAAAGTCGGCATCGCCATCTCGCTAATCGGCGCCATCGTCGGTGAACTTCCCACGGGCGCTGTGGCAGGTCTCGGCGCACGCCTCCTCTCAGGATCCTATTACGGCCAGACGATCCAGATCTGGGCCGCCCTCTTCGTCTCCTCGATCGTGGCTGGCGGCCTCGTCTTCATCGTTGGCGGCATAGAGCGCGTCGTCAACCGCATGATGGGCGCCCGCCCGGAGGCACGCGCATGAGCACACCTCTAGTCATCATCGTTGCACTTGCGATCTGGCTCGGGACCTGGGGCCTCAACGAATATCTCGTGCGTCTGAGGCCGAAAGGCGACCTGGCAATCCGTCAGATCAATCTCGCTGTGCCAGCCCTGTTTGGCATCACGCTGCTGGCACTCTGGGAACTGCTGGCGCGCGGTCTCGCGATCCCGGAAATCCTTCTTCCGGCGCCAAGCAGCATCGTGGCCGAAGCCCTCGGAGCCTTGCCGATCATCGCGGTCGACCTCTGGCAGACCGTGTTCAAGGAAGTGCTGCCGGGCTACATCATCGGTTGCGGCGCGGGCCTGCTGGCCGCATTGTTGATCGACCGCTCGCCCTTCCTGAAGGCGGGGCTTCTCCCGCTCGGCAATCTGGTCTCCGCGTTGCCGATCGTCGGCCTCGCTCCGATCATGATCATGTGGTTCGGCTTTGAGTGGCCGTCGAAGGCTGCGATCATTGTCACGATGATCTTCTTTCCCATGCTGATCAACACGATCACAGGTCTTGCTGCATCCGGCCATATGGAGCGCGACCTGATGCGCACCTATGCGGCAAGCTGGATACAGACGCTGCTGAAGCTGAGGCTCCCAGCCGCCTGGCCGTTCATCTTCAATGCCTTGAAGATCAATTCGACACTCGCCATGATCGGCGCAATTGTTGCCGAATTTTTCGGCTCGCCGTCGGTTGGCATGGGGTTCCGCATCTCGACGGAGATGGGGCGCATGAATACAGCCATGGTCTGGGCCGAAATTCTGGCGGCCGCCATCGCGGGTTCACTTTTCTACGGGATCGTGGCGCTGATCGAGCGCAAGGTCACGTTCTGGCATCCATCTGTCCGTGGGGGGCAGAGGTAGGGGCGGCGCTGTTTGCGCAACGTCGCCGTGTTAAAAAGTTCCGTCCGTGGTGGACGGGAGAAACAAAGAGGGTTGAACAATGAAAAAGACAATTGCTTCGCTTATGCTCGGCAGCGCCATTGCGCTGACCTCCTTTGCGGCTCACGCGGCCGACAAGGTGACCCTTCAGCTGAAATGGGTCACGCAGGCGCAGTTCGCCGGTTATTTCGTGGCCAAGGACAAGGGCTTCTACAAGGATGAAGGCCTCGACGTCGACATCAAGCCGGGCGGCCCGAACATCGCGCCCGAGCAGGTGATCGCCGGCGGTGGCGCTGACGTGATCGTCGACTGGATGGGCGCAGCCCTTGCTGCACGCGAAAAGGGCGTTCCGCTCGTCAACATCGCTCAGCCCTACAAGAACGCCGGCCTCGAAATCGTTTGCCCGAAGGATGGCCCGATCAAGTCCGTCGCCGATTTCAAGGGCCATACGATCGGTGTCTGGTTCTTTGGTAACGAAGTGCCGTTCTTTGCGCTCATGAACCGCGAAGGTCTCAAGACAGGTGATGGTGGGGACGTGAAGGTTCTGCAGCAGAGCTTCGACGTACAGCCGCTTATCCAGAAGCAGGCAGACTGCATCCACGTGATGACCTATAACGAACTGGGTCAGGCAATCGATGCCGGCTACACGCTCGATAAGCTCACCGTGTTCAACTACACCGACATGGGCGCAAACCTGCTCGAAGACGGTCTCTACGTTCTCGGTGACAAGCTGAAGGACGATGCGTTCAAGGCCAAGATGGTCAAGTTCGTGCGCGCCTCGATGAAGGGCTGGTCCTATGCCAAGGATCATCCGGAAGAAGCTGCCGACATCGTCATGGACAACGACACGACGGGTGCGCAGACCAAGGCTCACCAGGTCTACATGATGGGCGAAGTCGCCAAGCTTCTCGGCGATTCCACCGGCGTCCTGGATGAAGCTGCCTACAACCGTACGGAAGCTGCAGTTCTGGCGCAGAAGATCATCACCAAGAAGCCGGACGGCGCCTGGACCCACGACATCACCGATGCTGCGATGAAGCAGTAAGGTCCGTCACGTACACCTCGAAAAGTCGAGAATGCGCGGGGCCTCCCCGCGCATTTTCTTTGAGTATTGGGCATCCGCCGGCCGCCAAACGCCAAGTCGATTGATTTGTGCAGTGCAAAAGCCTAATATTTTGGGACTGACAAGCTCGGTGCACTTGCGAATTGGTAATTCGAAACCCAAATGGGCGTGAACGAGTAGGACGGGGACATACTGCGCGCATACATTTCGAGACTTCAACGGGGATGTTGACGGTTCATGAAATGTGACACTGCAAACTGACTGTAAAATTGCGCGGAAGTTTAACTCTTTCCAGATATGGCATAACGGAATTTGAGACAGGCTTGTGCCAATTTGTGCACAACGGCAGGTCCGTGAGCAGTAAATATTTCGGTAATGGATTGTCCGCCTTCGCGGATATTAAATCAGGGCATGAAGATGGCGACGGGTAAACTGGTTTTCGCACTGACGACACTAACGATGCTGGGCGCAGCACCGCTTTATGCGGACGATGCCGCAAAGCCAACGTTCAACGTGCCGGCAATTGTCGTGGCTCCGGTGACGAACAGGGATCTTACCGATCACGTCCTCGCATCCGGCACCATTCAGCCCGAGGAAGAAGTTTATGTGCAGCCGCTGGTCGATGGCCTGTCCATCAAGTCGCTCTCGTTTGATGTCGGCGACCGCGTCAAGGCCGGCGATACGCTGGCAACGCTGACCGACGATGCCCTGGTTCTTCAGAAGAGCCAGTTGATCGCAAACAAGGCCAAGGTGGGCGCAGCGCGCGCGCAGTTGCAGGCGCAACTGCTGGAGGCGAAGGCAACCGCCGAAGAAGCCCGCAGGCAGGCCGATCGTGCGGCTGCCCTTGCAAAGACCGGAACTGTATCGACCGCGCAGGCCGACCAGCTTTCATCGAACGCCGCAGCGGCCGCCGCGCGGTTCAACGCGGCACAGGAAGGCCTCAACGCCAACGATGCCGATCTCAAGGTCGTGGAATCGCAGATCGACGACATCGATCTGAAACTCTCGCGCACCGCGGTGAAGGCTCCGGTGGATGGCCTCATCTCTGCGCGCAATGCAAAGGTGGGCGCGATCGCCAGTGGCGCAGGCCAGCAGCTCTTCACCATCATCAAGAACAATGCAGTCGAGCTGAAGGCTGACCTTGCAGAAGAAGACGTGCTGAAGATTGCTCCGGGGCAATTGGTCCATGTTTCGCTGCCTGGCGCAACGCAGACGCTGAACGGCAAGGTGCTGAAGGTCGAACCGACAGTCAATTCGACCACCCGCCTTGGCACCGTCGAAATCCATGTCGAGAATTCCGACGTAGCACGTGCAGGTATGTATGCTGAGGCCGACATCATCGTTGCACAGCGCAACACCCTGGCACTCCCCATCACGGCCGTGACAACTGGCGAAACCGAGACGTCTGCCCGCCTTGTCAAGGACGGTGTGATCCACATCGTTCCCGTCACGACGGGCATCCAAGACGGCGGCTTTATTGAAATCAAGTCGGGATTGCAGCTGGGCGATCAGGTCGTGGCAAAGGCTGGCGCCTATGTCCGCGAAGGCGATCATGTGAAGCCCGTCGCATCGCTTTCAAAAGAGACGAATTGAGGGTTTGAGGGACTATGAATTTTTCAGCCTGGTCGATCCGTAATCCCGTCGCGCCGCTTCTGGCGTTTTTCCTTCTTCTTGTTCTCGGCGTTCATGCCTTCAAGGGCCTGCCGATTACGCGCTTTCCGAACATCGATGTGCCCGTGATTGCTGTTTCGGTCAGTCAGAGTGGCGCAGCACCGACTGAACTGGAAACACAGGTCACTAAGATCGTCGAAGACGCCGTCGCCGGTATTGCCGGGGTTGATACCATCCAGTCGAATGTACGTGATGGCAACTCACAGACCGTGATCATGTTCAAGATCGAGGTTCCGACAAACCAGGCCCTCCAGGACGTCAAGGATGCGGTGGATCGGGTGCGTAGCACCCTGCCCGCTTCAGTCGATGATCCCAAGGTCACCAAGATTGACGTCGAAGGCCAGGCCATCCAGACCTACGCGGTGTCTTCGCCCAACATGACGCTCGAGGAGATCTCCTGGTTCGTTGACGACACGGTCAAGCGTGCACTGCAGGGCGCTGAAGGTGTCGGCCGTATCGATCGGTTCGGTGGTGCTGACCGCGAAGTCCATGTGCAGCTTGATCCGCTCAAGATGCAATCGCTCGGCGTGTCTGCCGCTGACGTGAACAATCAACTGCGCATGACCAACACCGATGTCGGCGCTGGACGTGGACAGATCGCTGGTGGCGAACAGACCATTCGCACGCTCGGTGACGCACGCTCCGTCGAAACCCTGTCGCGCAAGACCATTGCGCTCCCCAACGGACGCTTCGTGAAGCTGTCCGAACTCGGAACCGTTACCGACACCTACAAGGAACCGATCTCGTTCTCGCGTTTCGATGGCAAGCCGGTCGTGACCTTCGCCGTTTTCCGCTCCAAGGGTGCATCCGAAGTCACGGTCGCCGACGAGGTCCAGAAGACGCTCACCGACATCCGTGCAAAGAACCCGGATGTGAAGATCGATCTGATCAATGACTCGGTCTACTTCACCTACGGCAACTATGAATCGGCAATCCACACGCTGATCGAGGGCGCGATCCTCGCCGTCATCGTGGTCTTCCTGTTCCTGAGGAATTGGCGCGCGACGCTGATTTCCGCAATCGCACTGCCGCTCTCCGCGATCCCGACCTTCTGGATCATGGATATGATGGGCTTCTCGCTGAACCTTGTCAGCTTCCTCGCGCTGACGCTGGCGACCGGTATTCTGGTTGACGATGCCATCGTGGAAATCGAGAACATCTCGCGGCATATCCAGATGGGCAAGACGCCCTACCGAGCTGCGATTGAAGCCGCAGACGAAATCGGCCTCGCCGTCATTGCAACGACATTCACGATCATCGCGGTGTTTGCGCCGGTGTCGTTCATGCCGGGCATCCCGGGCCAGTACTTCATCCAGTTCGGCCTGACTGTGGCCTTCTCCGTCTTCTTCTCGCTGATGGTGGCCCGCCTGATCACACCGATGATGGCAGCCTATCTGATGCGCGCATCGGATGCCGGAGGCGATCATGACCACGATGGCCTGATCATGCGCGGCTACACGCGTCTTGTGCGAGCAACGACAGGGCATTGGTACACACGCTTCTTGACGCTGATCGGTGCTATCGTATTCCTCATCGGCTCCATCATGCTTCTCATGAAGGTACCGGGCAGCTTCCTGCCGCCGGAAGATTCCGGCCGCGTTACATTGTCTGTCGAACTCCCGCCAAGTGCATCGCTGGACGACACCGACAAGACGACGTCGGCGATCTATGACCGTCTGAAGGACGTCGACGGCGTACAGGACATTTTCGTGCTTGGCGGCTCGTCTCCGAAGGGCGACCTTTCGATCACGCGCGCAACAGTGACGCTCCTCCTCTACCACAAGGACGCGTCCCTCGTGACGGCGCTGGTCAACGACCTCGCCGGTCGACTGCCTGTCATTGGACCGCATCTGCCGAAGCTGACGCCTGAAGGCCGCACACGCCCGCAATGGAACATCGAGGCCGAGGTGTTTGCAAAGCTGCGTGACATCCCCGATGTCCGTCTTCAGCGTCTGAATGACCGCGGCGACCGCGACCTTGCATTCGACGTGCTTTCCAGCAACTCCGACGACCTCAACAAGGCCGTCGCCATGCTTGAAGCCCGGCTGCGTCAGGAGACCGTTCTCGCCAACGTCAGCTCCGAAGGTGCCGTGCCGCGCACCGAACTGCGCATCATGCCGCATTCGGACCAGATCGCACGCCTTGGCATTACCGTGCAGCAGATCGCGGAGGCGGTTCGCGTCGCAACGATCGGCGATATGGACTCGGCCCTTCCGAAGATCTCGCTCGACGACCGCCAGATCCCGATCCGCGTAATGTATAACACCGACATGCGGCACAACCTTGCGGCCATCAAGGCTCTGAGGGTACGCACCATGGCCGGCGCGACGGTACCGGTGGGAAGCGTTGCCGACATCGTATTCTCCGAGGGCCCGAGCTCCATCAAGCGGCAAGACCGCGAGCGCGTCGTGACGATTGGCGCCGACCTTCCCCAGGGTGTCGCCCTGAACACCGCCTCTGCCCGCTTCAAGGCGGCAGCAGCAGAGGTGAAGCTCCCGGCTGGCGTCATCTTCAAGGAAAGCGGTGACGCCAAGGTACAGAACGAAATGTTCCAGAACTTCATCTCGGCCATGCTGCTGGGTCTGCTTCTGGTTCTGACGGTGCTGATCCTTCTCTTCAAGGACGTGATTCAGCCCTTCACCATCCTGTTCTCGCTGCCGCTTGCCATTGGTGGCGTGGCTGCAGGCCTGATTGTCACTGGCAATGCCCTTTCGATGCCCGTTCTGATCGGTATCCTGATGTTGATGGGTATTGTGACCAAGAACGCGATCCTGCTGGTCGATTTTGCGATCGAAACAATCCACAAGGGTGTCCCGCGTCTGGAAGCTATGGTCGAGGCCGGCCGCAAGCGCGCCCGCCCGATCGTCATGACATCGATTGCCATGTCGGCAGGCATGCTGCCCTCTGCATTGGGCGTGGGCGAAGGTGGCGCGTTCCGTGCACCGATGGCGATTGCCGTGATTGGCGGCATCATCGTGTCGACCGTGCTATCGCTCGTCGTGGTGCCGTCGTTCTTCCTGATCATGGATGACGTTTCCCGGCTCCTTGGGAAGCTGTTCGGGCTCTTCATCGGCAAGAAGGAAGAAGAGCCTGCGCCAGTCGACGCGGAAACGATCGGTGCCGCGGTCAACGAGACGAATCGCAATCTCAAGATGCTTGACCGCCGCCTTGCCGTGCTGGAAGGCACCGCCACGATCCAGCGCCGCACCAACGACAACAACCTGCGTTCGCAGGCAGCCGAATAGGCTATCCCTGAATATAGTGAAAAATGGATATGGCCGGGGAAACCCGGCCATATTTCGTTTCAGCGGTTGATCGAAATCAAATCTCCTGCGGCAATTCGGCGCTATCCATTCGCCATGGCACCACGCCGCAAAGTCCATCCGGACAAGGCCTGAGGTGTATTGACGAACGAGGCCGGGAGGCATGAAAGCCGTGATCAAGGTCCTGAAACTGAACATACGCGAAAAAGATCTGCTGCTGAAATCGCATCTTCTGGAACAACTCCAGCCGTCAGTTGCGGCGCGGATCGTCGAACAGGTGACCGTCTCCAGCCACGAGGCGCGCGACACGATTTTCAAGCAGGGTGAGCGGGCAGAGTATTTCTACACCGTTCTCAGCGGTTTCGTACGGCTGTTTCGTTTGAGCAAGGATGGCCGGGAAGCTGATATCGGCATCTACGGCCCCGGCGAAACCTTTGCCGAAGGCGTCATGTTCAACGGCGGCACGCATCGCTTCTGTGCCCAGTCGGCCGAGCCGGTTCTGCTGGCGCGCTTCGAAGTCGGCAAGCTGCGCCAACTGGCCGCCAGTGATCCGGGTGTTGGCCTGGCGCTCATGTCGGCTCTGTCGCGCAATCTCGACATGGCTATGGAATGCGTGGCCGACGACCGCCTGCACACGGCGCCGCAGCGGGTTGCCAATTTCATCCTGCAGAATTGCCCGCAGGATGCGAATTCCGCGAAATTCCGGCTGCCTTTCCAGAAGAGCCTTCTGGCCGGCAAGCTCGGCCTCGCACCCGAGGCCCTGTCACGGGCGTTTTCTGCGCTTAAGTCCGCTGGTGTATCGGTGCATGGACGCATCATCGAAATCGAAGATGTGAACGCACTGCGCAACTATTGAAGAATCCCGAGCTTCCACGGGGGTGGAATGAAGGCGGTCCGTCATGACCTTTCGAGGTCAGCGGGCCGTCTTCTTGTTTTCCACATAGGGCTGCTAGGGTCAGGAACCTAGGTTCAGAGACCGCCCTGCTCTTTCAGGAAACTGACGATCGATCCGACGCCCTCTGCCTTCTTCATGTTGGAGAAGACGAAAGGCCGCGAGGCTCGCATTCTGTCGGCATCCTTTTCCATGACGTCGAGATCGACACCCACATAAGGGGCGAGATCAGCCTTGTTGATGACAAGGAGATCTGAGCGCGTGATGCCCGGGCCGCCTTTGCGCGGAATCTCCTCGCCCTGGCACACCGAGATCACGTAAATGGTGATGTCTGCGAGATCCGGCGAGAAGGTCGCGGCCAGATTGTCGCCACCCGATTCGATAAAGACGACATCGAGGTCGGGGAAACGCTCATTGAGCCCGGCAATCGCCTGCAGGTTGATCGAGGCATCTTCTCGGATGGCCGTGTGGGGGCAGCCACCGGTTTCGACACCCACGATGCGGTCCGAGGTCAGCGCCTGCATCCGCACCAGCGCGTCGGCATCCTCGCGTGTGTAGATGTCATTGGTCACCACTGCGACCGAATAGTCCTGCCGCATGGCTTTGCAGAGCTCAGCCGTCAGCGCCGTCTTGCCGGAACCAACCGGCCCGCCGATGCCAACGCGCAAGGGTCCATTCTGGGATTTCATGCCTTCACTCCAGGAATTTTCAATCAGGACCGGAAGAGCCGGGTAACCTGAGTTTCATGTCTCAGTGACGAAATTTCGGCCAGGAAAGCCGCCGAGCCAAGATCGTCTTCACAGGCGCCCGCCGCTTGGGCAGCGAGCGATGCCACCTGCGCCTCCAGCGCAGCCAGCAGACCAACGCCTTGCCTTTGACCAATGACGCCACAGCGGATCGCCACCGATATCAACTGGCTCAGACAGGAATGGACGAATGCCGCAATGGCAGGTTCCAGGCCAACCTCGTGCGTGCCTGCCACAGCGCCAGCGGCCACCGGATACGCCATCTTGCCGGCGGCATGCTGCCGAGCGGTGTCGACTGCCGGATGGGACCATTCGGATGCGGCATCGAGGAACGCCGCGCCCAGCGACACCGTTTCCTTGTAACGCTCGGACGAACCGGCAAGCGCAAGCGCAAGTTCGGCAAGATCACGCAGCGCCTCGCCTTCAGGCTGCCGATAGCTGAGCGAAAAGAAGATTGCGTCCGTCTTGAGGACGCCGTGCTGCATCAGCGCCTCAAGCCAGCCGGCAAGCGTGTCTCGATCAGTCACACGGCGATCCTCGATCGCCTTTTCAAGGCCACCCGAATAGGCGAATGCACCGATGGGGAACGCCGGCGAAAGCCATGTCATCAACCGGATCAGCCCGGTCGTCTGACCCGTATCAATGGCTGTGATGGCCATGCCCATGGGCGTGTCCTCCCGCGTGATAGGCGCCGCGCACCGGATGGAAAGGTTCCTCGACATGTGCCACCGCCGCCCCAAGTCCACGCAACATATCTTCGATCACGTGGTCTCTCAGGATGAGGATGCGGTCATCCTCGATCTGCGCCTGAAGGTGCCTGTTGCCAAGATGCCAGGCGAGTTCGGTCAGATGCAACCGATCGCGCGCGCGAATTTCGACGAGCGGTTCCCGCGCAGCAATCACCTCAAGGCACGCGCCGTCGTCCAGAAGAATGAGATCGCCATGGGCAAGTGACACCGGCTCTTTCAAGTCCAGCATGACCATTTCGGAATTTTCGGGATGAAGAAGCTTTCGCCGCAGGTGCCGCCCGTCATGGGGCAGTACGACGACGTCCTTTGGCGGCTGGTGCGGCTCACCCGGAGCCAGAACCGATATTGCCCGTATCATGAAGACCTTTCCGCAAAACCTTCATAAAGAAATAGAATCGCTTGCGGAAAGGCAAGACCAAAGAGGCCTCGGCGGCACAAAAATGTTGCAGTGCACATTTCTGCGCCAAACGGTCACAAAACGTCGACAGACGCTGGTTCTATGACCTCGATGGTGCGGCCCTCGATCATGTCTTTTGTGGCTTCGCGGTAGGTCAGCATGTGGGGTGCGGAAAAATGCGCCTTCAGGTGATCCCGCGATTCCCATTTTTCAACAAAAACAACGACATCTGGCTCGCCTTCGCGACGGTGGAGATCATAACTGATATTGCCGGTTTCCTGGCGCGTGCCACGGATGCATGGCGCTGCAGCCGCCGCAAACGCGTCGACATTGCCCGGCTTCAGCCGCACGGTGGCGATCACATAGATCATGACGTCTCGATACCTCTTATTTGAACAATCGACCAATTATAGCAAACGAGGCGTAGACTGACAATCACGGCCGCAAAAAGCGGATAAAGGAACCCATGATCTCATTTGGCGGCGGAAAACGTTTCCGTTGCAATAGAAAATCAGTGCCGTGAAAACGCCATCGCGCCGCCGGCTGCGACGAGTGCTGCACCAACCGCCCGATTGAGATTGACGAAGACCCGGTTGGACCTGATGAAGCGCCCCAGCAACGCCCCGGCAGCGGCATAAAGCGCTACAGCAACAACCTCCATCGCCAGAAACGCCATGCCCATTTTCAACAATTGAGGCCATGCGGGAAGTGAAGGATCGATGAATTGCGGAAAGAAAGCCGTGAAGACGGCGATCGCCTTCGGATTGGTGATCGCCATGGCAAAATCGCGCTTGATCAGGGCCTTGAGCGCCACGTCCGCCCCTTGCGCGGAGGCCAGATCCTTCGCCTTGCGCAGCATCAGCACGCCCGTGTAGACGAGATAGAGGGCACCCGCGATCTTGATCACGATAAACGCCTCCGCAGAGGCCGCAAGCACGGCCCCGAGACCCAGCACCGTCACACCAATCAGCGCAGCAAAGGCCGGTATTCGCCCAAGTCCACCGACGCAGGCCGTGCCGAAGCCCAGTCGCGCAGCATTGGAAAACGCCAGCATGTTGTTCGGACCCGGCGCCATGTTGAGTGCGAAGCAGGCGGGAATGAAAAGTGTCCAGGCGATCATGTTCCTGCCTCGGGCTTCAATGGTACACGGCGGTGGGATTGAACCGCGATATTGACAAGTTGAGCGACACTGGCAAGGGGTTCCAGAGGCCCGTTCGAAGTCCCGCCGTTCTCAGCATCGCCGCGGTCCAGGTGTTGCAACCGGCAAACGCATTGAAGCTGCCCGTTGCCTCGTAGAAGCGGTCCGCACCGTCATACGACTTGTCGGGAATGATTTCCGTTGCACCTGCATTGCGCTGAAAGCTTGCACTGATCGCGGAAAGCATAGCGCGGTACCCCTCCTCCGTTACGCTTACGGGCATGATCGCAGGATCATGCTCGTTGATCGCGCCAAGAAACTCCACATGCAGAACTGATTGGTCCACCGTGAAAGACCGCAGCACCGGCATTGGCTTCAAATCGCTCCAATGCGGCGTCTCCATATAAAACGAACGACCGCCCCAACCGATCAGGACCCAACGCGCGAGCGGATTGTGGACGGGAAATCCGTCCGCTTCCAGAAATGGAAAGGCGGCAAGTGTCTCGGCATCAAGAGGCAGCGCGATGTCCGTATGGATCGGGTTCGAGACGACGAGGATCGTCCGGCTGCGCGCAACGGGGACGGCATCGACAGAAACACCGAAGAAGGGGCGGGGCACAAAGGCACCCGCCAGTCCAGACAATAGAAGAATTGCGGCAACCCCGAACAGTCCCAGAAGAGCAGACCGGAGACGCCGCACCTTGCGCTCCGATCAGAACAGGAAGTAACGCTGCGCCATCGGCAGAACCGTTGCCGGCTCGCAGGTGAGCAAAACGCCATCCGCACGGACCTCGTAGGTTTCCGGGTCGACCTCAATATGCGGCATCGCGGAATTGTGGATCATCGATGCCTTGGTCAGCCCGCCGCGCGTGTTCTTCACCGCAAGCATTTCCTTGGCGGTGCCAAGCCTGTTCTTCAATCCGCCATCAATGGCGGCCTGGGACACGAAGGTCACCGACGAGTTGGTCAGCGCCTTGCCATAGGCGCCAAACATCGGGCGATAGTGAACCGGCTGCGGTGTCGGAATAGAGGCATTCGGATCGCCCATCGGGGCCGCCGCAATCGAACCGCCCATGAGGATCATGTCTGGCTTCACGCCGAAGAAGGCCGGGGTCCAGATAACGAGATCGGCGCGCTTGCCAATCTCGACCGAGCCGATCTCATGCGCAATGCCGTGAGCAAGCGCAGGGTTGATCGTATACTTGGCAATGTAGCGCTTGACGCGGAAATTGTCGTTCTCGCCCTTTTCTTCCGGCATGCGACCACGCTGACGCTTCATCTTGTCGGCAGTCTGCCATGTGCGGATCACGACCTCGCCGACACGGCCCATGGCCTGACTGTCCGAGGAGATGATCGAGAACGCGCCGATATCGTGCAGGATGTCCTCGGCCGCGATGGTTTCCTTGCGGATGCGGCTTTCGGCAAAGGCAATATCTTCCGGGATCGACGCCGAGAGATGGTGGCACACCATCAGCATGTCGAGATGCTCGGCAATCGTGTTTTTCGTATAGGGCCGTGTCGGGTTGGTAGACGACGGGATGACGTTCGGCTGGCCGCAGATCTTGATGATGTCGGGCGCATGTCCGCCGCCTGCACCTTCGGTGTGGAAGGCGTGGATGGTGCGGCCCTTGATCGCCGAAATCGTGTCTTCCACGAAGCCGCTTTCGTTCAGCGTATCGGTGTGGATCATGACCTGAACGTCGTATTCGTCGGCAACCGAAAGGCAGCAGTCGATGGCGCCGGGGGTCGTTCCCCAGTCTTCATGAAGCTTCAGCGACGAAGCCCCGGCAAGCACCATTTCTTCAAGCGCGGCAGGAAGAGACGCATTGCCCTTGCCGGCAAAGGCAAGGTTCATCGGGAAGGCATCTGCGGCCTCGATCATGCGCGCGATGTGCCAGGGGCCGGGCGTGCAGGTGGTGGCAAGCGTGCCGTGCGCCGGCCCCGTGCCGCCGCCGAGCATGCAGGTAAGACCCGACATCAGCGCTTCCTCGATCTGCTGCGGGCAGATGTAGTGAATGTGCGCGTCCATGCCGCCGGCGGTGATGATCTTGCCCTCGCCCGCGATGATTTCGGTGCCGGGACCCACGATGATGTCCACGCCCGGCTGGGTGTCCGGGTTGCCCGCCTTGCCGATGGCAGCGATCCGCCCACCCTTGAGCCCGATATCCGCCTTGACGATACCCCAGTGATCCACGATCAGCGCATTGGTGATGACGGTGTCGACGGCGCCTGCCGCGCGCGTCACCTGGCTCTGGCCCATGCCGTCACGGATGACCTTGCCGCCGCCAAACTTGACCTCGGCGCCGTAGGTCGTGAAATCCTTCTCGACCTCGATGAAGAGTTCCGTGTCGGCGAGCCGCACCTTGTCGCCTGTGGTCGGACCAAACATGCCGGCATAGGCGGCGCGGGACATTTTGTAGGACATCAGCCTTGTTCTCCTGATCCAGGTCTTTGCTGTTCGTTTTCGCGTATGCGTGTGATGAAGCCGCTGGCCTCGTAGGGTTCCAGATAGAGCCGCTCGGCCTCCCAGGGATGCCATTCCCAACCCTGATGGCTGAAGCCGGCCAACAGAATGCGGTCGTCCTCCGCGAGATGGTTTTCCATAAGGTCGGCAATCGTCACGAGCCCGGTCGACGGCACCACGTAAGGAACCGGCGACAAAGCCGTCAAAGCCTTATCCAGCCGTTCGTGCACCTCGCGCGGGATCACCCTGAACCCCTTGCCTTCGGCTTCGGAAAAACTGCGGAAACCATCCGTGTAATCATCGCAGAAGTCATCGAGCTCCGGATGGGACACAGCCAGAGGCTCCCGCATTTCGGCAAACTTCCGCGGGTCGCGGACGCACCAGATCTCGCGGGCAGAGGCGACAGCCGCGTGGCCACGCCAGGAAGGATCCTCCAGCATTTTCTTGCCGGGCCGCCCTGTGTTGCACACCACGACGACATCAGTCCGGGTTGCGGTATCGCCCGCCGAACGGCAATCATTGAACCGTACGACGAGGTCTGCATCGACCGTCTGCCGCAAGCCCTCAGGGCCTACTGGTCCGTTTCCGACAATCATCACGGCGCGACCCATGGTCCTACTTGTCCCCGCCGTTGTCGGTTTCCATATCCGAGCCGTTGATGAGAGCCTTGAGTTCGGCCGTGCGCTTTCTGGTAAGGTCGGCCTTGCAGCCGTCGATCAGCATGGGTTCCATGGAGCCGCCACGCGCCGTGAAGCCATAACTCTCGCACTGGCCGTTGCGGTAATCGATCCAACCGCGTTGCGCCCTCTTCAATGTCGCAACAGCGCCCTGCAGATCCGGTTGATCCTTCAGGTCGGAATCCTCGCCCGAGGCAAAGTCGAGCGCCTGTCGATAGGCATCGTTCAGTTCCCGATCCGCCTTCTGGTAGTCATCGTGGGAGCAGGCGTTCATTTCCTGCTGGCTGCCTTCCGGATTGCAGGAAACGCCGCCATCGTCATCGGCCATCGCCGCCGAAGCGACAATCAGCACAAGCGCCGCAGCGCAAGGCAAAACTGCCTTGAACATCACTGGCCTCCCTCCGCCTGCGCGTCTGCTGCTGCAGAACGACCTTCCTCCAGCATGGAGCGCAATTCCTCTGTGCGCCTCTGGGTCAGTTCAGTACGGCAGCTGGCAATCTCCATCGACTGCATTGACCCGCCGCCGGAGCCATCACCACATTGCCTGTCCCGGTCCCTGATCCACGCGCGCTGCGCCTTCTTCAGGGTCGCGACAGCGCTGTCGTCATCGGACTGAATATCTGCATTGGCGTCTTCGGACCTCGCAAAATCCATGGCCTGTTGGTAGACGGCGTTCAATTCGTCATCGGCCTTTTGAAGGTCGTCAAACGCACAGGCATTCATCTCGATCTGCGTTCCGTCGGCATTACACGCCACATCATCATCGGCAAGCGCGGCCGTGGCCCAGAAAAGCATCAGCGGCGCGAGCGCCGGAAGCAGCGTCCTCGTCAGCGACATCAAAGCTTCCCCATCACATCCTGACGGAAGCCATAAATCTCGCGCTTGCCCTCCATCGGGATGAGATTGACCATGCGCGTCTGGCCAGGCTCAAAGCGAACCGCGGTGCCGGACGGGATATCAAGGCGCAGTCCACGGGCCTTTTCACGCTCGAACTTCAGGCCCGGATTGGCCTCGAAGAAATGATAGTGCGAACCCACCTGCACGGGGCGGTCGCCGGAATTGGAGACCTCGATGGAAATCACCGGCAGCCCGACATTGAGTTCAATTTCGCCTTTGGCGGCAATAACTTCACCCGGAATCATGAATCAGTCTCCCAGCGTCTTAACGGATTGGTTCATGGACAGTCACGAGCTTCGTTCCATCGGGGAACGTCGCTTCGACCTGCACGTCGTGGATCATTTCGGCGACGCCTTCCATGACCTGAGCGCGTGAAATGACATGTGCTCCGGCCTCCATCAGGTCGGCCACCGAGCGGCCATCGCGGGCACCCTCGACCACGTAGTCGGTGATCAGAGCAATCGCTTCCGGATGGTTGAGCTTGACCCCGCGCTCCAGCCTGCGCCGGGCCACCATGGCCGCCATGGAAATGAGAAGCTTGTCTTTTTCTCTCGGAGTGAGGTTCATGTTGTTTCCCGTCGATGGTGCTTACAGGTTCCAGACTTTCGGCAAGGGCGCGCCGTTGCGCAAGGCCGAAATGACAGGAACGATGACTTTTCTCAATTGATATCCGTCAGGTGCTGCAAGCCGCACGATCAGCTTGCCTTCCCATTGGCTTGCGCCCGCATCAGCAGCACCCAGGACTGCCCGAATTTTAGGCAGAAAATGTTCAGCCTGCGGTCCGCAATAGAGCAATGTCGCAAACGCCAGATTGCCGTTGAGTATGGCAGGGACGGCAGCCATGTCGTTGATCGCTCCATCCAGCCGAGCATCTTCCGCATGGATCAGGCGACCAGCACGACGGATGCGCCAGCGGTCCCGGAACAGACCCGTGTTGACCACCTCGCCCATGGCAGTCCGACCCAATATGACGGCCTCGACCGCAACGAAATGCGCATCAGGCGCGAGGTCAACATCAAGCCGTCTCGCCAGATGTCCATAATCGAAAAGGATGGTCTCCTGCGGCAGCCAGTTCAGCCGGGCGCCCTCGCCGGCCCTGAGCACAGCCTCGACTTCCGCAGCACCTTCGCTTGCCTTGTAGACCTTCTCGCAGGCTTGCGTCGTCACCGTCACGTCCGTGTTGGCCTCGGCCTCAACCTCCCAGTTGATGCGGTCACCACCGGTCAGCCCACCAGACGTGTTGATGAGAACTGCCTCAAGCGTCTCGTCAAACGTGTCCGGCAGCCTGATTTTTGCGCAGCCTTCCTGGAAAAGTGTTTCGATCCGGCTCTTGCCGCCCGACTTCTTGACCACCAGCCGACCGATCCCCTTGGCCCTTTGTGGCCTGCCGACCGCCGCACCCTGCAAATTCATCAGCATGTCATCCTTCTGGAATTCCGGCTCGCGCCAGCTCGACTGAGCAAAAGCAAGAACCGGACCAGCCGGACACCCTCTCCCTAGATTTCATAATAAATTCATAAGGCAAGCTAGGTCATGTACTCATAAATGAGCTTGTTTTGGCGGCTGGTCTGGCAAGAAGATACGAGGAAGCACTCGAAAAGCGGGCTTGATGGCCCGGTTGAGGGTGCTGACAAAGTAGCTTGAAGCCAGCCTGCCGTCCGAAGGATATGGTGAATTTGCCCATCTACTGCGTTGCAAAGGCTTGAAAATGAGGAACATTTCCTTCGCCTTTGCGCCTTGTATATGAACACATTCATCCATACCAAAATCAACCTCATTTATGAGTTCATGACCTAGTGGAGTGAATTTGACATTTGATACCCATCTGCGGCGAGCGCTCAAATCAAATGTCAAATTCGATAACTCCACTAAAATCATAAACTTGCTCGTGGTTTAGCTGATTCCAACATTTGCCTGCGTACTTGCAGGATCGGGATGCAAATGTTGGAACCAAACCACGAGTGATCAAACGGTGAGGTGCCGCCTTGCTTCCGGTGTGTCGAGCGTCTCGGCAAGACCTTCATGCACGATCTCGCCGCGATCCATGATGTACACATAATCGGCCAGTTCGCGGCAGAAATCCAGATACTGTTCAACCAGAAGAATGGCCATTCCCGTCGTATCGCGCAGGTACTTCAACGCGCGGCCGATGTCCTTGATGATCGACGGCTGGATGCCTTCGGTCGGCTCGTCCAGAACCATGATTTTCGGCCGGGTGACCAGCGCGCGGCCGATTGCAAGCTGCTGCTGCTGGCCACCCGACAGGTCGCCCCCCCGGCGCGACAGCATGGATTGGAGAACGGGAAAAAGGCTGAAGATGTCGTCGGGAATATTGCGATCTGCCCGCTTCAGAGGTGCAAAGCCGGTCTCGAGATTTTCCTTCACGGTCAACAGCGGAAAGATTTCGCGGCCCTGGGGCACATAGCCAATACCGGTCTTCGCCCGCGCATAGGGCGCCATCCCATCCAGAACCTTGCCCTGAAAGCTGATCGTCCCGCCGCTCAGCGGATGCTGACCGGTCACGGCGCGCAGGAGCGAGGACTTGCCAACGCCGTTGCGGCCGAGCACGCAGGTGATCTTGCCCATTTCCGCATTGACTGAAATGCCGCGCAGCGCCTGCGCCGCGCCATAATGAAGGTTTGCGTTTTCAACGGTCAGCATCTTCAACGCCCCAGATAGTTTTCAATGACCTTCGGATCGTTCGACACGAAGTCGATCGAGCCCTCGGCCAGAACGGATCCTTCCGCAAGGCAAGTCACCTTGACACCAAGGTCGCGGATGAAGCCCATGTCGTGTTCAACGACGACGACCGAGCGTGTCAGGGCGATTTCCTTGAGGAGCACGGCCGTCTCCACCGTTTCGGCATCGGTCATGCCGGCAACAGGTTCGTCGACCAGCAGGACCTTGGGCTCCTGCGCCAGAAGCATGCCGATTTCGAGCCATTGCTTCTGGCCATGGCTGAGATTGGCGCCCAGATCGTTCTTGCGGTGCGTGAGGCGCACGGTTTCCAGGATTTCCTCGATGCGGTCTCGATCCTCGCCGGTCAGCCGGTAGAACAGCGTGCCGAAGACGCCGCGGTCGCGGTTGAGCGCGAGTTCAAGATTGTCCCAGACGGTATGGCTTTCGAACACGGTCGGCTTCTGGAATTTGCGGCCAATGCCGAGCTGGGCAATTTCCGCTTCGTCCTTCGTGGTGAGATCGATGCTGCCGTTGAAGAAGACCTCGCCCGAGTCCGGGCGCGTCTTGCCGGTGATGATGTCCATCATCGTCGTCTTGCCAGCGCCATTCGGGCCGATAATGGCTCGGAGTTCGCCGGGTTCAATGACGAAGGACAGGGAATTCAGCGCCTTGAACCCGTCGAACGAGACGGACACGCCGTCGAGATAGAGGATGCTGTTCGGCTTATAGTGCTTCAAATCGGTCATTGGGCGGCCTCCGCCGGTGTTGCGACGCCATCGCCGGTGGGTTCATCGGGCTTGGCAGGACGCTTTTGACTGCCTTTTGCAATGAGATCGGAGACGGCGCCAACAATGCCCTTCGGCAGGAAGAGCGTGACGACCACGAACAGTGCACCGAGCGCAAAGAGCCAGAATTCGGGCCATGTCGCGGTAAAGATCGTCTTGCCGCCATTGACGAGGATCGCGCCGATGATGGGACCGATCAGGGTTCCGCGTCCGCCGACGGCTGTCCAGATCACAACTTCAATCGAGTTCCCGGGGGCAAACTCACCCGGATTGATGATGCCCACCTGCGGCACATAAAGCGCGCCCGCAACACCCGCCATCATCGCCGAAACGACAAAGGTGAAGAGCTTGTGGTTCTCGACCCGATAGCCCAGAAAGCGCGTGCGGCTTTCGGCATCGCGGATGCCGACGAGAACCTTGCCATACTTGGATCGTACTATGCCGGATGCGATCAGCAGCGACAGCGCAAGCGCGATGGCGGACGCGGCAAAGAGCACGGCGCGTGTCGTGTCTGCCTGTATGTCAAAACCGACGATATCCTTGAAGTCAGTCAGGCCGTTATTGCCGCCAAAGCCCATTTCGTTGCGGAAGAAGGCAAGCATCAGCGCGTAGGTCATCGCCTGGGTGATGATCGAAAGGTAGACGCCATTGACGCGGGAGCGAAAGGCAAACCATCCGAAGATGAAAGCCAGAATGCCGGGCGCAGCCAGCACCATGATCATCGCGAACCAGAAGTGATCGAAGCCATACCAGAACCACGGAAGCGACTTCCAGTTCAGGAAGACCATGAAATCTGGCAGGATCGGATCGCCATACGTGCCGCGCGTGCCGATCTGGCGCATGAGATACATGCCCATGGCGTAACCGCCGAGCGAAAAGAACGCCGCATGGCCAAGCGAAAGGATGCCGCAGAAGCCCCAGACGAGATCGAGCGCCAGCGCAAGCAGCGCATATGTCAGATACTTGCCCAGCAGCTGCATGACGTAGGTCGGCACCTGCAGCGGGCTGGATGCCGGAAGGGCAAGGCTGAGCACGGGCACAAGTATCGCCACGGCCAACAGCAGCAGGACCGCAATCATCACGCGGCGATCGAGCGATTTGAGAAGAAAGGTCGTGATCATGCTTCAACAGCCCTTCCCTTGAGCGCGAAGAGACCGCGCGGACGTTTCTGGATGAAGAGAATGATGAGAACCAGCACGAAAATCTTCCCGAGAACGGCACCCGCATAGGGTTCGAGGAACTTGTTGAGGATGCCGAGAGACAGGGCGCCGACAAGCGTGCCCCAGAGATTGCCAACCCCGCCGAACACCACGACCATGAAACTGTCGATGATGTAGCCCTGACCGAGGTTTGGCGAAACGTTGTCGATCTGCGAGAGTGCCACGCCCGCAATCCCCGCAATGCCGGAGCCCAGCGCGAAGGTCATGGCATCAACCCATGGGGTGCGAATGCCCATGGACGAGGCCATGCGGCGGTTCTGCGTGACGGCGCGCATCTGCAGGCCGATCGGCGAGCGCTTGAGAAGCGTCATCAGCGCGAAGAAGACGCCGAGAGAGAAGACGACAATCCACATGCGGTTATAGGTGATCGTCAGGCCGCCAAGACCGAACGAGCCTGACATCCACGACGGATTGCCGACCTCCTGGTTTGTGGGCCCGAAAATCGTCCGCACAGCCTGCTGCAGGATGAGCGAAATGCCCCATGTCGCAAGCAGCGTTTCCAGCGGGCGGCCATAAAGATGACGGATAACCAGCCGCTCGATCGCAAGGCCGACGATGGCCGAAACGAGAAAGGCCAGCGGCAAGGCAAAGGCCAGCGACCAATCGAACAGCGATGGATCATGCGCTCGGATATAGGCCTGCACGACAAAGGTCGTGTAGGCGCCCAGCATGACCATCTCGCCATGCGCCATGTTGATGATGCCCATGACGCCAAAGGTGATGGCGAGGCCGATGGCCGCCAGCAACAGAACCGAGGCCAGCGAAATGCCATACCAGACGTTTTCGCCCGCATCCCAGAGCGCTACGGTCGAATTGATCGAGTCAATGGCGGATTGGATCTGCGGCTTCAGCGTATCGTCCGCCTTGGGAAGCGCTGCAGCGAGCAGTGAAAGCGCATCCTGACCACCAAGACCCTTGATTGCCGCAACGGCCTCAACCTTGTCGGCCGTCGGACGCGATGACACCAGGATGGCTGAGGATTGCGCCATCTTCATTGCCTTGAGGACTTCCTTGTCCTGTTCCTTGGCAATGGCGGTCTCAAGCGGTCCGAGCGCCTCCTCTGTCGGCGACTGAAGAATGGTCTGCGCAGCCTGCAGGCGCACATTCCGATCCTTACTGAGAAGCGTCAGATTGCCGAGCGCGTCGCGAATGGTGCGCCGGAGGTTGTTGTTGACCTTGATCTTTTCCAGATTGGCCTTGGCTTCCGTCCCGGCGTCAGCACCGTTGAGCGGATTGGTAAGGGCGAAACTGTCACCTGCCTTCTTGGCGATGAAGACCTGCTTGTCCGCCTTGCGAACATAGAGATCACCGTCTGAAAGCGCCTGCAACGCAGGGACGACCTTGGCATCGCCCGTTCCGGCCAATGCATCGATCGCCTTCTCGGTGTCGCTGAAATTTGCGCCTGCCAGAGCGTTTATGGCGGCCTGGTCAGCGTCCTGGGCGTGCACGCCGGTGGCCACGACTGTCAGGACGAGGCAGAACACGGCAAGTAGGGACTGGAGCGTTCTGTACATGGGTCCAATTTCGCCTGTTGAAAAAATATGCCGCGAGCGCCGGAATGGCGCCCGCGGCAGTCAGTCAGGATGGGATCAGGAACCCTTGCCGCCGCACTTGCCGGACTTCACGTTGAAGTTGCCGCATTCCATCGGCTTGCGCCAATCGGAGATCAGGTCCTTCGAGTCGGGCAGGTAGTCGGACCATTCGTCGCCAACCACTTCCGGGGTCTGCGAAACGATGTCGAACTGGCCGTTGTCCTGGATTTCGCCGATGAGAACCGGCTTGGTGATGTAGTGGTTCGGCATCATGGTGGCGTAGCCGCCCGAAAGGTTCGGAACCGAAACGCCGACGAGGTCGTCGATCACCTTGTCCGGATCGGTCGTGCCTGCCTTTTCAACCGCCTTCACCCACATGTTGAAGCCGATATAGGCTGCTTCCATCGGGTCGTTGGTGGTGCGCTTTTCGTTCTTGGTGAACGCATGCCATTCCTTGATGAACTCGGCATTGATCGGCGTATCGACCGATTCGAAGTAGTTCCAGGCAGCAAGATGGCCAACGAGCGGCTTGGTATCCATGCCGGAAAGTTCTTCTTCGCCGACCGAGAAGGCCACGACCGGGATATCCTCAGCCTTGACGCCCTGGTTGCCGAGTTCCTTGTAGAACGGAACGTTGGCGTCGCCGTTGACGGTTGAGACCACGGCCGTCTTCTTGCCCTCTGAGCCGAACTTCTTGATCTTGGAGACTTCCGTCTGCCAGTCGGAGAAGCCGAACGGCGTGTAGTTGACGATGATATCTTCCGCCGGAACGCCCTTGGCCTTCAGGTAGGCTTCGAGGACCTTGTTGGTGGTGCGCGGATAGACGTAGTCGGTGCCTTCCAGAACCCAGCGCTTCACGCCTTCCTGGTTCATCAGATAGTCGACGGCCGGAATTGCCTGCTGGTTTGGAGCGGCACCGGTGTAGAAGACGTTGCGCTCAGATTCTTCACCTTCGAACTGAACAGGGTAGAACAGGATCGAGTTGAGTTCCTTGAAGACCGGCAGAACCGACTTGCGCGAAACCGAGGTCCAGCAACCGAAGACGGCCGCAACCTTGTCCTTCTCGACCAGTTCGCGTGCCTTTTCGGCAAACAGCGGCCAGTTCGAGGCCGGGTCGACGACAACCGGCTCGAGCTTCTTGCCGAGGATGCCGCCCTTCTTGTTCTGCTCATCGATGAGCATCAGCATGACGTCTTTGAGCGTCGTTTCGGAAATCGCCATCGTGCCTGACAGCGAGTGCAGGATGCCGACCTTGATCGTGTCCTCGGCGAATGCGCCGTGAAGCGCAGTCGAGGACATGGCAGCGGCGAGCGCAAGGCTCGTGAATTTCAGCTTCAGGTTCATATCGGAAAGCCCCTCTGAATTTTCTGTTGGCGGTGTTTTACCGCGTTTGCGAGAGCACTATCGAACGCCATTGTGCAGCGCGATATACGTCAATTGACGTAGGGCAAGGTGGGAATTGAGGAAGCCGGTGGTGATTTGGCTCACAGAGGGTGAGCGCGGGCATGACCGGTTGACGATTGCAAGCAGACTGAATTCACGCCCGGTTTTTCAACAGCCCTGACAAGGTAAATTCTAGTGAAACCAACGGAAAAGGTTTCGTCCCACCGGTTGATTTAGTGAATATCACAAAAAAAGCAGGATTTTTCCTCGTGTTTGTCGCAATGTGCCTTTCCGGCCAATTTTGGACTTCCTTTTTCGGCTGAAAGCGCTATGGATTCGTAAGAGTGTCTAAGCACAAAAAAAAGGCACGCAAAAAAAAGATGCAGGCGTTAACAGGCATCTTAGGGGAAAATATATGGAGTATTTTATCCAGCAGCTCATAAACGGGCTGACTCTTGGCTCCATCTATGGCCTGATCGCGATTGGCTATACGATGGTTTACGGCATCATTGGCATGATCAACTTCGCCCACGGCGATGTCTTCATGCTCGGCGGCTTCGCCGGTCTGATCGTCTATCTCTTGCTGGTTTCTCTGTTTGGCGGCGTACCGATTGCATTGGCTATCCTGTGCATGATGCTGGTCGCAATGCTGGTCACCAGCATCTGGAACTGGTCGATCGAGCGCGTGGCCTACCGGCCGCTGCGCGGTTCATTCCGCCTTGCGCCGCTGATCACTGCGATCGGCGTGTCGATCACGCTGTCCAACTTCATCCAGGTTCTTCAGGGCCCGCGCAACAAGCCGATCCCGCAGCTGGTGAACAGCGTCTACAACTTCGAAGGCATTTCCTTCTCGCTGAAGCAGATCATCATCATGATCGTGACAATCGTTCTGCTCGCATCCTTCTGGTACATCGTTGAAAAGACGCCGCTAGGCCGTGCCCAGCGTGCGACCGAGCAGGATCGCAAGATGGCGGCGCTCCTCGGCATCGACGTGGACCGCACGATTTCGATCACCTTCATCATGGGCGCTGCCCTTGCTGCAGTCGCGGGGACAATGTTCCTGATGTACTACGGCGTGATCGTCTTCACCGACGGCTTCGTGCCGGGCGTGAAGGCCTTTACGGCCGCGGTTCTCGGCGGCATCGGTTCGCTTCCTGGCGCTGTGATCGGCGGGCTTCTCATCGGTCTGATCGAATCCCTGTGGTCGGCTTATTTCACCATCGCCTACAAGGATGTCGCAACCTTCGCGATCCTGGCTTTCGTGTTGATTTTCAAGCCCTCTGGTCTTCTCGGCCGGCCTGAAGTCGAAAAGGTGTGATCCATGGCTAATCCCGCAATCGAGACAAACGCTTCTGGCGGCAACCTGACCGCCAAAGCGCTCCGCGAGGCCGTGTTCACCGGCATCGTCACGCTCCTGATGTTCGTTCTGTTCGTTGGCCTGAAAACCGATCAGAACATGCAGAACGAACTGATCCTCGTTCCGCGCTGGGGACTGCTCGTCATCTTCGTGGCGGTAGCGACCATCGGGCGCTTCCTGATCGTCGCCTATTACGGACCGTGGTCTGCGGCCCGTAAGGCTGCAAAGTCGGCAGCCCCGACCGTTGATACCGAACCCGGGTTCGTCAAGAAGAACCTGTCGAAGATCGTTTTCGCTGCGCTGGTTCTATATCCGCCGCTAATGATCTCGATCTTCGGCATCCAGGGTTCATTGAAATACGTCGACAATTTCGGCATCCAGATCCTCATCTACGTCATGCTGGCCTGGGGTCTGAACATCGTCGTGGGTCTCGCCGGTCTGCTCGACCTTGGCTATGTGGCCTTCTACGCCGTCGGCGCCTATTCCTACGCCCTGCTGTCGATCAACTTCGGCCTGTCCTTCTGGCTTCTGCTGCCGCTCGCCGGCATTCTGTCTGCCTTCTGGGGCATCATTCTCGGCTTCCCGGTCCTGCGCCTCAAGGGCGACTACCTCGCCATCGTGACGCTTGCGTTCGGTGAAATCATCCGCCTCGTGCTGATCAACTGGCAGGATGTGACAAAGGGTACGTTCGGTATTTCGGGCATCCCGAAGATCACGCTGTTCGGGATGGAATTCGATGCGTCGCCGACCGGTTTTGCCCGCACCTTCCACCTGCCGATCTCGTCGGCCTACTACAAGATCTTCCTGTTCTATCTCATCCTGCTGCTTTGCCTGCTCACAGCGTTTGTGACGATCCGGCTTCGCCGTCTTCCGATCGGCCGCGCCTGGGAAGCATTGCGTGAAGATGAAATTGCCTGCCGCTCGCTCGGCATCAATACGGTGACGACAAAGCTGACGGCATTCGCCATTGGCGCCATGTTCGGCGGGTTTGCGGGTTCGTTCTTCGCAGCACGCCAGGGCTTCGTTTCACCCGAGTCCTTCGTGTTCCTCGAATCCGCAGTCATCCTGGCCATCGTGGTTCTGGGCGGCATGGGTTCGCTGGGGGGTATTGCGGTTGCGGCCGTCGCCATGATTGGCGGCACCGAACTGCTGCGTGACATGGACTTCCTGAAGCACGTCTTCGGTCCGGACTTCACGCCAGAACTTTACCGCATGCTGATTTTCGGCCTCGCCATGATCCTCATGATGCTGTTCAAGCCCCGCGGCTTCGTTGGAAGCCGTGAACCGACCGCCTTCCTCTTTGAGCGAAAATCGGTCTCGGGCTCCTTCACCAAGGAAGGACACGGCTGATGTCTACCGGAAACACGACCATGAACGACAATGCAATTCTCAAGGTCGAGCATCTTTCGATGCGCTTCGGTGGCCTGATGGCGATCAACGACCTTTCCTTCGAAGTCCGGCGCGGTGAAATCACCGCGCTGATCGGCCCGAACGGCGCCGGCAAGACGACCGTCTTCAACTGCATCACCGGGTTCTACAAGCCGACCATGGGCATGATCTCGATGACGCAGAAAGGCGGCAAGCAGTTCATGCTGGAACGGATGGCCGATTTTGAAATCACGCGGGATGCAAAGGTGGCGCGTACCTTCCAGAACATCCGGCTGTTTTCGGGCCTAACGGTGCTGGAAAACCTGCTGGTTGCCCAGCACAACGCGTTGATGAAGGCTTCCGGCTATACCGTGCTCGGCCTGCTCGGCTTCAAGACGTATCGCGACGCATCGAAGGATGCGACAGAGAAGGCCAAGTACTGGCTTGAAAAGGCCAGCCTTCTGGAGCGCGCGGACGACCCGGCAGGCGACCTGCCCTACGGCGCACAGCGCCGTCTGGAAATCGCCCGCGCCATGTGCACGGGTCCAGAACTTTTGTGCCTGGACGAACCGGCCGCCGGCCTCAACCCGCGCGAGTCGCAGGAACTGAACAAGCTTCTGCGCAGCATTCGCGCAGAAGACGGCACATCGCTGCTTCTCATCGAACACGACATGTCGGTGGTTATGGAAATTTCAGACCATGTCGTGGTTCTGGAATATGGCCAGAAGATCTCCGACGGCGATCCGGCACACGTGAAGAACGATCCAAGGGTCATCGCGGCCTATCTCGGTGTGGACGATGACGAAGTGGAAACGGTCCGGCAAGAGACTGAAGAGGGAACGCACTGATGGCTGCCGAAACTTTGCTCAAGGTTCAAGGTGTTCAGACCTTCTACGGCAACATCCGCGCACTCGCCGGCGTCGACGTTGAGGTCAAGAAGGGTGAAATCGTCAGCCTGATCGGCGCCAACGGCGCCGGCAAATCGACCTTGATGATGACGATCTGCGGCTCGCCGCAGGCCCGGCACGGCTCGGTCGAGTTCGAAGGCCGCGACATCACGCGCATGCCGACCCACGAGATCGCCCGCCTGCGCATTGCGCAGTCGCCGGAAGGACGCCGCATCTTCCCGCGCATGACGGTTTATGAGAACCTCCAGATGGGGGCGAGCCTCGATAACCAGAAGTTCTTCAACGAGGACGTGGAGAAGATGTTTACCCTCTTCCCTCGCCTCAAGGAACGCCAGTTCCAGCGCGGTGGAACGCTGTCGGGCGGCGAACAGCAGATGCTGGCGATTGCCCGCGCACTGATGGCGCGGCCCAAGCTCCTGATGCTCGACGAACCTTCGCTCGGCCTGGCGCCGCTGGTCTCAAAACAGATCTTCGCGGCCATCAAGAAGCTGAACGAAGAACAGGGCCTGACGGTCTTCCTCGTGGAACAGAACGCATTTGCGGCGCTCAAGCTGTCACATCGTGCCTATGTTCTCGTCAACGGCTCGATCACGATGAGTGGATCGGGCTCCGAATTGCTGTCGAACCCGGAAGTCCGGGCGGCCTATCTGGAAGGCGGCGCCCACTAAGGGCGCGAGGGGAGCTTGCCATGCAGGGACTTTTCTTCGAAACCGACGATACCGTACACCTCGTCATCCGCGCGATCGTGATGCTGATCTGCTTCTGGACGGCATGGATGGCCGGCAAGGGTGCATCCGAGAGCTGGAAGAATTACAGCTCGGTCGTGATATACACCGTGCTTCTTTCGATTGCGGTTCGGTTCATCCACCACGCGCTTTTCAATGGGCCGATGTTTCATTCTCCGGCACCATTGTTTTATGTCATAGACTTCGTTGTACTTTTGGTGTTCTCTACCGCTGGCTACCGCTACACGCGGACCAACCAGATGGTGAATGCCTACTACTGGCTTTATGAGAAGGCCTCGCCTTTCACCTGGAAGGACAAGGCCTGAACAGAGGGACAGAGGTCCGGGCATATCGCCGGGGCTTCACAAATTACCGGTGCGATCTTTGGTGGGTATTGCATCGGGTGATCAAAGAAACAGACCCGCTTAAATTTGGGAGTCACAGAATGAAGAAGACACTTCTGTCCGCCGTTGCCCTGACGGCGATGGTAGCTTTCGGCGGCGTGGCCCGCGCAGACCTGCTCATTGGCGTAGCAGGCCCGCTGACCGGCCCGAACGCAGCTTTCGGCGCACAGCTCCAGAAGGGTGCTGAGCAGGCCGTAGCCGACATCAACGCTGCTGGCGGTATCAATGGCGAAAAGGTCACGGTTGAACTCGGCGACGACGCTTCCGACCCGAAGCAGGGCATCTCGGTTGCCAACAAGTTCGTTGCTGATGGTGTGAAGTACGTTGTAGGTCACTTCAACTCGGGCGTTTCCATCCCGACGTCTGAAGTTTATGCTGAAAACGGCATCTTCCAGATCACCCCGGCTTCGACCAACCCGCAGTTCACCGAACGCGGCCTCTGGAACACGTTCCGTACCTGCGGCCGTGACGACCAGCAGGGCGCAGTCGCCGGCAAGTACATCCTCGACCACTTCAAGGATGCCAAGGTTGCCGTCGTTCACGACAAGACACCTTATGGCCAGGGCCTCGCTGACGAGACCAAGAAGGCTCTGAATGCCGGTGGCGCGACAGAAGTTCTCTACGAAGGCATCCAGCCGGGTGAAAAGGACTACTCCGCTCTCATCGCCAAGATGAAGGCTGCAGGCGTCACCTTCGTATACTACGGCGGTCTTCACACCGAAGCCGGCCTGATCATGCGCCAGATGGCTGACCAGGGCGTCAAGGCGACCCTGATGTCCGGCGACGGCATCACCTCGAACGAACTGGCTTCGATCGCCGGCGACGCTGTAAACGGCACGCTGATGACCTTCCCGCCGGATCCGCGTAACAACCCGAACGCAAAGGACGCTGTTGCGAAGTTCCGCGCTGCTGGTTTCGAACCGGAAGCCTACACGCTCTACGCTTATGCAGCCGTTCAGATCATCGCTGAAGCAGCCAAGGCTGCCGGCACGACCGATCCGACCGCCGTTGCAGACGCTGCCAAGGCAAAGGGTCCGTTCAAGACCGTTATCGGTGACATCGGCTTCGACAAGAAGGGCGACATCACCCGTCCGGACTACACCATGTACACCTGGAAGAAGGGTACGGACGGCAAGTACACCTACTTCGAAACCGGCCTGTAAGGTCTGTTCGACGCTTTCCGCCTGATGGCGGCTGGCGCAAGGTTTGGCCCGGCGTGAAAACGCCGGGCTTTTCTTTTGGTCCTTCGTGAAAATTGAAGCCTTCTCCCCCAAAAGTCTGTGTTGCAAGTCGCGGCGTTCGCGTTAGATGATCCTGCTAGGGATGAGTTTGGGAGGACTTGATGAGCATCAATTCAACGCTCGGCATTTACGATCGCGATCTGGACAAGAACGGCGCCAACTACAGCGCCATGACGCCACTGGGCTTCATGCAGCGCACGGCTGCGATCTATCCGAACCGAACGGCCGTCGTTTACGGCGAGGTCCGCCGCACCTGGGCCGAAACGTGGCTGCGGGTCCGCAAGGTCGCAAGCGCCCTGCAAAGGCGCGGCATCGGAAAGGGCGAAACCGTATCGGTCATCGCCGGCAACATCCCCGAAATGTTCGAATGCCACTTCGCGATCCCCATGACGGGCGCTGTTCTCAACACGATCAACACGAGACTGGATGCCTCGGCAATCGCCTTCATTCTCAACCACGCCGAAACGACAATGCTGCTCGTCGATCCGGAATTTGCGGCTCTGGGCGAACAGGCCGTGCACATTTCCGGGCGCGATATTTCCATCATCAACATCGAGGACCCAACCTTTGAAGGCGGCGCGCGGATCGGCGACGATACCTATGAAAAGCTGCTCGCCGAAGGTCATGAGGACGATGCGTGGGTCTGGCCGTCCGACGAATGGGATGCGATCAGCCTCAACTATACCTCAGGTACCACGGGCGACCCGAAGGGTGTGGTCTATCATCACCGTGGCGCCTACATCAACGCGCTCGGCAACATCCTCGATTGGGGCATGGGCAAACATCCGGTCTATCTCTGGACCCTGCCGATGTTCCATTGCAACGGCTGGTGCTTCCCATGGACCATAGCCGCAGCAGCGGGCACATCAGTGTGCCTTCGCGCGGTGCGCGTCGAACCCATCTACGAGTTGATCAAGACTGAGCGCGTCACGCATTTTTGCGGCGCCCCAATCGTTCTCAATCTCCTCGCCCATGCACCGGAGTCGGTGAAGAAGGGTATCAATCACAAGGTTTCCATCATGACGGCGGGAGCTGCTCCACCGGCAGCCGTCATCGAGGCGATGGAAACGCTGGGCTTCGATGTGACCCATGCCTACGGCCTCACCGAAACCTACGGGCCGGCGGTGGTCTGCGCCTGGCACGACGAGTGGAATGAACTCGACATTTCCGAAAAGGCGCGCCTGAAAGCTCGCCAGGGTGTGCGTTATACCGTTCTGGATGGTCTGATGGTCGCCGATCCCGAGACGTTGGAGCCTGTTCCCTCGGACGGCGAAACCATGGGCGAGATCTTCTTCCGTGGTAACAACGTCATGCGCGGTTATCTGAAGAACCCCTCTTCGTCGGACAAGGCATTCAAGGGCGGCTGGTTCCACTCGGGCGATCTGGCGGTCACGCATCCGGATGGCTACATCCAGATCAAGGACCGCTCCAAGGATATCATCATCTCCGGTGGCGAGAACATTTCATCCATCGAGGTCGAGGGCGTGCTCTATCGTCATCCGGCCGTCATGGAGGCGGCGGTCGTGGCCCGACCCGATGACAAATGGGGCGAGACACCGTGCGCATTCGTGGGTCTGAAAGACGGCGCGACGGTCACGGAAGCGGATCTCATTGCCTTCTGCCGATCCAACATGGCCCACTTCAAGGCACCCAAGACGATCGTCTTCGGATCGCTGCCGAAGACTTCGACTGGCAAGATCCAGAAGTTCATCCTCAGGGAACAGGCGAAGGCGCTCTGAGCACTAGGAGCGGGCGACACCAGTGAGGCGGCGGGTTCGCGCCGCCTCTTTGACGGTCGCAGCAATACGAGCGAGGAAAGCAGGACTGACGCTGCCAATAGGCTTCGTGGATTCGAAGTCAAATGCCTTGTCGAGTTCGACTCTGTTATACTCGTCCAGAATGATCCAGCAGGGATGCACCAGCCCTGCCCTGCGGCATTCCATTTCGCCGAAGGCCAGGTACAATCTTTCCTCGCTCGGTTGTTGAGACGTGATCGGAAACAGAAACAACGCACCAGGATTTTCCGGCGTCTTCACGACGATGCAGGCTGGCCTTGCTTTACGCCCTGTTTCCTCGCCTGCGTCGGACTGCCACCGCCAAAGATAGAAAAACCGAACGATCTGGCCGCGTTCAAGCATCGGAACCTTGATCCTCAAGGATAGCATCAATGCCAGCCATCAGTTCGTCATGCACCGCGTCAGGCGCATCATCAAGACCATACGCAGATGTATGTCCCTGCCCGGAGAGGCGCTGATAGGCTGCCGCACTGATGATCACCAGCTTTTCCTTGCCACGCTTTGTCAGCGCAACTGGTTCGATCAAAGCCGCCTCAAGTATCTCGCCCGAGGCTCTGTTCATGTCGGAGAACGTAAACTTCTTCATCAGGCACCTGAATTACGTATTTTGCATACAATACGTATATCTTGCGAAATGCGCAAGTGCATGCTCCCTAACCCTCATGCAGCACGGCGGCCGCCTTGACAGCCGCCGACGCCCGGTTTTCAACGCCGAGCTTCACATAGATCTGCTCAAGATGCTTGTTCACGGTGCGCGCAGACAGGCCAAGGATATCGCCGATATCCCGGTTGGACTTCCCCTTCGAAATCCAGACCAGAACCTCAGCCTCGCGACCGGTCAGGCCAAATTGCCGCTTAAGGATCTCGTCATCCGGGTCCTTCGCGCCGGACGCGACCCGAAAGAGGATCTCGTTCTGGCCGAGTTGCCCGAGAAACGTCAGGAGCAGACCGGCCTTGCTGCCGTTACCGACAGCGACCAGTTCTTCCTGATTGAAACCAGGCCTGTTTCGCCCGGCAAGCCATGCGGCAATCTCGCGTGTGATAGACTGATGGCCGGCGTCGTCGCCAGCGGCCATGTTGACAAGCCGCGTCGCCTGAGGTGTCGACCATTGCAGTTCGCCGTTCGTCTTCACGGCCATGAGATGCCGCCCTGCAGCATCAAGCGCGACACGCGCATTCTGCGCAGAGCGGGCATTCGCCAGATGCACACGGATGCGCGCCCGCAATTCATCGATGTTGATCGGCTTTGTCAGATAGTCCACGCCACCGGACTCCAGCGCATGAACGACATGCTCGGTTTCGGTGAGACCGGTCATGAAAATCACCGGCACCGGCGCAATCGCCGCATTTGCCTTGAGCCTGCGGCAGGTCTCGAACCCATCGATCGCCGGCATGACGGCGTCCATCAGGATGATATCCGGCGTGATCCGCTCCGCGATGTTGAGGCTGGCTTGTCCGGACGTGGCGATCAGCACTGAAAAACCGGACTGCTCCAGCGCATCCGTCAGGAAACCAAGTGCTTCGGGAGAGTCGTCGACGATCAGAACGATGTCGCGTGGTTCAGACATCGGCGGCCTCCTGCTTCAACTGGTCGAGGAAACGGGCATAGCCGCTCATGTCGAACGCCTTGACGTAGGCGCCGAGCGCTTCGACGAAAGGTATGTTGGCGCGGTCCTGCGCGAGTATGGCAAGCTTCGCCTCGATGCCGCGGATATAGCCGATCTCCCCGAGTTGCACCAGTTCACGCAGATGCGGCTCTCCGGGGGAGCGGACTTCACCTGCGGCAGACGCCTCATCGTCCTCGCCTTCACCAGCATCACCCTCGTAAATCCAGGTGAGTTGCAAACAGGTCTGAAGCTTGTCCAGCAACTGTCGAATGTCGAAGGGTTTGGCGATCATGTCGTTGTGGCCGGTTTCGCCGTTGGCAGCACTGGCGCCGTCACCGATGTTCGCCGAGAGCATCAGAATGGGTGCCCGCACGCCATCTTGACGAAGGCGTTTGACAAGATCCCATCCCGTCATGCCGGGCATCAGGATATCGATGAAAAAGATGTCTGGTGTGCAGGCGGATATGACCGTCAGGCAATCGGCCCCACTCTCGGCAGTCAGCACTGTAAAGCCGAGCGGCGCCAGGATTTCCGTCATCAGTTCGCGATGGTCGTCATTGTCGTCGACAACCACTACGGTCCGCCGCTCACCCGCATAGGCGCGTATGGTACGCTCGGTGCCTTCGCTCGGCGTTACGCGATTGATCGGCGGCAGGCCAAGCTTGACGCTGAATGTGGTGCCCTGGTCCTGCTGGCTGGTCACGTTGATTTCGCCGCCCAGCATGTGGGTCAGAAGCCGGGTGATCGTCAGTCCCAGGCCCAACCCCGGCATCGGCCGTATGCCGTCAGCGTCGCCGCGCTGAAACGGTTCGAAGATATGCGGAAGGTTCGCCTCGGAAATGCCCCGCCCCGTATCGGTAATGGTGAAGGTCGCGACCTGGCTACGGTAATCCACGCGGAAGGAAACCTTGCCCTCGTCGGTGAACTTGATGGCATTGGAAATGATGTTGACGAGGATCTGCCGAAGTCGCTTTTCGTCCGTGCGCACGTGACGCGGCAGGCTCGATGGCCTTTGATAGTCGAATTCCAGCCCCTTTGCTTGCGCCTGCGGCCTGAACATGTCGACGATCTGGTCGAGAAAATCATGGATGTTGAGATCGCCCTGAAAGACCTGAAGTCGGCCTGCCTCGATCTTCGAGATATCCAGCAGACCGTCGATCAGGCCAGAAAGATGCTCAGCCGAGCGCTTGATGACCTTGATCGCCGATTGTCGAGGCGCGGGTATCGTCGCATCGCGCTCAAGGATCTGGGCGTATCCCAGAACCGCATTGAGCGGCGTGCGCAATTCGTGGCTGAGGCCGACCACATAGCGGCTCTTCGCGCGGTTGGCAGCTTCTGCGGTCTCCTTGGCATCCTGCAGCGCGGCATCCGTCTTGCGGTGGGCGGCGATTTCCTTCAGCAGCAGCGTATTCTGGCGTGAAGACTCTTCCTCGGCCACCACGCGACTGTCATGGGCAAGCACGAAGAACCAGGCGGCAATCCCGGCAAGGATCGAAAAGACGAAGAAGACCGCGAGCGTGATATCATGAATGGCGTGTGCGGTTTCCGGCGCACTGCTTCTGGCGCGGGCGGCGACGATCCAAAGGATACCACCAATCGCCGCAATCGCCGTCGTCGCGATCATGAGGTAGCGACCCAGGCGCGTCGATAGCTGCGTCATCACGGGCTCAGGTAGGAGCGTCGCAGCAGCCGTCCTGACCTGATAATTGAGCCGCGCCTTGGGCTTGCAGAGGTCGTGACAGCGGCTGTCGAGCGAACAGCAGAGCGAACAGATCGGCGCGGAATAGGCCGGGCACCATGCCATGTCCTCGGGCTCGAACGGGTGTTCGCAGATCGAGCAGGTAATGGACGACATGGTCTTCCATTGCGCGCGCGGTTTGCGCGCCAGGTAATATTTACCCCTGGTCAGATAGGCGATGGCAGGCGCGGTAATGAAGGCGATGACAGGCGCGATATAGATCGCCATGGACGCGGCAAACGCGCCGAAGGCTCCAAAATGTGCGGCAAGCGCGACCGCCGCAGTGATTGCCATTGCACCCGTGCCGACAGGATTGATGTCGTAGAGATGCGCGCGCTTGAACTCGATGCCCGGCGGTGCAAGGCCAAGCGGCTTGTTGATGAAGAGATCCGCCGAAATGGCGCAAAGCCAGGCCGCCGCTATGATCGAGAAAACCCCAAGAGTCTCCTCGAGAAGCCGGTAAATGCCAAGCTCCATCAGCAGGAGCGCAATCGCGACGTTGAAAAACAGCCAGACGACCCGACCCGGGTGGCTATGCGTCAGGCGCGAGAAGAAATTCGACCAAGCAAGCGATCCGGCATAGGCGTTCATCACGTTGATCTTGAGCTGCGATACCACCACGAAGGCAGCCGTCAAGAACAGCGCGACAGTATGGTTGGGCACCATGTAACCGAATGCGGTGACATACATGTGCGCCGGGTCAGCAGCTTGTCCGGAGGGTATGCCGGAAGACAGCGCGAGCACGGCCAGGAAAGATCCAGCCAGAAGCTTTGGCGCGCCCACAACCACCCAGCCGGGACCGGCGAGAAAACGGGCGATGCGTTGACGCCAAGTGGCGGGCTTGTGATCGGGCGGCAGAAAGCGCAGGAAATCGACCTGTTCGCCGATCTGGGACATAAGGCCGAGGATAACGGCAGATGCTGCGCCAAACTGCGCCAGATCAAAGGGCGCAACGGTGCCGAGCTCTCCGGACGGCCGCCCATATCCGGTAAAGCCGAACCACAGCGTCACCTTCTGCCAATCCGAGAAGGCTATGAAAATGAAGGGCAGGATATTGAGCACGATCCAGACCGGCTGGGTCAGAAGCTGGAAGCGTGAAATCAGGCGCACACCGTGGGTGACCAGCGGGATGACCACAAGCGCTGAAACGACATAGCCAAGCCATGGCGGAATGCCAAAGGCGAGATCGAGCGCACCGGTCATGATCGATGCTTCGATGGCAAACAGGATGAACGTGAAGCTCGCATAGACCAGCGACGTGACCGTCGAGCCAATGTAACCGAAGCCCGCCCCGCGGGTGAGCAGATCGATATCCACCCCGTGCTTGATCGCATAGCGACTGATCGGCACGCCAATCAGAAGCAGCAGAAGCGAGGCTGCCACTGTCGCGTAGATCGCATTCGTCGTACCATAGGAAAGTGTGATTGCGCCGCCGACAGCCTCCAGAGCCAGAAACGAGATGGCCCCGATCGCCGTCTGGGAAATGCGCGCGGAGGAATATTGCCGCGCACTCTTGGCGGTAAAGCGCAGCGCATAGTCTTCAAGCGTCTGGTTGGCGACCCAGCGATTATAGTCGCGGCGGACGGGAATGATCCGCTGCCGGGCGGTCATGCCACACCTGCCTGCGGAGACGTTCCGAAGCCCAGAAGCGCAAGCATGACAGATGGATCGAATGGGTCATGGTTCATGACCTATCAAAAGCACGCCCTGCCCCTGCATTCAAGCAGAACGGAAATGACAGCACGGACGAAATCTACGTCAAACGACGTAGAGAGAACCGCTTGGCTGATCCACTCAAGCGTTGAAGAACGACCAGAAAAGCCGAGGCAATTCAACCCTAACCGTCTGTATTGATCCGCATCCGCCAGCATCCTCCTACCCTTGCTCCGAGACGATGACCCCGAACCCGGAGAATGACGGATGAGCGAGACAACCCCGAACATGGGCATGCCCTATATCTTGCCGGCACAGGCCCAGAAGCATGTGATACACAATGAAGCCCTTCAGATCATAGACGGGATCGCCAATATCGTTGTGCGCGACAGCCTGAGTGTCCCGCCGACAACACCAGCCGAGGGCGATGTCTATCTGGTGCTTACGGCCTTGTCCGGCGAATGGCTTGGCAGGGCCGGACGGCTTGCCATGTGGATTGATGGCGCCTGGCTTTACATTACCCCTCGGGATGGCTGGTGCGCATGGTTCTGCGCCGAAAGCCTCTTCAAGGTGTTTGACGGCTCGACATGGGTCAATCCGCTCTCTACCGAAATCGTAGACCGTCTCGGCATTTCCGCAACGCCGGACGACACAAACCGGCTCGCGGTTTCATCGCCAGCAAGCCTCCTTTCGCATGCAGGTGGTGGCCACCGCATGATCATCAACAAGGCGGCGACGGCGGACACGGCATCCATTCTGTTCCAGACAGGATGGGCAGGTCGCGCCGAAATCGGCACGGCCGGAAGTGATCGGCTTCAATTCAAGGCCAGCGCCGATGGCGCGGCCTGGGTTACCGCCCTAGAGATGGACGGCGGCGGCGTGGTTCGCACCCCGGCCCGTCCCGTTGCCTCGGCCAGATTGACGGAGAGCGCGTTCACGGCCTCCACAGGTGACCAGATCGGGGTCGACACGCTGACAATCTCGCAAGGCGGCGTGTCGCTTGGAGCCGCACTGGCAAGTGGTCATGGCCGCAGCATCATTGTTCCGGCTGATGGCCTCTACTCTGTCAGCATCGGGATCGAGGCCTCGACGGCATCAGGCTTTTCGGTCGCCGCCAGCGTCAACGGGAGTGTTCGCGACCTCAAGGTCACGAGTGCAGGCGCCGTTGCTGCGAGCCTGGGATTTCAGGCGAGCGGCATACTCGCGCTCAACGCCAGCGACGCACTTTGCCTCGCCTGCAACGGACCCGCGACCATCGCCGATGCGGGCGTTACAATCTCCATGCATCTTATTTAGCGGGCACATGTCCGGCTGCACCATATTCGGCCAGCCGGACCTCACGATCGTGAACCGGATCAGGATTCCGGCGCCGCCTCACAGTGGTCGTCAAACAAAATGGGGCGGAGGGGCACAATTCGGCACGAATACCGAAAATCCTAGCGATCGGTTTAAATGAATTATCACGCTTGCCCGCCAATATCCGGCGGCAAGTGTCAAAGTGATCCAGGTACATGTCCGAAAAGCAACCACTCGTCCTTCACGTCGTGCGTCAGTTCCTGCCCAATCGTGGCGGGCTGGAGGATGTCGTCGCAAACCTGTGCCGTGTTCTGCCGGAACGCGGCTATCGCGTCCGGGTACTCACGCTCGACCGCCTGTTTGTTGATCCCGCAAGGACGCTCCCGCATACGGAAACCATCAGCGGTATCGAAGTCGTCCGGATTCCATGGCAGGGTTCGACGCGCTATCCATTTGCACCGTCCGTCTTCCGCCATCTGGCCGAAGCCGACATCGTGCATGTGCACGCGATTGATTTCTTCTACGACGCCCTGGCACTCGGGTGGCTCCTGCATCGCAAGCCGATGATCGTTACAACGCATGGCGGCTTCTTCCACACGCGCGCGCATTCGACGTTGAAACGCATCTGGTTCAATACCCTGAGCCGCCTTTCTGCAACGGCCTACCAGGCAATCGCCTGCTGCAGCCAGTCCGACAAAGCCATGTTCGATCGCATCGCGCAGTCACGGACCGTGCTGGTCGAAAACGGGGCGGATACGGCCAAGTTTGCCGATGCAGCAGCAAACGCCGCAACCCGCGGCCTGATCACGATCGGCCGGTTCTCCGCAAACAAGCAATTGCCGCGTCTTCTGGATGCCGTGAAAGTGCTCGTGTCCCAAAACGCCAAGTGGCGCCTGACAATTGCCGGTGTGCCGTCTGACCTCACCGAACAGGATCTCAGGAAGGCGATTGCCGACCGGGGTCTTGTCGGCAATGTCAGGGTCGCGATCGGCGCTTCCAACGCCGAAGTCGGAGCCATGATGCGCGATGCGAGCCTTTTCGTCTCGGCGTCCGAATACGAGGGCTTTGGCCTTGTCGCAATCGAGGCGATGAGCGCCGGGCTCTTGCCTGTCCTGCAGCCCAACGACGCATTTGCAAGTCTTGCGGCAAAGCATCCTGCAATCCGTCTGGCGAAATTCGAAGATCCTATCCGGGCAGCAGCCGTCATCAACCGGGCCTTCGAGGATCTCGAGCGCAATACCGATGGCGAGCGGCATGCAGCCATCAATGCGGCAACCGAATATGCGTGGTCGAATGTGGCGGGCAAATACACAGCGCTCTATGACAGGATCCTTGCCCAGCGCGGACAGGTCGCTATCGGAATTGCAAAGGCTGCGGCCTGAAAATTCCACTAGAATCATAAAGTTGCTAGTGGTTTGGTTCCAACATTTGCCCGGGGGTTTGCAGAGCCGGGAGGCAAATGTTGGAACCAAACCACTAGAATGATAAACTTGCCAGTGGTCTCGAAGGATACCCCCGATGCCGAAAGCGATTGCAGCATGTCTTGCCCTGGCACTTTCATTCGGCACGGTGACACACGCACAGGCCGCCTGCATGCGCGGCGTTAATCTCTCGGGTGCCGAATTCGGTGACCTAAAGGGTGCCTACGGACAGAGCTATATCTATCCCTCGGATGCGATGATTGCCTATTTCAAGGCAAAGGGGCTCAACACCATCCGTCTTCCCTTTCTATGGGAACGCCTCCAGCCGATCCTGGGTCGGGATCTCGATCCAGCCGAGCTTGAGCGTTTGAAGGATGCCGTAACTCGCATGCGCGCAGCGGGTCTGATGGTTGTCCTCGATCCTCACAATTATGCTGTCTATAACGGCAACCAGATCGGCTCGAACATCGTGTCCGATGGCGATTTTGCCAGCTTCTGGAAAAAGCTCGCCACGGTCTTTGCAAATCAGGACGGAGTTTCGTTCGGGCTGATGAACGAGCCGCACGATCTTCCATCGGAGCGTTGGCTGACAAGCGCCAACAGCGCCATTGCGGCAATCCGTGCTGCTGGTGCCGGGAACCTCATTCTCGTGCCGGGCACAAGCTGGACCGGCGCCCACAGCTGGCAGGAAGCGAACGCCGCCAACATGATCAAGGTCCAGGACCCCGGCAACAATTTTGCCTTCGAGGTTCACCAATATCTGGACAGCGATTTTTCCGGAACGCATGCGACATGCGAACGCGCGCAGGATGCCGCCACCGCAATTGATGCAATGACAAGCTGGCTCAAAGCGAATGGAAAGCGCGGCTTCCTCGGTGAGTTCGGTGGTGGAAACTCGCCAGGGTGCATAGCAGGCCTCAAGGGCATGGTCGCCAGGGTGAATGCCGCCAGTGACGTCTGGGTCGGCTGGACCTACTGGGTCGCTGGCGACTGGTGGCCGCCGTCAGAGCCGCTCAATATCACCCCCACGAAGGATGGTGATCGGCCTCAGCTCGCCACACTTCTCGGCCCCGGTCTCTCGGACAAGTCCTGTGCAGGGCTCTGAGCCTTAGGCTCGGGTCCTATTTGTTTGATCCCGGCATTCGACGTACCAAGAATGAACCAGAACAGGGCTGCGGTCTTGATCGAGTAGCCCGAGTTCGAAATGATCAGCAGCAGCAGGAAGTAGAGGATTGCCATGGAATGGAATGTCCATGCCTTGGGCGTCCTGACCGGCAGGAAGACAAAGAGCCCCCAGAGGCCGATAAATCCGATCAGGCCGAACTGCGTCAGCGTATAGGCAAGGCCGGAGTCGGACACGAACTGGTCCGTAACTTCGCTGCCGAAAACCACCCCGGAACTCAGCTTGGTGAGAATATGCGCGGTCACCTGCAGGCGGCCGACGAGATTGTCGGGGCCACCATTGGTGCCGGATTCGATGCCGTAGATCGCCAGAATGGCCAGCATCAGGAAAGGCAGGCTTAGCCAGATCTGACGTGCGATCAGATGGTAGACCGGATAAAGCAGCGTCATCAGCCCGATCGTGTAAAGACCGAAGCGGGCATCGGCCATGACGATGGTCGACAGTCCGCCCAGCATGGTCATCCATCGCCAGCGCATATCCTTGCGGTAGAGTGTCCACGCGTAAACAATCACCCCGAAGTTGCCGATGGAAACCGGTTCCAGAAATACGGACGACACGCGCTGCTGTCCGAGAAACGGCAGGATGTTGCGAGGCTCCGGTCGCAAGCCGCTGACGAACAGTCCTCGGGTGTGTCCAAACGTTTCCTTCAGCGTCAGCGACCCTCTGGAAAGATAGTAGCCGAGCACGTTGAAGTAATCGAGATAGACATCGGTCGCCAGATATTCGAACAGCCCGACAATCACCACCACGATCACCGAAATGGTCACCAGCTTATCGGCCAGCCGGATGTCTGCCAGACGCATGCCGGCGCAATAGAAGACGAAGGGAATGAGAACGTCGCGCACGGCCTTCGGATCCGCCTGATGGCGCATCGCGAACAGAAAGATCATGTAGGCGAGGAAGACACCGAACGCGAGGTAGAAGCCGATCTTGCGCTCCATTGCCACGATCGATGCGCAGCCGATGAAGACCAGTTCGCCCAGCATCACAGTTCCATCGTGGATGGCAAGGACGCGCGTATTCACGAAGCAAAGGAACGCATTGAACGTCAGACCGCCGAGCACGGCGATCATGGAAAGCGTGTAGAGCGCCTTCATCTGGCGATCTGCGCGGCTGACAGACGTGACGGGCGCACGCGACCGGGTCAGCGAGTACCGTTCAACTGTGCCGCTGATGTCCGCCATGATCAGACCCCGGTGACCACCATGCCGAGAAGCTTGTCATCCCATGGCTTGAGTTCGGCCTGCAGCTTGCCGAGCTCAGCCTTCGAGGTCTTGGCATGCGCAAGCGTAATGATCGCATCAGCCTCGCCAAACACCCGATCCACCACGGCGCCGACCGAAGGGCCGGAGGCGTCCAGAAGATAGAACACAGGCCACTTGGCGCGCGATGCAAACAGCGGCACGCGCTCGCTTGGCGGCTCAAACTGAAGGTAGCCACCTGTCCAGCCTTCGACATCCTCGAATGTCTGGTGGGCAAGTGCGACACGCGGCCCGCGACGAACAAGCGCATGACGCTGCCTCATGGTCGCGTGGCCATCGGACGTCACGACGAAAACACCCGCGTCAACCAGCGAAAGCGCAATCTCGTGGATCAGAGCCGTCGTGCCCTCGACGCCGTTCGCCGGATAGAACAGAATGTTGGCGCGTCCATGCTCCTGGGCTGCAAAGGCGGTCAGGATCATCTCGGTCACGCGCGCCTTGTCAATCATCGCGCCGTCGTCCGGCGGGGTCGGTTCGGCAGCAGGTTCAGGTTCCTTGCCGCGACCGAAGGCCAGAAGGTCTCCAAGCTTGCTTGCCGCAGGCTTCTGTTCCTCGGAGGTCGCAGCAACGACCGGAATGCCGCTGCCATCATGGATACGCTGCAACGTCTTCTCGCGATTCGGACCGAGAAGTTCGCGAACGACGGCGAGTGCCGTGCCGAGGATGGCGCCAAGGAGAAGCCCAGCGATGAAAGTCAGAAGTTTGGGCGCTCCGCCCGGCTTGGCGGCCGGAACAGCCTGCGAGATGACGCGTGCTGCACTGGTGTCGAGCGACTGCTTGCCACCGAGGTCTTCGGCCTTGGTCACATAACCCTGGTACAGCTGTTTCAGCGAATCCGCATCGCTTTCCATCTGCGCCAGACGGGTCCGCGCCTCGCCGCTCTCACCGGTCTGTCGGGCAAGGTTCTGGTAGCGCGCCTGCAAAGCGTCGCGCTCGGCCTGTGCGCGCAGGTAGGAATTCTTCATGGAGCCGCGCAGGCGATCCATTTCGGCAAGGATCGACTGGCGCATGCTGGCGACCTGTGACCGCGCAGCCTTCAACTGCGGATGCTGCTCCCCGAGGTTGGCTGCAAGTTGCGCCTCGCTGTCCTTCAGCTGTGCGTAACGCGTGCGCAGGCTGATCAGCGTGTTGGACTGGAGTGCTTCCGGAATTGCACCGGTCTCGATGTCAGCCATCGACAGGCGAACGGCCTGATCGTAGACGGCCTTTTCACTGTCCACCTTGCCATTGGCCGTGGCAATCTGCTGGCTCAGGTTTTCGACCTCCTGGTCGATCACGAGACCTTTGGTCGATGTGGCAAAGAGCCCGTGGGTCGCCTTGTAGGTCTCGATTTCGATCTGCGCCTTCTGCAGCCGCTGGCGAAGCTCTTCAGCCTGGCTCTGAAGCGTGGCCGTGTAGCGCTGGGCGGAGCCAGAGCGGCCGTTGTCCGTGAGCTTCAGATAGGCGTCCGCCGTGGCATTGGCAATTTCGGCGGCTTTCAGAGCATTCGGATGCTTGGCCGTAATCGTAAAGACCAGCGACTGGTCGGCGCGCAAAACCGCGATATCGCTGCGCAGCGCCTCAACGGCCATCTGCTTGCGTTCATCCTCGGGAACAGCGGCGCCCCGGCCCAGAAGCCTGGACAAGATGCCCCCGGTTTTTGCCGGCGCCATCCAGCCATCATCCTGCAGCTTCAGCGTATCGACCACCTCGGAAAGCACCTCGGCCGACTGCATGATGTAAATCTGGCTGTCGGTCGCAAGCTCGCCTGCTCCGGAAGGCTGACTGCCCGCGGCCCCGGTTGTGGGGCTCTGGAGGCCGGCAGGGTCGACGATAAGCTCGACAGTCGACTTGTAGAGAGGGGTCTGATGCATCGCAAAGGCAAGCGCCAGCGCACCGCAGGTGGCGGCAGCCACAGCGGGATAGATCCAACGTCGCCGGAGGATGTCCGGCACCTGGGAAATCTCAATGTTCATGACAAACCCGATACTGAATACAACACACGTACACACAGCATTTCAGGGTCAGTCTCGCAGAGGTTGCTTAACAATACGTCAACCATAATCGATAACCATGTTTGGGCAGCCATTTCACCTAATCTTAAGAGCTGAAACCTATTCTCCTGCGCGCAGATAGAAGACGATCTATGGGCCTGGTTGTGGCGGTCCGGCAGCACCCGTGATCAAACGCGCGGCGCTTTGCGGCCGGCCCAGCCTTCCGGGGTCGACGGGCGCGGCGAACGCGAACAGCGACATTCCCCAAAACGGAGAAGATGCATTGAAGGTGGTTTTTGTTGTCTCATCGCCAAAGGAATCGATGTGCGGTGTTGCCGACTACACGACCCGGCTTGCAAGCGCCTTTGCCGGAACCGGCGTGACGGCCGTCGTCGAATATCCGAACGGCTTTTCAGTCAAGACGCTGCAGGACCTTCGCGACAAGCATGGCAGGGACGCAGTCTTCCACCTGCAATATCCGAGCCTCGGCATGGGCAACTCACTGACCCCTGCCCTTGCGCCGCTTCTGTTTCCGAAATGCTTCGTCACACTGCACGAATTCGGGCTCTTCTCCGTTCCGCGCAAGCTGATCTTCCTGACTCACGCCTTGCTGTCGAAGAAAATCATCTTCTCCAATGAACCGGAACGGGACCTCTACGCACGCTGGTTTCCGTTCTCAAAGCGTCGCCTCGTTGTCATGCCGATTGGTAACAACATCCCGAGGCTCGCGGAGCGGCAAGATTACGGCAAGCCACACCGGCTCGTCTACTTCGGACAGATCTCGCGCGACAAAGGCATCGAAATATTCATCGAGACGGTGCGCCGACTGAAGGAGGCCGGACGCGACATCCAGGTCGGAATGATCGGCGCACTCGTTGAAGGTCATACCGAGATCGTCGAGATGGTCCGGGCTGCAGAACGCGATCTCGGCGTGGAACTCTCGCTCGGACTGCCGTCCGATCAGGTATCGCACAAGCTTGCCGCTGCAGACATGGCGCTTCTGCCCTTCCCCGGCGGCGTGACCGACAAGCGCGGTTCCGCACTTGCATGCCTGGACCACGGATTGACACTGTTGACCACGCATTCGGAAATCACGCCGCAATGGTTGAAGCAGGCGTCCTATCCGGTCGCCAACGCCGAAGATGCAGCAAGGACAGCAAGCAGCATCATGGATGGAATACTGCCCCGGGATCCCGCACCAGAAGTGCGGAGCAGCGAACTGAAGGCCCGCGAATGGCCCGAAATCGCGCGGCGGCACATCGCGCTCTACAATCAGTCCGTCGGCTGACCGGGACGTTAAAACCAGAGAAACCATCTTCGTTGAAAAGGCTCCCGACCAAGCCCGGGATAGCCATGTTTTAAGTGTTGCAGCGTACAACCTGCACCCACATTGATGGTATTTCCAGTCTGGTATTTTGAGCGCAATGCAAACGGCAAACAGCGGAATCGTTAGAAATTCGGTCCTCAACGCAGCGGCAGGGATGGCCTTGCTGGTGACGGGTTTCATATCCTCCGTCATTGTTGCGCGCTTGCTCGGTCCCGAGGCGAACGGAACGATCGCGTTCTCGCTCTGGCTGGTTACAACGGGTTCCCTGATTGCGGAGATGGGGAGCGGCGTCTCGCTTCTGCGCATCCTGCCGCAGCTCGCTGCACGCGGCTATGATCCAGCGGCGCGACGCCGGTTTGCCGCCTATCTTGCCTGGCCCGTCGTGGTGTCGACGCTGCTTCTGACAGCCGCGTATACGGCCTACACGCATTTCTTCGGCGACAAGCAGGGGTTCGACGCAACGCCGGAAATCGTTGTGCTGACCGGGCTGCTCTTTGTCATCCAGTCCATCGGATCCTTTTCGAAAAACTACCTGATCGGGGAACAGAGCCTGGGAGCCTTCTTCCGGCTCTCGACCACCAGCGCTGTCTTGCAGCTGGTGACGGTAGCAGTCGGCGCATGGTACTGGGGCGTCGTGGGTGCGCTTGCAGGATATGCCGCCGGCCAGATCACGCTGTTTCTGTCGACGGTCTCGATCCTGCGTTCACGACCGGACAGCTGCGGGCTGAGCATGCGCGAGGTGGCAAGCTCGTCCTTCGTCGTGATCATCGAATTCGTTGTCACTGCGATCTTTCTGACCAGACCCGAAATCGTCTTCCTCCAGCATTTTCGCAATGCCGAAACCGTGGGCTACTATGCTGTCGCCATGTCGCTGGCCAACATTGCGCTTCAACTGCCGATCCAGTTGACCGGTAGCCTCATGCCCTATTATGCCGAGCACATCGAAAAGGGCGGGAACCTTCCTGCCAGCATTTTCGAAGCCGTCATGCGCAACTTTGCCTATCTGACCTTGCCGATGAGCTTTGGGCTCGCCGCCGTGGCAGAGCCGCTCGTCACAAGCATCTATGGCCCTGCCTTCAAGGATGCCGGCATCATCGTTGCCATTCTTTCGGCGGGTGCACCGGCAAACGTGTTCCTCCAGCTATGCACGCAATATATCTTCGCGGTCGACAAGCCGGGCATTCGGCTCAACACCGCCATCATGGGTGCGATAGCCATGGTCATCGGCTTGCTTGCCGTTGTTCCCTTCTATGGTGGCGAAGGTGCCGCAGTCATTCGCAACCTCGTCCTCGTGGGCATGTGCATCTTCATCATGCGCTTCGTGAAGCTCGACAATCCCTCCGGGACCATCGGCTACAGCCTTCTGCGCATCACCGTAGCTTCATTGGCAACCGGCTTCGCGGCTTACGCGTTGACGGTTTTCGTTCCGGGTTTGCCCGGTGTCGTGCTGGGCATTGGGGCCGGCATGGCAGTCTACGTTCCGGCCCTTCGTCTGGCCGGAGCGATCGATCCTGCCGACCGTGCCTTTCTGGCCGGGCTGGATCACCGCATACCAGGCCGCTTCCGGCGGACCTTCCACATCATCCTTAATATGGCGGCGCCAAGGGCGGCGGCTGCGACGACACATGACAGGATAAAAGAATGAACCAGATTGACGAACGACAGAGCGAAAGACCGATTGCCGCTCTGCCGATCCGCTTTAAAGGGCTTGCCGGACACTTCATGTCGGCAGAACCGGGCGCGCAAGCCTCGGATACCGCGGTGCTGCTCGTGAGCCCATGGGGCTTCGAGGATATGAGCCTGCGGAAATTCTACCGGGAAATAGCCGAGGAACTTGCGATTTTGGGGATCGCAAACCTCCGCTTCGACCTTCCGGGAACAGGCGATTCCTCCGACCCGGCAGACGCGGGAACACTTGATTCCTGGGTTTTATCCGTCAACACAGCCAGCGACCAGCTGCAGGCGATGACCGGTGCCAGCAAGGTCATCCTGCTGGGACATGGGATCGGCGGCACCTTGGCGACGATGGCGGTAAACCGCCTGCCCGCAGTCACAGGCCTTGCACTGCTTGCACCGGTTGTTTCCGGCCGCGCATATCTGCGCGAAACAGCGCTCTGGTGGAAACTGATCGCGGGCGATCTCGGTCTCGGGGCCGAAGCCACGGACAGCAGCAAGGTGACGATCGCGGGCTTTGAGATGCCCGATCAGATCGCAGCAGAAATTCGCAAGATCAAGGAGGCCGCGCTCACGCTCGAACGGCCCCTCCAGATCCTTTGCGTCAGCCGACCGGGTCGCGATGACGACTGCAGCTTTGCGCAGGCACAGAAGCAGAGCGGTTCCGAAATCGAATGTTTTGACTACACCGGCTACGACACGCTGGTCACCAATCCAATGATATCGCGCGTTCCAACGGGCCTTGCGGCAAAGGTCGCCGCCTGGGCACGGGCAAAGTCACCGGTCGAAGCACCCGCGCGCGCTGCCATGCCTGTCTCGGACGTGACGATGAGCACGAACACCTATGTGGAGTCCGGGATCCGCTTCGGCAGCCAGGGACATCTGGTGGGCACACTGTGCGAACCTGTCGGCGAACGGAAGGGCTCGCCCCTCCTTATTGTCGGTACGAGTTATGATCGCGCTGCCGGCTGGGGCCGCATGGGCGTTCAAATGGCACGCGCCTTGGCGGAAACCGGCGTGACCAGCCTCCGCTTCGATGCTGCCGGCGTCGCCGACAGTCCATCGCTTCCGGGCGACCCTCGGCAGGTGCTCTATTCGGCGAGCCACGATCGGGACGTTCGTCAGGCCTTGCATGAACTCGCCTTCCGGACCGGTTCACGCGCACTTGTCGGCGGCCGTTGCAGCGGTGGCTACCATGCTTTCAAGGCCTCTATCGACAACGACGAATGTGCAGGCGTCGTGCTGATCAACAGCTATGCATTCGTCTGGGAAGAAGGCGCAAATGTTGACGACGTGCTTCTCCAGATCGCACGGCCACTGAGCGACTATTCAAAGCGGGCGACGGATATCGAAACCTTTCGGCGGATCATGCGCGGCGAGGTCAATCTGACACGTGCCGCGTTCAACATCACCTCGCAGATCGCATCGCGTTTCGCTGAAAGGCTGGCGCCTGTCTTTGGCGGCCTTGTCGGCAAGAATCGTCTTGCCTCCGATATCCACAATGCATTCCGCAAGCTCGAAGAACAGGGAAAGCCCGTCCTCCTGCTCTATGGCGACCACGACCCTGGCCTGCAGCAATTCCACCTGGCCTTCGGCCCTGATGGCAAGGCGCTGAAGAAATTCAGCAATGCGGACTATCAAAGCCTGGGCGAGGCCGATCACAACATCACGGAAAAACAGGTCCAACAGCGAGTGATCGCCGATATCGCCCGCATGGCGACAAGGGCAGCCTGACCGGCAAGGGATCTGGCCACAAACAAGAGAAGCGGAAAGGGAAACCTTTCCGCTTCATGCTTTTGGTGACCTGTTGGAATCGGTCTTAGAGCGTAACGCGCTACGCCACTGAATCGACTCTCAAAAACGGACCGATCCGCGACCGCCTGCAAGCCTGACTTCGCCGGACGGCCTGACCGTTCCCCCCGTCAGAGCGATGCGCCGCGCAGCACCTGGTGCCAGATGAAACCAGTTGTCGCTGGCCTCATATCCGTCGACATGAATTTCAACGTTCTGCGCGAACCTGCCGGTTGAGACTTCGAGGGTAAAGCCTTGATCCGACTCCTGAAGTTCCACATGAAGCTGGGCGTCACGCGACAGCGCCGCACGTCCGAGCGGGAAGTGAAACGCACTCGCGAGTTCCTCGGCCGTATCGGCATCCAGCAAGCGGGCTACGGTGACATCATGAGACGCCGGTCCGAACCGGAACGCATAGGCCGTATCGAAGAAGGCACCGAAAAGTTCAGTCGCGGGCAACGAAATTGCGGCACGAGGTCCCAGCAGCATCTGCCGCTTTCCGGAGACAACAGGGGTCGCCCCATCGCGCAGGCAGGCGATTTCGATCACGATCTCGCGGGCTGCAGGACCATCGTTGACCGCATGGATATCGACACCATTGGTGCCCTCGTCAGTCAGCATGATCTGTAGGGGACGGAAGGCTCGCCGGACTGCATGCCAGACGGGCTTCGGCTTTCCGGTCGCGTCGATCAGCCCCCACCCTGCTCCGGGCATGAGGTCCTGCAGTGTCCAGATGAGTGCGCCATGACAGGTCGAGCGCTTGCGCCGCCATTCGGCAAATGTCGCCTCCGTCACCTCGCCGGTCACAGTCCGGGAGAGATCCAGATAGAGGCTCATGTTTTCACGTCGCAGACGCTGCGGGTCGATGCCGTACAAGTCTCCGAGATAGAAATCACGGACGTCCTCGAAGTCCCAGCTCGCACCACGGTCACGCGGAACACGCGCCTTCCAGCGCGGATCGTGGACCGGCGGCACCGGCAAATGCCGGTCGAGCGTCGCCTGCTCGGGCACATGCGCAAAGGCCAGGGTCTCGGCTGCAAAGCGAACCTCGGCACGGCGCGCGTCTTCCAGCGGGCGCATATAGGCCCCGACGCCGTAGTAGTGGGTCACACCGGCATTGGGCGAGAACGGCATTGCTCCGCCGCTCGGAGAATTGGTCACATAGACGCAATCCGGCCGGTTCTCGGCGACGAGCGCCGGGATCAACTCTTCGGTGAGCGGCGCCTCGTAGGTCGATGCGGGCAGTCCGAGCATTGCAGCCTGCTGGTAGACTTCCGATCCCCCGCAAACAACCGCCAGAGAAGGCGACCCTGCCGTCCGCCAGAAAAACTGCTCGATTTCAGCCTTGAACGCAGCCATCCAGTTTTCATCGGCGGCCGGATAGTCGAAATTCGCCAGCATCAGGTCCTGCCAGACCATCAGCCCCAGTTCATCGCACAGCGCGAAGAAATCAGCCGTCTCGTAGGTCATAGTGCCACCGATGCGGACCATGTTCATGTGGGCGGCGGCTGCCTTTTCCAGCCACGGTCGATAGTCCTCTCGCCCGCCCGGCAGGCACACGATATCGGCGTTGGTCCATACCGCTCCACGGCAGAAGACCGGGACACCATTCACGTGTAGCGAGAAATCGAGGCCATCAGCGCCCCTGTCGACAGTGATCCGTCGAAAGCCCGCGCGGCCAATCAGAGTGCGCGTATCGCCGCGCTCGAGTTCGACATCATGCAAGACGGGCCGGCCGTGCGTGGCGGGCCACCAGCATTCGACGTCTGGAATGACAAGCATCGCATCCCCACCTAGAAGTTCGGCGGAAACGCCAGCGCAGTGAACGACGGAGCCGTCCGGGGCATTGGCGACGGAGACGCGAAGCAAACCCCGTCCGCTATCATCAAGACGGGCCGAGATACGCGGCACCGCATGGAGGACGCCAGCGAGCGATACCGGACGATACGGCCCAATGGCATGGACCTCCGGGCACCAGCCGGGCATACGGCCAAGCGTGGTGGTGCGAAAGAGACGGACCCCAGCAGGGGTAATCATCTGCGGACGCCAGCGCGCGCGTTGCCCCTTGCGGCCAAAGCGGGGCTCCATCGCGCGAAAGCAAAGCGCAAGCTGGTCGCTTCCCTCAAGCAGCACGGGCACATAATGGGCGACGAACATGCTTTCGGACGAGAGGATACGTGTCCCGTTCAGGTAGACCTCGCAGACCGTCGCAAGACCCTCGAACCGCAAAACGGCTTGCCCAACATCGCTGCTGTCGAGCCGGAGAATATACCAGGCATCATGACCATCGAGAGGCTGCGGATTGGCGCGGTCATACCGGCCGGCAGCCTCAAGGGCTTGCGCGACAGTTCCGGGCACGAAGGCAGGAATGAAATCTGCGGTCGCCGGAAGATCGGACGGCACCGCGCAGGCATCCGGATCCGTCAGGCATAGAACCCAGCCGTCATCGAGGCGCCGAAGCGTTTCCTCGCGCGGCAACGGCGCAAGGTTTTCCGCCTCAATGCCAGACTGCATGTCAGGATGTGTGTTGCTCATGTCCGCCCGCCTGTTACCGCCCCGCGGGACATCCTAAAGGACGTTGCCGGCAGTTTCCATAAGCTGGTCCCAGGCGTCAGCCGCAGGTTCTAGGACGCCGTTCAGCGCCTCGAACTTCTTGCGCGTCACCGCACGGGCGAGCTGAAACTGCGCCGACTTCATGACTTCGGAAATGCGCATGGCATGCGCGGCAGGAGCTTCAAATTCCGCACCAAGCCATTGGAAATAGCTTCCGCAAAGCTCAAAATTTGCGCCCGCCTGGCGCAGGGTGTTGAACGCATACTTGTGGAAGAAACCAAAGGGGCGTTCAGCCAGCTTTTCGGCTGCGGCCGGAAACTCCGTAGAAAAGATGCGCAGCGGGTTTTCAGCCGGACGCCGGTCGAAATGATAGCGTCCAAGGGCGAGCGCCTCTTCGCGCAACTCCCTTTCGGCCGGATAGAAATCGGGCAGCTTGGCGAATTCGGTATAGGGCAGGAACGGCAATTCCCCCTCGCCCGCGTTCAGCCTGAACAGGCCGTCGAAATCCTCACCCGAAAGATGAAAGAACCCGGCATTGTGGAAATAGTCGAGTTCCTTGCGTTCGAGGTCCATCCTGTTGATTGCAACGGTCGTCTTGCCGTGTTCCAGCCTGTAGGCCACGCCCTGCGTGTCAGGCATGTAGAACGAATCCATCTCGATGAGGCAGATGCGCCCCCTCTTCGCCTGCTCGGCGACATGGGCTTCGACACGGTCATAGATAGCAAGCTCGGTGACCAGAATGCCAAACAGGCTTTCCAGATCCTCAAGGGGCACCTTGAAGAAAGTCATCTGGTCGCCTTCGTAATCCTGGGTCAGCGTGAAGGCGAGCATGGCTTCGGGTGGAAGTCCCTGCGCTGCCAGCAACTCGATCCAGAGATCCGTGTAGCAATTGGTTTCCGGCCACATGCGCTCCGGAGAATGGAGCGCATGCGACTGATAGCCTGCCGGAGCAATATTCAGGATGCCGGGCATGCCTTATCCCCAGAGAGCCTTGCGGACCTTTTCCGGCCACAGCTTGGGATCAAGACCATGGTGGTGGAAGAGAGCAAGCGCGATGCGCTCGAGGCCAAAACCGACGCAGGCCGTGTGAGCCGTTTCGCCATCCGCCGTCTTCAGTTCCCAGGTCTTGCCGAAATGGTCCTGATGATAGTTGAAGCTCATGCAGGCCGTCGGCTTCGAGGTCGACGTGATCGGGATCAGCAGTTCGAACTTGAGGTTCTGGTCACGCTGGTTGTTCTTCATCAGTCGGCCGGCGCGGCCGAAGAACGGATCGTTGGCGACGTCGATATCGACCGGAAGTTCGACTTCGGCCATCAGCGTCTTGCCCCGCTCCATCCATTCCTGACGGAAGGACATGACATCCGCCGGCTTGCCCATGCGAACGAACTCGCGCATGCGGAACAGCTGCATGCGAGCCGGATCGTTGGAAGGCTCATGGCGGAAGCAATAGGACTGGATATTGAACAGACCGCCCTTGGCCGGAAGGTTGCCGCGCTTGGCGACGATCGGATAAAGCGGGTAGCAGGCAGCGGGCGTCAGCACGATGTCGGAGGCCTTCTGACCGCCGGTCCAGTCCTTGCCTTCGGCCAGGCACTGGATGAGGTCAGCGTGGTCCGCATCATTGCCGCAGAAGCAATGAACCGTGCCTGCGAGCTGCGGGAAATTCTTCATGTAACCCGAGCCTTCGAAATACATCCGGTTCATGCCGGGCGGAAAACGAATGACTTCGGCGCCGGTCACACCGGCAACACGGTCGATCAGACCTTCAAAGGCGGTGATCACGTCTTCAAACGTACCGGAGCGGGCGTAAAGACCCTCGACACCGGTATCGATGAGGAGACCGGCATCAAAAAGACGGTCGAGATAGGAAACCTGCATATCCATAGCGTTACCCCAGAAGGCTTGTGTCTTGTTTGTGGACCAGAAGCATCGTCGACGTATTGGCGAGGATGCGGTCGTTCGAAATCATCAGCTGTGCCGAATGCGCATCGCGCAGATGGCGACCAAGGCTGTAAGGCGTGCCGTTCTTGTAGCCGGCAATGCCGCAAATCATCATCGCCTGGTTGATGATCGTGAGGATCTTCTGCGACGTGGTGATCTTGACGTTGTTCATGGCCACGGCAAAAGCCATGGACGAGAGCTTGACCGGATCTTCCTTGGCGTCTTCGAAGCGTTCGAGACCTGCCAGAACATTGCTCTTGATGAGATGAAGTTCGGCCGATGCTTCGGCAAGGCGAAGTGCGCCCGGAGGCGTCGAGCCAGGGTTGGCGCGGGCAGCGGCCCGCACGAAGGCCTGGGCACGCGATACCGCATTGAGGGCGATCCCGTACCAGACGCCTGACCAGAGAAGGTGGCAGGTGGCCAGCATGGATTCGGCCGCGATCTCTGCAAACGCTTTCGGGAGGATCTGTTCCTTGGGTGCTTCCGCCTTGAACAGGAAGCCATCAGAGCAGGTGCCCCGCATGCCGAGCGTGTCCCAGACATGGGTGCGCTCAAGGGTGTACTGGTCCTTGAGGAAAACCGTCATGACCTGATCCGACGACGCGGCATCACGATGTGCGCGCGACGTGATCAGGATCGCATCGGCGAATGCGCCGTAGGAGATGACGGTGGCTTCCTTGGTCAGGCGACAGACGGCGCCGTCAACCTCGATTGCGCAGATCGAATTGCGCAGGTTGCCACCGATGCCGGCTTCGGTGGTCGCAGAGCCCAGCAGCAGCTGTTCCGCCACCACGCGGCGCATGAAGGCTTCATGCCACGCGTCGCCCAGACCATGTGAAACAAGGCTCGAAAGCTTGATGTGATGCATCGCGAAGATCATGGCGGAAGACGCACATTCCTGCCCGAGGATCGAGCAGACTTCAGCGATCTCGGCAAGGCTTGCGCCCTCGCCCCCAAGCGAAACGGGGATCTGGATGCCAAAAAGCCGTCCCGACTTCATCGCGGCAACGGTCTCGTGCGGAAAGCGGCCTTCCTTGTCGATCACATCGGCAAATTTGGCAGCGACAGCCGCGACTTCCCGAGCACGCTCGACAAGACTGGCGCCACGAACTTCAGACATCATGTTCATCAGGCAGCCTCCTGCCCCTCGACGATCGACGCGACGGTTTCGGCGATGGCGTCAATGGAGGCGAAAGACTTGCGGTTCAGCAAGTGATCCGGAAATTCAATGTCGAATGCATCTTCGATGCCGAGCATGAGCTGGACGGAGGCAAAGGACGACAGACCCGCAGCATAGAGATCCGCACCATCCTCCAAAGTATCGACCGAGACCGGCAGACCGCCAACCTTTGCCAGAAGCTCCCTGATTTTCGCTTTCATGTTCTTCTCCTATGCAGGTCAAATTTGGTTCTTATGACTTGATGTGCCGCAAACTAATCACAGCCGGTCTAAGATCGGGCTAAAGAACATAGGAAAGATTTTCTTAAATTGCAGAAATCGTATGTTTGCACGGCATACGTTCAGAAGCATGCGCTTGACGACATACCGAGTAGTATGTCTATCCTGTAGGCCATGAAATTCGACACCCGAACGAGAACCCGGAAAGACATGTGCGCATGAATGGCGATCCTGCTGAGAACCTTCTGGATGAAGGACAGATGGAAATTCTGCGCATGGCCGCACTGTGCTTCATGGAGCGCGGCTTTGCCGCGACCAGCATTGATGACGTGGCGCGCAAGCTGGGTTGCACCAAGGGCCGCATCTATCACTTCTTTGCCTCCAAGGCAGACCTGTTCTTCTCCGTGGCCGAAATCGGCATGGAATTCAATCACAAGGCCATTCGGTCCTGCGAGCATATCGCAGCGCCGTTTGATCGCCTGCGCGCCATGGCGCTGGCTCACAGCCTTTCGATGATCGAGACCCGCGCCTATCAGCATGCGGTCTGGCAGGGCGTCGAGCTTCATCTGCGCGGCGCAACCACGCCCGAACAGCGCAATCGCCTCGATGCCCTGATCGCGTCACGCGACCAATATTCCGATGTATTCCGGGACGTGATGGAACAGGCCCGTGAGCGTGGCGAACTGACCTATCCCGACGCAGGCATTGCACGTCAGCTGATGCTGGTCGCGCTGAGCTCGCCCATGTTCTGGTACAAGCCGCGCGATGCGGAGACGCTGGACGACCGTATCAAAGTGGCGCGCCAGTGTGTCGATTTCGCACTGAGCGGCCTTGGTGCCCGGCCTCCTGTTAAGAGGTGACTTGCAGCCGCATCCTGCAGGGCGCCATGTTCGACGCATGGCGTTGTAGGTCCGGCACATCAACCATTTCAGCAATCGGCGCGCGATTTGACCCCCGGCATCTTGTCGGGTTTCAAGCGCGGTGCTAGTCGATTTGTCATGTTCGATTGAGACGCGGCGGGTCGAAGGGTTCCGGTGCCAGGCACTCAAATCCGGCCACGGCTGATGTTCTCAACAAAGCTGTCACAAGATCGAGGAGGATGCGTGATGCAGGCACTGGTGCTTGAGGAAAAAGGCAGGCTGAGCCTGCGAGACTACCCCACCAACCTCGAGCTTGGCCCGCATGATGTTCGCATCTCCATCCACACCGTGGGGATTTGCGGCTCGGACGTTCATTACTACACCCACGGCAAGATCGGTCCGTTCGTGGTCAACGAACCGATGATCCTGGGGCACGAGGCTGCGGGCACGGTGACGGCGATTGGCTCCGAGGTGTCGCACCTTGCAGTTGGCGATCGCGTCTGCATGGAGCCCGGCATCCCGGACCTGAACTCCAAGGCAGTTCGCCTTGGCATGTACAATGTTGATCCTGCCGTGCGCTTCTGGGCGACACCACCGGTGCATGGTTGCCTGACCCCGGAAGTGGTGCACCCCGCAGCGTTCACGTTCAAGTTGCCCGACAATGTCAGCTTTGCCGAGGGCGCGATGGTCGAGCCTCTGGCTGTCGGAATTCAGGCAGCGCTCAAGGCAGGCATCAAGCCCGGCGATACGGCAGTGGTCACCGGCGCAGGTCCGATCGGCATCATCACTGCGCTCTCCGCTCTCGCAGGCGGTTGCTCGCGCGTCATCGTCTCGGATCTGGCCCAACCGAAGCTGGATATCATCGGCCAGTATCCCGGCATCGAAACAGTCAACCTGCGCAATAAGAAGCTTGCCGAGTACGTTCGAGAGACAACCGAAGGCTGGGGCGCAGATGTCGTGTTCGAAGCGTCCGGTGCTGCACCTGCCGTTCTTGATGTCGCCAACATCGTTGCGCCGGGTGGCACGGTCGTTATGGTCGGCATGCCGGTCGATCCGGTTCCTGTCGACATCGTCGGCCTGCAGGCCAAGGAAGCAACCGTCAAGACCATCTTCCGCTATGCCAACGTCTACGACCGCGCCATTGCACTGATTGCCTCCGGAAAGATCGACCTGAAGCCTCTGATCACGGAAACCTTTGCCTTCAAGGACTCGGTCGCGGCGTTCGATCGCGCCGTTGAGGCACGTCCGACGGATGTGAAGCTTCAAATTGTTCTCTAATTTGCAACCGCAGTGATATGAAAAGGCGCGGAACCTGCCGCGCCTTTCTCATGTCGGGCGGATCACGCGGGACGATAGGCGATATCGACGCTGGCGGAGCGCTGCGCGTCGGACTCGGATGCCGCATCAAGCAGGAACTGTAGAGCCGCACCACGTTCGAAATCGGGGATCATCGGACCCTTGCCCTTGATGGCATTGGCGAAGACTTCATAAACCGTCTTCACCGGCCCAGCCTTGATGTCGGTCCAGCGCTGCTTGATCATCGCCTTCTGGCCCAGGCATCCGCGCAGGATGCTTTCATTCTGGGTGAAGAGAACTTCGAGCCCACCGTCGTCGCCAAAAATCTCCAGCTTGAGATCGTTCTGATGGCCAGAGGCAAAACGGCTGGCGGTCACCGTGCCCGTTGCGCCACCTTCGAGCTCCATATGCGCAACGAAACTGTCGTTCACATCGAGATCATATTCGCCGATCCGGTCACCTTCCGCCTTGTGAAAGGTCTTGAGGCGGCAGGAAAGCGATGTCGGGAAAGCACCCGCTATGAAGGTCGCATAGTCCAGAATGTGGATGCCGACATCGCCGAGCACGCCCTTCGATCCATGCTTGGACGAAAGCCGCCACAGCCATTTGGATTCGGTCTTCCAGTCGCCCCAGGCCGGCTGCGTAAGCCAGCTCTGGAGATAGGAAGCCTCGAAGTGACGCACCTTGCCGATCTTGCCCGCCGCAACGAGTTCCGCAGCCTTCTGAAGGGCCGCGACGTTCCGGTAAGACAGGTTGACCATGTTGACCACACCGGCCGCCTTGGCGGCGTCAGCCATTTCACGGGCCTTCCCATAGTCGGTTGCCAGCGGCTTCTCGCAGAGCACATGCTTGCCCGAGGCAACCAGCGCCATCGTGGTCGAATGATGGACCGCGTCAGGCGTCACGTTGCAGGCTGCATCGAACTCACCCCAGGCCAGCGCTTCATCGAGCGTGTTGAAGCGATGCTTGATGTGGTGATGGTCGCAAAAGGCGGCAAGCTGTTCTGGACGTGTATCGACGCCTGCCACGAGCTTGACGCCTTTGATCGCGGCGAAAGCTGACGCATGGGTGTTCGCCATGCCACCTGTTCCGAGGATCAGGATACGAATGGGTGCCATCTTCAATTCCTCCTCAACGCAGGCCCTGCTCACCAGCCTGATGCAGCTTCGGCCCGCGCTCCTCGATCTTCTCAAGGGCAGTCTCGACCGGAACGTTCGGAGCATCAGTCGGCTTGGCGATCCGCGCAAGCGGATTGTGCGCCCAGCGCACGGCATTGCGAATAACGGTCTGAACGTTCTGGTCGTGATAGGTCGGATAGGTCTCGTGGCCGGGGCGGAAATAGAACACGTTGCCCGCGCCGCGCTTGTAGGTGAGGCCCGAGCGGAAAACTTCACCGCCCTGGAACCAGCTCACGAAGACCGTTTCCAGCGGCTCAGGCACGCCGAAGGGCTCGCCATACATTTCTTCGTTCTCGAGTTCGAAATGGTCCGGCAGACCGGCTGTGATCGGATGGTTGCGGCTGGTGACCCAAAGCCGCTCGCGCTCACCGGCCTCACGCCAGGTCAGATTGCACGGCGCGCCCATCAGCCGCTTGAACGGCTTGGAGAAATGCGCCGAGTGGAGGAAGATCATGCCCATGCCGGACCAGACTGCCTCTGCGACACGTTCAACGATCTTGTCATCGACCTGTCCGTGTGCCGCATGTCCCCACCAGATCAAAACATCGGTCTCGGCCAGCTTCTCGACCGTCATGCCATGTTCTGGCTCCTGGAGCGTGGCCGTCGTGGCCGTGATGCCGCCGGCGGCGTTCAAAGCTCCGGCAATACAATTGTGCATGCCGTCCGGATAAATGCTGCGGACGATCTCGCTCTTCTGTTCGTGGACGTTCTCGCCCCAAACGGTAACCCTGATGGACATATTGGCCTCCCAATAGGTGTTGAAATTTCGAAGTAAAGCGCCACGCTGGCTGCGCGCAAAGCACTGATCCGGACCGACTGTGCCAAGAGCGACGCTGGTTGACAAGGAAAACCCAAAGCGCTTTGAACGCTTATCGCATCCTTCCATTGCGGCATATTTGCGGCGCATGGAAACGTTTTCGTCAAACTGCTCGTTTGACTTCGGATCGGACAAGAATGGCGCCACCCACCAATGACAACAACGCCATGGCAAACCACGTCAGCGCATAGGAAAGATGTGAATTGCGGAAGCTTACGACCGTCAGTCCGCCGACCGGAAACCCGCCGGGATTGGGCGTGGCATCCGCATCAACAAAGAACGGCGCAACGTGGTCGAGGCCGGCCTGGGCGCCCATGGCGATCACATCGCGGGAGTACCAGCGGCCATCCTTGGGGTCGTTGCTTCGCAGAAGCGTGCCCTTCGGTTCAGTGATCCGCAAAAGCCCGATAACCGTCACCTCGCCTGCAACCTGCCCCTCGGCGCGCGACGCAGGTTCCTTGCGATCCAAGGGTACGTAACCGCGATTGATGAAGACGATCGCACCGTTGGTCGTTTGCAGCGGGGTCATGACCCAGTATCCCGGACCGCGTTCGGTAGAAGCGTAGACGAGCGCTTCCTTGTCGTGCAGGAAATGCCCCTCGACCGAGACATGCCGGTATTCATCACGCTCAGCATTCACCAACGGCCACTGCGCCTCCTGCGGCACTGGCGCTGCAGGCATGTGGACGCGTTGGTCAACCCGCGCGATGAGATCGAGCTTCCATGAAAGCCGCTCGATCTGCCAGACACCGAGGCCACAGAAGACGAGAAAGAAAAAGGCGGTGATGGCGCCGAATGCCACAAGGCGAGAGAGGCGAGGACCGTGGCCGGTCGTGTTCCGAGATATTTCGCGCATCAGTTCCACCATCCTCCCTATCCGTCTGTAAGAACGAAAATGGCCCGGCGGTAAGGCCGGGCCACGATGCATTCAGCAGTGGCTCAAGGCAACTGCTTGGCGGCTTCCGGCGTCATCTGCATCGGCATCATGTTAGTCTGCAGGTTGTGCATGACCCAGAGCGAGCCGGACAGCGCAATGAGAACCAGAACGACGGTGAAGAGCAGCGCCATCATGTTCCAGCCACCTTCGGACTTGGTGTCCATATGGAGGAAGAAGATCATGTGGACGATGATCTGCACCAGCCCCAGCGCCATGATGACAAGTGCCATCACCGACTTGTCGCCAATCACATTGTGCATCACCAGCCAGAACGGGATCGCAGTCAAGATCACCGACAGGACGAAGCCCGTCATGTAGGAGCCGAAGGTGCCGTGGCTTGCATGATCGCCATGATGGCCTTGATGATCGTCATGGCCGTGAGCGTGCGTATCAGCGTGCGGATGAGCGGCCATCAGAGGACTCCCATGAGATAGACGAACGAGAAGACGCCGATCCAGATGACGTCGAGGAAGTGCCAGAACATGCTGAGCGTCATCAGGCGACGCTTGTTGGCGGCGTTCAGGCCATGCTTGTTGATCTGCGCGATCAAGACGGCCATCCACACCAGACCGCAGGTGACGTGCAGACCGTGGGTGCCAACCAGCGTGAAGAAGGATGACAGGAAGGCGCTGCGCCATGGGCCGGCACCCTCCTCGATGAGGTTGTGGAACTCATAGAGCTCGATGCCGATGAAGCACGCTCCGAAGAAGAACGTCACCATCAGCCAGCTGATCAGCAGGCCCTTGTTGCCCTTTTCCATCTCCAGCATGGCAAAGCCATAGGTGATGGACGAGAAGAGCAGCATGGCCGTGTTGACGGCCACCAGCGGCAGCTCGAACAGTTCCTTCGGGTTCGGTCCGCCCGCATAGGAGTGGCCGAGCACCGCATATGTGGCAAACAGGATCGCGAAGATGAGGCAGTCGCTCATCAGGTAGATCCAGAAGCCGATCATCGTGCTCTGCTCGGGGTGATGCTCTTCCTTCATGTAGAAGGTGATCGCTTCACCCGTCGCGGAATGATTGTGCACTGTCGAATTGCTCATGATGTCACTCCGCTGCAAGCAGCTGGGTGCGCCGGGCTTCGACACCGGCCACGTCTTCGGCCGGAATGTAGAAGTCACGGTTGTAGTTGAAGGTATGGCGGATCGTCACGATCGCGATCGCGGCGAAAGAGGCAACTGCCAGCCACCAGATGTGCCAGACCATGGCAAACCCGAAGACCACGCTCAGCCCGCCGAGGATTGCACCAGTGCCGGTGTTCTTCGGCATGTGGATCGGGATGAAGCCATCCTTCGGGCGCGTATAGCCGTTCTGCTTCATGAACCACCATTCGTCGATCTCGTGAACGACGGGGGTGAAGGCGAAGTTGTAGGCCGGAGGCGGCGACGATGTCGACCATTCCAGCGTACGGCCGTTCCACGGATCACCCGTCAGGTCGCGCAGTTCCTCACGCTTCCAGATCGAATAGGCGATCTGGATGATGAAGCAGCCGATGCCGAGCAGGATCAGGAATGCGCCGAAGGCGGCAATCACGAACCAGATCTGCAGCGACGGATCATCGAACTGGCTCATGCGGCGGGTAACGCCCATCAGGCCCAGAACGTAGAGCGGCATGAAGGCAAAGTAGAAGCCGACGAGCCAGAACCAGAACGAGCACTTGCCCCAGAAAGCATTGAGACGGAAGCCGAATGCCTTCGGGAACCAGAAGTTGATGCCCGCGAAGACGCCGAAGACAACGCCGCCGATGATCACGTTGTGGAAGTGCGCGATCAGGAACAGCGAGTTGTGCAGCACGAAGTCAGCCGGCGGAACAGCAAGCAGAACACCTGTCATGCCACCGATGACGAAGGTCACCATGAAGCCGATGGTCCACAACATGGGCACTTCGTACTTGATGCGGCCATGGTACATCGTGAACAGCCAGTTGAAGATCTTGGCGCCTGTCGGGATCGAGATGATCATCGTGGTGATGCCGAAGAACGAGTTCACACTTGCGCCCGAACCCATCGTGAAGAAGTGGTGCAGCCACACGATGTAGGACAAGATCGTGATCACGACGGTCGCGTAAACCATCGACGTGTAACCAAAGAGGCGCTTGGCCGAGAAGGTCGAGACAACTTCGGAGAACACGCCAAAGACCGGGAGGACCAGAATGTAGACTTCCGGGTGGCCCCATATCCAGATCAGGTTCACGTAGAGCATGGCGTCTCCGCCGAGCGCATTGGTGAAGAAATGCGTGCCGACATAACGGTCAAGCGTCAGCAGCGCGAGCACGGCCGTCAGGACCGGGAAGGCAGCAACGATCAGGATGTTCGTGCAGAAAGCGGTCCAGGTGAAGACGGGCATCTTCATCATGGACATGCCGGGCGCACGCATCTTGAGGATCGTCGCAATCAGGTTCACGCCCGAAAGCAATGTACCGATACCGGCAACCTGCAAACCCCAGATGTAATAGTCGACGCCGACGTCAGGACTGTAGGCCAGATCCGACAGTGGCGGATAGGCCAGCCATCCGGTCTTTGCGAACTCGCCGACGAAAAGTGAAATCATCACGATGATGCCGCCGGCAACTGTCATCCAGAACGAAAAATTGTTCAGGAACGGGAACGAGACGTCACGTGCACCGATCTGCAGCGGCACGACGAAGTTCATGAGACCGGTGACGAAGGGCATCGCCACAAAGAAGATCATGATCACGCCATGCGCGGTAAAGATCTGGTCATAGTGATGCGGCGGGAAATAACCCTCGTTTCCATTGAAGGCGATCGCCTGCTGGAAACGCATCATCAGGGCGTCGGCAAAACCGCGCAGAAGCATGATGACGGCAAACACGATGTACATGATGCCGATCTTCTTGTGGTCGATCGACGTGAACCACTCTTTCCAGAGATAGCCCCAGAGCCGGAAATAGGTGATGGCGCCAAGGACGGTCAGGCCGCCGATGGCGACAGCGATGAAGGTCACGACCAGAATGGGCTCGTGATAGGGAATGGCTTCCAGAGAAAGCTTCCCGAAAAGAAAAGTCGTCAAATCCGTATTCATCGGATTCCCTCGATCTAGTTAAGCGTGTGCTAGGACTTGATTTTCTGGCCGGCCGCAAACCCGTTCGGTGGGCATGTCGCGACCGGTCTCGTGATATGTTTTACGGATCAGGTTGCCGGACGGATTGGTTTTTCTTCGCGGGCAACCGACTTCTGCTCGGGGATGCGGCAAAGGCGACCATCATCCATGGCCATCATGTCGCTCATACACATATCGCCGGGATGTGCGCACTGATTGACGATTGCCGTGTAGAGACTTGCGTCCGTCGCGCCGTAGTAGTGCACCGGCTCCTTGATGCTCGGCTTTTCAAGCGCAGCATAGGTCGGGCGGTCGAGCTTTTCGGACCCGGCCTTGACCTTGGCGACCCATGCATCGAAACCGGCCTTGTCGGTGCCAAGGAAGTTGAAGCGCATGTGCGAGAAACCCGCGCCGGAATAGTTGGCGGAGAAGCCGACATAGGTGCCAGGCTTGTTGATCACCGCATGGAGTTTCGTCTCCATGCCGGCCATGGCGTAGATCTGGCCTGCCAGCGCCGGAACATAGAACGAGTTCATGACCGTTCCGGAGGTGATCTTGAACTGGATCGGCGTATCGACCGGCGCGGCAAACTCGTTGACCGACGCGATGCCCAGATCCGGATAAATGAAGAGCCACTTCCAGTCGAGCGCCACGACCTGGACCGTCAACGGCTTGGCGTCTGCTGCAATCGGCTGTTCTTCCGAGATACGATCGAGCGGCCTGTAGGGGTCGAGCGTATGCGTAGAAATCCAGGTTATCGCACCGAGGGCGATGATGATCGCCAGGGGCGCCGACCAGATGACCACTTCCAGGCGGGTCGAATGATGCCATTCCGGATCGTATTTGGCAGTCGTGTTGGACTGGCGATAGCGCCAGGCGAACAGAAGGGTGAGAAAGATAACCGGAACGACGATGAGCAGCATCAACACCGTCGAAATGACGATGAGATTACGCTGCTGTGCTGCAATATCCCCTGACGGCGACATGACGACCATGTTGCACGAGGATAGGAGCATGGAAACGAAGGCAATGATTCCAGCCTTCCAGATGATGCTTGTTTTCTGACGCATTTCCCGATTCCAACTTTATGCACCCTCCTCCCGACGGGGGACCTAGATGATATACGTGAAATTGACCAGACACAATTTTGACGCATTGCAAAAATTTTCGGGCTGCAATGCAGCATGACTTCGGACCGCCATGAATAAGTAATTGTATTTAAATAGCTATTTCGAGCGTCATTGCTTTTTATCGTGAGGCCATTTGACGCACGAGCGAAGCGGGGGCATACTCCCCCTGTGAGCATGGTCCGGGAGTCGAAGCGGTTTGGGAGAGCCGCATGTCTCAGCACCGGAAAATGCGGTTTCTGCAGGAGGAGCAGATATATGAGTGCAGCTACACAGTTTATGGAACAGCCCCGTTCGCTTGGTCTCGAGCGCGACGCCCGCAGCATGCACGCGGACAGCGCCGCCGAGCCAGGCAAGATCGCGCTTGGCGTGATCATCGGTCGCTCGTCCGAGTTCTTCGACTTCTTCGTTTACGGGATCGCCTCGGTCCTCGTCTTCCCGCACCTCTTCTTCCCGATGACAGACCGTTTGACCGGCACGCTCCTCTCGTTTGCCGTCTTCTCGCTGGCCTTCATTGCCCGTCCGGTCGGCACGGTGGTGTTCACGGCAATCGACCGTGTTTATGGTCGCGGCGCAAAGCTGATTGCAGCTCTGCTCATCCTCGGCGGCTCGACGGCATCGATGGCCTTCCTGCCGGGTTATGCGGATGCGGGCAAATGGGCGATCGCCCTTCTCGTCATCTTCCGCCTCGGCCAGGGTTTTGCTCTGGGTGGCGCGTGGGATGGTCTTGCCTCGCTTCTCGCGCTCAACGCGCCGCAGAACAAGCGCGGCTGGTATGCGATGATCCCGCAACTGGGCGCGCCGATCGGCTTCATGCTGGCCGCAGGTCTCTTCGCATTCTTCTATTCCTCACTCAGCACCGCCGATTTTGTCGACTGGGGCTGGCGCTATCCGTTCTTCGTGGCGTTCGCGATCAACGTGGTCGCACTCTTCACGCGGCTTCGCCTCGTTGCCACCAGTGAATTCGGCGCTCTGTTCGACAAGGCGGAACTTGCACCGGTGCGCACCGTAGATCTGGTTCGCAATCACGGCGTGGACCTTCTCATCGGCACGTTCACGCCTCTGGCAAGCTTCGCGATGTTCCATCTGGTCACCGTGTTCTCGTTGAGCTGGGTAACGCTCAACACCGACCACAACGTTTCGGGCTTCCTGATGGTAGAGATCGTCGGCGCGCTGATCGGCACGGGAACGATCGTCCTGTCGGGCGTTCTCGCAGATCGCATCGGCCGTCGCGGCCAGCTCGCGGTCGCAGCCGTGCTGATTGCCATCTTCAGCATCGTCGCGCCGATCCTGCTGTCGCTCGGACCGCGCGGTCTGGATGCGTTCGTGCTGATCGGCTTTGGTCTCCTCGGCCTGTCATTTGGCCAGGCAGCCGGCGCTGTCTCCTCGCGCTTCGGCCGTGAGTATCGCTACTCGGGCGCCGCGCTGACATCGAATATGGCATGGCTGATTGGCGCAGGCTTTGCCCCGCTGGTCGCGCTTGGCCTCGCAAGCTCGTTCGGGGTTGCCTATGTCGGCATGTATCTGCTGTCGGGTGCGGTCTGCACGCTCGGCGCTATCGCCTTCAGCCGCAAGCTGGAAACCAACGACGACTGATCGCAGCAAGTATCAATCAAGACATGAAAACGGCGCCTTCACGGGCGCCGTTTTCATTTGGGCCCGGCAGGTCAGATGGGCCCGGCAGGTCAGGCGCGTTCACGACACTTCGTAACGCGCCGCGAGCGACGCAGAGAGCTGCGCAGCAAAGCGCGCCGCCGCCACCGGCAGTGTACGCCCCTTCAACTGCCCCATGTAGAGCACCCCGGCAGGCACATCACGACGATCCAGCGGCCGCGAAACGAGGTTGCCGGTCATCGTGTTGCCGGCAAGGCCGATCGGGATCTGGAACGTGATGATGTTCTCGGCAATCGCGTGATTGCGCAGGAACTCGAAACTGTCCGACTGGATCACCGGCTCGAGCCTGAGCGATGCAGACTGTACAGCGACATCCAGCAAATGCCGCACACCATAGGAAGCGGTTGGCAAGGCAATCGGATAATTCAGGCAGTCGCTGAGCCGCACGGTCTCCTTGTCGGCCAGCGGATGGTCGGTCGCCATCACGGCATGCACAGGCTGGTAGACCCGCATCAGGGTCATGAAATCAGCCAGACGCACCGGCTCGAAAACAATCGAGATATCCGCCGTATGGTCCACCAGCGCCCTTTCCGCCGCCTCGCGGTCGCGCAGGTGCACGCCGAATGTCACCTGCGGATGGTCGCGCCGGTAGAGCGATATCTCCGTCGGCAGGAAATAGGGCAGCAGAGCCTGACTGCAGGCAATCGAAACATGACCACGCCGCACGCCCGAAAGATCGGCGATCTGAGAGCGTACCCGCTCCATGTCCGACATCTGGTTGCGGATATGGTGGATCAGAAGCTCACCTGCACTCGAAAGCCGGACACCGTGGGCCAGCCGCTCGAAAATCGGAACCCCGAGTTCCTCCTCGATCGCGAGAATGCGCCGGTTGAGCGCGGTCGAGGTAATCGCGAGCGATTCCGCAGCCCCGCGTATGGACCCGGCTTTCACCACGGCATCGATATAGCGAAAGGTCGTCAAATGGCGCATCGGCAATCTCTCGGTCGCGGTTTGTGACTGCTGCATTTTTTGCAGCAGCCTAGCCAATTCTTAGCACAAGACATTTGCACCTGCATCTGGATTAGTAGCGGCGGAATTCAGTGTTGCAGCGCACCAGGCACTGGCAACGCAGCCAAGAAAAAGCGCCAACCGCTCGAAACCAAACATCGGGGAACTTCACATGACGAAATTCTGGACTCCCAATCGCCGCCAGTTTCTGACCAATACCGCAGGCCTTGCAGGCCTTGCCGCTGCCTCCAGCGTCCTGCCGCTCGACCGCGCCCGCGCCGGCGGCCTCACGGTCGGCTTCATCTATGTCGGCCCGAAGGACGACTACGGCTACAACCAGTCGCATGCCGAAGGCGCTGCCGCCGTCAAGAAAATTGACGGCGTGACGGTCGTCGAGGAAGAACGCGTTCCTGAAACCGTCGACGTGCAGAAGACCATGGAATCCATGATCAATTTCGACGGCGCGACGCTCCTCTTCCCCACCTCCTTCGGTTACTTCGACCCCCATATCCTGACCATGGCGCCGAAATACCCGAACATCCGTTTCGAGCATTGCGGCGGCCTGTGGACCGACAAGAACCCGAAGAACATCGGATCCTACTTCGGCTACATCGGCATGGGCCAGTATCTGAACGGCATCGTCGCCGGTCACATGACGAAGTCCAAGAAGATCGGCTTCGTCGCCGCCAAGCCGATCCCGCAGGTTCTGCTCAACATCAACTCCTTCCTGCTGGGCGCGCGCGCCGTCGACCCGTCAATCACATGCCATGTGATCTTCACTGGCGAATGGTCGCTGGCGGTCAAGGAGGCTGAGGCCACCAACGCCCTCGCCGATCAGGGCGTCGATGTCGTGACCTGCCATGTCGACGGTCCGAAGGTCGTAATGGAAACCGGCGCCGGACGCGGCATGTATCTCTGCGGCTACCACGCCAACCAGGCGCCTCTGGCACCGGAAAAGTATCTCACCGGTGCGGAATGGAACTGGGCAAAGGTCTATACCGACATGGTCAATGCGACGCTGAAGGGCGAGACCATTCCGAACTTCGTGCGCGGTGGCCTCTCCGAAGGCTTCATCAAGATGAGCCCGCTCGGCCCGGCCGTGAAGGACGAAGCCCGCAAGCAGTTCGAGTCGACCCAGGCTGACATCCTCAAGGGCGGCTTCTCCGTCATCAAGGGACCGCTCAAGGACAACAAGGGCAATGTCGTCGCCAACCAGGGCGAAGCCTTCGTCGAAACCGACGTCAAGCTCGAGAGCATGAACTACCTCGTGGAAGGCGTCGTCGGCTCGACATCCTGATTTTGTGAAGCTCCGGCCTCCTCCCACCCATCCGGGAGTGAGGAACCGGTATCGTGAGGCCCTTCAACCGGCGTATTTCGGTTGAAGGGCAACGACCAGCCAAAAGCCTATTTGACCTTTGATCTGAGCGCCCGCCGCAGATGGGTATCAAATGTCAAATTCACTCCACTAGGTGGCACGAAAGGTCATGCGCGATGACGATAGAGGCAAGCACGGCATCCTCCGCCGCTAGCACGGAAAGCGGATTTCTGACCGACCAGCTCGCACGCAAGCTGGATGCGATCCTGCTGCCACTGGCGGCACTGATCGTTGGCATGCTGGTTTTCGGCCTCTTTCTGCTCGTTCTGGGCAAGTCTCCCCTAGAATTCTACGGACTGGTCTACAAGGCCGGTTTTGGCACACCGTTTTCATGGACGAACACGTTGGCCCGCGCTGCACCCTTGCTGCTCGCAGCCCTCTGCGTGGCGCTCCCCGCGCGCCTTGGCCTTGTTGTCATCGGCGGTGAAGGCGCAATCGTTCTGGGCGGGGTTGCCGCAGGCGCTGTCGGCATGCTTGCGCCCAATCTGCCCGGCCCGATCGGCATTCTCGCGATGGCGCTTGCCTCGATCCTTGCTGGCGGTATCTGGATTGGCGCGATCGGCGCATTGCGCCACTTTCGCGGCGTCAATGAAACCATCGCAAGCCTGTTGATGGCCTATATCGCCATCGCACTGATGAACCATCTGGTCGAGGGTCCGCTGCGTGATCCAGCGAGCCTCAACAAGCCTTCAACGTCGCCCCTGCCGGACGTCTACCGCATCGGTGAGATACCGGGCGTGGCCGTACATTGGGGTCTCGCGGTCGGCGTGGTTGGCTGCATTCTCACCTGGCTGCTGATTGAACGTACGACATGGGGTTTCGCAGCCCGCATCGTTGGCGGCAACGTCAAGGCCGCGCAAATTCAGGGCCTGCCCGCAGGCCTGCTCATGATCGGCTTTACGGCGCTCGGCGGTGCCTTCGCTGGTCTCGCCGGCATGTTCGAGGTTGCCGCCGTTCATGGTTCGGCCAACGCATCGCTGGCCGCAGGCTATGGCTATACCGGTATCCTCATTGCCTTCCTTGCCCGCCACAACGGCGTTGCCATCATTCCCGCAACCATCCTTTTCGCCGGTTTCGAGGCCTCCAGCGGTCTCATTCAGCGAAGGCTTGACCTGCCCGACGCAACGACGCTGGTGCTGGAAGGCATCGTCTTCATCGCCATCCTGCTCTCCGACACCCTGCAGGACCGCCTCAGCATTGCCAGTCTCTTCAAGGGAGGCCGCTCATGACCACCGATATCGGCCTCTGGGGCGTCCCCCTTGCCATCATTGGCGGCGCGATCCGCGTTTCCACGCCCTTCATCTTCGTCAGCGTGGGTGAAGCGCTCACCGAACGTTCCGGCCGCGTGAACCTGGGGCTCGAAGGTACACTCGTTTTCGGCGCGATGAGCGCCTATGCGGTCGCCTATCAGACGAATTCCGCCTGGCTCGGCGTACTCGCCGCCGCCGTCAGCGGCAGCCTCTTTGGCCTGTTCCACGGCTGGATCTGCAAGCTGCCAAAGGTCAACGACATTGCCATCGGCATTGCCCTCATGATCTTCGGTTCCGGTCTCGCCTTCTTCTTCGGCAAGCCATACATCCAGCCAGTCGCGCCACATCTGCCTGCAATTCCGCTTGGCTGGTGGTCGGATATCCCGCAGTTGCAGGCAGCGCTGCATGTCAACGTGCTTTTCATCGCCGGGATCGTGCTGGCATTCGCCGCATCCTGGATGCTGAAGAACACCAGGGTCGGGCTGACCATCCGCGTGGCAGGTGACAGCGCCGATGCCGCCCGCGCGCTCGGCATCGATGTCAACTGGGTTCGCCTCTGGGCAACGGCAGCAGGCGGCGCATTTGCGGGCATCGGCGGGGCCTATCTTTCGCTCTACTATCCCGGCAGCTGGAATGAAGGCATCTCGTCAGGCCAGGGCCTGATGGCGGTCGCACTCGTCATTTTCGCACGCTGGAGCCCGGTCAACTGCGCCTATGCCTCGCTGCTTTTCGGCGGTGCAGGCGCGCTCGGACCGGCGCTGCAATCCGTCGGCGTCACCCAAGGATACTATCTCTTTTACGCAGCACCCTACGTGCTCACGCTGGGGCTGCTCATCGCCACCAGTTCCACGACGCGCGCCATGACCTCGGCGCCCGGCGAACTCAGCATCACGAAATAGCGGTCAGGAGCGGAGAATACGATGCCGACAGTCCAGTCTACCCCCTATCTGTGGCCATGGAACGGTGATCTCCGGCCCGAAAACACCGCCCTGATCATCATCGACATGCAGACCGATTTCTGCGGACCGGGCGGCTATGTCGACAAGATGGGCTATGATCTGTCTCTCACCCGCGCGCCGATCGAGCCGATCAAGTCGGTCCTCACCGCCATGCGCGAAAAAGGCTACCACATCATCCACACGCGCGAAGGCCATCGCCCGGACCTTTCCGACCTGCCGCCCAACAAGCGCTGGCGCTCGCAGCAGATCGGCGCGGGCATCGGCGATGTCGGCCCCTGCGGGCGTATCCTCGTGCGGGGCGAACCCGGCTGGGAGATCATCGAGGAACTCTATCCGCTCCACGGCGAGATTATCATCGACAAGCCAGGCAAGGGATCGTTCTGCGCGACGGATCTCGAACTGATCCTGCGCACGCGCGGCATAGATAACATTGTGCTCACCGGCATCACAACCGATGTCTGCGTCTCGACCACGATGCGCGAGGCGAACGATCGCGGCTTCGAATGCCTGATCCTTGAGGATTGCTGCGGCGCGACCGATCCCAGCAACCACGCCGCCGCCATCAAGATGGTGACGATGCAGGGCGGCGTCTTCGGCGCGGTCTCCAATTCACGGGATTTCGTCGCTGGCCTTGCCTGACAACATCCAACCGGACGCCCGCGCGGCAGAAAGGGACTGATCATGCTGGAAGTGGGAACTCTGCCGCCCGGCCGTCCTCCGGCCAAAGCCATCGGCGTGACAACGCTCGGCATGACCATGCGGTTCGGCAATTTCACCGCGCTGCGCGATGTCTCGATCAAAATCGATCCCGGGTCCTTTCACGTTCTTCTAGGCGAAAACGGCGCAGGCAAATCCACGCTCGTCAAATGCATCATGGGCTTTTACAAACCCACCTCCGGGCAGCTTATGGTCGATGGCTTCGAGGTCGAGGTCGCCGATCCGCGCGCGGCACACGAACTGGGACTCGGCATGGTTTACCAGCACTTCACGCTGGTACCCTCGCTGACGGCCGCCGAGAATCTGGTGATCAGCCGCGCCGATGTGCCTGCCCGCATCAAGTGGAACGAGGAGCGTCAGGCGCTCGCGGCCTTTATGGAGCGCATGCCGTTTTCGGTGCCGCTCGACGTGCCGGTCGGCCGCCTCGCCGCCGGTGAAAAGCAGAAGCTCGAGCTGCTGAAACAGCTCTATCTTGGCCGCAAGTTCCTCATTCTCGATGAGCCGACCTCGGTTCTGACCCCATCGGAAGCCGACGAGCTTCTGGGCATGGTGCGCGGCCTGACGTCTGCGGGCGAGCTGACCTGCCTGATGATCAGCCACAAGTTCCGCGAAGTGACTGCCTTTGCCGACGAGGTTTCTGTCCTGCGTCGCGGCGAATATGCAGGCGGCGGCAAGGTCGGCGACTTAACAACCGCCGACATGGCCGCCATGATGATCGGCGAAAAGGAACTGGTGAAGCCTGCCAGGCGCGTCGAAACATCCGGCCCGACAGTGCTCGAGGTGAAGGGCGCAAGGGCGCCAGACCGCTCGGGCCTGAAGACCATCGATATCACCGATCTGAAGGTACGCGGCGGCGAGATCGTCGGCATTGCCGGCATTTCCGGCAACGGCCAGATGGAACTGATGCAGATCCTTGCGGGCCAGCGCCCGCTGGAGGCCGGCGAAATTCGCGTCAAGGAAACACCGTTTGGCGCGACACGCGGCGAGGCGCGCGCATTCAACGTTCGCTACCTGCCGGAAGAGCCGCTGAAAAACGCCTGCGCGCCGAAGATGACGGTAGCGGAAAACATCTTCTTCCGCGATTTTGATTTCAAATCCGGCAAGAACCAGTTCTGGCTCGAGAGCCGCCGCATGACAGGACAGGCGGCTGACCTCGTGGCGGAATTCAAAGTCAAGACCGCATCGCTCTCCTCGCCGATCGCCTCGCTTTCCGGCGGCAATGTCCAGCGTGCGGTTCTGGCGCGTGAACTCACCGGCGATGTCGATCTGCTGATCATTGCAAACCCCTGTTTCGGGCTCGATTTTTCCGCTGTGGCAGAAATCAGGGCGCGCATCATGGCGGCGCGCAATGCAGGCACTGCGGTTCTGCTGATCAGCGAAGACCTCGACGAAATTCTTGAACTTTCCGACCGAATTCTGGTCATGTCGGAAGGGCATATCGCCTATGAAACGCCCGCCGCAGGCGCAGATGTCGGCGAGATCGGCAAATACATGGCAGGACATCACTGATGGGCACAATCAAGGCACGACCATTCGACTTCGCGCTCGACCCCGCGGCAACCGCACTGATCGTCATCGACATGCAGCGCGATTTCGTCGAACCCGGCGGATTTGGCGAAACGCTTGGCAACGACGTGACGCGCCTGCAGGCAATCATCCCGGCAACGGCGGCGCTGATCGACGGCTTCCGCAAGGCGGGTCTGACCATCGTTCACACCCGCGAATGCCACCAGCCTGATCTTTCCGATTGCCCGCCTGCCAAGCGCGACCGCGGCAATCCGAGCCTGCGCATTGGCGATCCGGGCCCCATGGGACGCATCCTGATATCGGGGGAAACCGGCGCGGATATCGTGCCGGAACTCTACCCCATCGAAGGCGAGATCGTGCTCGACAAGCCAGGCAAGGGCGCGTTTTACGCAACGCCGCTTGGCGACATGCTGAAAGAGCGCGGCATTCGCCAACTGGTCTTTGCGGGGGTCACAACAGAGGTCTGCGTGCAGACCACCATGCGCGAGGCCAATGACCGGGGCTATGAATGCATTCTCGCCGAGGATGCGACAGAAAGCTATTTCCCGGAGTTCAAGAAGGCCGCCATCGACATGATGACCGCGCAAGGCGCGATCGTCGGCTGGGTTGCTCCCGTTTCTGCCATCGTGGAGGCGCTTCATGACTAAGCCGTGGACTGCCGAAAACTTCCTGCAGGGCGGCTGGCGCGACTGCGAATTCGAATATTTCCGCGACGGCGTGGAAATCTGCCGCCTCGTCCCCGGCGAGCCTGAACTCGCACTTCTGCGCTATCAGCCGGGTGCCCTCGTACCCCGACACCTTCATCAGGGCATGGAAACCATCCTTGTTCTGGAGGGCTCCCAAAGCGACGAAAATGGCCTTTATCCCACCGGAACGCTGGTGACGAACCCGGAAGGTTCGATACACTCGGTCTGGTCGGACGAGGGTTGCGTGGTCCTGATCCAATGGACCCGCCCGGTGAAAATACTTGAATAGAAAGCCTATGACTGTGAATCTTGCCCAATTGCCCTTCACCATTTCCTCGTTGCTGAAACACTATGCCACGGGGCTGCAACCCGCTGATGTCATCGCCGAAGTCTATCGTCGCATTGAAGCCGCCGACGATCCGGGGATTTTCATCCACTTGCCGAGCCTGGAGGCCGCGCAGGCGGCGGCAGAAGCACTAGGCACCTTCGATGATGCCAAGCCTCTGTGGGGCATCCCTTTCGCCGTAAAAGACAATATCGACGTTGCCGGCATGCCGACGACGTGCGCCTGCCCGGATTTCGAATACCATCCCGAAGCGGATGCTTTCGTCGTGGCAAAGCTCAAGGCAGCCGGGGCGATCGTCATCGGCAAGACCAATCTTGACCAGTTCGCGACGGGCCTCGTGGGCGTACGCACACCCTACCCTGCGCCCCGCAATGCCATCGATCCGGCCATCGTTCCCGGCGGCTCCAGCGGCGGTTCCGGTGTCAGCGTCGCGCGCGGCATCCTGTCGTTTTCGCTGGGTACGGATACCGCCGGCTCCGGTCGCGTGCCCGCCGCACTCAACAATATTGTCGGCCTCAAGCCATCACTCGGAGCCCTCTCCGCAACGGGCATGGTGCCCGCATGCCGCACGCTGGATACGATCTCGGTCTTTGCCCTGACCGTCGATGATGCGTTTCGCGCATTTTCCGCCGCATCGGCCTTTGATGCGGCAGACGCCTATTCGAAGCCCTTCGCCCCGGCCCTGCTGCAGGTTCCGCAAAAGGGTCTGGTCATCGGCGTACCCGATCACGCAACGCGGCAATTCTTCGGCGACGACGCACAGGCTGCTTCGTTTTCAGCCTCGATCGAAGTTCTGCAGAAGATGGGCCACACGATAAAGGAACTGGATTTCACGCCATTCTATCAGGTCGCGGCAATGCTCTATGAAGGCGCGTGGGTTGCCGAGCGCTATGCAGCCATCGAAAGCATCATGAAGGAACGCCCGGAAATCCTGCATCCGGTCACCCGGCATATCATCGGGCAGGCGGAACGCCTGTCGGCGGCGGATGCCTTCAAGGGTTACTATCGACTGGCTGATCTCAAGCGCAAGGCCGAGCCCATTCTGGAGACAGTCGACTGCCTTTGCGTGCCGAGCATTCCCTGCTTCTTCACTGTGGAAGACCTGCAGGCCGACCCGATCGGCCCCAACTCGAAGTTCGGCACATATACCAACTTCGTCAACCTCATGGATCTGAGCGGCATTGCCGTGCCGGTCGCAACGCGGTCGGACGGCCGCCCCGGCAGTGTAACCCTTCTCGGTCCCAGCGGTGGCGACGGGCTTCTTGCCGGTATTGCCAAGACCCTGCATGAAGGCGCAAACGTCGCGCTTGGCGCAACGGGCTGGCCGCTGGAAACGGCCGCCGCTCCGGCTCCCGATGCGTCCAAGGGCGAGATCGCGGTGGCGCTTGTCGGCGCACACATGACCGGCCTGCCGCTGAACCATGAAATCGCAGGGCGTGGCGGACGCTTCCTTTATGCATCGCGCACCGCGCCGCAATACCGACTGTTTGCATTGGCGGGCGGACCGCCCAAGCGGCCCGGTCTCGTGCGTGTAGCCGAAGGCGCATCAATCGCGTTGGAAGTCTGGGCCATGCCACTTAGCCGGTTTGGCGAGTTCATGACTGGCATCCCCTCCCCGCTCGGCATCGGGACGGTCGTACTGGAAGGCGGTCGAACCGTAAAAGGGTTCATCTGTGAAAACGTAGGAACGGAAGGCGCCGAAGACATCAGCGCCTTTGGCGGCTGGCGCGCTTACCTCGCCTCGCTGGCGACGTAACTCAAAGGTAGCTCAGGCCCGGAATCATGCGTTGCGGGCCTGAGACAGATGAGCTTTGACTTAGTTGGCGAACCCGTTGCCGCCCGGAGCCATCTCGACCAGCTCTTCGGTCTCGTGGCGCAATTCCTCGACGGCCTCGGACACCTCTTCGGCGCCACGGTTCGTCACCTTCAACGCCTCCTTGGAATAGTCCTCAAAGGTTTCCTGCAGGAATCCCGCATATTTTGCGAAGGCGTCGCCGGGGGTCGTTGTTCTGGCGACTTCACCCATGAAGCGAACGTCCTTCTCATAACGGTGCATCAGGAAATCGAGCGCTTCAATCTGCCATTCAAGCGCATGACGCATCACATTCTGCTGCGCTCGCAACGCAACCGAAACCGGCTCGCTGTTGAGGGCAGAGAGCGGGCTCAGCATTTTCGCAGCGCCTGCAAGGCTGTCGGAAGGGAGATAGGTCATCACATGTTCCTCCTTGAGAGCGAAATCATTCACACGGCCTTGATGGCCAGAAGCATGCGGGGCTCCCATGCCATCCAAAGGGCACGGATGCTGCTCGGCTGAATGCGATGTCTGCCCCGCCGCGTCGGGCATTGAATACAGCCCGCACATGACGGGCGTTTGTCAGACACCACCGACAAGATGACACATGTATCCTCAAAGCCAGGCAATTCTTTGATTGGTGTCAAGGATGCCGTTCGCCCTGCATTGGCCGAGGAGCCGCCGCCATGCTTTCAGGCACAATCAACCTTTGCAGTCGACGTGAAAAGGAGCTGCGCCCAGAGGGCGCATTTGCCCAACAAAAAAACCGGCCGTTTCCGGCCGGTCTCGAAAAGGGATAGGTCAGAACATTACTCCGCGTTCTTGCGGATCTTGCCGTAGACGATGTTCCGGTTGCTGCCGTAGAAGACCTCGACAGAGACCTTGTTGCGATCGACCGCCGCGTTGACGATGTCCCACATGTGGTCAGCGTTGCGAAGGATCAGCGGCCAGTCCATGAACGTTTCCATGTAGCCATCCGTGGTGATCTCATCGGAGAAGTTGGCGAACAGGAATTCGCCGCCCGGACGCACGAGATCCATGAGACGCTGCGTCAGACGGACCGCAATTGCGCGCGGCAGGTAGTCATAGAGGCCCGACGCGTAGACGAGATCAAACGTGCCGAGCTGGTACTGCCGGCGCATCAGGCCGCTGACGTTGCCCACAACAGGCTCAACAGCCGTCCCCAGGTTTTCTTCTGTCACGATGCCGACGCTCGTCGGATCCTGGTCGAGCGCAACCCAGCGACCGAGCTTGCCTTCTGCCAGTGCCTGGGAGAGCTTGGATTCACGCAGATGACCGCAGGCCACGGCCAGTACTTCAGCCTTCTCGGTCCGCGCTGCAGCCTCATCGACCGTTCGCGCCAGGATTTCGCACCGTTCGCGGCCCGCAACCGAGCTCGCGGCGTCGCTGGTGTAGGCATAAATCTGCTTGCCGAGCTCGCTGGAAGTCTCGATGAACTCGTTTGCAGCGGGATGCTTGTAATAGATATCCAGAAGGCTGGCATCGCCGGAATAGCCACGCGGCTTTTCTGCAGACCACCGCGTAAACGGATCCTGCATGAGGTATTCCCGCACCGGATGGGCCTGCGCGATCGGGATGAGCATCTTCCAGATTTCGGCGCCGGAGGTCTTGCGCAGGTTATGGAGGCTCCCTGCAAGACGGTCCACAATGACGGCTGCCGAAAGGCCGTTCTCAAATCCGCGTGCCGCAAGTTCCAGCACAAGGGCCAGCTCACCCTTTTTCTCGCGCAGCTTGTTTTCGTCGATCTCCGAGGCGAGCTTCTTTTCGTGCTGTTTTACCAGCGCAGGCGTAATCAAACTTTGCTCGTCAATCTTAAGTTCTGAAATCTGCATTTTGTTCAACCCTCGCTCAGCAGCAACACAACAGGACCCGACGAGAGCAATGTAGCAGAGGATTAACGATCATGCAGAATTTAATAAATTTTTGGTTAATTTGTAAGGGAATAGGTTAATTTCACCCATAGAATTTGGGGGGTTTCGTTTACCCGGAATTAGGAGAATTGTGTTTCTGTAAATCAGACAACTTTGCCCATTTTTGGCACTTGAATCGGCCTGAAAAAGCAATCCTAAACACGTGTTGCAATTATCGAAGACGGAAAAGACCGGATGCAACTGTCGGATGATATTTCCAAGCGCGCGATGGAAGCGACAAAGCTTCCATGGTGGAAACCGGCTGACCCGATGCTCCTTCGAATGCTGCAGAAAAGATATGCGGCACAGAACCGCCGTATCGTGCGCTGGGGCCTCTGGGCGGCAGTGCTCAGCTATCTCAGCTACGGCATTTTCGATCACTTCCTTTTCCCGGACATTTCCGAACGGCTGATCCTCGTCCGCGCGCTGGTCAGCGTCATTTTCCTCGGCTTGCTGGAGGTCGCCGCGCGTCGTGGCAGGGCCCTGCCCTATCTCCATGTGATTGCGGCAGCAGCGATTTTCTTCGGCGCGACAGGCTGGCTCTATTTTGCACTGGCGACATCGTACAAAAGTGCGTTGGTCGACTTCATGGTGTTCGGAACAATCTTTGTCCTTGGGGCAAATCTGTTCTTCAATTTCCGCTTCTGGCTGTCCGCTCTGACATCCGCGACCGTGACCATCGTGTTCGTTGTGGTCCTGTTGGCGTACCTGGATGTCGACATGACGTCCCGCGTCGTGCTGGCAGCATTTTTCGTCAACTGCCTGGCATTCTCGCTGTATTTGTCGTGGCGTCTTAGCCGCGAACGCTATCAGACCTTCCTGCATTCATTGCAGGCGCAAATCCAGGAGCAGGTGGCGATCGAAAAGGGCCAGCAGCTCGAAAAGATTGCCGTCACCGATCCCCTGACAGGCCTGAAGAACCGTCGCGCCATCAGCCAGGAATTCCTGAACCTGTCCCGCGATGGCCTTTCGGAGAACGAACAGATCGGCCTGATCCTGATCGACGTCGACTATTTCAAGCGGTTCAACGATCGGCTTGGCCACCATGCTGGCGACGAATGCCTGATCTCCTTGGGCCGCGCCTTCACGCAAACGGCAACCGCCAACAACGCGGCCGTCGGGCGCTATGGTGGCGAGGAATTTGTCGCCCTTTGCAAGGTGCAGAGCATCGAGCATCTGGCAGACGTGACGCGTCAGTTTTGCGACGCGGTGAAGGATCTGGGCATTGCCCACCCGGATCGCGGCGACGAACTGAAGATCGTCACCATCAGCGCCGGCGCCACGATGACCCAGAACGACGGGTCAATGGAATTGACCATTCTGCTCCAGCAGGCAGACCGGGCTCTTTACTCCTCGAAATTTGCAGGCCGCGCCCGCTTTACCATCTATGATCCGACCTCGACCGAACAGGATGCTTCAAGCGCCAACCTGACCGAACTCTTGAAGCATGCACTTGCCCGGCAGCTCGTGTCGGTTGTTTACCAGCCAATCTATGACGTGAAATCAAACCAGTTGCTCGGCCATGAAACCCTCATGCGCCTGCGCGATTTCGACGGTAGCACGATCAATCCTGCCGTGTTCATTCCCGCAGCAGAACAGAGCGGCGCCATCATCGAACTCGGCCGCTACGCGATCGACCGCGCCTGCCGCGATATGTTGGAAACCGGCCTCGGCTCGGTGATTTCCGTAAACGTTTCTGCCGTGCAGATGAAGACACCGGGTTTCCCGGCACAGGTCACGGAAATTCTCGGCTTCTACGGCCTGCCACCACAGAAGCTGGCGCTGGAAATCACCGAAGGCATCGATATCGCGCTCGAAACACAGGCGCAGAAGAATATCGAGCACCTGCGCAACATGGGCGTCCAGATCTGGCTCGACGACTTTGGTACCGGCTTTGCCGGCCTTGCTTGGCTACGCCGTTTCGAATTCGATGTCGTCAAGATCGACAAGGGCTTCCTTCACGACAGCGAAAGTACGCGCGGCATGAACATGCTGCAGGACATGATCCGACTCTTGCGCAACCGGAGCATCACCGTGCTGGTCGAAGGCGTCGAAAGCAAGGAGCAGGCAAGCCTGCTGAAGCGGCTCGGCGTCAATGCCATGCAGGGCTATCATCTCGGTCGGCCGGTTCCGATCGCAGACGTCAAGGCAACGGCAAAGCCGGGCGGCAAGTAATCCCAACGATCATTGCTATGGTCTCATAGGACCAGCCCGATGCGAGGTACTACACCGCGCTGTCGTCTTCGCCTTCGTCAGTTGTTTCCGATATAGGCCGCGATCGCAGCCGCCACCTGATCCGACGTCATATTCCCCATCTGGGCGTCAATGAGCGCGCCGATCTGCACACTGCTCAGATGTGATATATCGGAGGTGGACAATCCCTTCACGCCGGTCGAGCTCAAGGACACGATGTCGTCGGACGAGAACGTCGCCAACTGGTCGATGCTGAGCGCTGCGACCTGCTGCGATGTTAACGCAGAGACCTGGAACGTCGTCAATGCCTTCGCCTGGTCCGTGCTCAGCGATGCGATGACGCTGGTGGAAAGGCCCGAAATGGCGCTCGTGCTCAACAGGGCGATCGTGCCGGTCGAGAACAGCGCGACATCCGCCGTATTCAACCCGCCTGCCTGCATCGCGTTGAAAGCGCTCAGCTGATCGGTCGACATGGCGGCAATCTGCGTCGTGCTCATCGCCGCAACCTGCGCCAGGCTGAGGCCGCCCACCTGCGCATGCGTCAGGGCCGCGACCTGCGTGGTCGTCAGCGAGGAAATGATCGCCGTCGACAAGCCCTTGATCGCGCTGGAACTGATCAGATTGAGCTCTGTCAGCGAGAATGTCGCCATGTCGGCTGTGCTGAGGCCCGCAGCGCCAGCGGAACTCAGGGCAGCGATCTGGGCCGTCGTGAGCGAATCCACCTGATCGACGCTCAAGGCCGCGATCTGGGCACTGCTCAGGCCCGCGATGGACGCCGTAGCCAGCGATGCAATTTCGGCGGTCGAAAGTGAGGCGAAGATCGCAGTCGACAGACCGGAGATCCCTGCCGAACTGATCGCGGAAAGCTCCTCGGTCGTGAACGTATCGACATCTGCGGCGGATAGACCGGTCAGCGCCTCCGATGTCAGCGCAGCGATCTGCTTGCTCGACAGGGCTTCAACCTGCGCGACTGTGAGCGACGCGACCTGCGTGCTGCTGAACCCGGCCACGCCGTCGGCGCTGAGCGCGGCGACCTGCTTTGTGGAGAGCGCGGCGAGGCTCGCCGTCGTCAGCGATGCAATCTGGCGCGAGGTCAGCGCCGAAACCTGGGAACTCGACAGAGCGCCCCACTGATCTGTGGAAAGCACGGCCAACTGCGCCGTCGAGAGACCCGAAATGCCTCCGGTTCCCAGCACTGCGATCTGTGCGGTCGTCATCGCCGCAATGGTTGCGGTGGAAAGACCGACGATTGCCGCAGCGCTGATTGCCGCGATGTCGGCTGTCGAGAAGGTCTCGAGATCGGCTGCGCTGAGAACAGCAACCTGCTTGGAGGTCAGGCCGGCAACCTGATTGGACGTCAGTGCCTCGACCTGCGCCGTGTTGAGCGCCACGATCTGGTCCGTTGACAGTCCTGCAACCGCCGAGGCGCTGAGTGCTGCAATCTGCGACGTGTCGAAGGATGCGAGCACAGCCGTAGACAGGCCGGACATTGCGCTGGAGCTTATGGCACCGATATCCGACGCCGAAAACACCGCGAAATCAGAGGCATCAAGCACGGAGATCTGGGTCGAACTGAGTGCCGCGATCTGTGCGGATGTGAGCGATTCCAGCTGATCGACGGTCAGCACATTCATCTGGTCGGTCGTGAGACCGGCGATGCTGTTGGTGCTCAAGGCAGCAATCTGGCTGGTCGACAGCAGGAGGAGATCAGCTGTTCCCAGCGCCGTCAACTGGCCGGAGGTGAAAGCCGCAACCTGCTGTGTTGAAAGCGCCTCGATCTGCTGCGTCGTCAACTGCGTGATCTGGCTGGACGTCAGACCGACGATGGCATCGGAGCTCAACGCCCCGACCTGATCGGCCGACAAGGCAGCCATTCCGACAGTGCCGAGTGCGGCGATCTGCTTCGAGGTCAGGCCCGCAATCTGCTTTGTCGTCAAGGCCTCAAGCTGTGCAGAGCTCAGGGCGGCAATTTGCCCGGATGTGAGGCCCGATATACCGGTGCTGCTGAGGAAGGAGATTGTGTCCGCCGGCAGGGCTGCAAGCGTCGCGGTGGTCAGGCCAGTGACCGCACTCGAACTGATGGCAGCGATGCTCGCCGACGAAAGTGCGGCAATGTCCGCAGTCCCGAAGGCCGCAATCTGCTTCGAGCTCAATGTCGCGATCTGTGTTGTCGTCAATGCATTGATCTGGGAACTGGTCAGCGCAGTGATCTGCGCGGTCGTCAGACCCGAAATTCCGCCGGTCCCCAGGGCAGCAATCAACGCCGTCGGCAATGCCGCAACCGTGTCGGAGGACATGCCCGTGATGGCGATCGATGAAATGGCCGCCATCTCGGCCGTCGTGAAGGTTTCGATGTCGTCGGTTGTCAGAACCGACAGCTGCGCCGATGTGAGCGAGGCAATCTGCGTTGCGGTCAGCGCCTCCACCTGATCGTTGGACAGCGAGGCAACCTGCGTCGTCGAAAGGCCCGACAGTCCGGCTGTGCTCATGGCAGCAACCTGATCGACCGACAGGGCTACGATATCGTTGGTGGTAAACGCTGCCATCTGGCGTGAGGTGAAGGCATTGACCTGCGCCGTGGTCAACGCGCCAACCTGCAAGGTCGAAAGCGCCTGCACCTGCGCCGTCGAAAGCTGCGAGACAGCGACCGTACTCAGCGATGCAATCGTCTCGGTCGACAGCGCCGAAATCACCGCCGCAGACAAACCAGCCATGGCACTGGATGAAATGGCCGCGACCTTCTGCGTCGTCAGCGCTTCGATATCGGCAACCGTAAGGGCCGTCACCTGGCGCGATGTGAGCGCGGCGATCTGCGTCGTGGTCAAGCCGGCCACCTGATCCGTGCTCATCACGGCAATCGCAGTTGTCGCAAGCCCGCCAATGGCATCGGTGCTCAGCGCCGCAACCTGGTTGGCCGAAAGCACGGCGATGTCATCGGTCGTCAAGGCGGCGACCTGCCGCGAATTCAGGGCATAGGTTTGCGCTGTTGTAAGGGCGGCTACCTGCGCAGTTGTCAGCGACGCGATCTGGAGCGTCGAGAACCCGGTGACCGCACTGGAACTGAGGGCTGCGATCTCATCCGTGGTCAGGGCTGCAAGCGTGGCGGTCGAAACCCCGATCAGCGCATCGGAAGTAATTGCAGCAAGGTCAGCCGACGACATCGCGCTGAAGTCACCCGTCGTCAGGACCGCCAACTGCTTGGAATTCAGCGCGCCGACCTGGGTGCTGTTCATGGCGCCCACCTGCGCCGTGGTCATGACGGCGATCTGGTCTGTCGAAAGCCCGACAACCCCAGCCGAACCCAGCGCCGAAACCTGGTCGGTCGTAAGGACCGCGACACCGTCGGTACCCAGCGCCGTCACCTGCCGTGAACTGAGAACCGCAAGCTGGCGCGATGCCAGTGCAGCAATCTGCGTGGTCGTCAGGGCGTCGATCTGCCGGGTGGTCAGACCGGTGATGCCACTGGTGCTCAGCGCTGCGACCTGCGCGGTCGTGAGAGAAGCAATGGCATCGGTCGTGAGGCTGGCGATCGCGTCAGACGTGATCGCAGCGATATCGGCCGTGGAGAAAGTCGCAACATTGGCCGTGCTGAGCCCGCCAACCTGCGTGCCATTGAGGACCGCGACCTGGGTGGAGGTCAGCGCCGCAGACTGCGCGGAATTGAGTGCCGCAATCTGCCTGGTAGACAATCCGCCGATACCGGTGGAGCTCAAGGCCGCGATTTGCGCGGTCGACAGTGCGGCAACATCATCGGTCGACAGAACTGCAACCTGGTCTGAGCTCAGCGATGCGACCTGCTTTGTCGAAAGGGCAGCGATCTGGCTTGTGGTAAATGCTGCGACCTGTTTTGTTGTCAGGCCGGCAATGGCCTTGGTGCTGAGTGCCGAAATCTGGGCACTGGTCAGCGACGAAACCGTGCCTGTCGCCAGACCCTGAATGCCTGACAGACTGATGGCGCCGATGTCGGCGCTCGAAAGCGCCGTAATGTCGTCGCTGGTCAGAGCCGCAATCTGGGTGGAGGTCAGCGCCGCAATCTGTGACGTCGTCAGCGCCGCGACCTGATCCGTCGTCATGGCGGCAATCTGCTTGGTGCTGAGACCAACAATCGCCTGTGAGCTCAACGCCGCCACCTGTTCAGACGTAAGCGTGGCCAGCACGGCCGTGGAGATACCGGCAACCGCATCAGAACCGATGGCTGCAATTTCGCGTGTGGTGAATGTCGCGATGCCGTCTGCCTGGATCACATTCAGCTGCGACGATGACAAGGCCGAAATCTGCCCGCTAGTGAGCGCGCTGATCTGCGTTGTCGTGAGTGCCGCAAGCTGTGACGTGGTTAGGCCAGAAACGCCGGCAGCGCTCATGGCTGCAATCTGCTTGGTGGTCAGGACCGCGAGATCGCCGGTGTTGAGTGCAACCACCTGATTTGAGCTGAGGACCGACATCTGGGATGTCCCCAGCGTGGCAATCTGGCTGGTGCTGAGGACACCGATCTGATCCGATGTGAGGCCGGAAACGCCGCGCGATGACATGGCCGCCATCTGCGCGCTCGACAGCGTTCTGATGTTGTCGTCGCCAAGTGCCGATGCCTGACTCGATGTCAGCGCGTGCACCTGCGTCGTTGTCAACGCAGCCGTCTGCGCCGTTGTCAGAGCGGCAATCTGGCCCGTCGTCAGATAGGAGAAACTGTAGGCATTGATTGCGGCGATCTGAGCCGTGGTGAATGCGGCGAGCGTATCAGCAGAGATTGCGGCAATTGCGCTCGTGTTGATCACGGCAATTGCCGCTGTCCCCAGACCAAGGATATCATCAGCGTTGAGTGCGCCGAACTGGGTCGAGGTCATGACCGAGACCTGCGTCGTCGTCAGCGCGGCAAGCTGGTCGGATGAAAGAACGGCCACCTGGGCCGTGCTCAGCGCCTTGATGGCTGCGTTGTTGAGTGCAGCAATCTGGGCCGTGGTCAGGCTGGCGATCACCGCAGGCGCAAGACCGCTGACGGACGATGACGTCAGTGCGAACATGTCGCCGGTCGAAAATGTCGCAATATCCTCGGTGCCGAGAATAGCCAGCTGCTTAGTCGTCAGTACCGAGACCTGCAGTGTCGTCAGTGCAGTAACCTGCGCCGTCGACAGCGTATCCACCTGATCGACGGAAAGCGCCTTGATGGCCGCGGCACTCATGGCACCGATCTGGGCAGGCGTCATCGCTGCAATGTCATCGGTTGTCAGCACTGACACCTGCAGGGAGTTCAGCTTCGCGATCTGCGCCGTCGTCATCGCTGCAGCCTGGTCAGGCGTCATCGCTGCGATGTTCCACGTCTGCAGCGTGGTCATTGCAAGCGTGCTGAGCGCCGCGATCTGCGCAGTGGAAAACGCTACGATCTGGTCGGTCGTGATGCCCGTTACGGTGCGCGAACCCAGCACCGCGATATCGGCCGTCGACAGCGCTGCGATATCATCCGTGCTGAAATAGGAAAGCTGGGTGGAGCTCATCGTTGCGACTTGAGCCGTCGTCAGCGCCGCGATCTGATCCGTGGACAGGGCAACGATCTGCGTCGTCGTCAGACTTCCGAATGCATCAGAACTGAGTGCCGCTATTTGCTTGGTCGTCAACGACGCAATGACGTCAGTGGAAAGACCCGGCATCGCGGTGTTGACGATGGCGGCCATCTCGACGGTCGTAAAGGTCGCGATGTCTTCGGTCGAAAGCGCGGTCAGCTGCAGCGAGCCGAACGTCTTGATCTGCGGGGCAGTCAGCGCATCCACCTGCGCCGTGCTCAATACGGCAATCTGCGTCGATGTGAGCCCTGAAGCCGCACCCGTCGACAGCGCAGTGATCTGAGCCGGCGTCAGCAATGCGATCTCTGCCGTGGTCATGGCGGCAATCTGCGCCCCGCTCAGGGCATGCGCCTGCGTCGTCGACAAAGCACCCAACTGTGCGGAGCTGAGCGTCACGAGCTGTCCGGATGTCAGACGCGCGATCGCGATCGTGCTGAGTGCCGCGATTTGCGAGGTCGAGAGATTGGCGACATTGGCCGTACCGAGCGCCGATATCTGCCCTCCCCCGAACGCTGCAATCTGTGCCGTGGAGAGAACAGAGGTCTGCTCAGTGCTCAGCGCTGCAATCTGCGCGGTCGACAAATAAGAGAAGGCGCTGGCGTTGAGCGCGGCCACCTGCGCCGTCGAGAGCGATGCAATGACCGTCGTCGACAGGCCGGAAATGGCCTTGTAGCTGAGCGCCGCAATGCTCGATGTCGACAGAGCCGCAAAATCATCAGTGCCGAGCACCGCAATCTGCGCCGAGCCGAGTGCGTTGACCTGCGCCGTCGAGAGCAACGCGATCTGATCGGAACTCAGGGCCCCAACCTGCGCTGTGGTGAGGCGAGAGATCGCCGCCGTATCGAGCGCACCGAGCTGATCGCTGGAAAGTGCTGCGATCGACTGCGTGGAAAGGCCTGAAATGGCCTTGGACCCCAGCGCCCCGATCGCCGACGATGTCATGACCGCCACGTCATCGGAGCTCATGGCAGAAAGCTGCGTGGCGCTGAGAGCAGCGGCCTGCACGGCCGTCAGGACATGCACCTGCTCTGTCGTCAGCGCGGCGACCTGCGCCGTTGTCAGGCTTGCGATCGAATAGGAGCTGAGCGCTGCAATCTGTCCGGTCGAGAATGCCGAAACGGCGTCCGTCGAAAGACCGGCGATGGCCTTGCTGTTGATGGATGCGACTTCGGCACTCGTCAGCGTGGCGATATCGTCCGAGCCAAGCGCAGAAAGCTGCGTCGCGCTCAGGGCCCTGATCTGCGTGTAGGCCAGAGCATCGACCTGATCGGTGGACATGGTGTCGATTTGCGAGGCCGTCAGCCCAGTCACGCCGGCAGATGTCAAGGCAGCGATCTGCGCGGTCGACATGGCGGCAATATCGTTGGTCGGCATCGCGCCGATCTGCGACGCCTTGAGCGCACCGATCTGCAGCGTGGTCATCGCAGCGACCTGGTCTGGCGTCAGCGCGGCAGCCTGGGCAGTCGACATCGCAGCAACGGACGTTGATGCAAATGCTGCGACCTGGGCAGGCGTCAAAAGGGACATCACCAGTGTCGACAGCCCGGCGACCGCCCGCGAATTGATCGCGGCAATCTCGCCGGTCGAGAATGTCAGGAGATCTTCGGCAGACAGGGAGGCAAGTTGCCCCGAATTGAGCGCTGCAATCTGCGCCGATGTCAACGCCTCAGCCTGCACCGTCGTCAACGAACCGAGCTGGGCGGTCGTCATCACCGCGACCTGCCCGGACTTCAGGCTTGCGATGTCGGCGGCGTCGAGCACGGCCAACTGGTCGAGCGTCAGCCCGAGAACACCGCTTTGCGAGATGGCATCCAGCTGATCGGTCGTGAAGACATCGACGTCTTCGGTATCCAGTGCCGCGACCTGATCCGACGACAGCAGATTGACCTGCCACGTCGCGAGCGCAGAGGCATCTTCCGTCGTCCATGCAGCAACCGCTGCGGTCGACAGGCCACGTATCTGGCTGGAGGTAAGCGTAGAAACGATCGAAGTCATCTTCGAGGCGGCCTTGCAGTTAACCGATCATCATAATCAAATTAAGGAACCGGCAGTCACCTTGGACCAGACATCCAAAACGGATATCCGAACACGTCCAGACAACAAAACGAGCCGCCCGCCGGACCGGTCAGCGCGATTCCCCGAGTTCATTCGGAACACCAACCAGCGGGTGCCGTTATCGCGCGACTGGCTTGCACGAAGCTGATGAAACGGCAAAATCACCAAGGTTTGGAAGCCAGGCCAGACCACCTGTCAGGTCGATCGAGACGCCCATGGGCGAGGATGCCAAGACCACCTCGGGGCCGGATTGGATCTCACAAGGACATGCGGATACAGATGCTGTCGCCCTTTGCCCGTGAGACGCAGGACATCATGCGGCTTGCGCGCGCCTCATCGCCCAGAACATGGTCGCGGTGATCGATTTCGCCACCGCAATGGACAACCTCGCAAGTCCCGCACATGCCCACACCGCAAGAAACGGGGACCGGCAGACCGGCGCGCTGCAAAGCCGTAGCAAGGGACTCGGCAGCCCCGACGGAAATCGCCCGGCCCTCAGGCTCGACAGTCACAACAAAGGGCTTTGCGCGCGCGAGCCCCGGTGCAACGAAAACCTCTCTATGGACCTGATCGCTCGGCCAATGCGCGACGGCCTCTCCAAATCCCTCCATCAGCCGATCGGGACCACAGCAATAAAGATGCTCCTCCGGCCGGATATCTCGGCAGTAGGCCGCCATGTCAAAGCGACCGATCCCACTGCTGCCATCCGATGTGTGAATGGTCACACATCCGCCCGGCAGACTCGCAATCCGATCAAGGAGCGGCGCCTCCGAGAGACTACGAACACAATAGTGAAGCTCCCAGCTGCTGCCTTGCGCAAGCACCGCCTCAATCATCGACAGGAAGGGTGTGATACCGATTCCACCTGCGATGAAGACATGTCGGCCAGCCGTCTCGGCAAGGGGAAAAAGATTTCTCGGTTCGGCGACAGAGACGAGTTCGCCAACCGCCAATGCTTCATGGATGTAGCCGGAGACACGCCCGTCTGGCACTTGCTGAACCGCGATTTCGTAGACATTCCCGGCGGGAAGGCGCGTGAGCGAATAGCAGCGGCTCAGGGCATTCTCGACCTTGAGTTCGATATGAGCTCCCGCCTCATAGAGGGGTAGCGTCTCCCCGCTAGCTGGCTTGAGACGAATGCGCCGTGTTGCGCCCCGATCCTGCACAATCTCATCGACCGTCATCGCGATCCAGTTTCGCGATCCGTTGGCCAGGGGACCATTCCAGAGCCGGTCGCCCCAGTCTTCACGCTGGCCGTTTTCGATCCGCGCGCGGAAAAGTCGCCGGAAGCCCGCTGAGAGAGAGTTGAGCGTGGCAAGCCGCTCCGCTGCCTCATTGTCGTTCAGGTCACCATAGAGATGACGCTGGATATCGTGGATTGACCACTCCGGATTCGGTCGATCAACGATTTCGAGTACATCGCCGGGTGTCGCCTCGCCTGTTTCGAGCACGCGATAGTACCAGCCGGTGCGGCCTGAACTTTGGGTCCGGTGCGACATGTTCTCCACACCGAAACGATGGTTCAGCTTGAAGCATGGCTGGCGCGGTTCGGACACCTCCAAGATGCAGGTGCCGAAGCGGACGATGTCCCCGATGCAAACGTTTTGCTCGCTCCAGCCCTCGGCGACAAGATTCTCGCCAAAACCACCGGCGACAAGCCGATCCCCGCATTCAGGCAGTTCGGAGCGCCAGACCGCATAGTGGGCAAAGTCATAGTGCAGAAGAGCCTTGTCGCGGCCGCCATGAAAGCTCTCGGCCTGCTCGTCAATCTCCAGGCCATGGAAACCTATCCTGAGCATGCCTCTTTGCGGCTGCTTATTGATCCCCGTGCGAATACCCGACGAACCAAGAATCCCAACCCGCCCTGCGCGGATCTCGAGACATGGCACCGGGTGCGGAATGACTATCGACACTGTAGGCTCCGGGTGGATCTTTCTGGAGTTTAGCGCAAGTTCATGTTTGTCTTCTATGATCATGAATGACAATTCATTATGAGAAGATGCCAAAACAAAGTTCCAGATCAGCGGCAAATGCCATTCTGCCCAAATCTCTGACTGTCAGAGATCCATCCGTCGACAGACCGGTCGTCGCGCTAGGCGAACAGCACGTCGAGGCCGTGCGCTTTGAAACCCATGCGCATGCAAACTTTGCCCAGCTGCTTTGCTGCCTCTCGGGAGTTCTGGAGGTGGAATGCGGCGGCGAGCGCGCCATCGTGCCGCCAGGCCACGCGCTGTTCATCAGGCCCGGCGAGCCGCATTCGGTCCATGTCGAAAACAGGGCACGGCTGAGGACGCTCGATCTTTGGCCATCGGCCTCGCAACTGAAGGATCGGCAGCGTTGCGTCATACCCATGGGCGACCTGCTTGCCGCCCTTGTCGAACGCGCCTGCGAAATGGGGACGGACGATGCAGACATTACTTCGCATGCCAGGCGCGTGCTGGATCTGATCCTGGACGAGGTCGCGGCAGCCTCGCCGCTCTCCCTGAGCCTGCCGCGCGGCAGGGACCCACGCGTCCTAAAGGTGACGGAACTTCTGCTGCGCAGCCCTGACGACGGCCGCGACCTTGACGAACTCGCCAGGCTTGCCGGTGCGAGCCCGCGAAACTTCATACGCCTTTTCAGAAGGGAAACCGGTTTCACCCTGAAGGCATACCGGCGTCTGGCTCGCGTTCAGCGGGCGATCGTCCTGATGGCGGGCGGACAAACGGCAAGCTCGGCAGGAGCCAGCGTCGGTTATCTGAACCAGTCCACGTTCACCCATGCCTTCCGCGAGGCGACGGGAAAGACCCCAAGAGCCAAAGCCCCGCCTGAGAAATCCGCATGAAGACTGTCCATCATTCGGCAAGGGAGGGCAAGCTCGGCCTGCAGAACCTGATGTGTCGCGTAGGAGATCGGGCCGGAACGTATACCTCGATCACACAGGCAAAGCGGTCGTTCAAATCTGGGAGCGGAACCGGGCGCGCGGCAGAGTTTTGGCAAGGTTCTCCGCCGCGAGGATGGACGACTTGCGCTATATCGCGTAGGGACGCTGTGAATTTCGTCCCGGGAGCGGAACACGCCGCCAATCCGGTCGTTTCAAGAGCTACGCCATGACCCCGTCCGCACCCAAAAGCGAAACACGCCAGACCATCCTGCGTCTGCTCTCGATCATGGCGAGCGCCAAGGAGATCAGCCAGTATCTCAAGCGCTTTTCGCAGCTGGACGCCAAGCGCTTTGCCGTCGTCAGCCTCGATGAGGCCATCCTGAATGATGATCTGGACGCCATCGCCTCGTCGCTGTCCTTTCTGCAGGATGTCGGCCTCACCCCGGTCGTCCTTATCGGTGCGGGAGCGACAGGCCAGCCTGACCCGGACGCCGTATCGCCGGAGGCGCTGGCCGGCCTGCGCCAGACCTTCCGCGATCTGAACCTGAAGCTCGTCGAGGCGCTGCAGGAGACGGGCGCGCGCGCAACCTCCATCGTCGGAGGCGTCTTCGAAGCCGACTATCTGGATCCGGATGCACGCGGCCTCTTCGGGACCGTGTCTGCAGTCAATCTCGCGCCCATAGAATCCAGCCTTCAGGCGGGCTCTATTCCGGTGATCAGCAGCCTCGGTGAAACGGCAAACGGCCAGATCCTTGCGATCGATCCCGATCAGGCTGTCATCGAAACCGTCGAGGTTCTGCAACCCTTCAAGGTCATTTTCCTGACCGCGACGGGCGGGCTGATCGGCCCGAACGGGCGCATCATCGACTCGATCAACCTGACGACGGAATATGACCAGTTCGTCGTCGGCTCCGGCCTCAAGAGCTCGATCACGTTTCGGCTTGAGCAGATGAAGGATCTGCTCGACAGGCTGCCGCTGGAATCCTCGATCGCCATCACCAGCCCGGCAAACCTCGCCAACGAACTCTTCACCCACAAGGGTTCGGGCACGCTCGTGCGGCTTGGCGAAAGCGTGCTCCGCGTCACCTCCTGGGACGAACTCGACCTGCCGCGCATGCGCACGCTGATCGAATCCAGCTTCGGACGCCAACTCGTCGATGACTATTTCGAACACACGAAGCTGAAACGCGCCTATGTGAGCGAGAACTATCGCGCCGCCGTCATCCTGACGGAGGAAGACGGCATTCCCTATCTCGACAAGTTCGCCGTGCTGGATGAAGCGCAGGGCGAAGGCCTTGGCCGCGCCGTCTGGAAGATCATGCGCGCGGAAACCCCGCGCCTCTTCTGGCGCTCACGCCACAACAACCAGATCAACATCTTCTACTACGCGCAATCAGACGGATGCTTCAAACAGGAGAAATGGAAAGTCTTCTGGTACGGGCTCGAAGATTTCGACGAGATCAAGCAATGCGTCGACCACTGCGCGGTGCGCCGGCAAACGCTGGGTTGAGGGCGTTGTTGCCAGATGTTTGGCGCAGATAAACGTCCCAGCTGCATGCGAGACGCTTCGTCAACTGGCCGATGTAAAGATATTTCTTGGGGAATAATGGTAGCGGAGGAGGGATTCGAACCCCCGACACAAGGATTATGATTCCTCTGCTCTAACCTACTGAGCTACTCCGCCAGCCGTGGCTGGAAAGACCATTTAAAAAAGCGCCTCCGGGTGAGAAGCGCTGTCTGGCCTTCAGGTGTCGGGCTTATAGGGCGGGCGGGGCTTTTGTGTCAAGCATGAATGCCTGAAAAAATGGAGGATGTTTAATTCATCCCCTGCACTAACGCCAAATCCATGATTTGTTTGAACTTTGCGTTGAAAGCGCGCGCGGGTTCAGGCGGCCAGAAGCGCCTTCAAGCGTTCTTCAGCAGACTGGCTTCTTTCCGATCGCGCGATAAAGCCGCCACCGTAGACGCGGGCGTCGGCGCCGGGCGCGGAATAGAGCGCGCAGGCCTGACCGGGTGCGATCCCGTCCTCGCCGTCTTCAAGATCGATGCGGATGCCCTGTTCGTCCATCGTCAGGACTGCCGGGCGCGGCGGGCGCGTGGAACGGACCTTGGCAAAGCAGGCAAAGCCGCCCTTGGCGGCCTCTTCAAGCGCTTCATCGCCCAGCCAGTTGACGTCCCGCAGATAGATGCGGTGCGTTTCCAGCGCTTCCTTGGGGCCGACGATCACGCGCCGCGAACGGGCGTCGAGGAAGACGACGTAAAGCGGCTCGCCTGTGGCCACACCAAGGCCCTTGCGCTGGCCGATCGTGTAGTTGACGATCCCTTCATGGCGGCCAAGCACGCGTCCATCGAGATGCACGATTTCGCCCGACAGCGCCGCATCCGGCTTCAGCCGCTGGATGATGTCGGAATATTTGCCCTGCGGCACGAAGCAGATGTCCTGGCTGTCGGCCTTGTCGGCAACGATCAGCCCCATCTCGGAGGCCAAGGCGCGCGTTTCGGCCTTGGTCATGTGGCCAAGCGGAAAGCGCAGGTAATCGATCTGCTCCTGCGTGGTAGCAAAGAGGAAATAGCTCTGGTCGCGTTCGGCATCCGCCGGACGGTAAAGCGCACGGCGCGTGGGGTTGCCGGGCGCGGGGTTCGCCCTGGAGCGGATATAGTGGCCCGTTGCCAGCGCGTCTGCACCCAGTTCCTGCGCGGTCTTCAGGAGGTCGGCAAACTTGACCGTCTGGTTGCAAGCAACGCAGGGGATCGGCGTTTCGCCTGCGACATAGCTTTCTGCAAACGGGTTGATGACCGTTTCGCGGAAGCGCGCTTCGTAATCCAGGACATAGTGCGGAATGCCAAGACGCTCGCACACGCGGCGCGCATCCTCGATATCCTGGCCCGCGCAGCAGGAACCCGCGCGGTGCACGGCCGCCCCGTGATCATAAAGCTGCAGCGTGATGCCGAAGACATCATAGCCTTCGCGCTTCAGGATGCCAGCCACGACAGACGAATCGACACCGCCCGACATCGCAACAACGACGCGGGTATCTTCTGGGCGCTTGTCGAAATCGAGTGTGTTCACGTCGTCAGTCTGCGTTATCGGGAAACAGGGCGAGGCCCACAAGGCCGCCTTTTGCTGGCCTTTATATAGAAGGCGGCCCGCGCCCGGCAAGGGCATTCGAAGGCCGAAACTTTGCAAACTGCGGCCGTTTGGCAACATTATCGCCCATTCTCATCGATGAACGTAAGGTTTTATTTATGAAACAACGCCATAAATGGGACTTGAAATTGCCGGGCATGATGCCTTTGCGCCAAAATTGAACATGTCGTTTCAATGCGGTTAGGCAAATTTTAAAAGTCAGGCGGTAACGTCTCGATATCTGGTCTTGTTGTGTTTGTAGAGAGTCCCATGACCGAAATGATACGACCCCGGGTTAAGTATGTCATCGGCCCCGATGGCAGCCCATTGACGATCGCGGACTTGCCCCCCGCAAACACGCGGAGATGGGTCATCCGCCGCAAGGCTGAAGTTGTCGCTGCAGTGCGCGGCGGACTGCTGAGCCTTGAAGAAGCCTGCGAACGCTACACCCTTACAGTCGAAGAATTCCTGTCCTGGCAGGCGTCGATCAACGACCATGGTCTGGCCGGTCTGCGCACCACGCGCATCCAGCAGTACCGCCACTGATTTCAGGGCATTCCGATCCCATGAGAGCCGCTGCAGCCGCAAGGCCGTAGCGGTTTTTTTCATGTCCGGGCGACAGCCCCGCCCTGTTTGCCGGAACGCGCCCGCTCGGAGGCGACAATACCGCCAAAGACCAGCAGAAGCGAAATCACGTGATAGAAATGCAGGCTTTCGCCGAGCAGCGCCAATGACAGCATCATGCCGAAGATCGGCACCAGATTGACGAAAAGCCCTGCCCTGTTCGCGCCGATTGCCTCCACACCTTTCACAAACAGGATCTGCGACATCAGCGACGGCACAAGCCCGATATAGAGCACGACAAGCCAGCCTGTGCGGTCCGGAACGAGCGCCCCGCCGCTGGTCCATTCGTAGGCCGCAAGGGGCAGAGCGGCCAGCAGCGCACCCGCCGCCGTAGCCGCCATCATGCTCTTCCAGTGTATATCCGGCTTGTATTTCAGCCCGATCGTGTAGGCTGAATAAACAAGCACCGCGAGCATCATCAGAAAATCGCCTAAATTAAGCCTCAGTGCGATCAGGCTGAACACGTCACCATTCGAGGCGGTCAGTGCAACGCCGGCCAGTGTCAGCAGAAATCCTGCGATCTGGCCACCGGCGACGCGCTGCCGGAAGAGCAGGAAGTTGCCGAGGAAGATCACCATCGGTATGCCGGCCTGCTCGATCACCGCATTGATGGCGCTCGTGTGATGCAGCGCGGTGTAGAGGAGAGCATTGAAGGAGGTAAACCCGACCGCTCCCATGATGAAGAGATAGACCACGTGCTTGCGGATTTCGGGCATGTCGCGGCGGATCTGCGGTATGGAGACCGCGGAAATCGCGACAAGCGCCAGTATCCAGCGCAGGAGGTTCATGAGGAAGGGGCTGGCATGGCCCACGGCAATCTTGCCTGCAACTGCATTTCCGCCCCAGGCGAATGCGGTCAGCATCAGGAAGGCATAGGCCCTCATGGTCATCCAATTGCTCTGCGTCATTGCGGGTCTGTTCTATATCCGTCTTTTTTAGAGGTGGCCCTGATACCGCCCGGAGGGCGCTGATGTCACGCAAAAACCCTTGATGGTGGGATCAATCGGGGGTCGCTTTTGAAAGTATGACACAGTATAGAGCACCATCGGCAATCCGGATTCTTTCGGACGGTGCAAGCATGCGGCAAAACGCGGCGCTTTTGAGCCCAGATGGGCCTGCGTTGCAGGATGCTGCGTGAAAGGGCGTCGACGTGGATCTTGACCGGGTTTCACTGGGGCGCAGGCCTGAATTTTAACGGACGCCGTGTGTGTAGCGTCCAGACATAGGATTGAGTGAAGATGACGAATGTCGTGGTCGTTGGTTCGCAATGGGGTGACGAAGGCAAGGGCAAGATTGTCGACTGGCTTTCGGAACGCGCCGATGTGGTTGTGCGCTACCAGGGCGGACACAATGCCGGCCATACGCTTGTCATCGACGGCATCAGCTACAAGCTGTCGCTGCTTCCCTCGGGCGTCGTGCGTCCCGGCAAGATGGCCGTCATCGGCAACGGCGTTGTCGTCGACCCGCATGCGCTGATCGCAGAAATCGGCCGTCTGGAAGCCCAGGGCGTCAAGGTGACGACCGAGAACCTCAAGATCGCCGATAATGCAACACTCATACTCTCGCTCCACCGCGAACTCGACGGCATGCGCGAAGACGCCGCCTCCAATTCCGGCACCAAGATCGGCACGACGCGCCGCGGCATCGGCCCTGCCTATGAGGACAAGGTGGGCCGCCGTGCGATCCGCGTGATGGACCTCGCCAACACCGAAACGCTTGCCGCCAAGGTCAGCCGTATTCTGGATCACCACAATGCGCTGCGTCGCGGCTTCGGCGTCGATGAAGTGACCCATGAAGCCATCATGAAGGAACTGACGGACGTTGCCGATCGTGTGCTGCCTTTCATGGATACTGTCTGGAGCTACCTGGACAAGGAGCGCCGCCGTGGTGCGCGCATCCTGTTTGAAGGCGCGCAAGGTTCACTGCTCGACATCGACCATGGCACCTACCCGTTTGTGACCTCGTCCAACACGGTTGCAGGTCAGGCCGCCGCCGGTTCCGGCATGGGTCCGGGCGCGCTCGGCTACATCCTCGGCATCACCAAGGCCTACACGACCCGCGTCGGCGAAGGCCCCTTCCCGACCGAACTGACGGACGAAATCGGCCAGTTCCTCGGCGAGCGCGGCCACGAATTCGGCACGGTCACGGGCCGCAAGCGCCGTTGCGGCTGGTTTGACGCTGCACTCGTGCGCCAGTCTGTCGCCACGAATGGGATTTCCGGTATTGCACTGACCAAGCTCGACGTTCTTGACGGTCTCGACGAAATCAAGATCTGCGTCGGCTACAAGCTCGACGGCAAGGAACTCGAGCACCTTCCGGCGAGCCAGGGTGACCAGGCCCGTGTGGAGCCGATCTACATCACGCTTGAAGGCTGGAAGGACTCGACCGTCGGCGCACGCCGCTGGGCCGATCTCCCGGCACAGGCAATCAAATACGTCCGCCAGGTGGAAGAGCTGATCGGCTGCCCGGTGGCACTTCTGTCGACCAGCCCGGAACGCGACGACACCATCCTCGTCACGGATCCGTTCGAGGATTGATGGAAACATAAGAGGCGAAGGCACGAATAGGCGCGAAATGCTGGTCTTGCGATTGAATAGACCGCTAACCTTTCTCAGCTATACGTGACCATCGAATTGAGACGATTTGCACCCGCGTGTCTGAGGCATGCGGGTCTCCTGAAAGGCGAGAAACCTTAGATGGCAGATTTCATTGCGGTCATTCGGAGAGCGGTTGACGGTTTGTCCGACAACACGCCCGAAATGCGCGCCAGGGTCTATGAAAAGGCCCGTTCCGCCGTACAGCGCCAGCTCGACAACATGAAGCCGCGCCCGGCTGACGACGTTATTGCGCGTCAGATGGACAAGGTTACGGAAGCCATCGAATTCGTCGAAGCCCAGTTTTCATCGGCTCCGCCAGCGCCCGAACCTGAGACAATCGCACCTGAGCCGGAGATCGTCGAGACCGCTGCTGCGCCGGAACCTGCGTACGAGCCCGTTCAGGAACCGGAACCTGCGCCAGAGCCGGTTGCTGAACCTGTTCAGGCCTATGTTGCCGAAACGCATGACGAGCCTGCGCATGAAGAGGTCGAAGAGACTGTAGAGCCGGAACCGGAGCACGTTCACGAAGTATCGTCGCCTGTCGAAGATGCTGCGGAGCCGCCGGCATGGGATGCTGCGCCGCATGAAGAAACGGTGCAGGATGAAAGTCCGGAAGCAGACGAGCCTGAGCCCGATCAACCGGCTCAGCCGACACCCTATTCAGAGCCGCATCCGGTTCCAGATTTCCTGAAGCCGGCCCACACCACGGCACCTCAGACCGAAACGATCGTCGCCCAGACACCGGCGGACGACACGATGCCGCCGGCCGCAACGTCGTCCTATGATCCCATTCGTCCTGCAACGCCTGCTGACGATCCTTTCGCTGCAGCCGCCGCAGCCGACATCCCCGCCTTCGCGTCCGGCACGCAGTCCTACGCGGCCGACATCGCCCCCGACGCGCAGCCTTCCGCTTTCGCCCGCGAGATCGCAAGCCAGGAGGCTGCAACACCGCCACTGGCCAAGGCTGCCGATAGCTGGACCACCAATGTCCAGGACAATCCATTCGACGAGCCTGAGGCGCTGTTCGGCATCAGCGCCAGGACGCCGCCAGCCAAGCAGGCCATGCTCGGTGTTGACGATGTCTGGGGTGACTTCGAACGCAGCGAACCTCCGCGTCAGGCAGCTGGCCGCGACGGGCTGGCGATCCCGGGACTGGGATCGGCGCCACGGAGCACGGCGGCCGCGCACAAGCCCGAACGCGAGGGACGCGGCAAGGTCATTGCCGCCATCCTGGGTGTTCTGATCGTCGTCGCAGGCGCGGGCTACACCGGCTGGCGCTTCAGCGACAACATCCTGAATTTCGTCAACAGCAGCGCGAGCACCACGCAAAAGCAAGCCAGCACGCCGGCAACGACGACACAGCCCGCGAGCCAGACGCCCGCCAATTCGGCGCAAACCCCCGCGACCACCGCACCGAATACGGATGTGGCGTCGAAACCCGCGGACGCTGCCAAGCCAGCCGACCAGACCAAGCCTGTTGTGACAGCGCCGCAGAAGTTCACGCAACGCCTCATGACCGATGGGTCCGAAGTGGAAACCGGTGATCAGGGCATCGCGGCTGATGCAAAGCCTGCCGAAGAGGGCAAGTCTGTTGCAAGCCAGAACGTGAAGGCGCCCGATGGCGGCACTGCACCTGCCGCACAGCAGGACGCAGGCGCGAACAGCGCAACCCCGCCCAAGACCGACAAGGTTTTCCTGTATGAGGAGCGTCTTGGTCAAACGTCACCGACCGCGCTCGACGGAACCGTGTCCTGGAGCGTCAAGTCCGACGACTCGGATGGCCATCCGCAGAAGGTCATCCAGGGCGATATCAGCGTCCCCGGCCGCAAGCTCGCAGCCGTCATGACCATCAAGCAGAACACCGACCCGTCGCTCCCCGCGAGCCACATCATCGAGGTCACCTTCTCGCTGCCCAAGGACTTTGAAGGTGGTGGCATCGACAGCATCGTACGCGTCTCGATGAAGGAAAAGGAACAGGACAAGGGTGATCCCCTGGTCGCCGTTCCTGCCAAGATCACCGACTATTTCCACATGATCGCGCTGAACTCGTATGGCGATGCGGTCAAGACCAATCTGGATCTGCTGAAGACTCGTGACTGGATCGATATTCCGCTGACCTATACGAATGGCCGCCGTGCACTGATTACCCTGCAAAAGGGTCCGGAAGGGGCCGCGGTATTTGATGAAGTCATCGGCAGCTGGGGTACGCCGCCCACGCCGGCACCTGTCGCGCCGGCACCGGCTGCAGACGCAAGCGCGCCCGCGGCCCCTGCCCCGGCCGCAGCACCAGTCCAATAAGAAACGGCCGGGTTTTTGACCCGGCCGTTTTCAATTTCAGCGATGACTGTTTTTGTAGTCGCGCTCAGGCGTCCACGACGTTGAGCGCGGTTGACTGTTCCGTGGCATACTTGCGCACGGCTTCCTGGACCTTTTCGAACGCACGAACTTCGATCTGGCGCACACGCTCGCGCGACACATCAAACTCGGCAGAAAGCTCTTCCAGCGTCACCGGCTCCTCAGCCAGGCGGCGCGCCTCGAAGATGCGGCGTTCACGTTCATTCAGAACCTTCAGCGCGCGCGACAACATGGAGCGGCGCGTATCCAGTTCGTCCTGCTCGATCAGAACCGTTTCCTGGCTGTCGTGATCATCAGCCAGCCAATCCTGCCACTGGCCGGAATCGCCGTCCGTCGACTTGATCGGCGCATTCAGCGACGCGTCGCCCGACAGGCGACGGTTCATCGAGACCACGTCCTCCTCGGGCACTCCGAGCTTGGTTGCGATTTCGGTGACCTGTTCCGGCTTCAGATCGCCATCCTCGATTGCCTGCAGGCGACCCTTGAGACGGCGCAGGTTGAAGAAGAGACGCTTCTGGTTTGCGGTCGTACCCATTTTGACCAGCGACCATGACCGCAGGATATATTCCTGGATCGAGGCCTTGATCCACCACATTGCGTAGGTGGCCAGGCGGAAGCCGCGGTCGGGATCAAACTTCTTGACGGCCTGCATGAGGCCGACATTTCCCTCGGAAATCACTTCACCGATGGGCAAGCCATAGCCGCGATAGCCCATGGCGATCTTCGCGACGAGACGAAGATGGCTCGTTACAAGACGATGGGCAGCATTGCGGTCATCATGCTCGTTATACCGCTTGGCGAGCATATACTCTTCCTGCGGTTCAAGCATGGGAAATTTGCGGATTTCATCCAGGTAGCGATTGAGACCGCCTTCTCCAGATGCGATTGTTGGTAAAGATGCGCGGGCCATGAAGCACCCCCTCTTTTTTGGATTTCGGCTTCCATCAGGCAAACCGTTGCCGAAGACAGTCCTTGCCCTAGGCCCTGTCAACGGATGTGCCAGAGATAGGGTGATGCACTACAGGATTCAAGAACAGTTGTGCATTACAGTTTCGTAATTGAATACGTTGGAATTCAAATTCGGATCATCCGGCGTCACGCAACGCTTCAATGACTGTTTCCATATCATCCGGAACGGGCGCTTCGAAATGCATTGTCTCGCCTGTCGAGGGATGCTCGAACTGCAGCAGGAACGCATGCAGCGCCTGCCTGTGAAAGCCATTGATGACGGTCCGCGCAGCCTCCGGCAGGCGGTTCGCCTTTGTACGAAAGGCAGCGCCATAATCCGGATCGCCAACCAGCGGGTGGCCAAGATGGGCCATGTGAACGCGGATCTGGTGTGTGCGCCCTGTCTCGAGACGGCATTCGACAAGGCTGGCGAGGGCCGTGGCATCGGGCGTTTCAACAAACCGCTCCACCACCTCATAGTGCGTGATGGCTTCGCGCGCATCGTCGCTGTCCTCGCGCTTTACCGCACGTTTGGTGCGATCACCCGCACGGCCAAGCGGCGCGTCAATCGTGCCTTTGAGCAGGCGTGGCCTGCCCCAGACAAGCGCAACATAGGCACGCTCCAGTGGGCCTGTGCGGCCATGGTCGGCAAACTGGGCTGACAGGTGGCGATGCGCGTTGTCGTTCTTGGCAACGACCATGACCCCGCTCGTCTCCTTGTCCAGCCTGTGCACGATGCCGGGACGGCGAACGCCGCCAATGCCCGAAAGGCTATCCCCGCAATGATGGATCAATGCGTTGACAAGGGTCCCGGTCCAGTTTCCGGCGCCGGGATGCACGACGAGGCCTGCCGGCTTGTGGATGACGATCAGGTCGTTGTCTTCGTAAAGAACGTCAAGCGGAATATCCTCGCCCTTGGGCTCGGCATCCTCGGGCTCGGGTACTTCGATAGTGACTTCGTCGCCCGGACGAACCTTCTTCTTGGGCTCGTCTACAACTGCGCCGTTGATTTGGACCGAGCCACCTTCGATAAGCGACTTGACCCGGTTGCGCGAAATCTCTCCCTCCAGCATGCCTGCGAGCCAGACATCGAGACGGCCAGAAGCACTTTCGTCCGCCAAGAGGACTTTTCTATTCTCGATGGCTTGTTTAAAGGGAGCAGTCATTATGTTTCCGCGAAGAAGGCCTGAGCCAGTATGAGCAAGATCGACCAGGACGAACAGGACGAAAAGCCGCTTGATCCGGTACTCGAGAGAGTCCGACGCAAGATGATCCGCCTCCAGGTGATTTCAGCGAGTATTATGGTTGTCGCACTCGGCGCTGTTCTGGTCGCGATTGTCTATAAGGCGAACAAGGTGCCGCAGGCAAGCCAAACCCAACAGGTGGCCCTCGAAGTGCCGAACATCGGGGCGACAACCGTCAATGCGGCCCTGCCCGATGGTTTTGTCGTCAGCAGCCAGCAGCTTGCCAACGGCCAGATCCTTTTTGATGGCAAGATGGCGGATGGCACGCGCAAGACGCTGGTATTCGATCTCCGCGTCGGGCGTATCGTTGCCGACATCGTCACCGGAAAGCCCTGAGAGACGATGGCGGTTGCGCCTGTCAGGATCACCGATCCGGAAGACCCGGCGATCGCCGAATTCCGGGCCGTCCGTGAACGCGACCTTGTTGCCGGCAGCGGCCATTTCATCGCAGAGGGCACCGTTGTGCTCAACATGCTGGCGAAGGCACACGCAGCCCCACATGGCTTTCGCGCTGAAAAGATTCTGATTCTCGAGAACCGGCTGGCAGGACTTCACGAGACGCTCGGCCGCTTCCCGGCCGACGTGCCGGTTTATGTGGCAAGTGCAGACGTCATCGACCGCATTGCCGGATTTCATCTCCATCGCGGCGTCCTGGCACTGGGGCGCAAGCCGCAGCCTCGGACACTGGACGCAATGTTGGCCGCGTTGCCAGCACGCGCGCTGGTCACAGTTTGCAGCGGCCTCTCCAACCACGACAATGCAGGCGCGATCTTCCGCAACAGCGCGGCCTTCGGCGCGAGCCTGGTCATACTCGACGAACAAAGCTGTGACCCGCTTTATCGCAAGGCAATCCGCGTGTCGGTGGGTTCAGTCCTCACCGTACCCTTCTTTCGGGGTGATCGCATCGAGACGATCCTCGAAACACTCGCCTCAACCGGATTCTCGATCTGGGGTCTATCGCCCTCCGGTCAGGAGAATGTCCGAAGCATTCCGGCATCGAACCGGATGGCACTTCTTCTGGGGACAGAAGGCGAAGGCCTTCCAGCACCTCTCATGCAACGCATGAACACCGCTCGCATCAGCCAGATGCCCGGGCTCGATAGCCTGAATGTTGCCACCGCAGGTGGACTTGCCCTTTACGAGATCGCAACGCGCATGGGTATTATCGCCTGATTGCCAGGCGATACGGGATGATCAGGCATCCTTGCCGGAGAGCGCGCGAGCAGCACGGGCCGCGAGGCTGACGCGGCTGCGCCCGGCCAGAGTCTCACGCTTGTCGGCCAGCGCCAGCAGCGGCGATGTCGGACCTTCCTTGGTCGCTGTCAATGCCACCATACGCGCGGCAATCGACGCGATCTCGCCGCGCAATTTCTCGTCCTGCTCGGGCGAAGGCGGAGAAGCGAGAAGCTCCGTCACGTCGCGGGCGTCCGCGCGAATGCTCTCGGCAAGACGCACCTGATCGATCACCTCGGGTTCCTGATCCTGTGCCGCATGATGACCGTTGGCGCTGCCGTTGACCTTGTCAGAGAGGGCCTCGGCTTCCTGCGCCTCTTCCACGACCGGCTCGTCAACGGGGTCGGGCTGCACGATGGGCGGCGCTTCGACGGGTCTGGCGGCCATCACTTCCTTCAGCCTGTCGAGTTCGGCGTTCCTGCGCTCGAGCGCTTCCTGCTGTTCGGCATTGGTCGCAACCTCGCGGTCGAGACGATCCTGCAAACGACCGATCTTGTTCTGGTTTTCGTCGAGCTTGACTTCGGCGCTGCGCGCGCGCTCCTCGGCAGACTTGAGTTCTTCCCGAAGCTGGTCGCGTTCGCTCTTGAGCATGTTGATGGATGTCTTCAAATTCTCGATTTCCGTATCGCGTACAGCCAGGTCGATCTTGCCGCTGTCGATGAAGCCGCCAAGATGCTCGGTCTCGACGCCAAGTGCGGAGATGCGCTTTTCAGCCAGTTCCAGTTCGTCCTGCAGGGCCTGCAGTCTCGTTTCGTTGTCGATGATGGCCTTTTCGCGCTCGGCCAGCTGACCGGCGCGGGCTTCCAGCTCGGCCTCAAGTTCGTGGATCTTGTCAAAGATCGTCGAGTTTTCCGACATGTAGCCGTCGAGCTGGGCGCGCAACTTGTCTGCCATCAACTGGCTGGCAGTTCCCTTCTCGCGTTCGCGACGTACGGCAACGCCGAGCTTGGCATTTTCAGCGGCGTAGGTCGCACGCACCATATCGGCCTGGGCACGCAATTCGACGGCACTGATGGGGACGGTCGCGCGAATGCGATCCTCGGTGAAACGCACGATGCGGCCCTTGATTGCAGGCGCAACAAGCACCGCCACCAGCACCGCTGCCAGAAACCCGAGCGAGAAAAGAAGAATATATTCAATCACAGCGAAGTCACTTTGCCCGGAAACGCGCTGACAGGCGGCTGCTGCCGTTAAAATTCAACTACGTTAAAATACGCGCTGCCCATAAATCGGACAAGTACGGTTCAAAACAATCACAAGACGTGCTTAATTTTGATCAGAAGGGGTTCCAGGTCGGGCGTTCGGTGAACTTGAGATAGCCGACATTCAAGCCAAGACGCGCACCGACACCCGTGTGCACCGGAACGATGACGACGTTCTGGTTGGTCAGCACGGTCATCGAAACGCCGGCAATGAGGTAAGCGGATCCGTTGACGCCGCCAAAGCGGCCGTACATCGACTGCACCGCAGGCAGGTCATAGACGAGCATCATGACACGGCTGCCCTGCCCGCCCCAGTCGATACCCAGCGACGGCCCCTGCCAGTACATCGGATGCTGGCCGGCATTCTTGGTGTAGAGGTTGCCCTCGCCATAGGTCAGGCCGGCAACAAATGCGCCCGAGCCTTCCTGGCCGAGGATATATCCGTTCGGGAGGCCATATTGCGAGAACGCGCGCTCGACCACTTTTGCAAGACCACCAGACGTGCTGCCGAAGAACTTGTTGCCGGTGTCGACGATTTCCTCGACCGTATACTGGCTGGCATCCGCATGGGCGGCGCGATGAGGCACCGCGACCGCTGCCGAAAGAAGGACCGCGGCAAACGCAACGCGCATAGCTGCGAAGAAGTTCAGTTTACGTGACATCGGCGTCCATCCTCCGTTGTATCGCCCTCTTCGCTTCAGCATTGGCTGCGAAAGTCAGCGCGATTATGGCAACATGCCCGGCTTTGTTGTTTCATTTTGTCCGGATCACGTTAACAATCGGTTTACCAAAAGTGTTGTCATTATGGCTTTCGGATGATTCCAAGCATGCAGACCGTACCCGCGCAGGCACAATGTTGAAGCCGGCCGCGCGGAGGACGTATCCAGGAGAGATTGATGGCGAAAAATCCCAACCTTACATTGACGGGCCCGGACCTTGCCGCCTTGCTCTGCAGCCGCGTGTGCCACGACGTGATTTCGCCCGTGGGCGCGATCAACAACGGTCTGGAACTGCTCGATGAAGGCGGCGCAGATGCCGATGCGATGGATCTCATCAGAACGAGCGCTCTCAATGCCTCGGTCCGCCTGAAGTTCGCGCGGCTTGCATTCGGCGCCTCCGGCTCGGTTGGCGCCTCGATCGATACGGGCGAAGCTGAGAAGGCTGCCCGTGACTTTGCAGCCGCTGAAAAGAAGACCGAAGTCTCCTGGAGCGGTCCGCGCGCGATCATTCCCAAGAACCGCGTGAAGCTTCTGCTCAATCTGTTTCTGCTGGCCTATGGCTCGATCCCGCGCGGCGGCAGCGTCGACATCGTTCTGGAAAATCCGGAAACGGACGCGCGCTTCACCCTGACTTCGAAGGGTCGCATGATGCGCATTCCGGCAAAATTCACTGAATTGCACTCCGGCGAAGCGTCCGAGGCGATCGATGCGCATTCGATCCAGCCCTATTACACGATCCTGCTGGCGGACGAATGCAACATGAGGCTCAGCGCAACCGCAACGGGCGAAGAAATCATCTTCGTAGCCGAGCTGGACGTCGCCTGACGCTTCAAATCGACGCAATTCATGGGTTCTTAACCATGGCGGGTAACGGATTGTTACCCGCCATGTTTTATTCTCAAGCCATTGCTTTATCAGGAATTGACCACATGGACCTGTTGATCGTCGAGGAGTCGGACGTCGTACGCAAGGTTGCCAAACGCATTTTGACGGGCCTGAACTTCAAGGTGCTGGAATCTGCAACCGTTAACGACGCCATCGTCAAATGCACCAAGGGCCTTCCGCCCGTCATGATCATTGACGCCGGCATGGAAGGTGCGCTGGAACTGATCACCTTCGTGCGCACCCTGCCCGGCAATGACAAGACACGCGTCTACTACTGCATCGTCGAAGCCGACCTCAAGAAGATGATGGCTGGACGACGCGCAGGCGCCAATGACTTCCTGATGAAGCCATTCGACCGCAAGACCCTCAGCTCGGTCTTCCTCGGCATGGCCAAGGCAGCCTGATCAGCCTTCCACGATACGGCCGCAAACGGCCCCACGCGGCTTGATGCTCAAGGCGCTCAGCACGACCTGTGCGCCTTCGAAGCCGGGCAACGGAACCGGCTGCATCCCGACCAGTTCATCGGGAATGGCTATTTCCTTAGGCTTCTGTCCCAGATTGAAGGCGAAGAACATGGTCTCGCCCTTGCCACGCCGAACGAACGCCAGAACGTCCTTGTCCTCACCGATGAATGCGATATCGCCACCCGTGATCACGGGATTTGCGCGCCGGAATGCCAGCATCTTGCGATAATGCGAAAGCACGGAGTCGCCGTCGCCCTCCTGGCTGCTCACCGCGAGTGTTCGATGTTCGGCCGGAATGGGAAGCCAGGGCTTGGTCGCTGACGTGAAGCCGGCCTGCGGCTGGTCGGCGTCCCACGGCATCGGCGTGCGGCATCCATCGCGCCCCTTGAATGCCGGCCAGAAGCGAATGCCATAGGGATCCTGCAGATCCTCGAACGCGATGTCTGCCTCCGGCAGGCCGAGTTCCTCGCCCTGGTAGAGACAAATGGAGCCTCTAAGGCTCGCAAGAACCGTAACGGCAAGCTTGGCAACCTGCGCCCGCTCGCGCGGATCGGCTGCAAAGCGGCTCGCATGGCGGGTCACATCGTGGTTGGAGAAAGCCCAGCAGACCCACCCGTCCTTCACCTCACGCTCGAAATTCTGCACGCAGCGGCGAATATGCCGTGCCGTGAAATCCGGCCCCAGAAGATCGAACGTGTAGCACATGTGCAGCTTGTCGCCGCCGCCTGTGTAATCTGAAACGGTCTTGAGAGACCGCGCGCCATCGCCTACCTCGCCGACAGAGGTTCGGCCTTCGTAACGATCGAGCAGCGCCCGGAACCGCTTGAGAAATTTGACATTTTCCGGCCGTGTCTTGTCGAACAGGTGCTCCTGCATGCCATAGGGATTGACATCAGGCGCATCGTTGGAGGTCGCGTCTGCATCGGGATAGGCCGGCGGATTGTCCCGCAGGTGCTTGTCATGGAAATAGAAGTTGACCGTATCCAGCCGGAAACCATCGACACCCCGGTCAAGCCAGAACTTGATGGTCGACAGGAGAGCATCCTGAACTTCGGGATTGTGAAAGTTCAGGTCCGGCTGTGAGGTCAGGAAGTTGTGCATGTAGTATTGCTTGCGCACCCCATCCCATTCCCAGGCGGGACCACCAAAAATCGACAGCCAGTTGTTGGGCGCCGTCCCGTCCGGCTTTGGGTCTGCCCACACATACCAGTCGGCTTTGGGATTGTTGCGGCTGGACCGGCTCTCCTTGAACCAGTCGTGCTGGTCAGAAGTGTGTGAAATCACCTGGTCGATGATCACTTTCAGGCCGAGGCGGTGGGCCTGTTCCAGAACAGCGTCGAAATCCTTCAGGGTGCCGAACAGAGGATCGACGTCGCAATAGTCCGAAACGTCATAGCCCATGTCCGCCATGGGCGACTTGAAGAACGGCGAAAGCCAGATGGCGTCCACGCCGAGAAACGCGATATGCCCGAGGCGCTGGGCAATCCCCTTGAGATCACCGGAGCCGGCGCCGGTCGTATCCTGGAATGATCGCGGATAGACCTGATAAATCGCCGCACCACGCCACCAATCTGCGGATGCGGATCGCCCGGTCACCGGTTTCTGCATGCACGAACTCCCCTATTTCCCCGAAACAATTCTTGCGGACCGTGACAGAGGTTTGTCAACGACTGATCTTGAAATGGGTGAAGCATATTTCATGCCGGATCCATTGTTATATGCACATCACATTCTCCAGCCATCATAAGGCCATACCTGATTCCGGGGTCGACCTTATGAAGAAGATTACCATCGTGACGGATGCGTGGCGTCCACAGGTCAACGGCGTCGTCCGCTCCATCGAATACACGATCGCCGAACTGACACGGATGAATGTCGAGGTGGCGCTCGTGACACCGCAGATGTTCTCGAGCGTACCCTGCCCGACCTATCCTGAAATCAGGTTGGCATTTGCCAAGCCTGGCCGCGTTTCCGGCATCCTGCAGGCTCAGGAACCGACCTATGTGCATATCGCCACGGAAGGACCACTTGGTCTGTCTGCACGGCGCTGGTGCCTGAAAAATCGCAAGCCGTTTTCGACGAGCTATCACACCCGCTTCCCGGAATATGTTTCTGCGCGATGGCCCATTCCGCAGTCTCTGCTCTACGCATTCATTCGTCGGTTCCACAATGCGGGCAATGTCTGCATGGTTGCGACCGAAAGTCTGGAAAGCGAACTGGCGGGCAAGGGTTTCAAGAACCTGCACCGCTGGACACGCGGCATCGACGCAGACCTCTTTCAGCCCCAGCCGCAGCAGGATCGTCCTTTTGGCCTGCAGCGTCCCATCTTCATGACGGTGGGCCGGGTGGCAGTGGAAAAGAACCTGCCGGCGTTTCTCGATCTCGATCTTCCGGGATCGAAAGTGGTGGTCGGCGACGGTCCTGCTCGTGCGGACCTCGAGGCCCGCTATCCAAACGTCCACTTCACGGGGCTTAGAACCGGCGAGGCACTCGCCGAAACCTATGCACAGGCAGACGTTTTCGTGTTTCCCTCGAAGACCGACACGTTCGGCAACACAATTCTTGAAGCGCTGGCCTCCGGCGTTCCGGTTGCCGCCTATCCCGTCACGGGCCCCGGCGACATTCTGAAAGGTCAGGAGCGCGCCGGTGTGACACACGAAGATTTGCGAACCGCAGCACTTTCTGCGCTGAAATGCTCGCGATCAGCTGCCCGCGCATTGGCCGAGAGCTATAGCTGGCAGGCAGCGACGCGGCAGTTCTGGGACAATGCCGTTCATGCCAACGAGGGCAAGGTCGTGACGCAAAAGCGGCGCTTCGAGCGGATAACCCGCCGGAAACTGCTCAATCCCCTCATCTGAAAACAAGCGCTGTCAACGCTTCTTCTTGCGACCTTCAAACGGGTTCGACGACGCGCGATAGTGTACGCGGATCGGCACGCCGGGCATGTCGAAATCCTTGCGCAGACCGTTGATCAGATAGCGCGTATAGCTTTCCGGTACGGATTCCGGCCTCGTGCAGGAAATCATGAAGCCCGGCGGGCGAGCCTTTACCTGCGTCATGTACTTCAGCTTGAGACGGCGACCTGAAACGGCCGGTGGCGGATGCTGGGTCGTCTGCTCGTCGAGCCAACGGTTGAGGCGAGCCGTCGAAATGCGACGGTTCCAGACCTTGTCCGTGTCGATGATCGACTGCATCAGGCGTTCAAGACCGTCGCCCGTCTGGCCGGAAACAGTGACGGCACGGATGCCGCGCGCCTGCGGCAGCAGGCGTTCGGTCTTTTCGCGCAGATCGGCGAGCAAGGCCTGCCGGTCGTCGATCATGTCCCATTTGTTGAAGGCGAGGACGCAGGCACGGCCTTCGCGCAGCACCAGGTCAGCGATGTGGAGATCCTGCTTTTCAAACGGGATCGTCGCGTCAAAGACAACGACCACGGTTTCCGCGAACTTGATGGCACGCAGCGTATCTGCGACCGAAAGCTTCTCCAGCTTTTCCTGCACCTTCGACTTGCGGCGCATGCCGGCGGTGTCGAACAGGCGGATCGTGCGTCCACGCCATTCCCAATCAACGGAAATGGAATCGCGCGTGATACCGGCCTCAGGCCCGGTCAGCAGACGTTCCTCGCCGAGGTAGCGGTTGATCAGCGTCGACTTGCCCGCATTCGGTCGTCCGACAATGGCCACACGAAGCGGCTTGGTGTCGTCGTAAGCCGGCTCGATCTCATCTTCATCATCGAGATCTGTGTCGGTGGGAGCAAGATCGATATCCGTCTCGGCCTCGTCGACCTCCGGCGGGAAGGCGACGTCCTCGCCAATCGCCGCGACAATAGCGTCACGCAGGTCATGAAGACCCTGGCCGTGTTCAGCCGAAATTGCCACCGGCTCGCCGAGTCCGAGCGTAAAGGCGTCGTAATAGCCGCCATCGGAGCCGCGTGCTTCCGACTTGTTGGCAACCAGAACGACAGGCTTGCCGCGGCGTCTCAGCACTTCGGCAAAGGCGTTATCGTGCGGTGTCAGGCCCATCTTGGCGTCGACCACGAAGAGCGTCATGTCGGCTTCATCCATCGCGGCTTCTGTCTGTGCGCGCATGCGTCCCTGCAGCGTATCGGGGCCGCTTTCTTCGAGACCTGCGGTATCGATGATCGTGAAGCGCAGGTCGTCCAGCCGCGCGTCACCGGGACGACGGTCGCGGGTCACACCCGGCGTGTCATCGACAAGCGCAAGCTTCTTGCCAACCAGTCGGTTGAAAAGCGTGCTCTTGCCCACATTGGGGCGTCCGACGATTGCGACCTTGAAGCTCATGATACTCGTTTTCCCGATCAGGCCTTGCCGTCAGCGGCAATCAGATCCAGCATGATCTGGGCCCGGTGACCGACATTGACCGGCGTTGCCTGATCATTGGCGATGGCCTGGAACCAGTCCTTGGCCTGCTTGAAGTTGCCGTTCTTAAACGCAGAAAGGCCAAGCACTTCGCGTGCCGAATGGCGCATCGCGTTCTGTGCGTCCGTCAGTTCTTCGACCTCGGCTGCAACGGCGTCATACTTCGCATCATCGATCATCAGCCATGCCGCGCGCAGCTTGGCCACATTGCGGATCGCATCAGGTTCGGACGTATCCTTGCCAATGGTATCGAATGCCTGGACTGCTCCCTTGGGGTCCTTTTCCGACAACAGGGTTGCCGCGCGCATGCGTGCAAGAACCGGATAGTTGCCGAAACCGTCCTTCTCGAGCTTCTGGAAAGCGGCAAGCGCATCGTCGGTCTTGCCTTCCGACGCGAGCTTCATGGCAGACAGGAATTCATCACCGGAGGCCGAAGCCTTCGTGTCGGACCAATACTGGTATCCGCGATAGCCGGCAGTGCCGATGATGATGGCAACGGCGACAATCGCGATCAGGAGGCCATACTGCCTCCAAAGAGCTTTCATCTGGTCGGAACGCAGTTCCTCATTGACCTCGCGGATAAAGCTATCGTTCTCATTCGTCATTTCATGTCTTCCGGCGGCTGTTTTCTGGCGGGCCTTCTACCCGATTTTTCCATGCTTGTAAGAAAAATGTTTCACATCGCAATTCCGGCGGCCGCAAGCGGTGATACGCCAATGAGAGCCATGTGCAGGTACATGACGATCGCACCATAGACGATCAGGCCTGTCACGATGGAAAGCACGTCATACTTCACCGAGACAAAGCTGCGCGTCACAACCTCGCCGGCACGCTCGCGACGCTTGGCGGATATGCGCAACACCACGGCCCAGGCGAGAAACGCGACGAAGACCAGAACGGCATTCGACATGCCGAAGGCCAGCAGATGCGCAAGCGCCCAGACTTTGACAGCAGTGATCAGCGGATGCTTGACCCAAACGGCAATCTTGCCTGCAGGAAACACCGAGGCCATGGCCAGAATGACCGCAATCAGCATCAGGGTCAGCGTGATGTGGATCAGGAACTGCGGGGACGAATAAAGCAATGTGGCGTCCGCTTGCGACCAGCCGAATGCGTAGATCAGCAGCACGAGGGTCGCGATTGAAAGCACCGAATAGACGCCGCGAAAAGCATTCAGACCCAGGCTGGAGATCAGGGATTGGCGCAGGCCCGGCGCAACGATCCTCAGCGAATGCAGCGCGAGGAACAGGACCAGTGAAACGGCGAGCAAGACCATGGTGACCCCCTGGGGATTTCCGGACAGCGCTCTGCGCGCGCGCCCGGGATTTCGACGGCATGAGATGAAAACGGGCGGACCGCATGACGCCGCCCGCCCTAGTTAATCAGATACAGCCTATTTCAGCCATTTGCCAGAGCGGAACGATGCCGCAGGACTATCAGGCTTCGTAGCCCCCAGACTGCATGAATTCGATATCGATCTGCGGCATCGGCTCATCGTTGATCGCAGCTTCGAAGGAACGAAGGCGCTTGTAGATGGAAAGCAGTTCGACAATCGTCGTCCATGAGTTGACAAGGTACTGGAACGAGCTGCGCACCTGATCGAACACGTTGCTGATCTGGGTCATCAGACCAAGTGTCAGCTTGCCCGCGACAATCGACGGCACCAGCACGATCAGGCTGAAGAGATTGTCGGCCTGCAGATAGAAGATGCGGGCGACGTTGAAATACATGTAGTGGAAATAGAGCCGGAAGTAGTTCTTGCGAACATTGTCGTAGAGCTCCTTTACCGTTGGTGGCTGCGCGCGGTTGATGTCGTCCTCGCCGTAGACGAGTTCCTTGCGGTAGGAGGCTTCAACGCGCTGGTTGCGGAATTCCAGACCCGGCAGCTTGATCCCGACCAATGCCAGAAAGGCCGTGCCGAAGGCGGACCAGAAGATGGCAGCCCAGACCAGCGCATGCGGGATGTTGCCAATGATCGGCAGTTCGGTGATGTCCTTGCCGATGGTGAAGAGAACCGGCAGGAAGGCAATCAGCGTCATGACCGCGCTGACGAGGCTTGCGCCGAGGTCCTCGACGGTCGTCGAGAAGCGCATTGTGTCTTCCTGCACGCGCTGTGAGGCCCCTTCGATGGTGCGCAGGCGCGGCCAGTTTTCCATGTAGTATTCATTCATCGCCGTGCGCCAGCGGAAGATCCAGTGGCTGACGAAGAAGCGGCTGATCACACCCACTGTGATGGCGACGAAGGCGATGCCGGCAAAACCCAGCATGCCCATGTAGAGCTGCTCGGCAGTGACAGAGCCGGGCTTGCCCAGTGCGCTCTGGATCAGGTCATAGAAGGGCCCGTACCAGGCATTGATCGCTACGCTGACCTGAACGTTGAAATAAGTGACGAAGATGATCAGCGCACTGCCCCAGACCGACCAGGCCTGCCACCGGTGCGGACTGAAGACGCGCCAGCCAAGGCCGAACAGCCCTATGACCACGACGTAATAAATATAAAACCAGAGGAATGGCGTGGACCAGAAGACAGAGACGCCGATCGGCGCTTCCTGCCCCTGCGCAAGCGGCGGCAAGCCTATCCTCGCGCCCAGATCCCGCAAACCGGCGTACCAAAGCAGAACAGCAAGAGCGGTCCAGACGATTGCGGATATGAAAAACGGTTTTGGCTTTGGGAAAAAGGATAGAAACACGGGCAGATCAACTTTCTGTCTTGTTCAGCCATTGCGAGAGTAAATTGTTTTGGCGGAAACTATGTCAATCCAGCGGCAGCAGCAATGACCCGTGGCTTTGTGACACAATTGTAAGCTGGAATGATACTCAAAACCGTACAGCCAATACCCGATCGGGCGTTGAGTACAATCTATTCGGCCAGCGTGAGCACCAGAGGACCGTTCTTCGTCACCACGATCGTGTGCTCGAACTGCACAGTCAGCGCCTTCGGGGAAGAGAAGAGCGTCCAGTCATCCTTGCGTCCGTCTTCCGCATAAAGCCCGCCAAGCGACAGGAATGGCTCGACCGTAAAGACGAGCCCTTCTTCCATGATCCGGGTCTCGTCCGGATCCGGCCAGGTCGATATTTCGGTCGGCTCTTCGTGCAGCGAACGGCCGACACCATGGCTCGCAAGATTCTGGATCAGCGTATAGCGGTTCTTGCGCGCGAACTCGCCGATGGCGTTGCCGATGGATGCGAGCTTCGCGCCTGTGCGCACCTGATTGAGCCCGACCCACAGCGCGCGCTTGCCATCGCGCACCAGACGCGAGGTCCTGGCCGGCACGTCGCCGACCGCAAAGGACGAACCGGTGTCGCCAAAGAATCCGTCCTTGACGGCGGATACGTCGATGTTGACCAGATCACCCGCCTTGATGACACGGGAACCCGGAATGCCGTGCGCGACTTCCTCGTTGACGGAAATGCAGGTCGCACCGGGAAACTGATAGCAGACTTCGGGTGCCGACTGTGCCCCTTCCCTGTCCAGAAAGGCGCGGCCGATGTCATCGAGCTCTTTCGTGGTCATGCCGGGCTGCATGGCCTCGCTCATGATCTTGACCGCCTGCGCGCAGATGCGGCCGATAGTTTTAAGCTTTTCGAGTTCGTCTTCGGTCGAGATGATCATGCGGCGCGGCCTTTCTACCAGACCGCCGGATTGCCCCGATCCTTACCCCTCCGTCAACGCCTTTCTGACGAGCGGTGCAACTTTCGTTCCGTAGAGCTCGATAGCGCGCATCAACTGGTCATGCGGAACCAGCCCGATCGCCATCTGCAAGAGGAAGCGGCTGTTCTTGCATATGCGGTGATGCGCAATGATCTTTTCCGCCAGCACCTCCGGGCTTCCCAGGAAGATCGCGCCGTTCGGCCCGATCGACTGGTTGAAATGCGATCGGGTCATGGGCATGAAGCCACGCTCGCGGCCAATGCGGTTCATCACCTCCGCCTGCGGACCGTAGAACTGCTCGGCGGCAAGTTCAGTCGTGTCGGCCACAAAACCATGCACGTTGATCGAAGTTGGCAGGGTTGCGGGATCACGGCCGACCCGGCGCGCGGTTTCGCGGTAGAGCTCGAAGAGCGGCGCAAAGCGGCGTGGTTCACCACCGATGATGGCGAGCGCCAGCGGCAGGCCGTGATAGGCGGCACGCGCGACCGAATTCGGTGTACCACCGACCGCGATCCACAATGGCAGCGGATCCTGAACCGGACGCGGATAGACAGGCAGACCGGCGATGGGCGCGCGTGTTTCGCCCGTCCAGCTCACCTTTTCATTGTCGCGGATCTTCATGAGAAGATCGAGCTTCTCTTCAAAAAGCTTGTCGTAGTCATCGAGGTCAAAGCCGAAGAGCGGAAAGGATTCGATGAAGGACCCTCGCCCCGCCATGATCTCGGCCCTGCCCTTCGAGAGCAGATCAACGGTCGTAAACTGCTGGAACACGCGCACCGGATCATCGGAACTCAGAACAGATACCGCACTCGTCAACCGAATGCGCTTCGTCTTGACTGCTGCAGCGGCCAGCAGCGTTGCCGGGCTTGAGGCCATGTAATCGGGACGATGATGCTCGCCGAGGCCAAAGACATCGAGACCGACCTGATCCGCAAGCTCGATCTCGGCGATCAGTTCCTCAGCGCGCCGCGCTGCAGCCTCACCCTTGTTCGGTGCGTTGGGGTCAACGTCGGCAAATGTGTAAAGGCCAAGTTCCATGGCAAAGTCCTTCAGAGTGGCGCGCGGCAGAGGTGGTTGACGGATGATCTATTCTGTCACGTGCACAACGCAAAGCGCCAACGGCAATGACACAGTGTTCACGCCCAACGATGAGATATAACCAGTATCAGCTCAGAGTGCGTTTGACAGCGTCTTTCCAGCCCTTGATCTTGTCGCTGCGGGTCTTTGCATCCATCGCCGGTTCAAAGCAACGATCGCGCGCCCATGCTTTGGCAAAGCCCACGCGGTCCGGCCACACACCGGCGCGGGAGCCCGCAAGCCATGCAGCACCGAAAGCCGTCGTTTCCAGAACGACAGGCCGGTCGACCGGCGCATCGAGAATGTCGGATAGCCGCTGCATCGTCCAGTCGGAGGCGACCATGCCGCCATCGACCCTCAGCACCGTAGTGCCCTCATGGCCCTTCCAGTCACGCTTCATGGCATCAAGCAGATCACCCGTCTGGTAGCAGACGGCCTCGAGTGCCGCGCGGGCAAACTCCGCAGGGCCCGTATTCCGGGTCATGCCATAGATGGCGCCGCGGGCATCCGGATCCCAATGCGGCGCGCCAAGCCCTACGAACGCGGGAACGAGATAGACGTCCTGCCCCGGGTCGGCAGAGGCCGCCAGATCACCGGTTTCCGAGGCTGACTTGATCATCTTCAGCCCGTCACGCAGCCATTGTACAGCTGCGCCAGCAATGAAGATCGATCCTTCCAGCGCGTAGGTCGTTTCGCCATCCAGGCGATAGGCAATCGTCGTGAGCAGGCGGTTCTTCGAACGAACCATATCCGGACCCGTGTTCAGAAGCGCGAAGCATCCGGTGCCATAGGTCGACTTCATCATGCCCGGCTCGAAGCAGGCCTGCCCGATGGTTGCGGCCTGCTGATCGCCGGCGACGCCAAGAATCGGCACCTCGGCCCCGAGAACCGACTTGTCCGTGATGCCGAAGTCAGCCGCACAATCCTTGACTTCAGGCAGCATGGCCGCCGGAACCCGCAGGATTTCGAGCAGTTCATCGTCCCAGGCATTGTCGGCAATATTGAAGATGAGGGTGCGCGACGCATTCGTCGCGTCGGTCACGAAGCTCTTGCCGCCGGTCAGCCGCCAGATCAGGAACGTATCAATGGTGCCGAAGCAAAGTTCGCCCTTGGCCGCGCGGGCGCGCGCTCCCTTGATGTTTGACAGCAACCAGGAAAGCTTGGTGCCGGAAAAATAGGGATCGAGAAGCAGGCCGGTCTTGCGTGTGAATACGCGTTCAAGATTCTGTTTCTTGAGCTTCGCGCAATAGGACGCAGTGCGCCGGTCCTGCCACACGATGGCATTGTGGATAGGCTTGCCTGTCTCGCGATCCCAGACGACCACGGTCTCGCGCTGATTGGTGATACCGATGGCGGAGAGATCTGCTGCCGTGATTCCCGCAGCCTTCAAGGCCGTCTTGATCGACCAGAGGACGCTTTCCCAGATGGCTTCCGGATCATGCTCCACCCAGCCCGATGCAGGGTATATCTGCGGGAATTCCTGCTGCCCCGAACCAGCAATGCGCATCGACTTGTCGAAGACAATCGCTCTGCTTGATGTTGTTCCCTGATCGATCGCCAGCACGAATCCAGACACGACATCCTCCCAACGGTTATTTTGCTCAATATGAAACCGAAACGAACCTTAAATGCAATCAAAACGCAAGCGCCATTTCGCCTGTTCAAAAATGGCATTGCAAGGTCACTCGATCATGGATTAGCCTTTACGTCTGTTGTGTTGCGAACTGCAACAGCGGAAGTACCTAGCAGACCGCCAAGGCCCCGCCTCAAAGGTATTGATCCGGAGTGATAAGCGCCAGATGCAGCAAATCCGATTCGTTTTGAATGACGATGTCGTGGTCATCGACAGTATTGCGCCAACGACAACGCTTCTTGACTGGCTGAGAGAAACCCGCCGCCTGACCGGAACCAAGGAAGGCTGCGGCGAAGGCGACTGCGGCGCCTGCACCGTTCTGGTCGGAAAGATCGTCGGCGATGAACTGGTTTATCACAGCGTCAACGCATGCATTCGTTTTGTTCCGTCACTTTCGGCAACGCATGTCGTGACGATTGAACATCTGGCGGGCAAGGACGGCGTGCTGACGCCGATCCAGCAGGCCATGGTCGACTGTCATGGCTCCCAGTGCGGTTTCTGCACGCCCGGCATCATCATGTCGCTTTACGCGCTGCTCATGCGCAACCCATCGCCGGACCGCGCCGCCATTGCCAAGTCACTGCAGGGAAATCTTTGCCGCTGCACGGGTTACGAGGCGATCTTCAACGCGGTGGAAGCTGCAACGCTGTTGCTGACTTCAGCCAGCCCGGACAGACTGGCCAGCCAGCGCGCCCGCATCGTGGAAACACTGACACAGCTGAAACCAAAGCGCACGATCCGCATCTATCACGGCCAGCAACGCTCCATCATTCCCTATGATCTCGATGAGCTCGCACAGGCCTATGCCACCGAGCCGAATGCAGTCATCGTTGCCGGCGCGACAGACGTCGGGCTTTGGGTCACCAAACAGATGCGGCAGTTTTCACCGGTCATTTTCATCAACCACCTCGCCGACCTGCAAAAGATCACCGAAGACGAGAACGGCCTGCGGCTTGGCGCGGTCGTCAGCTACACCCGTGCTGACGACGTGCTGGCGAAGCATTTCCCAGCTTTCGGCAAGCTGCTCGACCGCATTGGTGGCCAGCAGGTTCGCAACATGGGCACCATCGGTGGCAACGTGGCGAACGGTTCGCCGATCGGCGACACGCCGCCTGCCCTGATCGCGCTGGATGCGCAGTTGCACCTGCGTTCAACCTCCGGACAGCGAACCCTGCCTCTCGAAAACTACTTCATCGAGTATGGCAAGCAGGACCGTGCAGCAGGCGAATTCGTGGAAGCGCTCACCATCCCCTATCTGCGCGAGGGCGACCGTTACGCAATCTACAAGATTTCAAAGCGGCGAGACGAAGACATCTCCGCTCTCTGCGGCGCCTTCAAGCTGGCCCTTGACGAACACGGCAATGTTGCATCGATCAGGATCGCTTTTGGTGGCATGGCAGGCACGCCGAAGCGGGCGCGCGAAACCGAAGCCATACTGCTCGGCAAGCCATGGACGGAACAAACAGTCGCGGCCGCGCGGGAAGCAATTGCCATGGACTACCAGCCCTTGAGCGACTGGCGCGCAACCAGCGCCTACCGGCTTCTGTCCGCCCAGAACCTTTTGACACGGTTCTATCTTGAGACGACCGGAGAAAGAGCCTCGCTCGAACAGCCGGCCATGCTGGAGGCTGGCGAATGAACAAGATGGACACGGAATTCAAGGCCGAAATCAACGGGCGTCTTCACGCTGACCGGCGTCACGACTCTGCGCATAAGCATGTCAGTGGCACTGCCGAATATATTGACGACATTCCCGAACCCGCAGGTCTGCTGCACGCCGCAATCGGCATGACGGATCGGGCCCATGCCCGTATCCTGAGCATGGACCTTTCCGGTGTGCGCGAATATCCCGGCGTCGTTGCGGTCCTGACCGCCGAGGACTTTCCGGTCAATGACATCAGCTCGGCCCACAAGCATGATGAGCCCGTTCTGGCGCATGATATGGTCGAGTTTCATGGCCAGCCGGCCTTTGCGGTGATCGCCGAAACGCGCGCGGCGGCGCGCCATGCAGCCCGCCGTGCACGCATTGAATATGAAGACTTGCCGCATGTTCAGACGGTGGCAGAAGCGCGAGCTGCGGGTGGCAAGCTGGTGACCGAACCGCTGACGCTGAGGCGCGGGGATGCCGATGCTGCGCTGTCCTCCGCACCGCGCCGCCTCAAAGGCACGATGGAAATCGGCGGCCAGGAGCATTTCTATCTCGAGGGCCACATCTCGATAGCCATTCCAGGCGAAGACGATGAGATGACCATCTGGTGCTCGACCCAGCACCCCTCCGAAATCCAGCACATGGTCGCCCATGTTCTGGAAACCCCCTGCAATGCCATCACGGTCAATGTCCGTCGCATGGGCGGCGGGTTTGGCGGCAAGGAAACGCAAGGCAATCAATTCGCGGCAATTGCCGCCGTCGCCGCCCGCAAATTGCGGCGCGCCGTCAAGCTGCGCCTTGACCGAGACGAAGACATGACCGCGACCGGCAAGCGGCACGATTTCGTCGTCGATTACGAGCTCGGCTATGACGAAGAAGGCCGCGTGCTCGGCGTAAAGGCGGAATTCGCTGCACGCTGCGGCTTTTCGGCAGACCTTTCCGGCCCGGTCACCGACCGCGCGCTGTTCCACGTCGATAACGCCTATTTCTACCCGCACGTCGAAGTGAAGTCGCTGCCGCTGAAGACGAACACGGTTTCCAACACCGCATTCCGCGGTTTCGGTGGACCGCAAGGTTGTGTCGGCGCTGAACGCTTCATGGAAGAAATCGCCTATGCGCTCGGCAAGGATCCGCTCGATGTGCGCAAGCTGAACTTCTACGGCGAGCCTGGCTCCGATCGCGTTCTGACCCCTTACCACCAGACGGTGGAAGACAATGTGATGCCGCGACTAGTCGACGAGCTTGAGCAGACCTCGGACTATCGCAAGCGTCGCGCCGAGATCATCGAGTTTAACAAGACCAGCCGGGTCATCAGGCGCGGGATTGCGCTGACGCCGGTCAAGTTCGGCATTTCCTTCACCATGACGGCCTTCAACCAGGCAGGTGCACTCGTGCATGTCTATCAAGATGGCTCGATCCACCTGAACCATGGCGGCACCGAAATGGGCCAGGGGCTTTATACGAAGGTCGCTCAGGTCATCGCCGATTGCTTCCAGGTCGACCTCGACCTCGTGAAGATCACCGCAACGACAACCGGCAAGGTGCCGAACACGTCTGCGACCGCCGCCTCCTCGGGAACGGACCTGAACGGTATGGCAGCCTATGATGCTGCGCGGCAGATCAAGGAGCGACTGGTCGCGTTTGCTGCCGAAAAATGGAAAGTCTTGCCCTCGGATATCGAGTTCCTGCCGAACCGCGTTCGCGTCGGCGGCGAGGTCATCCCCTTCCCCGACTTCATCAATCAGGCCTACTTCGCCCGCGTGCAGCTGTCGGCGGCGGGCTTCTACAAGACACCGGAAATCCACTGGAACCGTGCAACGGGCCGCGGGCGTCCATTCTACTATTACGCCTATGGGGCCTCGGTTTCCGAAGTCTCTGTCGACACGCTGACGGGAGAATACATCGTCAATCGTGTCGATGTGCTGCACGATGTCGGCCACTCGCTCAATCCGGCCATCGACAGGGGCCAGGTGGAAGGCGGCTTCATTCAGGGCATGGGTTGGCTGACGACCGAGGAACTCTGGTGGGACGCAAAGGGCAGGCTCCGCACTCATGCGCCCTCGACCTACAAGATCCCGCTGGCTTCGGACAAACCCGAGATCTTCAATGTTCGGCTGGCAGAATGGTCAGTCAACAAGGAGCCCACCATCGGCCGATCGAAAGCCGTTGGCGAGCCGCCTCTGGTTCTGCCGGTCTCGGTTGTCGAAGCACTGTCGATGGCCGTTGCGAGCGTTGCGGATTACCGTGAATGCCCGCGCCTCGACACGCCCGCAACACCCGAAAGGGTGCTGATGGCCATTGAGCGGCTCAAGGTCAGGTAAAGGGGAGAAAGGTGATGGCAACTGATCTGCTTGCCGCCTTTCTTCAATCCGCTGACCCTATGGTGATGATCGAGGTTTCGAGGGCAAGGGGGTCCACGCCGCGTGAAGCCGGCGCCTTCATGCTCGTCACTGCCAAGGGGTCTGCCGGCACGATTGGTGGCGGACAGCTCGAATACATGGCGATGGACCACGCGCGCGCCCTGCTCGCCGGGCGGGCGAAAGACCTTTTCCTGTCGATACCGCTCGGCCCTGAGATCGGTCAATGCTGCGGTGGCCGGGTGGATGTCGGCTTCGCTTTGGTGGACGACCGGCTGAAGAAAGAGCTCGCGGAACGGCTTAGACGTGAAGAGGCCCTGTTTCCATCGGTCTATCTGTTTGGTGCGGGGCATGTCGGGCTCGCACTCGTGCGCTCGCTCTCGCTTCTTCCGCTCCATCTCACGGTAATCGAAACACGGCAGGAAGAAGTCGACACCCTGCCGGCGGGCGCCGAAGCGCGTCTTGTCGCCATGCCCGAGGCGGAAGTCGCAGGCATTGCGCCCGGCAGTGCGGTCATCATCCTGACCCACGACCATGCGCTGGACTTTCTGATTGCCGCCGAAGCGCTTGCCCGGACCGACCTGGCCTATGTGGGCATGATCGGGTCTGCAACAAAGCGGGCAACCTTTGCCAGCTGGCTGAAAAGCCAGGCGCCGAACGCTGACATTGCACGACTGACACTGCCGATCGGCGGCCCGTTGAAGGACAAGCGGCCGGAGGTCATCGCAGCCTTGACTGCAGCGGAGGTCCTGACGGCGCTCACCGCGAACCAAAGCAAATCTGTCCGGCCAGCTCCCAAAGCCGGTCAATCGATGGGAACGTCAAAATAAGATGGGGCAGCCTGAACTGCCCCTTTCCTTCGCCACGGGAATTTCCCAATGTGAGCGCGGGAGAGAAAGGACACTGAATGTACGAATACGCCATTGTCTGGGAATGGTTGGCCTTTGCCGCAAGGTGGCTTCATGTCATCACCGGCATCGCCTGGATCGGATCCTCTTTCTACTTCATTGCGCTGGACCTGGGCCTGCGCAAGGCGCCTCACCTTCCCCCCGGAGCCTATGGCGAGGAATGGCAGGTTCACGGCGGTGGCTTCTATCATATCCAGAAGTATCTGGTGGCGCCCGCAGCCATGCCGGAACATCTGACGTGGTTCAAATGGGAAAGCTATGCCACGTGGCTGTCGGGCTTCCTCATGCTTTGCATCGTCTATTATGGCGGCGCGGATCTTTTTCTCGTCGATCACCATGTCCTCGACATCCCGGCATGGCAGGCAATCCTGATCTCTCTGGCGTCGTTGACTTTCGGCTGGCTGATCTATGACACGCTCTGCAAATCGCCGATCGGCAAGAGCACCTGGGGCCTCATGATCCTGCTCTACGTCGCGCTGGTCGCCATGGCCTGGGGCTATACGCAAGTCTTCACCGGCCGCGCCGCCTTCCTGCATCTTGGCGCGTTCACCGCCACGATCATGTCCGCCAACGTCTTCATGGTCATCATTCCGAACCAGAAGATCGTCGTCGCCGACCTCATTGCAGGGCGAACACCGGACCCGAAATATGGCGTCATTGCCAAGCAGCGTTCGCTTCACAACAACTACCTGACGCTGCCGGTCCTGTTCTTCATGCTGTCGAACCACTATCCGCTGGCTTTCGGCACGAAGTACAACTGGATCATCGCCTCGCTGGTCTTCCTTATGGGCGTCACGATCCGCCACTGGTTCAACACGCTGCATGCGCGCAAGGGCAAGCCGCACTGGACCTGGCTGGTGACGGCGCTCATTTTCATCGTCATCATGTGGCTGTCCACGGTTCCCAAGATCCTGGGTGGCGGCGAGAACGATACGTCCATGGCTCCCGCGTTTCAGAAGTTCGCAGCCAATGAGCATTTCAATGCCGCCAAGGACGTCGTGCAGACGCGATGCATGATGTGCCATGCCGCCGAGCCGGCCTTTGAAGGCATTGCGCGCCCGCCCAAGGGCGTAATGTTTGATACCGATCAGCTGATCGCATCTCATGCCCGCGAAATCTACATTCAGGCGGGCCGTGCCCACGCCATGCCGCCAGGCAACGTTACGGAAATCACCCCCGACGAGCGCAAGCTGCTGGTCGCATGGTATGAAAGCGCCCTTCAGACGAGGGCAACACAATGACGGCTCTGCTTCTGCGCGGCCGCGTACTGAGCTTCCTCAGGGCGCCTGACGGCATCGCTGACACCGGCGCATACCTCTACGAAGAAGACGGTGGCATCCTGATTTCGGACGGCAAGGTGCAGTCGGTCGGTGGCTATTCCGACGTGCGCGGCAAGGCGCCGGAAGGCACGGAAACTGTCGATCACCGACCGCATCTCATCATGCCCGGCTTCATCGATACGCACCTGCATTTCCCGCAGATGCAGGTCATCGGCTCCTATGCGCCGAACCTGCTGGAATGGCTGAATACCTACACATTCGTGGAAGAGCAGCGCTTCGCGGACGCCGCACATTCCGCGCGCATTGCCACGCATTTCTTCGATGAGATGGTGCGCCACGGCACAACGACGGCCGTCGCCTACTGCTCTGTACACAAGACTTCAGCCGACGCCTTCTTTGCCGAAAGCATGAAGCGCAACATGCGCATGGTGGCCGGCAAGGTCATGATGGACCGTAACGCGCCGGAAGCGCTGACCGACACGGCACAAAAGGGCTATGACGAAACGAAGCAGGTCATTGCCGACTGGCATGGCAAGGGCCGCAACCACGTCGCAATCAGCCCTCGCTTCGCCATCACCTCGACACCGGAGCAGATGGAGGCCTCGGGCGCACTCGCGCGCGCGTTTCCTGACCTCCACATCCAGACGCACCTGTCGGAAAACCTCGACGAAATCCGCTTCGCCTGCGAACTCTATCCTGCCGCAAAGGATTACACCGACATCTATGAGATGTACGGGCTGATGGGGCCTCGCACCCTTTTCGGTCATGCAATCCATCTGTCGGAGCGCGAGATGGATGCGATGAGCGAGGCAGGCGGCATCGCCGTCCACTGCCCGACATCCAACCTCTTTCTTGGATCCGGCCTGTTTCCGCTGCGCGCCATGACGCGCAGGAAGAAGCCCGTGCGCACAGCAGTCGCCACCGACATCGGCGGCGGCTCGTCCTATTCGATGCTGCGCACGCTGGATGAGGCTTACAAGATCCAGCAGTTGCAGAGTGAACGCCTCAATCCATTGGAAAGCTTCTACTGGATGACCCGCGGGAATGCGGAGGCACTCTCGCTGGAGACGCATATCGGCTCCATCGCGCCCGGTATGGACGCCGATCTCGTCGTTCTCGACATGCGCTCGACGCCGGCCATGAAATTGAAGGCGGAGATAGTCTCAACGCTGGCGGAGGAGCTTTTCCTGCTCCAGACGATGGGTGACGACCGCGCCATCGCTGAGACCTATGTGGCCGGCAAGGTCGCGAAAAGCAATCTCGAACAGGTTATCTGAGAACCCGCTCGGAACACTAAACCCTCATGACAAAACGCCGCGCGATCACATGACCGCGCGGCGTTTTGCTTGCCGCACTGTGCTTGCGGTGCAAGCCCTCAGGTCACGTCACCCATGGCTTAGAGCATAATCCGACCGGAGTGAAACGAGGATCGACAGGATTATGCTTCCAACAAAAAGACTTGGAGCGCAGCTCTGATCCAATCAGAGCTGCGCTCTAAGATCGCCGGTGCCTGTGCATTTCCGGCACGTGGGCCGACCCACGTTCGTTGCTCGAAGAACGTCGCGCGGTTCTATTTTTCCGTATCGAAACAACCAGAGTATAGCCGAAGAACATCGACTATGACCGGCAGGGCCGCGATATCGAGCAATACTCAAGATTGTATCAACAATTGAGAGAAGCCCCCTAAATGTCAGAAATCATGCGATTTTTCCGTATGGCCAAGCCCGCAGTCAACGGAATTAAGCATATCCGTTATACTTACTCAGTTAGGTTAATTTTTGGTTTATGTTGAAAACAACGCATGTATAAACGATTGATGCCCCCAGAAAATACACGCAATAGGGGGCTACTATGCGTAAAATTTTATCTATTATGGCAGCAGTATCTATCGCATCACCTGTATACGCGCTGCCGAGACTCGACGGAAATGCTATTACTGGCGGAAATATTGAAGGCGCAGCCAGCAAGAGTCTGAAGAATGCGCTTGTCTATTCTTCCGAGCGCGGCCATTCGGCGCGCATTTACAAGGTTCTGGCCAGTACAACCGGCGCCTGTGGCGATCCGACCGTCTTCGGCTGCAAGACACCGAAGCCGCTCGTTTTTGTGCCGGATGACACCACCGCTACAACAACGCCGCCGACGACGACACCGCCGGTAACCAAGCCGCCGCACAAGCATGAGGGTCGCAAGCACCACCACGAGCGGGAGCACGAAGGCAAGCACCACAAGCACCATGAGAAGGACGGCGAGAAGGAAGGTGGCGAGTACAGCCACGAGAAGCACCACACCCGTCATCGTGGCGAACACGGCAAGCCGCATGGCATCGAGGAAACCTTCGGCAAGAAGCACGAAGGCCACAAGGAGTTCGGCGAGCATTCGAGCAAGCATGAAGGCAAGCACGAGCGTCATCGTGGTGAACACGAGAAGCCAAACTTACTCGAAAAGCTGTTCGGCATCAAGCCGGAGGGCCGCGAGCACTCCAAGTCTGATCGCTCGGAGAAGACCCCGTTCAAGTTCGGCGAAGAAAAGTCTCGTGATGGCGAACGCAACCACGAACGTCGCTACGGCTACGAAGGTGGCCGCAATGAAGAACATCGTGACGGCTTCATGAAGCGTCACGAAGAGGGCAAGGACCACGAAGGCTCCAAGTTCTCGAAGAACGAAGAAGGCCGCGGCAAGGACAAGTTCGACGGCAAGCCGCCCTTCAACGAGCCGGGCCCGGATAACGGTTCGCGCGGCGGCACCGACAACTTCGGCGGCTACAAGAACCGCGACGACCGTTCCTTCGGCAAGGAAGGCCAGTCTGAAGGCAAGGACCGCAACGACGGCAAGGAACATGAAGGCTCCAAGTTCTCCAAGAACGAGGAAGGCCGCAGCAAGGACAAGTTCGACGGCAAGCCGTCCTTCAACGAGCCAGGCCCGGATAACGGTTCGCGTGGCGGCACCGACAACTTCGGTGGCTCCAAGAACCGCGACGATCGTTCCTTCGGCAAGGAAGGCCAGCCTGAAGGGAAGGACCGCAACGACGGCAAGGATCGTGAAGGTCCGAAGTCTTCCAAGAATGAGGACGGTGGCAACAAGGACAAGTCCAACGACAAGCCCTCGTTCAACGCACCCGCTCCCGACAACGGTTCGCGTGGCGGCACCGACTTCCAGGGCAAGGCGCCGGGCTTTGAAGCACCGTCGGGCCCGTCCAAGACTGGTCCGTCCGAAGGCAAAAACAGTGGCCCGTCTAACAATGGTCCGTCCGAAGGCAAGAACAACGGCCCGTCCAGCAATGGCCCGTCCGAGGGCAAGAGCAACGGCCCGTCTAGCAATGGCCCGTCCGAGGGCAAGAACAGCGGTCCGTCCAGCAACGGACCGTCCGAAGGCAAGAACAGCGGCCCGTCCAACAATGGTCCGTCCGAAGGCAAGAACAGCGGTCCGTCCAGCAACGGACCGTCCGAAGGCAAGAACAGCGGCCACTCGGGTAACGGTCCGTCTGGAGACGGTGCAAACTGAACCTTTGCGTGCCAGTCTCCGCACGCAAAATTCAATCGACCATCGATGGCCGCAGCACACGCTGCGGCCATTTTTTACCGAAGGTCTTGAAGCGGCCGCACGTGTTTACGATTTATTAACCATTGAGGCGCACTCTGGACCCAATCCGGCGTTCTGCGCCGAATATAGGAAGGCCGCGTGAGCACGGATGTACTGCCACGCGGCTTTTGCGTATCCAGCGATCGCACAACTATAGCCAGCCAGCCGCCAGCGCCTTTGCCCAATCCTCAAATCCCATTTCGTGAGCCTGTCTGGCTGCGGATTGATTGTCATACCGCACTTGCCGAAACTCGGGCTGCCACCCAAGCGGGCGCTTCTCCACCAGTGCATAACTTGCAAATGGATTGCCGGCTTCCGCCTTGTGATACCAGGGCCTGTCATAGTCGTAGCCCGGGCATCCCACACTTCCGGGGTTGACGATCAACCGGTTTCGAGAGACCTGTACGGCGCGGGGAATGTGGGTGTGACCACACAGGATCAGCTTGTGATCTATCCCCTCGGCCATGCGCTCGATTTCGGTTCTCGCATTCAGATGAAAATGCCCGTCCCGCGAGAGCGTTTCTAGCCAATAGGTGTTGTCGTCCTTGGGCGTGGCGTGACAAAGGTAGATATCGTCCGCGACGACACGATCGAACGGAAGTTCCCGGATCCAGGCGAGATGCGCATCTGTCAGCTGCGCGAACGCAGGCCGCTCCCAGTCCCCCATCACGTCAGCGGGCTGATCGACGAGGGCCCGATCGTGGTTTCCCATGACCGTCGGAAACTCATGCGCCAGCAGAATGTCGGCAACACGTCCGGCATTGAGGGGGCCGCTGAAGCAGTCTCCTAGATTGACAGTCAGATCCACGGCCTGTCGGCTGATATCCTCAAGCACGGCATCGAGCGCGAGATCATTGCCATGGATATCCGCAATGACCGCGATCCGCATAAGCTCAGCTTCCGCGATAGGTGGAATAGCTCCAGGGCGAAAGAAGAAGTGGCACATGATAGTGCGCGGTCGTGTCGGCGATACCGAAGCGAATGGGAACTTCGTCGATGAAGGGCGGTTCCGCAAGCATCTGGCCTGTCCGTCGCAGATAGTCGCCCGCGTGGAACAGAAGCTCGTAACTCCCGGTCAGAAAGCTCTCGCCGATCAGCATCGGTCCGCCGTCAACCCTGCCATCCGAATTCGTCACGACAGTCTTCAGGAGCGTACGTTGACCACTTTCGAGACGGAAAAGATCAATCGTCAGACCCTCTGCCGGCTTGCCAAGCGCCGTATCGAGAACGTGTGTTGTGAGGCCGGTCATGATGCAGGCTCCTCAATGATAAAGGGCTCGGGATAGAAATATTCTTCGAGATTGTTGCCGGGACCGCTGCGGTCGACAACCAGAAAATCGCTGACCGCGTCCAGCGACATCAGCGGATGATGCCAGACATTGGCGCGGTAATTGACCCCCTGCCCCGCCGCAGCGAGAAACACGCGCGGCGCGGTCGGCTTGCCGCCCTCATCCTCTGCAACGACGACCAGAAACGGCCGCCCCGACAGAGGCGAAAACGACTGGCTGCCGAGCGGATGACGCTCCACCATGTCGACCTTGTATGGGAAGGCTCGCGGCTGCCCCCGGAAGATGTTGATGATGACCTGCGCACCATCACCAAGAGCCTCAGCCGTTGCAAGCGCGTGGAAACGTTCCGTCGTGCCTCCGTTGATAAGCCGCATCGAGGCCGGATCGGCCTCAATGACGTCTCCGAAGGGTGCAAAGACCTCTGCGCTCAGCGCTTCGACGGCCAGCCTGCGCATGATTCAGGCTTTCCGGCCAAAGAGACGCATGCGCATCACGCCCCCATCGGGGAACATGGCAAGGCGCACATGCGTCACCGGCCCGACCGCAGACAGGGCATCGCCTGAAAACTCGCGCTCCTGGTCCATTTCGAGCTTTGTGCGCGGCAGGAGCGGCTTCCAGCTCTCCGAGGCAGCAATATCGGCATCGGAGAATACATCAGGCGCATCCGGCAGATCAGCGGCCAGAATTTCGCACGTATCGGGATAATTCCCCTTGAAGAAATGCGTGTCGACAATGGCGCGATTGATGATGCCACGATGCCCGAGCTTGAAGATCGCCCAGTCGTGACCGGGGCCACGGCGGCGGGCTGTTTCCCAGCCATCGCCCATGTTGACGCCACGCCCGGGGCCGAGCACCTTTTCCGGCAGGCCATAATGGGCATTCGACCATGCAAGCGCCTTTGCGCCGTGGAAGATATAGGCGAGATCCAGATCCTGGCTTGCATCGACCTTCGACCAGTCGAAATGCGCGTCGCCATAGACGCGCAGGCGCGCAACGCCACCATCCGGGTAGATGTGCAGGCGCACATGCGTCCAGACGCGATCACTTGCGGCCATCTCGAAGAAGTGGTGAGCGGAAGAACCGAGCGGCGACTTCGGCAGGATTTCGGTCCACAACGTATCATCGGCAGGATCCGGCTCGCCGTCCTCGACGCGTGCAACGTCGATGGAGCAATGGGGCGGATAGTTGCCGGTGAAATAGCTTGTGTCCACATCGAACCCGCGAATGCGGCCGGGCATGGCAAGTTTCACGATGGCGATATCGTGGCCAGGCACTCGCTTGCGGCGGCTTTCCCAACCATCCATCCACTTCCCATTGTCGTCGTAGGCGTTCTCGTCCCACTTCGCCGGGTCATCATTCAGCGCGCGCGACAGCGGCGCAAAGAACTCGTCCGTGGACCAGAGCGCCTTCGCGCCCAGCCGGGCCGAGGCGAGGTTCACCGCACCATTGACGAATGCGGGCGGGTTGAATGCAGGAACATCTGCCATATCACTGTCCTCCAGGGAGCATGCTGTTGAGACGCAGCATGGCAATCCGTTCGACCTGTTTGCAGGCCGTGCCAAACTCTTCTGCTGCGCTGTTGTTGATGCGGGTCTCGAAGGCCCCAAGGATATCGTCCTTGTTGAGGCCCTTGACCGCGATGATGAAGGGAAAACCGAACTTTTCGACATAGGCGCTGTTCAGCGCCGTGAAGCGTGCGTGCTCTTCGGCGCTCAGCCTGTCGAGACCAGCACCTGCCTGTTCGTTGCGGCTGTCTTCTGTCAGCTTTCCGGCAATTGCGAGCTTGCCTGCGAGATCAGGGTGCGCGCGAAGGACGGCCAGCCGCTCTGCCTCGGAGGCACGCTGGAAAGCCTCGACCATGGCACTGTGGACTGAGGCCGCAGATCCTGTGTCCGCGACACCGTGATCGAACGCGCGTTCCGCCACCCAGGACGAGTGCTCGAAGACCCCGCCAAAACGCTCAACGAATTCTGATCTGTCCACGGCTGTCATTCCGTCTGCTGCCCAACCCGGCGCACCAATGCGCAACCATGCGGGGCTTTATCTCATTCAATTTCCGACACAAAACCGGCGGCCGCCCAAATCGGTGCATGTCGCCCCCTGTGGTCGGCAAGGCAATAGAGCAGCGTCGATTCAAGCTTGCAAGTCCATTGGCGCCTGACAAAAGAAAAATAACCGTCCAGGCTGACCCGGACGGCTTTCGCTTTGAAAATATCTACTTGAAAAGCTGCGGTACGCATCTGAACCAACAGATCGAATGAGGCTCTTATCGCAGCCCGGCGTAACAGCGCGATGACGATCGTCTGACAATTTGATCACGCCGACAGTCATACTTCGCGCTGGATGGTACCCTCAAACGCTGAAATGCGTTGGCACCAGACCGTGACGATGGCGCTCGACCATCATCGAATAGGCGGCCTCGAGGGACCGCGCATAAGCCGTGCTGTCGAAAAGCGGCAGGTGCCGGGATGCAATGCCCAGTTTTCCGCGAAGTTCGGCAAGCCTCTCGGGGTGACGTGCAAGACTGAGCGCGCGCATCTCGTAATCTCCATGATCGTTTGCAATGAGTTCCGGAAGACCTGCTGCTTTCACGAGGCTCGCCGAAACGCGCGCCGCAAAGCTGTTGCCCGGGCATGTCAAAACCGGAAGCCCGGCCCAAAGAGCGTCGCTGGCGGTCGTGTGGGCGTTGACGACGAATGTATCCAGAAACAGGTCCGCCAGTCGCTGCCGGGCAAGATGCTCCGGTACGGGTATGCGTTGCGCAAACACGAGGCGCGCCGGATCAACGCCACGCAACTGCGCCTCCCGCCTGAGGTTTGCCACAGCCTCACCCGGTCCCGCCAGAAGCCAGAGAACGGACCCATCTGTCGCTTGCAGCAGCCGCATCCAGATATCGAACTCGACTGGCGTGATCTTGTAGCTGCTGTTGAAGCAGGCAAAGATAAATCCGCCATCCGGCAGTCCACATTCGGCGCGCGTAAAAGGCCTTGGCGAAATAGGGCGGTTATTGTCGTTCGCCTGATAGCTCGCCGGCATGCGCACGACCTGCTCCGAATAGCCAGGCTCATGCCCCACCGGGATAATCGCGTCATCGGCGATGATATAGTCCCAGGCGTCGGACCCGCAGGTGCCGGGATAGCCGAGATAATTCACCTGAACAGGCGCTGCACGGTGCAGGAATATCTGCGGGCGGGCATCGCGCGTAAAACCCTTGAGATCGACAGCTATATCGATGCCGAGTGCGCGGGAGCGTTCGGCAATCGCCTGCGGCGACAACGGGGTAACATCGTGGAAATGTTCGACGGCGCCCAGCAAACGCCTGCGCATCGCATCGTCGTTATCGGGGCCGAACGAAAATGCATGAACCTCAAACCGTTCGCGGTCATGGAGTTCGAACAGGCGCGCCATCAGATACATCGTCGCATGTTCGTGAAAATCGGCCGAGAAATAACCGATGCGGATGCGCCCATCCCTGGCAGGCGGCGCGAAATCACGCGCAGGATGGATGGTCTCGAGGTCTCTTGAAAGGGATGCGGTGGCGATGTCGCGCTGCAAGAGGGCGTCGTCAACCTGGGTGAGAAAGGTAAAGGGCGCAGGCAGCAAGCCGGCGGCATCCACTGAGCAGGCCTCAAGCTTACGCAGAAAGGATTCACGCGCATCGTCCCAACGGCACATCAGCGCCCGCTGGTGAAGCGCGCGAGACTGCAGCGCCAGATTATCGGGCGACAATGCCAGCGCCGTATCGAACCGCTGCAACGACTCTTCATCCCGACCGAGATCGGCGAGCATGTTGGCGAGGTTTGCGTGAATGTCCGGCAGAACCGGATTGAGATCGAGCGCCTTGCGAAAGGCCGCTTCCGCCTCGGCCGCTCGACCGAGTGTGCTCAGCGCATTGCCGAGATTGCAGTAAGCCTCGACGAAATCGGGCTTCAGCCGGATCGCCTCTGCAAAGGACGCCACGGCCTCTCGATGCCGCGCCAGCTGGCTAAGCAAGGTGCCGAGATTGTTGTGCGCCCCTGGTTGCTGAGGATCTGCGGCAAGCGCACGCTGATAGGTCGCGAGCGCCTGCTCATGCTGCCCGGCTCCGGCTTCAGCAAGTGCCAGCCCTGCCAGAACTGCTCCGTTTTGCGGATTGATACGATGGGCAACCTGAAGATAGGTGAGTGCCGTACCGAAATCGCCCATCTCGCAAAGCAGCGTCCCGAGATTGAGCGTGACCTCGACAAAGGAAGGCTTGAGCGCAAGCGCCTGACGAAAAGCGCCGACCGCCGCTTCCTTTTGACCAAGATGCAGCGACAACACACCGACGATATTGGCGAGCACCGGAGAAGCCGGATAGGTTTCGACCATGGCAAGGGCCGCAGTCAGGGCCTCCTGCATGCGCCCGTCGGCATGGAGTGTAATAACGGGCTGCAACATCTCTGCGGGCGGATCAACGAGCTGAGGACCCGACGCTTCGATGGCCGCGAGCTCGCGGCCCGCCTCCGGATGTCCGGGCAGATGTTTCAGGATGACGCGATAGAGCTTGGAAGCATCATGAGGGCGCCCGCGCGCAACAAGCGCTCGCGCGGCGCCCAGTGCCTGCTCAATCGGATCGTTGGTTTCCGTCATCCTGCTCTCGCATCAATTGACTGACGGAGGGATAGCCGGGAGAGCTTGTGCGAACCGGGCCGCTGCCCGATCCGCCCTCCGATCATTTCGGGAGATGGTGCTCGTACCAGTGGTTGGCGATATCGATACGCCGCGGGACCCAGACCTTCTTGTGCGAAAGCACATATTCCATGAACCGCTTGAGCGCCGCCGCACGGCCAGGACGGCCGACCAGACGGCAATGAAGCCCGACCGACATCATCTTGGGCGAGCCTTCCTTGCCCTCTTCGTACAGCGTGTCGAACGCGTCCTTGAGATAGGTGAAGAACTGGTCGCCCGTGTTGAAGCCCTGCGGCGTTGCAAACCGCATGTCGTTCGTTTCAAGCGTATACGGGATAATCAGGAAGGGTTTGCCGTTGAGCCCGGGAATCCAGAACGGAAGGTCGTCGGAATAGTTGTCGGAGGAATAGACGAAGCCGCCCTCTTCCATCGTCAGCCGCAGCGTGTTGTTCGATGGCTTGCCCTGATAAAGCCCGAGCGGCCGCGAACCCGCGATTTCCGTGTGTAGCCGAACGGCTTCAGCGATATGTGCACGCTCCACCTCTTCCGGGAAATCCTTGTATTCGAGCCAGCGATAGCCGTGCGAGGCAATTTCCCACCCCGCCTCGTTCATGGCGGCGACGGCTTCAGGATTACGCGCCATGGCAAGCGTCACGCCATAGACGGTGGCGGGAACGTCAAGTTCGGTGAACATGCGATGCAGACGCCAGAAGCCGGCGCGCGATCCGTATTCGTAGATCGATTCCATATTGAGATTGCGCTGACCGGGCCAGGGTGCGGCGCCAACAATTTCTGACAGCAGATTTTCCGAAGCCGGATCGTTGTCGAGAATGCAGCTTTCACCACCCTCCTCGTAGTTGATCACGAATTGCACCGCGATGCGCGCGCCGCCCGGCCACTTCGGGTCTGGAATGTTGCGGCCATAGCCAATGAGGTCCCGGGGTGTCTTCACATCAACGATCATGTCTTCTGCCTTCAGCGGTATCTTCGGTTTCGAAATGCGGCAGCAGCGCTGCGCCGGTATCAAGCGCGGCACTGCAGAAACCTCCCGCCTGAAGAAGACTTCAAACCGCGGTGACAGTCCAGCCCGTTTTTCGTCGAATGATGCAGATCACGCGGCGAGCCAGCTGATCGCCGCTTCACGTTCGCCAAGCGAGAAAACACGCGTCTCCGCCGGGATCATGAACGAGAAAGCGCGCGTGAGTGCTGCCATGGCGTGGTCATCCGTCACGAAGGCGAATTTCCGTATATCCGCATGGTGCTTGATGCCAAAGGCAAGATCGTCACGCAATGCTCCCAGTTCCATGCCATGGAAGCCTTCCGGCATGATGAAGACGAGCTTCAGCGGCTCATTCTTCAAGGCACGCTCCGTGGCGGGAATGAGCACGTTCTCGTAATCGGCAGCGGTAAACTTCCCGCGTGCCTCAAAGCCCAATATGCCATTGGGCAGATTTTCAAGCTCGACGAACATCGCAGTTCCTCCGCGTTTTTCGTGGGAGTAGCTTAGCATGCTATCGGGACGAAAACTTGATCCCGCGCAATCGTCGTTCAGGAAACGTGGTGTTCGACCAGAAACGTCTCGGGAAGAGCAACTGCGCCCACCCCGTTCAAGACATCGATCGCTGCGTCCGCCAGCCTGTGCGCGATACCGAACGACACCTTGAAGCCGCCGGTCAGAGCCAGCACGTTCTCACATTCGGGGATCGGCCCAACCATCGGGTCCCGTTCCATCGCCTTGGGCCTGAGCCCGGCCCAGCGATCAATAACAGGCGCGTCGCGAAGTGCCGGTACCAGCGCACGAGCGCGCGCAATCAGCTCTTCCAGCTGCTGGTCCGTCGAGAAGGCATCATCAAAGCGGTTTTCGCTGGTGGAACCGATGGCGACTTTTCCGCCTTCGTGCGGGATCACATAGAGGCCATCCAGAAAAATCAAAGGCAGAGCCGGATCAACGTCTGCCGCCATCAATGCGGATTGCCCCTTCACCGCCATGCCAAGCGGTTTCTGCAATCCCGGCAGCAAGGCTTCGATCAACGCGAAGGACCTGTATCCGGCAGCGACAATGCAGTGCCCGAAAGACACGCTTTCCCCGTTCGCCAGGATTGCACGACCACGCTCAGCGTCGATTGCCTGCACGGCGAGGTTTTCCAGAACACTGATATTCGGCATTGTCTTCAGCGCGGCAATCAATACTGCCGTGAACGCGCGCGGGTTCGCCCGCGCTGCAAATGTGTCGAGCACGAAGCCACCATCGATGCCTTCCGCTGAAGGCCAGCCAACTGCGGGCGGCGCCTCAACCACGCGCCATTCGTAGCGATAGTTTTCCTGGCACCAGTTGATTTTCGCCTCGTCCTGATGGCGCAGGGCAATATCGCGCAGATGGAGTCTCGGCATTGGGATCAGGCGGCCGGACCTGCGATAGCCAGCCGAAAGCCCCGTCAGTGCTTCGAGAGGCATGATCTCCTGCTCAAGCGACAGCAATGCATCGAACTGAAGCTGCTTCTTGGGGTTCCACTTGTCCGGCATGTGCGCCATCAATGCACCAAGATGCCCAAAGCTTGCGCCCTCACCCAGCCGGCCTGCGTCAACCAGCAGAACGTCAAGTCCCGCCAGGCCGGCCTTGAGAGCCGCCCAAAGCCCCATGACGCCGCCGCCTATGATCAGCAGTTCGCGCGACATCCCTGCCCATTGACCCGGGATCGACAGCGCTCTATCGCCTTCCTGCATGGACAAGGACACCTCTCAGCCCGCGACATCCGCAACATTTGAGCCGCTCCAGTGGCATGACGGCGATATGCCCTATTCGCCCAAGTTTGGCGACCACTTTTATTGCCGCGAAGACGGCCGCGCTGAATGCGGCCATGTCTTCCTTGATGGCAACGGCCTCCCGGCGCGGTGGGCCAACGCGGCAACGTTCCTTATCGGGGAACTCGGCTTCGGCACGGGCCTGAACTTCTGCGAGACATGGCGGCAATGGAAGGCCTTTGCAGACAAGCCGGACGGTGCAAACCTGCATTTCGTCTCTTTCGAACTCTATCCCATGCAAGGTGACGAGATCGGCAAGGCACTTTCACGCTGGCCGATCCTGGACGCTGAGCGTGAACGGCTCGTCAGCCTCTGGCCCGCAAACCCGGAAGGAGAAGTCACCTTGCAGATCGCAAGCGATGTTACCCTGACGATCATGTGCGGCGACGCATTGACCAGCATTTCAGCGGAGCGCCGCTTATTCGACGCCTGGTTCCTCGACGGCTTCGCCCCGTCACGCAATCCGGCCATGTGGTCGCTTGAAATCATGCAAGCGCTTTACGAACACACGAACGACAGTGGACGCTTCGCGACCTATGCCGCGGCAGGTTTTGTCAGACGCAATCTTCAGGCCGCCGGTTTCACAGTCGAGCGACGTCCGGGCTTTGCCGGCAAGCGCGAAATGCTCTGCGGCCAGAAATAAGGCGCGATAAAAACGAAAAAGCCCGCCTCGAAAGGCGGGCTGAATTCGGGTTCTTCGAAACGGGCGGATCAGGCGGTTTCGAGATAGTCGCTGTTTCCGTCGGGCTCGCGCAGCACATAGCCGCGGCCCCATACGGTTTCGATGTAGTTCGCGCCGCCTGCAGCATTCGCCAGCTTCTTGCGCAGCTTGCAGATGAACACGTCGATGATCTTCAGTTCAGGCTCATCCATCCCGCCATAAAGGTGGTTGAGGAACATTTCCTTGGTGAGCGTGGTGCCCTTGCGCAGCGAAAGCAGCTCGAGCATCTGGTATTCCTTGCCGGTCAGGTGAACGCGCTGGCCGCCGACTTCAACAGTCTTGGCGTCGAGGTTCACGATCAGGTCGCCAGTCGCGATAACCGACTGTGCGTGACCCTTGGAGCGGCGAACGATGGCGTGGATGCGGGCAACGAGCTCGTCCTTGTGGAACGGCTTGGTCATGTAATCGTCAGCGCCGAAACCAAGGCCTCGTACCTTGTCTTCGATGCCGGCCATGCCCGACAGGATAAGGATCGGCGTCTTGACCTTCGACAGGCGCAGCGTACGAAGCACTTCGTAGCCGGACATGTCAGGCAGATTAAGGTCAAGGAGAATGATGTCGTAGTCATACAGCTTGCCCAGGTCGACGCCTTCTTCGCCCAGGTCAGTCGTGTAGACGTTGAAATTTTCGGACTTGAGCATCAGCTCGATGCTCTGCGCGGTGGCGCTGTCGTCTTCGATAAGTAGAACCCGCATTCTTAATGTCCCCTTTTCCGCCGCTCGGGCCCAGATGGCCGCGCCCCACGCGATACGGATCCAGTCGTTGCCTGATTTGGAGGTTGCCATCAAATGGTTAACAAATTCTGATTCACCCTGGCAAGATGTATCGACTTTGTTAAAGAATTTTTCCAGCAGCCTGATTTTCAAGATGAATCAAGTCACGTGATTCTCATAATCCGCGTTAAGAAACGCGCGTAACCGACTCTTTCGACTCATGAATGCGCAGCTTGCATAAAATTCAGCTCCGCATTTACCGACCCTTAAATGATCGTCCATATCATTCATGATGGCCGTAAACGAATGGTTACCAGCAGTAGGGTTTCGTTAAGATTACTGGTTTTTTTTGTTAACGGTCTGGGGTCTGCCGGCGTTTTGGGCAGGTTCGAGGGCATGAGGTCTCACTTCATTGGAGTATTGCGTATGAAATCGCGTGAGAGCCTGGTTCGCTTGAAAAGTTTTCAGGTGAACGAAAAACGTCGTCAATTGAACCAGTTGACGATGATGATGGCGGATTTCGACCGGATGGTTAAGGATCTCGAGGCCCAAATCGCCTTTGAGGAAAAGAAATCGGGAATCACAGACCCGAATCACTTTGCCTATCCGACATTTGCGAAAGCCGCCCGTCAGAGGGCCGATAACCTGGTCGGATCGATCAAGGAATTGCGGGTTCAGCTGGAGGCTGCCGAACTGGCCGTCGAAGAGGCTGAAGCAGAATATCAGAAGGCGGCAGCGCTTGAGGAACGTGACGGCGCAAGCCGGATGCGCGCCTGATCGTTAACGTCTGAAGACGTGGATAGCCCTTTGCAAGCGTCTGGGCGCAGGCGCTTGTGAAGGGCTTTGTCGTGTCATCATTGCAGAATTGTGCAGCGCTGCTCGCCACCGGGCTTGCCGCAAAACGCAAAGCCCGGGCGCTTTCGCACCCGGGCCTGATGATGTCACGCCATTGCTGACCTTTGAAATCAATCCACGTTGAAGGTCAGCGGCTTGACCTGACGGATCGCAGGGTTTGCCGTCAGTGTGTTCAGAACATCCTGCTTTACCGGTTCATCGACATAGAGAAGCGCGATCGCATCGCCACCCTGCTTGTCGCGGCCGAGCTGGAAGTTGGCGATGTTCACGCCACCGGCGCCCAGCGTCGTGCCCATGAAACCGATCATGCCGGGAACGTCGGTGTTGGTGATGTAGACCATGTTCGCACCCACATCGGCATCCATGTTGATACCCTTGATCTGGATAAAGCGCGGCTTGCCATCAGAGAAGACGGTGCCAGCGATCGAACGCGTCTGGGACTCTGTCGTAACGGTCAGCTTGATGTAGCCGTCGTAAACGCCGGTCTTGTCGCGCTTGACCTCGGAAACGATGATGCCCTTTTCCTTGATCATGATCGGCGCCGAGACCATGTTGACGTCGGCAACCTGCGGACGGATCAGGCCGGCCAGCAGCGCGCTGGTCAGCGCCTTGGTGTTCATCGTCGCGGTCACACCATCGAACAGGATCTCGATTTCCTTGATCGGACCTTCCGTCACCTGGCCAACGAACGCGCCAAGGCAATCGGCGAGCTTGATGAACGGCTTCAGGATCGGCGCTTCTTCCGCGGTGATCGAGGGCATATTGATGGCGTTGGAGACGGCCCCCTTCACGAGGTAATCCGACATCTGTTCGGCGACCTGCAGGGCGACATTTTCCTGCGCTTCCGTGGTCGATGCGCCGAGATGCGGCGTGCAGACCACGTTATCGAGGCCGAAGAGCGGGCTTTCGGTCGCGGGTTCGACCTCAAACACGTCGAAACCGGCACCGGCGACATGGCCGGACTTGATGGCTTCGGCAAGCGCTGCCTCGTCAACGAGACCACCGCGGGCGCAGTTGATGATGCGAACCCCGGGCTTCGTCTTGGCGAGCGCCTCCTTGTTGAGGATGCCGCGCGTCTTGTCCGTCATCGGAACGTGCAGCGTGATAAAGTCGGCGCGGGCCAGCAGTTCGTCCAGCTCAACCTTCTCGACGCCCATTTCCTGCGCGCGCTCCTTGGAAAGGAACGGGTCGTAGGCAATGACGTTCATCTTCAGGCCGATGGCGCGGGCGCAGACGATGGAGCCGATATTGCCGGCACCGATGACACCGAGCGTCTTGCCGGTGATTTCGACACCCATGAACTTCGACTTTTCCCACTTGCCTGCCTGCGTCGAGGCATCTGCTGCGGGAAGCTGGCGGGCAACGGCAAACATCAGCGCAATCGCGTGTTCGGCGGTCGTGATGGAGTTGCCGAAGGGCGTGTTCATCACGATGATGCCGCGCTTGGACGCAGCCGGGATGTCAACGTTGTCGACGCCGATACCGGCGCGGCCGATCACCTTCAGGTTGGTTGCAGCGGCGATCAGCTTGTCGGTCGCCTTCGTGGCGGAACGGATGGCCAGACCATCGTAGTTCGGGATCAGCTCGAGAAGCTTTTCCTTGTCCTTGCCGAGCTTCGGCATGAAGTCGACTTCAACGCCGCGATCGCGGAAAATCTGGACGGCGGTTTCCGAGAGTTCATCAGATACGAGTACGCGAGGTGCCATTGTGAGGCCTCCTTGAAAGGGGTTCGGTCATGTTCGGGAATGAGCCCCGCCTTCGTGGCAGGGCTGGAATTCAATCAGGCAGCAGCCTTGGAAAGCGTTGCCTTCTGGGTCTCGAAAGCCCAGGTCAGCCACGGCATCAGGGCCCGCATGTCTGCGGTCTCGATCGTGGCGCCTGCCCAGATGCGAAGGCCGGACGGCGCATCGCGATAAGCCCCGATGTCATAGGCAACGCCTTCCTTGTCGAGAAGCGTCACCATGCCCTTTGCAAATGCAGCCTGCGCATCGGCGTCGAGCGCCAGAACATCCTTGTCAGCAATCGTCAGGCAAACCGAGGTGTTGGAGGCCGTCGCCGGGTCCTTGGCGAGGTTCGCGATCCAGTCGTTTGCGGCAACGAAGTCGGCAATGACCTTGGCGTTTGCGTCAGCACGACCCATCAGAGCCTTGAGGCCGCCCAGCGATTTCGCCCACTTGAGCGCATCAAGATAGTCCTCGACACAGATCATGGACGGCGTGTTGATCGTTTCGCCGGTGAAGATGCCTTCGATCAGCTTGCCGCCGGAGGTCATGCGGAAGATCTTCGGCAGCGGCCAGGCAGGAACATAGGTTGTCAGACGCTCGACGGCGCGGGGAGACAGAATGATGACGCCATGAGCGCCCTCGCCGCCCAGAACCTTCTGCCAGGAGAAGGTGACGACATCGAGCTTGGCGAAATCAAGGTTCTGCGCGAAAGCAGCCGACGTCGCGTCGCAGATGGTCAGGCCTTTGCGATCGGCCGGAATGAAATCGGCATTCGGAACGCGAACGCCAGAGGTCGTACCGTTCCAGGTGAAAACGACGTCATGGTCGAAATTGATGTCGGCGAGGTTCGGCAGTTCGCCGTACGGCGCATCGAGCTTGCGAGCGTCCTTCAGCTTCAGCTGCTTGACGACGTCGGTCACCCAGCCTGCACCGAAGCTTTCCCAGGCAACCATGTCAACCGGGCGCTCGCCGAGCAGCGACCAGAGCGCCATTTCGACGGCGCCGGTATCGGAAGCCGGCACGATACCGATGCGGTAATCAGCCGGAACTTCGAGAATTTCGCGGGTAAGGTCGATGGCTTCCTTGAGCTTGTTCTTGCCCACCTTGGCGCGGTGGGAGCGGCCAACAGGCGCGTCAGAAAGAGCAGCGAGCGACCAACCAGGACGCTTCGAGCAGGGGCCAGACGAAAAATGGGTGTTTTGCGGGCGAACGCCCGGCTTGGTGACGTCAGTCATAGCGTCTATCCTTCCAGATAGTTGGCTCCTCGTTGGGGAGGAGTGTCCCGCCGCTGGAAATATGGGAATCGCCCTCGCCCGTCAAGAAGACAATGACGCATACAGGAAAATTTTTGACGCGATTGACCATCTGCGTCCCTCTTAGCGGATCAGCGGATGAGTAGGCGATGAGCGGACGTCTCAAATGAATATGGCAACCACTGCCCATTGTAGCTCCCCCTTGCCTCTGCGGAAGAGCGCAAATTCAGTAGCCTCGATTGAGATATCCGCGGTCCAGAGACATCCCTGCCGCTTAAAGGCAAGCCGCAAGGCGTTTACAAAAAAAATTTGCGGCCGGCACTGTGCCTGACTCTCATCAGTAGAGGGGATTCTTAACATGCTGAAATTTCGATAGATTTCCGGAGCCGCAGGGTCTGGAAACTCCGGCCCGAGCCCCCATTTCGATCTTAGAAAATCAAATAGTGCACAATGCGTTCTCTATTTTGGTATTGAACCGATCGGTTCGATTACCCAAATGTCTCATCGTGAGGCGGACGGAAGCTGACCGGTCACGAAGCTCAAGGGCATACGATCTCTCAGCTTCCAACCACCTTACGAAATGAAGTGCGCAATGAAATTGTACGCATTTCATTATCAGATATGAGATTCAACCGCCTCAACTAACTCAAGGAGTTAAGACCATGAACACTTTCTCGAAGATCCTCGCCGCTGGCGTCCTGTCTGTTGCCGCCCTGGGTGGCACCGCTTTCGCCGCCGACAACGCAAACTCGGCATTTGCTGAAAACGTCCGCGCTCACATGTACGGCTCCGAGCAGTCCAAGTCGTCGAGCGACTACGGCTACGCTGGCTTCAAGTCCGGCTTCCTCTCGGGCAGCACGCAGCATGAAGCTCAGAGCATTCCGCAGGGCAACTTCAGCCCCGTCAAGGAATAAGTATTCAGCCTCACACACGTATTGGAGTTAAGACCATGAACACTTTCTCGAAGATCCTCGCCGCTGGCGTCCTGTCCGTTGCTGCCCTGGGTGGCACTGCTTTCGCCGCTGACAACGCAAACTCGGCTTTTGCTGAAAACGTCCGTGCACACCTCTATGGCACCGACTCGAAGGCAAAGTCCTCCGGCGACTACGGCTATGCTGGCTACAAGTCCGGCTTCTTCTCAGGCAGCGCCCGTCAGCATGACGTGACGCCCGCAAACCCGAACAACCCGGACAGCAACGTCACGCAGTCCAACCGTTAATACCGACTGAATACATAGACTGCATGTTTTCCGCCCCCCGCTGCATCTGCAGCGAGGGGTGAAATTTTTTAGGGCGACCTGTTTTGAAGTTTCGCCCATGACGGCTCCGGCAAGCTGAGTCTGGGTCTAAATACAGAAAGCCCGCCATCGCTGGCGGGCTCTGAAATTCGGTCTGAACCGAATTACTTGTAGACGGGCATCGGAGCCGGAGGAGCGTAGGCTACCTGGCCGCAGCCACCGTCGCCGAACTGATAGCGCAGACCAACGCGTGCTTCGTGAATGTCGAAGCCCTTGTCGTAGCCCGGGCCGCCGTTCAGCTTGTAGCCGAACATGTCGCCGCCGGAGACGTGACGGTAACGGTAGCCGACATCAGCCTTGAGGTTGCAGGTCAGGTCGACCGATGCACCGGCCATGAGGGCCCAGGTGAAGCGCCAGCTTTCGCGGCCATCATGCTGAACGGAAGTATCGCAGCTCGAAGGGTTGCTGACATCGCAGGCCGTGTTGTTCAGGCCATCCCAGCTGACATGCGTGCCACCGATACCGGCGCCGACGTAAGGCGTAACGCTGCCATAGGTGCCGAGTTCGGCATAGGCGTTGGCCAGAAGGCTGAGGGTGGTGAGATGCGCGATATCACGCGATACGCAGGCTGCAGCCACACCGCAGCTGCCCGAGGTCGAGCCGGTGAAGGTAGAGCGGAAGCCATAGTCGATGGTCAAGTCAGTGCGCAGGTAGTTGTTGACCTGGTAACCGATACCGCCGCCGATCGTGCCCGTGCCGCCCTGCTTCGCAGTGTCGAAGTCATGAAGGTTCGAGTTGGAACCCTGAAAATAGTTCGCGCCGCGGATCGAGTTGTAGTTGTAGCCAACATCGCCACGAAGGTACCAGCCGCTCGTCGAAGCAACCTGGACTTCCTGCGGGGCCTGTACCACATCCGGCTGAGCCAGATCGGCAGCGTTGGCGCTGGACATAACCAGCAGCGATGCAAATGCACCCAAAAGTAACTTCTTCATAAGCGACTCCAGAACTACGCGTTGGACAGCGGCTCCGTCCGTGAGACCGCCCGTTGACCTGAACAGTAGCGAAGAAAAGTTAAGAGCAACTTAACCAAGAAAATTCACCACGCTCTGAAACGAGGAGTTAAGGATAATTCTTCTCAAAGGCCTGAATTCCGGGGTTTCCGGGATGGACAGAATGCAAGACGTACAACCTTAAGATGATCGAGCGTCTGCTTTGGGATCTTGGCGAATCAGAGTGTGCACGAATGCCCGGCGGCGCATGTCCCAAAGGAAAACGGCCGGGCATTGCCCGGCCGCCTCGCTCAAATGTTCAGTTCCTTTGGTCAGGCGGCGTCAGGTGTGGCGCCTGCGATGACCCCTGCGAGTTCATTGACGATCCGCTCGATCTGCCCGCGATCGTCGCCTTCGGCCATGACTCGAATAAGAGGCTCGGTTCCCGACGGACGAATGACCAGACGCCCCTTCTTCTTGAGATCCGACTCAGCGGCCGCAATCGCCTCCTTGACCACCTTGGTCTCCAGCGGCGCACCGCCGGAAAAGCGGACGTTCTTCAGGAGCTGCGGGACTGGCTCGAACTTGCGGCAGGCTTCGCTCACCGTCTTGCCCGTGCGCTTGACGCACGCGAGAACCTGGAGCGCTGCCACAAGCCCATCACCCGTCGTTCCGAAATCCGACAGAACGATATGGCCGGACTGTTCGCCACCGACGTTGAAACCGTGATTGCGCATATGCTCGACCACATAGCGGTCACCGACCTTCGTGCGCGCCAGCGAAAGGCCCTGATCGGACAGGAAACGCTCAAGGCCGAGGTTCGACATCACGGTCGCAACGATACCATTGCCACGCAGAAGCCCGTCATCACGCCAGCTCTGGCCGATTACTGCCATCAACTGGTCGCCATCAACCTCCCTGCCCTTCTCGTCAATGATGATCACGCGGTCGGCATCGCCATCAAGTGCAATGCCGATATCGGCCCGCACCTCATGAACCTTGCGCGCCAGAGCCTCAGGATGCGTGGAGCCACAGTTGAAATTGATGTTCGTGCCGTTCGGTTCATTGCCGATGGTCACGACTTCGGCACCCAGTTCCCAGAGAACATCCGGGGCAACCTTGTAGGCGGCGCCGTTGGCACAGTCGATGGCAACCCTCAGGCCACTCAACGTCACATCGCGCGGCAGCGTTCGCTTGGCATGCTCGATGTAGCGGTCATGCACGCCATCGATGCGCTTGGCGCGGCCGATATCGTCCGGATCGGCGAATTGGGGAGAAATATCCTGATCGAGCAGCTTCTCGATCTGCTTTTCGATCTCGTCGGAAAGCTTGTAGCCATCCGGCCCGAAGAGCTTGATGCCGTTATCCTTGTACGGATTATGCGAAGCCGAGATCATAACGCCGATGTCGGCGCGCAGCGAACGGGTGAGCATGGCAACTGCGGGGGTCGGGATCGGCCCGAGAACGAAAGCGTCAACACCGGCCGCCGTGAACCCGGCAACCATGGCATATTCCAGCATATAGCCCGATAGGCGTGTGTCCTTGCCGATAACGACCCGGTGGCGATGTCCGCCGTTGCGGAACACCGTGCCCGCGGCAACACCGACCTTCATGGCGATTTCTGCTGTCATCGGAAACCGGTTAGACAGCCCGCGAATACCATCGGTGCCGAAATAGCGTCGTGTCATGTATACTCCTGGCCCGCCCGTGGGCCCCGTCAAATTTTTGCGCCATATGCCACAGAGCCGCGCAGAACGCACATAAAATAACGCAAAACCTGATTACATCCCGTTACCAACTCGCCAAAAAGTTCGCCCGGCACGGAGATACTCCATTCCTCGACGAAAACGCAAAAAGCCCGCCGGGTTGATCCGGCGGGCCTTTATCAAACGTCGCTTCTCTACAGCACCATGCGCCGAATATGGCGCATATAGGATGCTGTAGCATATTAAATCTGCTGCATAATTTTCTCCCTAAATCGGTTCCGATTTAAGGAATTATGCAGTAGCTCAGAACGAAACCTTGTATCCGGCGCCGGCAGAATATGCCCACGATCCGTTCGTCGTCGCGTTGAAGGATGCACCATTCGCGGTCGACTGGGAGCCGCCGGTGATATAGGTCACCGCGCCACCGACCTGAAGCTTACCTGGGCCGAGCTTGAATTCAGCACCAGTGCCGACAGTCCACTTGTCGGTCATGATGTCTGCGCCCGAACCAACGCCCTGATCCCAGGTTACGTTGATCGTGCCAGCAATATCATCCGTGAACTGGTGGCCGACACCAGCCTGAATGGTCCAGCCGTCCTTCCAGTAGTACTTGTCCTGCTGTGCAGAGGTGCTGATACTGTAGTTGAGGGTCTGGAGCACGCTCCAGTTGGTCCACTCGACCGAGCCGTAAACCAGCCAGCCGGGCGCAACACCGCTCTGCAGTGAGAGCTTTACGGACTGGGGCAGAGTGCCATTACCTGTGGACGGAATAACGGACGAGGTACCGAAGACAAAAGCACCGGTTGCGGTGGGCGTAAACGTGCCCGTGGCGTTCTGCGTGACCGCCGAACGGTACATGACCGCCGCGCGCATCGCATACTTGTCGATGTCATAGGCCGCACCAATGCGGTAACCGTAGCTTCCGCCGTCGTTCAGCTTCAGAGTGCCGAGGTTGCTGACTGCCGTGTATGTGAAGTCCTGCAGGTAAGCCCCACCAAGAACATGGAACTTACCCGGACCTGCGTCGAAACGCACATCGCATGTCGCGCCATACTCATTGGAGACGAAGTCCTTGGAATAGAACTTCTTACCAACCTGCGCAGCTTGCGCCTGCGTACCGTAGACTGTGCTACCGCCAAAAGGCTGCGTGTAGGTCAGTGCGCATCCGAGCGCATCACCAAAACGAGCCTTGGCAGCAACGCTCGGGATCCAGTAATCCTGCGAAAAGCGCGGATCGGTCCCCACGGCGCCACCTGTCCCGATCGTGGCATAGGACACCTGCGGCGACACATAAATGAAGCCCGCATCGAAACCGTATTGTCCGGGTTCAAACAGGATATCGGTATTCGCCTCGCCGCGCGAAAAACCGCCAGCGTAAGCATTACCGGCGATCATTGTTGCTCCCAGCAGAACAACGGACGAGATTTTCAAGATAACAGAAGCCATGAAGTTCCTCCCTTCAATTGGGATCAAGTCTATTCATGCCTCCGGCGGGTGCAACCCTGACACCTTGGGGTTCTCGACGGCGAAAATGCCTCAAAATTTACGTAAGAATTTCAAATCAACATGGCTTCGAGGCGAGAAGCAAACGGATTTTCTAAAACGTAAGCATTTTCGACCGCATTTTAAAAAATATTCCTACGCGCCAAAACGTGCGTCACAATTTCGCAACAATTGGTGTTTCTGGCGGAAATCCACCCCAAAAATGCAAAAAGGCTCCCGGAAACGTTTCCGGAAGCCTCTTTCAACACTATTGCGCAGCGATCTTATTGCGGTTGGGGCTCAAAGCCCTCATCGGGATTCGGCTTGCTTTCAACCTTTGCGCCAGCTGAAGGCACGGCCGATCCACGGCTTGGCGGTGTGTCGTCGCCAAGGTCGCGAGACGGCTTCTGACCTGCAAGCAACTGCTTGATCTCATCACCAGTCAAGGTCTCATATTCAAGCAGTCCCTCGGCCACCGCAACGAAACCAGCGTGCTGCTCGGTCAGGATCCGGCGGGCATCCGTATAGGCTTCGTCGATCAGGCGGCGCACTTCGCTGTCGATCTTCTGCGCCGTTGTCTCGGAAACGTTCTTCGATTGGGACACCGAGTGACCGAGGAAGACTTCCTGCTGGTTTTCACCGTAGGCAACCTGACCGAGTTCATCGGAGAAGCCCCACTGGGTGACCATCGCACGGGCGAGCTTGGTGGCTTGTTCGATGTCCGACGAAGCGCCGGATGTGATATTTTCCTTCCCGAAGGTGAGCTCTTCGGCAACACGACCACCCATCATGATGGCAAGGCGAGAAACCATCCACTTGTAGCTCATCGAGTAGCGGTCGCCCTCGGGCAACTGCATCACCATACCAAGCGCGCGACCGCGCGGAATGATGGTCGCTTTGTGGACCGGGTCAGCCGAAGGCACGTGCATCGCCACGATCGCATGCCCCGCTTCGTGATAGGCCGTCAGCTTCTTTTCGGCTTCTGTCATGGCGGACGTGCGGCGCTCCGCACCCATCATGATCTTGTCCTTGGCGTCTTCGAATTCCTGCATGGTCACGAGCCGCTTGTTGCGACGCGCTGCCATCAGAGCCGCCTCGTTGACGAGGTTCATGAGATCAGCACCCGAGAAACCCGGTGTGCCACGTGCCAGAACCTTGAGATCGACATTCGGCGCCAGCGGAACGTTGCGGACGTGAACCTTGAGGATACGCTCACGGCCGACGATATCCGGGTTCGGGACGACGACCTGACGGTCGAAACGGCCCGGACGCAGAAGCGCGGGGTCAAGAACGTCGGGACGGTTGGTCGCCGCGATCAAAATGATGCCTTCGTTGGCTTCAAAGCCATCCATCTCGACGAGCAACTGGTTGAGCGTCTGTTCGCGCTCGTCATTGCCGCCGCCGAGACCAGCACCGCGATGACGACCGACAGCGTCGATTTCGTCGATGAAGATGATGCACGGCGCATTCTTCTTGGCCTGTTCGAACATGTCACGGACGCGGCTTGCGCCGACACCGACGAACATTTCAACGAAGTCGGAGCCCGAAATCGTGAAGAAGGGAACATTGGCCTCACCCGCGACCGAGCGCGCGAGCAACGTCTTACCGGTACCCGGAGGGCCGACGAGAAGTACGCCACGCGGAATGCGTCCACCAAGGCGCTGGAACTTCTGCGGATCCCGCAGGAATTCCACGATTTCCTCCAGATCTTGCTTGGCCTCATCGACACCCGCCACATCATCAAATGTCACGCGTCCATGGGCTTCGGTCAGAAGCTTGGCCTTGGACTTGCCAAAGCCCATCGCGCCGCGCGAGCCACCCTGCATCTGGCGCATGAAGAACAGCCAGACGCCAAGGATCAGGATCATCGGCAGCAGCGTGCCGAGATAGCTCAGGAACCCGGAAGAACCATCGGTCTCGGGACGCACTGTGACCGTCACGTTCTTGGCCTGAAGGCGATCAACCAGCGTGTCGCTGATGTCAGGCGCGTAGGTCTGGAACGTCGTCCCGTTTTCCGTGTAGCTACCAGTGATGCGATGTCCGACGATCGTGACTTCCTTCACGCGGGAAGAGTCAGCGTCGCGCAGGAACTGCGAATAGGGAACATCACGGGAGTTGGTCTGCGCTGGCGAAGACTGGAACATCGTGAAGAGCGCTATCAGCAGCAGCGCTATGATCGCCCAGAGGGCAAAATTTCTCAAATTAGGGTTCATTGAACTCCCCGGTCATGTGAATCAACGGATGAAACCGCCGAAATGCTTGGCACTAACATAGGTCCCACGACATGCGTTGCCAAGGCACAAGGACATTATTGGCGAAACTTCATACGATCGGCCGGTCGGGAACCGGCGGCAGCCGCATCACTGTGCGAATGGCCTGCACTAGCTCAAGATCGAAATCAGGCAATACGACCTCGTAAGGCGCGAGAACTGGCTGATAGAAAATAGCGTGTTCAACGGCCGTCCCGGGCAGCGTGCTGAGGGCCCGCTTGAGCACAACAGGCGGAACCGCGCCGACATCAAGGCCTGCATCCGCACCACCTATAGTTTTCCCTTCGCCGCTGCAAATCCGGAAGCGCCCGTCCCAGATGACCTCACGGGTGCCACCCGCAGAAACGGCAGGTGGAATATTGCGACCATCCCGCGTGATGAACAGCACATCTCGCCTCTTTGTCACGACAGTTCTGTTCAGGGAGGCACTGGCATGGCGTGCGTGATTGCCCAAATAATGGAGCAGACGGGTAACGGCGGGCTCTGCGGGCAAAAACGGGGTTCCGCCGGCAACCCCCATCAGGGCTGCAACCGCGAGACCTAACGCTTCATCGCCTGCGTCCTGCCCCGCTTCCACACGGAAAAGCAACGGAACAGGCATCGTCACGTGTTCTCTGACGATCTTTGCCGACGCCGCGGAAACCGCACGGCGCTTTGCGGCAACCTCTACGATCGCCTCTTCCGAAAGCGCGAACGCTCCGGCCTTGCGGATGCGGACCCGTTCAAACGCGATATTGTCGTTGCTGGGATCCTCAAACCAGGTCACGGCCTCGCCGCGCAAAAACTCCCGGATGGATCCGCGCGACACGTTGAGGAATGGCCGAAACGCCCACGCTTTGCCGTAAAACAGCGTGGAGGGTGCGATCCCGGAAAGACCCCGATTGAACTGCGCAGCGCGATTGCGGCGCATTTCAACGGTCTCCATCTGGTCTTCGAGCGTGTGTGCGGTGACAATCAGATGTGCTTCAAACCGATCCAGTGCTTGCACGAGAAGCCTGTAACGAGCCTGTCGCGCCGCGTCAGATAGACCTTTGTCTGGCTTTGGATCGTCCCATGCAAGGGTCAGGTGAGGAATGCACCGTGCCTCGCAAAGCCGCGCCATAGCCTTCGCTTCTGCGGTCGAAGCGGCCCTCAAACGGTGGTCGATGGTGGCAGCACAGAGGGAATGTGTCCCCCCGCTCTCATCAAGCGCCTTTTTCAGCGCGATGAGCAACCCGACAGAATCCCCCCCGCCCGAAAGCGCAACGAGAATGCGGGAGCCGGGACGGATCGTCGCCAGAAATGCATTTGCCGCATCAAGCGGTCCAGGGACCTCTGCGCGGCTCACGACTTGGCGCAGGAAAGACGCGCCTGTTCGGTGGCAACCTTGGTTATCACCGTCTTGGAAGCCTTGGGGTAGCGCTTGGGCACCTCGCGGAAGGTGGCGCAGGCAGTTTCCTTATTGTCGAGGGCAGCAAGTGACATACCCAGCTTCAACAGGATTTCCGGAGCCTTCTGGGAGTCGCTGTAGGATTTGAATGCATTCAGAAAGGTCTTGGCGGAATCGTTGTAATGACCCTGCGAATATTGCGACTCGCCCAGCCAGAACGACGCATCAGATGCCCGCTGACTGCCCGGAAACTTAGCCAGATAGTCCTTGAACCCCTGCTCTGCTGCACCATAGTCGCCACTCAGGATCGACTTGTAAGCCTTCTGGTAGCTTCCCTCGGCGCCACCCGTTGCAGCAGCGGCGGCTCCGGCGGTCGCATCCTTGGCGGGCGCGACAGAGGCAACCTGCTGCGGCGGTGCGGCGCCAGAGTTTGCCGCAGCAGCGGGTGCTGCTGCCGGGTCAACGGCCGGTTGATCGGTGGCTGGCGCAGACTGCGCTGCGGTTTGAGCGGGCGGCTGCGCGGCGGCAGGAGGCGTTTGCGTGGCAGTTGCAGCCTTGGCGCTCGGAAGGGTGTCCGAGGAGTTGTCCGCCGGGTTGCGGGTGGTGGTCACCATGTTGCCATCACCATTGAAAATCAGACTGCCGAGCGTGCCGGGCTGGATATTCGCCAACTCGGTTGATTGCGCCTGCGGCTGAGCCGGATTGGCGGCGGCAGTCTGGTTTTGAATGGTCGAACTGTCAGTGGGCACGGTCTGCGCGGGATCAGTCACGGGCGGAAGGGTCGCACCGCTGGGGGTCGCATTCGCCTGTTGAGGGGCGGCAGCCGAGGCGTCACCCACGCTGTCTTCGCCGATTGCCTGAGAGACTGTGGCCGGTGCGCCCGCAGCCGGGGCCTGCGCTTGATCCTGCCCTGCGGGTGCGGATTGGTCGGTAGCGGCGGGTGCGGAAGCGGCCGCAGAGGCCGCCTCCTGGTTGGTCTTGTCAGCCGGGATATCAGCTGCGCCGCTCTTCTTGGGCGCGCCGCCCTTTTTCTCAAGCTGCTGGAACCGGAACTCGTTGTCTTCCTGCTGCTTGCGCATCTGTTCCTGCATCTGCAGAACCTGATAGTTCAGATCCTCGACGCGCCCGGTCAGCTGGCGCACAGACTCCTCAAGCTGCTGAAGTTGCAGCTCGGGTGTGGAAGACTGAACCTTGACAACTGGTGCCCGCGGATGCGGATCGACATGTCCACCCAGCAGGTTCCCGAGGTTCATTGCCTGCGCGCCGGAACCCGCGCACAGGACAGCCGCCATCAGGCCAGCCAAAACTAGTCTCTTCATCATCACCTCGTGTGATTCGCTTCGTCACGCTCAAAAGCGCGCTGAGCATCGCCGATTGCGGACAAAAAGCAATGAAACTCTGGCTAAACTAAGGAAAAAATCAGAAAGTCAAGTATCTTTCGCTAAGTCAAAACGACAAGAGCGGCCCTGAGGCCGCTCTTGCATGTATTCCAGTCTGTTGGACCAGAACTTAGTTGGCGCCACCGAGAACGGTGACGGCGCGACGGTTCTGGTTCCAGCAGGATGCATCGTCGCAGGTCGCGACCGGGCGTTCCTTGCCGTAGGAGATCGTCTTCATGCGGTTTGCCGGAACGCCGCGCGAAACGAGATAGTCGCGGGTGGCGTTGGCACGGCGGGCGCCGAGAGCGAGGTTGTATTCGCGCGTGCCGCGCTCATCCGAGTGACCTTCGACGGTGATCGAATACTTCGGATACTGGGCGAGCCACTGGGCCTGACGGTTGAGCGTCTGCTGGGCGTCTGCACGGATCTGCGAGGAGTCGGTATCGAAGAAGATGCGGTCGCCAACGTTGACGGTGAAGTCCTGCGTCGAGCCCGGCGCCGCGTTCGCACCATTGACGCCATTGTTCGCGCCGAGGCCGAGGTCGTTTGCGCTGTTTGGCAGACCCTTGTTCGACTTGCAGCCTGCGAGGCTGAGAGCCATGAAGGTGGCAATGATAACGGGGTTGCGTGCCAGCTTCTGCATGCCGCCAGCGTTCAGGCTCAAAGTGTGGCTCATCGCCGTCTCCTTGGAATTTTCATTTGAGGTTGCCGGAAGGTAACATTCTTCGGTTAACCGTCATTCAACAGGTATGGTTAACAGACACTTAATCCGGGCTTGAAAGCCTTGATTTTCAGCACATTGCGGCGAGATCATGGCAAACGAACGCCCCGCCGGGCCATGCCAGACGGGGCGCGAAATATTGCATGGTCCTGTAACGGATCAGTCGAGAAGCGGCGACCAGGCCGGGTCCGACGCAAAGGTCGGCGTCGGCAGCTGCTGCTCGTTATAGCCCGAAAGGTCGATCGTATAGAGGTGCGGACCTGCTTCGCCGGCGTTCTGGCGGAAGAACATGATCACGCGGCCATTCGGAGCCCAGGTCGGGCCTTCGTTATGGAAGCTGCTGGTCAGGATGCGCTCACCCGAACCATCCGGCTTCATCACACCGATCGAGAACTTGCCGCCAGACTGCTTGGTGAAGGCAATAAGGTCGCCACGGGGAGACCAGACCGGGGTCGAATACTGGCCATCACCATGCGAGATGCGTTGCTGGCCGGAGCCATCAGCGCCCATGACGTAAATCTGCTGGCCGCCGCCGCGGTCGCTTTCAAACGCGATGCGCGCTCCGTCCGGCGAATAGGACGGCGATGTGTCGATGGCTGCTGTCGAGGTCAGCCGGGTCGTCGTGCGCGAACGCAGGTCCATGGTGAAGATATTGGCGTTGCCGCCTTCTTCAAGGCTCATGATGACGCGCTGGCCATCCGGCGAGAAGCGCGGCGAGAAGGTCATGCCAGGGAAATTGCCCACGACTTCGCGCTGTCCGGTTTCCAGTTGCAGCAGGTAAACGCGCGGCTGGTTGCCTTCAAACGACATGTAGGTGATTTCCTGATGGTTCGGCGAGAAGCGCGGCGTCAGGACGATGTCGTTCGAGTTGGTGATGGAGCGGATGTTGAAACCATCCTGGTCCATGATTGCGAGCTGATGCTTGCGGGCGTTCTTCGGACCGCTTTCGGAGACGAAAACGACACGCGTATCGAAATAGCCCTTCTCGCCGGTGATCTTCTCGTAGATCGCATCAGCGATGATGTGGGCAACGCGGCGATAGTTTTCAGGCTGCGTGAAATACTGCTGGCCCAGCATCTGCTGTCCGGCAAACGTGTCCCACAGGCGGAATTCGGCGCGAAGGCGTCCATCGGCTTCCTTGACGACCTGGCCAGTCACCAGAGCCTGCGCGTTGATCGTCTTCCAGTCCTGGAAGCGCGGCGCGACGTTCGGGTTGGCGATCTTTTCAATGAAGGCCTGCTTGTCGACCGGTGCAAAGAGGCCGGACCGCTTGAGGTCGGCCGCGACTACGTCCGAGATCTTGGCGCCAATCCCGTCCTGAGACAGGAAATCGGTGATCGCGATCGGCAAGGGGCTGACGTTACCCTTGTTGATATTGATTTCGACGAGGGCGTAGGCCGGGCTGGTGGCCAGGGCGACGAGTGCCCCCACCATCAGAAGGATCCGCGTGAATGTGTTTTTCATCATTTTCTCTCGCTCTTCAAAGCTGTAGAGTGGTCGACTTACATGAAGTCGCTCGGGTCAAAATTGACCACCACGTCACTCCAGGTATCGTATTTGTCAGCAGGCAACATGGTGAACGGTGCTGTTTTCATGACCGCACGGATCGCACTGCTCTTGAGCACATCGCTGGCCGTGCCACCCTGCCCGCCAACGACGGTTGCTTCCGGATCACCTTCGATCTCACCACTCTTGTTCAGGTGAAATTTGACCGTAATGCGGATGTCCTTGGCGTCCATCATGCCGGGAATGACGTTCCAGTTGCCCTGGATGGCGCCCTTCAGCGCATCCATTTCGCTCTGAGAAAGCTTGCCCGCACCCGTCGTCTTCTTGCCGCCAAGCGACGCTTCCTGGTTGGAACGCTTCGCGCCACCGCCAGCCGCATCCTGCTTGTTCAGCAGGGCTGACACTTCGTCGGCAATCTGATCGGTTTCCTGCGAGGATGCAGACTTTGCCGACTCCTTCTTTTCCTTGCCCGGCTTCTTGTCCTTGCTGTCAGACTTTGAGTCAGACTTTGTATCCGACTTGGAATCTGACTTCGTGTCCGCCTTGGAGTCCTTCTGCTCGGTCTTCGGCTTCGTCTCGGGCTTGGTTTCCGTCTTCGGCTTTTCCTGCGGCTTCACATCCGTGACAGGTTTGTCCTCGGTTTTCGGCTTTTCAGGCTTTGGCTTGACCGGAACAGGCTTCTCTGACGGCAACGGCACAGCATCCGGCGTCGGCGCGTCCTCTGCCTTGGCAGTCTCCTGCGGCTTGGGCTCAGGCTTGGGTTCCGGCTTCGGTTCTGGTTTGGGCTCAGGCTTCGGCGGCTCGGGCGTCGGCGTTGGTTCCGGCGTCGGTTCAGGAACGGGTTTCGGTGTCGGCGTCGCCTTTTCCGGTGCCGGAGCGGCCGTCTCTTCCTTCTGGATTTGCTTGACGTCGTTCGGCGTCTGGTCCTGCTGCTTGGCGTCCGTTGGCTTCGGCGCAGCAGCGGCTTCCGTCGTCGGCGGGCGCTGGCTCGGCGTTGGCGGGTTCTTTAGGTCGACACTGTTTTCACCGGCGTTCTCGGCGTTCTGAACCTGGTCCTGGCGCTTGGTGGCCTTCGGCGACGACTTGTCCTTCATGGGCGCGGTCTTTTCGCCCTGCTGGATCTGCGTCAGTTCCTCGATCGGCACGATGTCAACAGGCAGCGCCTCGGTCTCCTGCACCTCGAAAGGTTTCGGATGACCAAGCGTCAGCAATGCGAGCGCCAGAACGATCGCATGCAGGACGGCTGATGTGGCGACGCTGACTCTCATGGAGCTGGATCACTTGTCCTGTTGCTGGGCCGTCACCAGGCCGATGTTCTTGTAGCCAGCGGCGGAAATGTCGGCCATGACCTTCATGACGGTGCCGTAGCCCGCATTGGTGTCGCCGCGCACGAAGATGCGCTCTTCATAGCCGGTCTTCGAAATCGCCTGCAGCTTCGGCACGAGTTCCTCGATCTGGATCGGGGTTTCCTGCAGGAAGATCTGGCCATCCTTGTTGACCGAAATGGTGATCGGCTGCGTATCCGCATTCATTTCCTTGGCCTGCGTCTGCGGCAGGTCAACGGGAACGCCGACCGTCATCAGGGGGGCAGCCACCATGAAGATAATCAGAAGCACGAGCATGACGTCGACAAGCGGCGTCACGTTGATTTCACTGATCGGACCGCCACCCTTGCGGCCACGGCGGCCTCCGCGACGACCACCGCCCGAACCCTTGTTCGCTCCAACTGCCATACCCATCGGCGTATTCCTTTCGAGAGCTTACTGAGCAGCCGGACGCGACTGCAGCTTCTCATCGATCTGGCGCGAAAGAATGGCGGAGAATTCGTCCGCGAAGCCTTCCATGCGCGCATTCAGCTTGCCTGCATCGCCTGACAGCTTGTTGTAGGCGATAACGGCGGGGATAGCGGCGACAAGGCCGATGGCGGTTGCCAGAAGGGCTTCGGCGATACCGGGCGCAACGACGGCGAGGTTGGTCGACTTCGATCCTGCGATCGACTGGAATGAGGTCATGATACCGACAACGGTACCGAAGAGACCAACGAACGGTGCGGATGAACCAATGGTGGCGAGCGATCCGAGACGGCCTTCCAGGAATTCTGATTCACGCGCCAGCGTCACGTCCATCGCGCGATCGATACGCATCTGCAAGCCGATAGGCGAGCGCGCACCGCGCTCGAAGGACTTCTTCCATTCGCGCATGGCGGCCACGAAGATCGCGCTCATGCCGGCCGTCTGGCGTTCAGACAGCGTGCGGTAGAGTTCTTCCAGCGACTGGCCGGACCAGAACACCTGCTCGAAATGGTCAAGCTGCTTGCGCGTCTTGCGGAAGGTGATGGTCTTGTCGATGACGATCGCCCATGTCCAGACCGATGCCGACAACAGGCCGAGCATGACCAGCTTCACGACTATGCCTGCCTGCATGAAGAGCGCCCAGAGGCTGACCTCGCTTACTGCGCCCAAAGCTGCCTGTTCCATTTTCAACCCATCCTTCGAATCCAAACGCCCGGCACGTGACCGGGCGGCGAAAATCTCTCACTTTTTTGCCGGCAGCCGCCGCTCTTTGCCCAAGGGGCCCAAGCTACAGAATGCCTATTTGCCGGGAAATTTGGTTAAAGGAAGGCGCGATTTCCCTGGCATTCGAACAATTTCATCAAGACATCATTATGGTTAAGACTTGGTTACCGAGCTTGTATTGCAGCGCAATAAGCGCAGGCAATCGCAACTTGTGCATCCTTGAACGATTGATTTTGCCGCGTCGCTGCGATTAGGTCTCTGGCAAATTCAGGGAATCGTTGCGGATTCCGGAGGAGACATATCCGAACATGCATATTCTAGTGACCGGCAATCAGGGCTTTATCGGGCCGATCCTCGTCAGGCTCGCGCAGGAAGCAGGCCATGAAGTGACTGGTCTCGATGTCGGATACTTCGCTGATTGCCTTCCATCCCACACTAAGGATATCGCACCGGACCACCAGATCGTGCGCGACATTCGCGACGTGCGGGCCACAGATCTTTCGGGGATAGACGCCATCATCCATCTCGCCGGCTTGTCGAACGACCCGATGGGTGCGCTCAATCCGGACCTCACCTACGACATCAATCTGGAAGCAACCGTTCGGCTTGGAGAGCTCGCCAAGCAGGCAGGCGTGACGCGGTTCGTCTTCGCCTCGTCCTGCTCGATCTACGGCGCGGCAGGCGATGGCGGCGCGCTGGACGAGACGGCCCCGTTCAATCCTGTTTCTGCCTATGCGATATCCAAGGTTCGCTCCGAGGAGCGGCTTGCAGCGCTGGCCGACGAGCATTTCTCGCCCGTATACATGCGCAATGCCACAGCCTACGGCGTCAGCCCGCGCACCCGCTTCGATCTGGTCGTCAACAATCTCTCCGGCTGGGCCCATACCGCCGGCATCATCAAGGTCATGTCCGACGGAACACCCTGGCGACCCCTGGTTCATATCGAGGACATATCCCGGGCAGCGCTGGCAGCGGCAACCGCACCGCGCGCGGCTGTCCACAATCAGGCTTTCAACATCGGCCGCAACGACGCCAACTATCAGGTGCGCGACATTGCCGAAGCCGTCCGCAACGCCTTCCCGGCAGCAACGCTCGAGATCACCGGCGAAACCGGCGGCGACCCACGTTCCTATCGGGTAGACTTTACGAAGGCACTTACAAGGCTACCGGGTTTTGCGCCGCAATGGACACTGGAAAAGGGTGTCGATGAAATCGCCCGCTGGCTGCGCGACAATGGGCTGGAAGACAAGGGTTTCGACACGCGGCTCTTCATTCGGCTGAAGCAATTGAAGCATGCCATGGAGATCGGTGAACTCGACGCGAGCCTTCGCCGCAAGGCCTGAAAATCAAATCGCGGGAGGAGGACCCCATGGATTGTGACCTGCTTGTTATCGGCGGAGGCCTGGCCGGACTTGTTGCCGCATCCGAAGCCACTGCGCGCGGCCTCAAGGTGATCGTCGTTGACCAGGAAGGCGAGCAGAACCTTGGCGGTCAGGCATTCTGGTCTCTCGGCGGTCTCTTCTTCGTCGACAGTCCCGAACAGCGCCGCATGGGCATCCGCGACAGCATGGCGCTGGCCCGCCAGGACTGGATGGGATCTGCACAGTTCGACCGGCCGGAAGATCATTGGCCGCGTCTGTGGGCGGAGGCGTATCTCGACTTCGCCGCAGGCGAGAAGCGCCCCTGGCTGCATTCGCTGGGTATGCGCTGGTTCCCGGTTGTTGGCTGGGCCGAGCGCGGCGGCGCGCTGGCGAACGGCCACGGCAACTCGGTGCCCCGCTTTCACATCACATGGGGCACGGGGCCCGGCACACTGGAACCGTTCGTGCGGCTCTGCCGCGCGGCTGAGGCCGCAGGCAAGCTGTCATTCCGCTTCCGCCACCAGGTCGACGAACTGATCGTCACCAACGGCCGCGTGACCGGTGCACGCGGAACGGTACTTGCCGCAGACCCGGTGCTGCGCGGGCAGAAGAGTTCGCGTGACAAGGCGGGCGATTTTTCGATCGAGGCCGGGGCCGTGCTGGTCTCTTCAGGTGGCATCGGCGGCAACCACGACCTCGTGCGCAAGAACTGGCCCCGTGAACGCCTTGGCGACCCGCCGAAATTCATGGTCGCCGGCGTACCGGCCCATGTCGATGGCCGCATGGTCGCAATCACGCAAGCCGCAGGCGGCACGGTGATCAACGACGACCGCATGTGGCACTACACCGAGGGCTTGCGGAACTGGGATCCGATCTGGCCGAACCACGGGATCCGCATTCTACCGGGCCCCTCCTCGCTCTGGCTCGATGCGGACGGCAACCGCTTCCCCGCACCCTACATGCCAGGGTTCGACACGCTGGGCACGCTCAAGGCGATCAAGGCGACCGGCCACGACTACAGCTGGTTCATTTTGACCAAGGTGATCATCAAGAAGGAATTCGCCCTCTCAGGGTCTGAACAGAACCCGGACCTGACCGGCAAGAACATCCCCCTGCTGCTCAAGCGTCTTGGCAAGGAGCCGGCAGCACCCGTCAAGGCCTTCATGGACAAGGGCGCGGACTTCGCGGTGCGCGACAACCTTGAAGACCTCGTGGAAGCCATGAACCAGCTTTCTGGCGAGCATCGGCTGGATGTGAAGAAGGTCCGCGAAATTGTCGAAGCCCGGGATCGCGAGATCGACAACAAGTTCACCAAGGACGCGCAGGTGACGGCCATTCGCGGCGCTCGCAACTATCTGGGCGACAAGCTTATGCGCACCGCCAAGCCTCACCGCCTGCTCGACCCCAAGGCGGGACCTCTCATTGCGGTCAAGCTGAATATCCTCACGCGCAAGACGCTGGGCGGCCTGCACACAAACCTGAAGGGACAGGTGCTTGACGCGGGTGGCGATCCAGTCCCTGGCCTCTATGCGGCAGGTGAGGTCTCTGGCTTTGGCGGCGGCGGGTATCACGGCTACAACGCGCTGGAAGGCACATTCCTTGGCGGGTGCATCTTTTCAGGCCGCATCGCGGGTCGCAACATCAACTGATATTTCGAAAGGGCGTAGAAAGCGACCTTCCCGTCCGCCATCAATCAGGCATCGGCCAGTTGATGTCCGTCGAACTGCAGTGAGGCAAGCCGGGCGTAAATGCCGCCTCTGGCGACGAGGCTCTGGTGGTTGCCTTCTTCGACGATCTTGCCGTCATCCATCACGAGGATGCGATCAGCCTTGAGCACGGTCGCCAGACGGTGCGCAATCACAATGGTCGTGCGGCCCTGCATCAGCCCGTCGAGCGCGGTCTGCACCAGCTTTTCGCTTTCGGCATCAAGCGCTGATGTCGCCTCGTCAAGAAGCAGCACAGGCGCATTCTTCAGGATAGCGCGTGCAATCGCGATACGCTGGCGCTGACCACCGGAGAGCGTGACGCCACGCTCACCCGACATGGTGTCATAGCCGTTATCCAGCCGCTCGATGAACTCATGTGCCTGTGCCGCCTTTGCCGCAGCGATGACTTCATCGCGGGTGGCATTGGGCCGCCCGAACGCGATGTTGTCATGGATCGTCGTCGCGAAGATCGTCACATCCTGCGGCACGATAGAGAGCCGCGAACGAAGATCGCTCGGATCCACCTGCTTGAGTTCGACGCCATCCAGCGAAATGAGGCCGGAGGCCGCATCGTAGTAACGCATGATGAGCGAGAGGATCGTGCTCTTGCCCGCACCGGAAGACCCGACGATGGCAACGGTTTCACCCGGTGCGACACCGAAGGAAAGACCCTTGAGCGCAGCGCGCTCCGGCGCAGACGGATAAGAGAAATGCACGTCCTTGAAGGCGATTTCGCCGCGGATTGTCTCGGGGAACCGCTTCGGATTGGCGGGAGCGCGAATGGCCGGGATCTCGGCAAGCAACTCCGACAGTCGCTCGGCAGCACCTGACGCCTGCGCGATTTCGCCCCAGGTCTCGGAAAGCGACCCCATGCTGGAGGCAGCAACCACCGCATAGACCAGGAACTGGGCCAGCGTGCCCGCCGTCATCGTCTGATTCAGCACAGCATGCGCGCCATACCAGAGAACGCCGACAACGCTTCCGAACACCAGAGCAATGGCAACACCCGTCAGGATAGAGCGGGTGCGGATCGCAACACGCGCTGCCTCATAGGCGCCTTCGATGGCCGTTGCATAACGCTGGTCTGCAAACGGGCCACCGTTGAAGGCCTGCACGGTGCGCACAGCGCCAATCGATTCGCTCGCATAGGAACTCGCAACAGCGAGCGTATCCTGCGCGGCGCGTGACCGGCGGCGAACCGAACGGCCGAAGGCGATCAGCGGAAACACAATGAGCGGAATGGCAAACACCACCAGCGAGGAAAGCCAGGGGCTCGTGTAGATCATCATCCCGATCGCACCGAGACAGAGGATCGTATTGCGCAGGGCAAGCGATGCGGTCGCGCCCACAACGGATTTGACCTGGGTCGTGTCAGCGGTCAGCCGCGATACGATTTCGCCCGACTGGTTGACGTCAAAGAATGAAGGAGACAGCGTGATCACGTGCGCATAGACATCGCGCCGCAGGTCGGCAACGATGCGCTCGCCAATGGTAATGACGTAATAGTAGCGCATGGCGCTCGCAACCGCGAGCACGACGGCAAGCACGACGATCATCAGGAAGTAGCTGTTGATGAAATCGCCGTCCGCTTTTGTGAACCCATGGTCGATCATGCGTCGGATCGCCAGCGGCAAGGCGAGCGTGGTGATCGCAGCGAGCACGAGGAAAACCAGTGCCTTGGCGACCATGCCCTTGTAGCGGGCGATATAGGGCAACAGGTTGCCAAGCGGCTTTAGCGACCGGCGCCGGGCGGGCGCCTTCTCATCAACTTCACTCACTCTGTCGCCCCTTCATGCGATGTCACGTCCGGACGCAATTGGCGTCGGCGCGTGTAAAAAGCCCGCTTAAGTTTTCCCCGTCAGGCCTTGTTATCCGGCAATCCTTCATGTATAGGCTCGGCACCGAATTGGAAGGCCGCGCCTGAACTGGATGCGGCTTCATTTACGCGTTTGGGTCACTGGCTGCAATGGTGTGCGGCAATTGATCCCAGCTTCAAGCAGGAAGACAAAGTTATGAAGGCTGATATCCATCCCGACTATCACATGATCAAGGTGGTCATGACCGATGGTACCGAATACATGACCCGCTCCACCTGGGGCTCTGAAGGCGATGTTCTCAACCTCGACATCGACCCCAAGTCGCATCCGGCATGGACCGGCGGCAACCAGCAGCTCATGGACCGCGGCGGTCGCGTTTCCAAGTTCAACAAGCGCTTCGGCGGCCTCGGCCTCTAATCTTTCGCTTGATTGCAGATTTCAAAGCCCGGCCTTCGGCCGGGTTTTTTGCGTTTTGCATTGTATTGTTGACTTAAGTGCTGGGATCCATTGGGAACGAAAAACAGAAAGCGGCGGACCGAAGCCCACCGCTTTTGAAATTCAGAAATGGTCTTTCAGTATCAGTACTGGCCGAAAGCCGTCTGCAGCAGTGACAACTGAGCCTGGACGCTGTTCTGGTTGTCGTGCGACACGACAGCAGCCGGTTCCGGACGGTGATAGATTTCACGGTCGAGAAGGGCCACGCGGCTCTGCAGGCGCAGCGAGCGCTCGATGAGTTCGCGGAACGACAGTGGCAGGTCTTCCCAGCCCGGAGCTTCACGATCGATGTTGAATGCGTCGAGGCGAACCTTCTTCTTCTCGGTCACAACCTGGTCCCGGGTCATTTCACCGTTGTTGACGGCGCGCTGCAGCAGAAGCCAGGAGGCCATCTGCATCAGGCGCGTGGTGAGACGCATCGATTCAGCCGCATAGAGCACCGAAACCTGGCGGGGAAGGAGCTTGGAGGCTGCGCGGCCCGGACCGTCGAGATAGGCGGCAGTTTCTTCGACCAGCGCCATTCCTTCGGCGTAGATCGCCTTGAACTGCGAAGACGATGCAACATGGCTTGCAAAGCTAATCGTGTTCAATCCGTGTTCAGACATGTGGCTCGCCTCGTTACGCATGACAATACTAGAAACGCATCAGGACGTAGATAGTTCAACGTCACTTCCGGATTTTAAGATGATACCAATAGCACGTTGGCGCAAGCCGTTTCTTAAGAAAGGGTTAATAGCCACAGAGAGGTGCGCCGGCTGACGCGAATCGTCCTGGCGCCGAAGCGCAGGAGCGGCCATTGGCGCACAAAAAAAGAGCCGCGGAAGGGCGGCTCTCAAGGTAAACAGGGAGAAAATCAGAAGTCGCTCGAAAAGCAGAACCATCTGAACCCAGAAGCCTCTGGATATGAACAGTAATAACTTATGAAGGTTTCTGAATGTTTAACGTTGCAACCTTCAAGTTCAAAATCAGAGCTTGAAAAGCTTCTCTGCAGCCGATCGACTGGCACTCTTTGCCTTCAATTCGACTTCCAGACGCTCGATTTCGCCCTTCAGGAGATTGATGCGAGCCTGAAGCTCGTCGGCGGACAGAAGCGCAAGGTCCTGCCCGATCTCGTGCGACGTTTTCTTCTTCGGCCTGTCATCGTCAAACATGCTCATGCTGCCCTCTCCTCTCCATCGGTTGCGCCACGTTCCGGATCAGCGCCTTGAGCGTCATCCGAATTGCGCGCCCTCGGGCTCAAGTTGAAGCTCTCCGGCGTCTTGACCGTCAAGTGGCCGAGCGGCTGGTAGGCTTCGCGGCTACCAACCGGAATGGCTGCGCGCATCCGCGAACGGAACACGGCGTAGATGGTGATCGCCACGTGGGCGACAGCTGTAATGATAAAGAGCGCATAGGGTCCGAATGCTGCCATGATGGGACCACCAAGCGTCGGCCCGATAATGGTGCCAAGTCCATAGAGCAGCAGCAGGCCACCGGAAACCTTTACATAGTTTTCGGGCGACGCATGGTCATTCGCGTGTGCTGCGGCAATCGGATAGAGGGCATTGGCGGCCGCGCCATAAAGCGAGGTCACAGTCAGCAGGAAGATGGCGTTTGACGGATGGAAGAGCGCAATGATCCACCCGGCAAAGGCTGCAACGATCGATAGGCCGGCCAGCACCATGCGGCGGTCGACCCGGTCGGAAATTTTGCCAGTCGGGATCTGGATGATCGCACCGGCAAAGATGGCAAGGCTCATCATCAGCGCGATATCGCCGGAAGACAGGTTTGCCTTGGCGCCGAAGACTGCGCCGAGCGTGCCGAATGCGCCGTTTGCAATACCGATCAGGATCATGCCGAAGAAGGCGATCGGAGAGTTCTTGTAGAGCGCCCGCACGTCCAGCTTCACGGTCTTGAGCGGCTTTGGCGAGGCAGCCGTCGAAAGCGTCGTTGGCAGCATGGCTACACAATAGAGAATGCCGACAATCATGAAGAGCACTGTGGAATGTACGTCGCCCGATGCGACCATCATCTGCCCACCGACGGTGCCGGCGAGTGTGATCATGATGTAGGTCGAAAAGATCACGCCGCGGCTCTTGTTGTCAGCCCGTTCGTTGAGCCAGCTTTCGATGATCATGGAGGTTCCGGCCGATGCAAAGCCGGTCGCTGCGCGCAGCGCAATCCACCATGTCGCGTCGACCAGAATCCCGGTCAGCAGTGCGATGATGGCCGTCAGGGCGAGGAAACCGGAAAAGGCGCGGACATGGCCAATGCGGCGCACGACGAGCGGCGCAAGAAAGCACCCGCCGACGAAACCCGCCGACCAGGACGTGCCGAGCAGGCCGAGTTCGGTCGTGGTGTAGCCTTCCGCCGTTCCGCGCAGCGGCAGCAGCAGCGAGTGCAGCCCGTTGCCGAAAAACAGGAACAGCGTACCCAGCAGCAGCGCAAAAACCGGAAACAGATTCCGTCTCATCAAAACACATTCCCCCCGCGCGGACAGAGGTCCGACACCATATGCAGGCTCTTTGCAAAGCAACTGCTATTGCGCGCCCTTGAGGCGTGCTGCGCTGTTTCGCAAAATCTATTGCAAGGCGGCGACCTGACCTGTTACCCGGAAAGGAACGGTAATCACAATTTGCGCCTCGTCAAATGCCTAAAACGCAAATAGTGACAAGGTTATGGCGAAGGGATCAGGAGCAGGCCGGGAATGACAAAGATAATCTCGGCATTGCTAATTCTCGCGATGGTTCTGCACCTGTTCAAACCCATCGGCCTGCCGGGCCTCAGGAAGCGTGGCGATTTCTGGAAAATAGCCGTGATCGCATTCGTGGCAACGCTGATTGCAGGCGCCTTGCGACCATGAAAAAACCGCGCGGGCAGAACGCCGCGCGGTTCGCTGTTCAAACGATCAGGCGGCTTTTTCGAGGTCAGCCTTCCAGTTGCCGATCGCGGCGAGGCCGTTCATGCGGGCGCGATGGCTGAAGGCGCGCTGGCCGGCAGCAACATTCTCGCTCTTGCCGCCCCAGGCCTTGAGTGCCGTTTCCTGCAGCGCGCGGCCATAGGAGAAGGTCAGCGCCCACGGCATGTCAAAGGTGGAGTTCATCGCGGACAGATGTGCCGTCGCCTCTTCGGTCGACTGGCCGCCGGACAGGAATGCGATGCCCGGAACGGCCGACGGAACCGTGCGCTTCAGCACGCGAACGGTGCGTTCAGCCACCTGTGCGACGGACGCCTTGCGGACATTCTTGCCGTCGATGACCATGCTGGGCTTCAGGATCATGCCTTCGAGATTGACGCGTGCATCGGCAAGCTCATCAAACGTCGTGCGCAGGACCCATTCGGTCACCTCTTCGCAGCGCTCGATCGAGTGATCGCCCGGCTTGCCGTCCATCAGGACTTCCGGCTCGACGATCGGAACGATACCGGCATTCTGGCAAAGCGCGGCATAGCGGGCCAGTGCGTGGGCATTGGCTTTCAGCGAGCCGAAGGTCGGCAGCGTGTCTGAAATGGCAATCACGCCGCGCCACTTGGCAAAGCGCGCACCGGCTTCATAGTAACGCGCCAGACGCTCGCCGAGACCATCGAGACCTTCCGTAATCGTCTCGCCGGGGAAGTTGACCATCGGCTTTGCACCGGTGTCGACCTTGATACCAGGGATTGATCCGGATGCCCTGATCAGGTCAACCAGCGACGTACCATCCTTGGCCTTCTGGAAGAGCGTCTCCTCATAGAGAATGACACCCGAGATGTGGTTCTTCATTGCGTCTTCTGCGCGGAACAGCATTTCGCGATAGTCGCGACGGCTGTCTTCGGTGGATGCAAGCCCGATGCTGTCGAAACGCTTCTTGATCGTGGATGTGGACTCGTCTGCAGCAAGCAGTCCCTTGCCCCGTGCGACCATGGCCACAGCAATATCTTCGATACGTTCGCTCATTCCAGTTACCTCCATTCGGCTAATAAAATGGCGATAACAGAAGTTTTTTGAATCGAAAATGGGCCTAAACTAGCCTGAAACGATTGAAATTTGACTAAAACGATTGAATATTTATTAAATCGTTTTAATTTCTACAGATTTTTCAAGTATGTTTAATAAGCCAGTTTAATGGATACGCTCTCGATTGAACGCACCGCGCTGTAATTGAAAAGGCTGGCGGTTTCCCGCCAGCCTTGATGCGACTCGATGAGAAAAACGCGCTTAGTTGGCTGCCGAAAGAATATCGACGCCCGGAAGCGGCTTGCCTTCCATCCATTCCAGGAACGCGCCGCCTGCCGTGGAAACATAGGAGAACTCGTCTGCGACGCCGGCGTGGTTCAGTGCCGAAACCGTATCGCCGCCGCCGGCGACCGAAACCAGCTTGCCCGCCTGCGTCTGCTCGGCGGCATGCTTGGCAGCCGAAACGGTCGCAGTGTCGAAGGGTTCGATTTCGAATGCGCCGAGTGGGCCGTTCCAGACCAGCGTGGCCGCCTTGGCGATCCAGCCATTCACCTTTTCGACCGACTGCGGCCCAACGTCGAGCATCATGGCGTCCGCGGGGATGGCGGAAACGGCAACCGTCTCGTTGGCGGCATTGGCCTTGAACTCGCGGGCGACAACGCCATCGACCGGCAGAACGATGGCGCAACCGGCCTTTTCGGCTTCGGCAAGAATGGTCCGCGCCGTGTCGGCCAGATCATGCTCGCAAAGCGACTTGCCAACGTTGATGCCCTGCGCGGCGAGGAAGGTGTTGGCCATGCCGCCACCGATCACCAGCGCATCGACCTTCTTCACAAGGTTCTGCAGGAGATCGATCTTGGTGGAAACCTTCGCGCCGCCGACGATGGCGACGACGGGACGGCTCGGATTGCCGAGACCCTTTTCCAGAGCTTCAAGCTCGGCCTGCATGGTGCGGCCCGCATAGGCAGGCATGTGGTGGGCAAGACCTTCGGTCGAGGCATGAGCGCGGTGGGCGGCTGAAAATGCATCGTTGACGAAGATGTCGCCGTTTGCGGCCAGCGCTGCGGTGAATTCGGGCGTGTTCTTCTCTTCGCCCTTGTGGAACCGTGTGTTTTCGAGAAGCAGGATATCGCCGTTCTGCATGGCATCGATGGCGGACTTGGCAACATCACCGATGCAGTCGGCGGCGAAGAGAACACGGCGATCCAGCACGGCTTCCACCGCAGGTGCGATCGTCTTCAGCGACATATCGGCAACCACTTCACCCTTCGGACGGCCGAAATGGGCAAGCAGGATGACCTTGGCGCCCTTGTCGGAAAGCTCGGTAATGGTCGGCGCGACGCGCTCGATGCGGGTCGTGTCGGAAACCTTGCCGTCCTGCACCGGAACATTGAGATCGACACGCACCAGAACGCGCTTGCCAGCGATATCGTTGAGATCGTCGAGGGTCTTGAAAGTCATGGCTCCACCTGCGTCTTGAGCTTCATCAGGGCGAAGGGCATGCCCTCCGCGTTTCGCCCGGACCATACACTTTGACGGCTCGCGTTCAAGGGTGAGCGGGTCAAGACTGCCAACAAAAAAGCCAACGAAAAGGGAAGAGTGCGATCCACGACGACCGATGGAGTTTTACGATCCTGGGTGCCTACAAAAGTAGGTGGGCACCGTGTGTCCAAACCCACGGGTTTGGCCAGGGACAGCTCCCTAAGGATCGAGTATGGCCCCAGGGATTGTGTTTCCTGTCGAGAGGCGCAGACCGCAGAGCCAATATAGTGCGGACTCGCCCCCAACGCCAGTGACATTCGGCGCCATGAAAGCAAATCGTGCATGCAAATGTCTGTAATGAACGCCATATCTGGACGAACCGCGCCAAAATCCTTATAAGGCCGCAAATTTTCAAAAAATCCGGATGAAATACGCATAGGGGTGCCATGGCTGGCCATTCACAGTTCAAGAACATCATGCATCGCAAGGGGAAGCAGGATTCGATCCGTTCGAAGATGTTTTCCAAGCTCGCGCGCGAAATCACCGTGGCTGCAAAGGCCGGTCTTCCCGATCCTTCGATGAACTCGCGCCTGCGTCTGGCGATCCAGAACGCCAAGGCTCAGTCGATGCCGAAGGACAATATCGACCGCGCCATCAAGAAGGCTGCGGGCGCTGACGGCGAGAACTACGATGAAGTCCGTTACGAAGGCTATGGCCCGGGCGGTGTTGCCGTCATCGTTGAGGCCCTGACCGACAACCGCAACCGCACTGCTTCCAACGTCCGCTCGCTGTTCACCAAGGCGGGTGGCGCACTGGGTGAAACGGGTTCGGTTTCCTTCTCCTTCGACCGCGTTGGCGAAATCACCTACAAGGCCTCTGTCGGCAACGCCGACAAGGTCATGGAAGCTGCGATCGAAGCCGGCGCGGAAGACGTCGAGTCCTCCGAAGACGGCCACACGATCTATTGCGGCTTTGAAGACACCAACGAAGTCGCCAAGGCGCTCGAAGCCGTGCTCGGCGAAGCCGAAACGGTCAAGACCATCTGGAAGCCGCAGAACACTGTTCCGGTTGACGAAGAAAAGGCACAGTCGCTGATGAAGCTCATCGACAACCTTGATGAAGACGACGACGTCCAGAGCGTCTACTCCAACTTCGAAGTCTCCGACGAAGTCATGGCCAAGCTGTCGGCCTGAGCCGGATTATGACTGATGGGTTTGAGAGCCGGGGTAAACGCCCCGGCTTTTTTATGCGACCTGCATCGGGCGCGAATAGACAGTCTCACCATCCGGCAATGCGGGAACGTCGATTGCCGCGGCAGGAAGGCCCAGCATCGCGCGGGCGACCATCATCTCGTATGCCTTTTCAAGATGACGCACAAACCGCTCGGTGTTGAAGAGCGGCGCGCTTAAGCGTTTGGCTGCAAGCTTTTGGCGAAGGCCCGAAAGGCCATGCGAATTCCGGGCAAGAGACACTGCAAGTTCGACATACCCATCGATATCTGGCGCGACCAGCTCCGGAAGACCGATCGCATTCAGCAGACTTTCGGATACCCGCGAAGCAAAGGTCGTGCCCTTCACGGCCACCATGGGCACGCCCGCCCAGAGGCAATCGGACGTCGTCGTATGCCCGTTGCACGGAAACGTGTCGAGGCAGAGATCGGCAGCCTGCAGGCGCGCGAGATGCGGTTCATAGCCGATGATCTTTGCCGGAATGATTCGCTCCCGCTGAATTCCAGCTGCCGCCATCGCATCGGCAAAGTTCGTCGCCGCCCTGTCGGAATGGCACATGAACCAGAAGACGCTCTCCGGCACGGCTTTCAAAATGCAAACCCAGGCCGCGAAGACCTCCGGCGAGACCTTTCGCACACTGTTGAACGACGCAAAGACAAAACGCCCGTCCGGCAACCCGGCATCCGTGCGCCGCATAGGCGGCGGCAGCGGGCGGTGGGTCTTGTCGTTCGGCTGATAGGTTTCCGGCAGGCGGCAAAAAGCTTCGTGATAGTGCGGCGCGCTGGCATCCGGCGTCACGATAGGGTCGCCGATTACATAGTCGCAGTCGATACCGACGGCGCTGCCCGGAAAGCCGAGCCATGCCACCTGAACCGGCGCAGCACCGATGTTGAAAATACCGGGCCGCGCGTCGCGCGTATGACCCTTGAGGTCGACAAGGATGTCGATGCCGTCGGCCCGGATCGCCGCAGCAGCCACCTCATCCGGCATGTCGCGAATGGAAACGAGATGGCCCATCGTTGCGCGATAGCCATCATCGTTGGCGCGGATCGCGTCCGGCGTATTGCAATAGAGCGTAACCTCGAACCGCTCCGGATCATGCTGCTCGAGCACGCCGCGCAGCAGGATCATCGTGGCGTGGCCGCTGGCAAAATCGCCCGATACATAGCCGATACGGATCTTGTGATCATAAACGTGCGGCATTGCGCGGCGACGGGCCCGACTTTCCGCGGTAAAGCGCGGCTGGCGCCTGTCCGCGATCCGCGACATAAGCTCTTCGTCATAGCACCACATCACCGCATTGTGCGGCTGCTCGGCCTCGATCGCACCGGGCACCCCTGCCCTGATCTCTGCCTCGACAGCACGGTTGGCTGCAGCCAGTTCATCGATCAGCAGGAAATCGAAAAGATGATGCCGCCAGAATTCGCGCGCTCCCGCATGTTCTGGCTGCGCGTCAAGAACCGCGCGCGCAGCAACAAAGGCCTGCCACGTATCGCCCGACTTGCGCGCCAGTTCGAAGCCAAGCGCCAGAAGATCCGCATTGGCCGGATCACTCGCCTGCCCCGCCTGCACGAAAAGACCGGCGGCGATTGCGAGGTTGCCAGACCTGGCCTGCGCCTGGGCAGCAATCAACACGGCTGCCTGTTCGGGCTTCACACCATGGCGCGAACAGGTCTCGGCATACAGATTATACCCTGCTATCACCGCAGAGATATCTCCACGCTGATAGTCCGAAAGCATCTGTTGAACGGCGGTTTGCATGAGCGGCGGGCCAATGTGTCAGAGGCAGCCCTGTCTTGTCGACTGCGGCAACATTGGACACGCGCAACGTTGTGCGAGCCTTTCAGGTGTCGAAAGCGATCAGGCAGCAGCCGCTCTTTCGAAGAGGTCAAGGCTTGCAAAACTTCTGACCGCCGCAAGCCGCTTTTCAATGTCATAGATGGGAAACGAGATGATGATTTCATCGGCTTCCGCATCCTTGACGAAGCGGGCGAGTTTCGCAGCAGCGGTGGCTTTCGACCCGACAACCGAAAACTGTAGCGTGTGCTCGACCATGGTCCGCTCCATCGGCGACCAGTAGTCATCCATGCTGTGCACCGGCGCGGGAAACTTGCCCGGCCGTCCACGACGCAGGTTGATGAACTGCTGCTGGGCAGAGGTGAACAGATAGTTCGCCTCTTCGTCGGTGTCGGCGATTGCACCCATCACACCGGCGATAACATAGGGCTGGTCCAACTGCTCCGAAGGCTCGAAGCGGTCGCGGTAGATATGGATTGCCTCGAAAAGCTGGTCGGGCGCAAAATGCGAAGCGAACGCGTAAGGGAGACCAAGTGCAGCCGCCAGATGGGCACTGTAGAGGCTGGAGCCCAGGATCCAGATCGGTACCTGGCTATCCATTCCCGGCACTGCGATCACGCGCTGATCCGGCTGGCGCGGGCCGAGATAGGTCTTGAGCTCCATGATATCGTTCGGGAAGCGTTCGGATGCGGCCTGCAGATCGCGACGAAGCGCACGTGCCGTCGCCATGTCCGTGCCGGGCGCGCGGCCAAGGCCCAGATCGACGCGTCCGGGAAAAAGCGCCGCCAGCGTTCCGAACTGCTCGGCAATCACGTAAGGCGCGTGGTTGGGGAGCATGATACCTCCGGACCCTATGCGGATGCGTTGCGTGGCATGCCCCACATGGGCAATCACGAGCGAGGTCGCAGCGCTTGCCACGCCACCCGTCCCATGATGCTCGGCGAGCCAAAAGCGCTTGTAACCGGCCTCTTCGGCCGCGATTGCCATGCGCCGCGTATTCTCGAGCGCATCGGCAACGCTCGCGCCATCACAGATGGGGGAAAGGTCGAGAACGGAAAACGGTATCATGGGCAAGCCTCGCAAAGTCTCGAGCTTATTTAGGTGCAACTGGCCGCTGGCCCAAGCCTGACAGCGTATCATTCATGAAAAAAGGCCCGACGTTTGAGCGCCGGGCCTTTCATACCTTATCGGTAAACTGAAGCACTTATACCAACGATCATTGATAGGAACTCATTTGATGGCCTGGAAACGGTCATCCGGGTAGGAGAATACCGCAGAGCGATGCTTGTGCATCGGTCGAGGATTTCGACACCCTCCGGTGGCAGGTTTCCAGGCCACCCCTTTGGGGCCGGGCACTTTTGCCTCCCGGGCATCGTCGAAAATCCTCGCTGGGCCTGCTGGCCCAGCTGTGGTTTTCTCCTTGCCGGTAACCAAAATCGCTCCGGTCAAATGAGTTCCTATCAATGATCGTTGGTATTATCCGGCGCGCGCCATACGGCCATAGCCTTCGCTTGCTGTATCAAGCCGGAACTGACGCAGTCTCTGATCCATCTCACCAGCCTCATGGGCAAGCTT